>Ga0265294_10000018_pt1 | contig 171999 bp, 177 predicted proteins | sample MunlanPumphouse3_FD_192504 | JGI IMG/M metagenome (GOLD analysis project Ga0265294, IMG submission 192504) | Groundwater microbial communities from a municipal landfill in Southern Ontario, Canada - Pumphouse #3 | ecosystem: Environmental > Aquatic > Deep subsurface > Groundwater | place... | reverse complement strand
GGTAACTGTATAGAGCCAGAATGTACTTCTGCATCTAATTGTGAAACACAACTTTGTTATAATACAACATGTACTGATTATGTATGTAAAAACACAATGTATCCTGACAACACACTTTGTGGAACTAATATGATTTGTCAAGCAGGAAATTGTGTAGCTGAACCAGAATGTTCTGTAGCTTCAGATTGTCCTGATGATCTAAACCCTTGTACTTATAATGTTTGTTCTTCAGGGGAATGTTCATATCAAAATGTAAGTAATGGAACAAGTTGTGGGAATAATATGGTTTGTCAAGCAGGGAATTGTGTAGCTGAACCTGAATGTGCTTCTAATGATGATTGTGAGGCTGGAGAGATTTGTTCATCAGGAATTTGTGTAGCTGAACCTGCAAATTATTGTATGACAAATGCACAATGTGATGATGGTTTAGATTGGACAACTAACTATTGTGGAGCTGATCACACCTGTGTGAATGTAGATAACATAGGATATAGTTATAGTAAACTTAAAAATCCAAATGGTAGTATAGAAGAATATAGTTGTCAAGTAAAAGAAGATTGTCCAACAAACACAATAGACCCTTGTCATAAACTAAATGCTAATGCTTGTTCAGGAACATCCAAATGTGCTTATTCACAACAACCACCTGAACCTAATCCATTTTATAATGGAGACAAAATATGTAGTAATATGTTTAAGGTATATGATGTAGTTTCGTGTCAAGATAATTCAGATTGTGAAAGCCTAATATCTCCTCTGTGTGTAAATGACAATAATTATACGGCTGTTTGTGATGGTGTTAAAGGTTGTGTATTTAATGAAAATAAAATAAATACTTTTAAACAAAATGGTACAAGTTGTACAATTGGAGGTGTTGAAGGAGTTTGTAATGTTGGTGTGTGTCAACCTTTGTTCATACCTGAGTGTAATGTAGATTCTCAGTGTGATGATGGTAATCCATGTACTCAAAACAAATGTACAAACTACACTTGTGATTATGAAACTAACTTAGAAAATGGAATAAGTTGTGGTGCAAAAAAATACTGTCAAAATGGAAATTGTATATCAGGAAACTGTAATTCTGATGATGATTGTGCAGACGATACTTTTTGTGCAGACAGATATTGTGATTTAAGTACCTTTACTTGTAAGGCTACATCAATTAACCAAGGAGAAGTTTGTGAAAACCCTGATCCATATATTGGAATCTCAACATGTACTAATGGGGTTTGTAAATTCAATGCAATTGATATAGGATTGTGTGAAAACCCTTTAGTTGGAACTGACAACATTACAGGAATCTATGCAATGGTAACTTCAGTACCTTTAAATGGTGGACAAGAAGTAGTTGGTATGGCTGCAAAATTTATAGATAATGGAAATCAATTTTGTGCTGGGGCTCACTACACTTCAAGAGGACTACCAAATGGTCAAGTTTTTGTAGCCTTTGGAGATGATCCAAGCACCCCTGAAAAAGATGGTTTCTCTTATGCAGAACTTATAAACATGACTATTAGAACAAATGATTATATCTGTAATGTTGGTTATGATCTGTACACTGAATTTCCATATATCAATTCCAAAAAATGGTATCCTATGTCTTTAATTGCAATTGAAAATTTTAAAGACTTAAGTACAGGGTCAACAAACATTGATTTTACAAACACAGCAAACTGTACTCCTGTATACCATATTGATTAAATAAGATAAATTTATCTTATTTTCGTTTTCTTTTTTTTTCTTATTTTTGTAAAGTTTTTCTTATCTGTTTATAAACATTTTTGTGCATTATATACATTATATAATCAAATACAACAATTCTATTTTTAAATAAGAAATTGATAATTTATGAGTTTTATTGAAAATTTACTTACGAGGTTAGCAGTAATTCAAAGTAAATATAAATATATAATTCTTATAATCACTGTACTCTTAAGCATTTTCTTTATTTTTGGTTTAACAAATATACAGATGGAAACTGATTTCTCAAAAATGAGTCCAAGTGATTTAGAAATTTTTAAATTAAATGATAAGATTACCTCTAATTTTGGGGGAAATGATATTGTTGTAGTTTTATTTAGGTTTGATAAAACCTCTGATTACAAATCAGAATATAATGATATTAGAAACCCAGAAATTATAAACTATTTAAAAACATTAGAAACAGAATACAGAAAGGAAGCATCTGTTGACACTGTTTTTTCAGCAGCAACTTACTTAGGTTCTTTTAATCTTAACTCTGTAGATGAAGTCAAATCTGCAATTGACATGATGCCAGCACTTAATCAATTCTTTTCTAAAGACTACACAACAACTGTATTATATTTAACAGCTGATCTTTCAGGAAATCAAGACAAAACAATTGCTTTGACCAATATGATATCTGACAAGTTAGAAAATATACAAAAACCATCAGGGATTGAGTATATGGTTACTGGTTCTGCACCTGTGGGTGTAACTGTTTTAGACATTTTAGGAAGGGATGCTATTAAGACTTTGATTTTGGCAGCAATCATTATTTTGCTATTATTATTTATTACTGAATTTTCCATAATCAAAGGAATTGTTGTCTTCTCCCCAATCTTTTTAGGAGTAATTTGGACAATTGGAACAATGGGGTGGCTAAATTTAAAACTCTCAGTTGCAACTGTTGGAATTGGAGCAATGATTTTGGGACTGGGTGTGGAGTATGGAGTATTTTTAAACACAAGGTACAAGGAAGAGAGAGATAAAGGAAAAACACAACTAGAAGCCTTAAAAATAGCTGTGCCTGCCATTGGGTCTGCGATTTTAGGGTCTGGGTTAACCACAATTGTAGGGTTTTTAGCTTTGACTTTATCAGTTATGCCAATGTTACAAGACTTAGGAAAATCTCTTGCAATTGGAATTGGGTTTAGTTTGTTTATCTCAATATTTATAGCTCCTGCAATTATTATAATATTTGAAGATTTAGGAATTATTTTTGCAAGAAAAATGCACTCCCTTTATGGTAACATCACAATTAAGAATGGGAGGTTGAAAAAATGAATTTTTTAAAAAAACCTTTAGAAAAATATTCAAATTTTGTCTCTCATAGACCTTTTTTAGTTCTATTAATTGTTTTAATTTTAATTGTTGGATCATTTTATTTTTTACAAAAGATAGATTATATTTCAGCAGACACCTCTGACATGGTTCCTGATACTTATGATGTTGTTAAAGCATATAATATTTTAGAGGACACCTTTGGTAGTCATTCAAGTATTATGATTGCAATTCAGGTGGACAGAGAATATCTTAATTCAAATGAAGTTACAGATGTTAGAGATTCTAGAGTTATTAGATATGAAGATATTTTATCAAAGTATATTGATGGTCTTGAGTATATTGAATCTGTAAATAGTTCTGCCACAGTTCTTAGAACCTTAAATAATAATATTTTACCAAAAACACAATTGGAAATTAATAAAATTATTTTTGAAAATAAGCAAATGTTTTCTTCATACATCAGCTCTGATTATACGATGTCAATAATTAGTATGTCATTGACTGATAATTTTACAGATGATGATGCTAAACAACTTGTAGATGATCTAGAGAGTGTTATTAATGGTATTGATAGACCTGTTGGGATAACTTCAAATGTTGCAGGGGCTGTTGCAAGTCATCCTATAATGTTAGAAGAGATTGGTCCTGATATGCAAAAGACAAGTATGTTTTCTGTGTATGGGATTGTTATTATTTTACTTTTTATATTTGTGTTTGGGGAGGTTGTTTCTGCCTTTAGAAATAAAAAAGATAAAAAGCTTGTAAAGGTGTGGGATATCTTTGCATCAATTAGGTTTGGAGTTATTCCTTTGACAACAATTATAATTGGGGTTGTTTGGACTTTTGGGTATTTGGGGCTTATTAAGATGGGGGTGTCTTCAATTACTTCAGGAGTAGTTTCCATGATTATGGGAATTGGAATTGATTTTGGGATACAGATAGTTATGAGGTTTAGGTCTGAATTAAAGGAGAATGTTCCTGAAAAGGCAATGTATGTGACTTTAATTAATGTATTTATACCAATGGCAACAACTACAATTGCTGCATTGATTGGATTTAAGGCAATGAGTATGGGGGAGTTGTCTATGGTTAAGGATTTAGGATCAATGATGAGCTATGGAGTAACTGCTTGTTTTTTGGCTGCAATTACTGCTGTTCCTGCAATGTTAGTTATTTTTGAAAATGGGTTTATAAATATTAAAAAGAAATTAGTTTTAAGACAGGAATTGTTGGACAAAAAATTAAAGTGAATATTTTTGAAGAGAATGTTAAATAAAAATTAAAATAAATGTTTAAACAGCAAATGTTAAATAAAAATTAAAATAAATGTTTAAACAGCAAATGTTAAATAAAAATTAAAATAAATGTTTAAACAGGAAATGTTAAATAAAAATTAAAATAAAGGTGAGTATTTTATGAGAAAAAAAATGTTATTGTTATCTGTGTTATTTTTGTTAGTTATTAGTCTTTTTACTAATAGTGTTTATGCTAATATAGGAGATACTGTTAAGATAGATGCAATACTTCTTAACCAAGATCCTGATCCTGCACAACCAGGAGATTACCTAGAACTTAGGTTTAAAATTGAAAAAACAGGAAATATGGATGTTTCAAATTTACAATTTAAATTAGAAACAAAATATCCGTTTTCTTTTGATTCCTCAGATGATGCTATAAGGAATTTTGGAACTTGGAAAGGTCAATCTGGAAATGTTGGATATTATACTTTATATTATAAGTTGTTAGTTGATGATGATGCTATTAAAGGAGATTATGAACTAAACTTAAAATATACATTTAATGATACTGGAGTTTGGGGTGTTAAAAAATTTGATATTAGAGTTGGAGAAAAGGTAAAACCTAATTTTATTTTAGGAACCTTAATTACCTCTCCAAGCAAACTTTTAAGTGATGTTGATGAAGCTGAACTATCAATTGAGATTACAAATATTGGAAATGGAAATGCAGAAAATGTAATTTTTGAGATGGAGTTACCAAAAGGATTTACTTCAACTTATGCTTATTCAGAGAGAGCAAATTTGGGTCTGATTTCAGGAGGTTCAACAAAGATTGCAAAAATCTATTTGGATATTGGTGATGAGGTACCTTCAGGAGAGCATGTTGCAAAAGTTAATATCAGTTATAAAGAAGAAAATGATTCTAAAAATGAATACAAAACAAAAACTTTGTTTTTAGATATACCTATTAAGAAAAAACCAAAATTTGAGATTTTAAGTGTTGATTTGATAGGGGATGTAGAGGTTAATGCTGGAGACAAAGTTAGTTTGAAAATTAAAATTAAAAATGTTGGAAGTAAAGATGCTGATAGTGTGTCTTTAAGGATCTTTAAAGATTCAACACAACCTTTTGAATTTATAGAAAAATCAGATGTGGTTGGGAACTTGAAGGTTGGAGAGACTGGAGAAGCCATAATTGTCTTTGAGGTAGACAAGACTGCAGCTTTTAAAAAATATATACTTGATTTAGAAATTAGATCAATTGATGGAGACTCAGTCTTGTTAGATAACAAATCTATAACTGTTGATGTTGCAAAAGAGGTTTCAAAAAATAGTAGTAATTTGGTTCCAATAATTGTGGGAATTGTGATTTTATTTTTAGTGATTATGGTTTCATATAATTTTGGAAAGAAAAAGAATCTTGTTAAGAAAAGAAAATAGTTTTTTCTTTCTCTAACATTTTTTTATATCTTTTTTTTCTAATGTTTTTTAATTTAATTTTTAAAGGCAATCAATTTTTTAATAATTAAAATTATTTTTCAGGTAACTCATTTTTAAGAAAAAGATTTTTTTTAAAGTTAAATAATTTTAAAGTATATTTGATTTGATTTAAAAACTAAACTATAAGAAATAAGAAAAAAGAAAGAAAAAAGTTATTTTTTCTTAACTTTTTTAGGTGCCACAAGTTCTAAAATCTGCTTAGAGTATTCTCTAACTGAACCACTAAATCCAATTCCAATTGCTATTGCTAGTGCTAAAACAATTCCTCCAACAATAATTAGAATTATTGTTTCTATAAACCCTATCTGTACACCAATTTGTTTTAAAGCAACATCTAGAATCAGAACAATTATTGTTACTTGGATTATATCTGAAACTACTTTTGAAACTTTGTGATCTTTTGACACATGAATATTTCTTGAAACCATCTTTGCTAAGATTAAACCAAAAACTGTAATTATTATTGCAAAGATTACACTTGGTACCCATAGTGCAAACTTAGTAATTAGTGATGAAAGCTCAGGCAATCTAATTAATGCTGCTGCTGGTGCTAAAAAAGCAATGAATATTCCCCACTTAATTAATTGACCAATTAAATTTGATAATTTTATATTTAATAGGATATGTGAAAAATCATTTTTCTTAACCCAATTGTCTAGCTTCCATCTAACTAGTAAATTTTTAATAATGTGCCCAAATAGTAAACCAATTAAAAATCCAATTACCACAACAATTATTGCACCAATCAGACCTGGTAAATAGATTACTAAGTTATGCCAAATGTGTGTAAGTGGATTTATTGTTGCATTCCCTACTTCAACTAAAGTGTTACTCATGTTTTAAACCCCCTTCTATTTTTTTATTTTTTTTAAGAACAATGATAATATTAATATTAAAAACCTTTAAAAAGGGTGATTTTTTTAAACAAAAGAAATTTAAAGGCTAATAGGTTAATATTTTATCTTGAAAGGATAAATAAAATTTATATGATAGAATATGAAAGTAAATAAAAATTTAAAAAAGTTATCTAAACTTAGAAAAGAAAGATTAAAACCTAATGGTTGTAAAAACCATCATCTACAAGAATATCAAGAAATATTTAGTAAACAATTAAATTCTTTTTTAAAAAATAATATTTCTGATCAAAGGATATTTAAGCAATACCAAAAAGCAATTGATGTTTTTTTTATAAGTAAAGTTTGTAGACAAGATCTTAATGTGTCTAAAAATAATTTTATAAATTTAAAACAATTTATTTTAGAAAATAAAAATAATTTGGGTGAATTTAAGACAAGGGTTGCTTTTCAAAGAATACTTATAAATAAATAATTTCAATATTTTTAAGTTATTGTTTTTTTTATTTTTAATTTTAGAAAAAAATAATATGGTTCTTTATTTAGTTTGTTAGTTTGTTAGAAATCCAAAAGGATAAAAAACCTACAAAAGCAAAAATGAAGTAAATTGGATTAATGAAGTAGAGAGGAGATGAAAGTAATAATCCTGCAGGAAATGATTGAAAGATTTTTCTATTTTTAATCAGTAGTGCAAAGATTATAATTATTATTAAGAATGTAACACCATTAACAATGAATTTAGAAACTAATAAAATAAATGCAATTACAATTATTGAAATTAGACCGATCTGATTTTTATTTGACTTGATGGCGTTTGAATCATTTGCCATGTCAGGTATAAACATATAAATTACAAATGTTAGGATAAGTATATAGATTGGATATGCTATTATGTCTGTTATTCCTGCAAGAGTTCTGTAGATAATGTAGAACAGTAGTGCTCCTATAAACAATCTAATTCCTTCATTCATGCTTTTCTTCTCAGTTTTTTTTATTTTTTAATTTTAATTTTAGTAAATTATAACTATATTAAGTTAAAAAAAGTATTTAAATGTACTTATATTTGTAAAATTGTTTTCTTGGAAATATTTTCTTGAAAATTTGTGTTTAAAGATTATTTTTTGATTTGTAGGAATATTTATAAATTCTTCATAGTAATTATGTATAGTAAAAACCAACTATAACCTTTTAGGGGAGTGAGGTAAAATGAGAAAAGCATCAATTAAAAAGAAAGTAAAAAACAGAGTTTTACAAACAGCAAAGAGAGTTAAAAATAGTAATAAAGACAGGGGACCTATGACAAAAGAGATTGCAGAAAAGATACTTAAAGCAACTAAAAAGAAGTAAATTAAATTAAATTAAAAACAGTAAACTTAAAATAAACTTAATACAAAAACATAAAAACAAAAATTAATAAATAAAAAATGATTGTTCTTAAATTATAAGATGATTGAAACAATAATTAAAATTTGTAAGGTATTAGACAAAAACAAAATTGATTATTTTATAAGTGGAGGGTCTTCTTTATTTTTAAGAAATTTGATAACATCTACAAAGGATATAGATATTACAGTATTTTTTAAAGATCTCAAGAAAATTAAATTTCTATTTCTTGGTAACAAAATTATTTTAGAAGAAAAGTATCGTTTAGTTTTTGACATAGATGGTTGTGAAATTGAGTTTATGGGAGTGCCTAAAGCCAAAGATCCTATTTCTTTTGAGGTTTTAAAAAATAAATCTAAAATGGTTGATGTGCTAATTGTAAATGATCGGAAATTAAATTTAATTAAAATAGAACAACTATTAAAATTATACAAACTTGTTTATAATAGAGGTGGTTGTAAAATTCAAAAACATAAAAAAAGAATTGAATTTTTAGAAAAAATTATTAATGAATAAATTTTTGAATTCTTTAATATAATTTAATCTAAAAAACAATTTATTTTAAAAGGCCTCTATTGTATTTGAGCAAGTTGTCTATCAATTACTTCTTTAAATACTTCAAAAGGTTGAGCTCCAATTATTAATTCTCCGTTAATTACAAAAGCTGGAGTGCCTGTAACACCTTCTGTTTGACCAACTTTAAAATCATTAAGAACTTCTGCTTTTTGATCCCTATTGTCTAAACAACTATTAAATTGTTCAGTGTTTAGGCCTATGTCTTTTGCAAATCTTTTATAACTTGTTGTTCCACCACTAACACCTTTCTCAAATAGTAAGTTGTGCATCTCATAATATTTTCCTTGTTCTCCTGCACATTCAGCTGCTTCTGCTGAAACTTGAGCATATTTATGATTACTGATTGGGAAGTCTCTGTACACTAATTTTACTAACCCCTTGTCTATGTATTCAGATTGTATTTGAGGTAGTGTTTCGTAATAGAATCTCTGACAAAAGGAGCACTCATAATCACTAAACTCTATGATTGTTATTGGGGCATCAGGATCTCCTTTAATTGCATCATCATCAATTAGTTTATTTTGTGGAAGTTCTAGATTTACATCTTGTAAATTATTATTTGGAAGAATTATGTTTGCTGTAATATTGGTATCTTCTTTTTTACTCACTTTTCCAATTACTATAATCAGTAACATTATTATAATAACAGATAGTAATAAAATTAACCAATTTTTATTTTCTATAAGTTTACATGCCATGTTTATCCATCTCCTTTTTTTAAATTTTTAATTTCTTTACATATAATTATTGGAAGAGAAGGTATTTAAATATATATGATTTGCAAATCATTTGTTTGTCATCTATAATTTTGTATTTATTGTGTTTATTTAGATTTTAGGTAAGTATTTTGTGTTGCTTGCTTTAGTTGAAAAGTGATAGGTCGGTTAAATAAATCTTAAACAGAATCAGTTGTTTATAATTTAACATATATTTGTTATTTACTATAGTGATTTTTAGTATGTTTTTCTGAATAAGTGACTGAGTAATAGAGTATTGTTATTTACATTATTTGTTGGACAGAAACTTTTCTGAAAAGTTAGTATTAAATGTAGAATGTATTTTAAAATTAAATTTAATATTTTTAAAAGTGTCTATTTATAGATTATTGTAATTTACATTATTTGTTGGACATAATTTTTTATAGATATTTCTGAGTGTAATTTAAAAAATATTTAAAAATTAAAAACGAAAGTTCATAAACTTGTCTATGTATTATATAATTTATATTTTTGTAATTTAGGATAAATTATAATGGAAGAAAATAATATTTTAGATTCTATAAAAAATAATAATAGTGTTGACAATAATTCATTTAGTGTTTCTGATAGACTAAAAGCTGATCAACAGAGATCTGTTGATCAGCAAAGATCTGATCAACAAGCAACTATTAACTTAGAAACAAATAATGATTTTAAGGACAATTCTAATCAACAAATTAATAATTTAAACAATTTTAATGAAAAAGATGTACAAGAAGAATATATTAAATCAAATCTTGATCCAAAAAAATCAAAATCATTTTTAATAATTATTATAATAGGAATTGTTATTTTAATTATAATTTTATTGTTTATATTTTCTAAAAACAAAGTTGATCAAAATATTGTTGATGATCAAAAAGTAATTGTAAGTGGAGATTTAAACTTATCTTTAGATGCTAATGTTCAAGATGATGTTAATAATGATGCAGTTTCTAATTTTGAAAATGATATTAATTACTATTCTGATTTTGAACTAAAGGATAGATATGCAGTCGAATTCTCTGTTTTGGAATCAGACGATATTATTAATAATTTTAAAACATTTATAGAAATAAATGCTGTTGATTCTTCTTTAGAGTCTTTTGATTATAATGTACATTACACTTATTATAACTATAATGTGGGTGAATATAATGAGGAAGCTATTTTAATTTCTTTTTTATCCATATTAATAGCAAATTCGTATGGTCCAGGATTGAATAAAGACTTTTCAGATTTGGTGTATGATGTTTATAATGATACTAACTTTTCATTAAAGGAAGGTTATGATATTTATGATTTTGATGTAAATAATGAGTTTGTTTCAGAAATAAGTAAAGATGAATTTTTTAAATTAAATAATAAAATTTTTATCTCTCTTAATGATGATTCTGAAGAAGGTTTTTTTGAAGAGGCTTATATGTTAGATGTTACTAAAAATTTATTAGATCTAAATAAAAATTTTAGAAATATCAATTACAAAAGTGAAACAATTTTTGCCAATGGCGAAATTGTAAGTTTAGACTTTAGTTATTTAGGTGATTATAAAAAATTCAAGTTAAATTTTTGTGTAGCTGGTGTTTGCACTTATGTTTATAATCTTGATAAGGAATGGATTACCTTAGATGAATATTATGATTTGTCTGTAAATTCTGGTTTTCAGTAAATTGTTTTAGATGAATGTTGTGATTTATTAATAAATTTTCAAGATTTAAAAAAAATTATATTTATAATAATGTATGTGCATTATCTTTAATTAACTTTTTGTTATGTATATGTTTCGCATCTGTAATTAGAGTTTGTATTTTTTAATTATTTTTTATTTTTCTTATTTTTCTTTTTTAATATTTTATAAAGATTTTTTTTCAGATCATTTTACAGTATTTGTTGGACATACTTTTTTAAAATAATTTTTTTATATTGTAAATTTTTGTTTTGATTTTATTTATCATTATTTTTTGATCTATTATTTTGCTCAAATATATTTTCTAAAAAATATTTTCAGTAGTTTTAAATAAATAGTTGTCTTTTTTAGATTTTTAGATTTCTCTCTAAATTTTTAGTTAATTTTATAGGTCAAAAGGGGTAGGGTAATTGATCAATAGATGGCAACTCCCATAAACATTGATTTTACACGGAATTTTTCACTCTTGAAAGTTCGGCTAAATGATGATTAAGTGGAATTGTGTGGCAACAGGTTTTTTGACACATCGGAAAGTAAGTTGCTACATAATTATTTTTGTTAGTTTTGTTTTTCATTACTTTTGGAATTGTCTTAAAATGTGTTTGTGTTATGTAGAATTTAATTGTGTGGTTGGATTTGAGTCTAGAAAATTTTTGTTTATTGTATGAAATCTTTTTTTTAAATTTCTGATAAATTCTATTATCATAAGATTTATTCATAATGTTACGTCTACATAATTATATTATTTGATCATTTCTTTAGGTAATGGGTATTTTTTTAAGTATTCATTATGGTGTAATTCTCTGTGGCAATTTGGGCAAAGTAACATACATTTATCTGCTTCTTTTTTTAGAGATTCTAGACTACATCGATTTCCTATTTTTTCATTCATTTTAAAACTTTTTTCTTTAATGTGATGAAATTCTAAAATTCCTAAACATTTATTATAACTGCATTTCATACATTTGCCACCAAGATATTCTACTAATCTTCTTTTTTTTATTCTTCCTTGATCTCTAGATTGCTTTCTTCTTTTAACTTTATTTTTCTTCTCCCATTGTCTTTTATATTCTCTAATTGGCATTCCATTAATTTTTCTATCTTTATATTCCATACATATTTTAGGTATATAAAATATATATTAGTTATGTAGGTGTAGATGGCCAAAGAACTTAATAATTTTAATTTGTTGTTAAATTATACTTTATAAAATAAAACTATCTGTCCAAGATACTTTGTTTTTTAACAAAAAAGTGTTTTTTAATAAAAATGTCCAATATTCACTGAAATTTACTATAATCTATTCTAATTTTATATCCAGGATATCTATATGCAAAATATCCAATAATACTTGTAGTTATTATAAATAACATAATCTGATAACCATAACTAATATTTACATAAGTAATAATTGGCCAAGCTATTATATCTAAAATAAAGTTAATTAAATAATTATTTAGAAAAGTAATAGTTATGTCTAAGTAATTTAACATTAAAATGATTTAATTATACTTTCAAAAAATATATTTAAATCTTTGGTAAATTTACCAAATTTCTTATTAATTGGTTTTAATAATAATCTTTCTTCATCCCCAATAGTATATTCAAAACCTAATTTTCTTCTAACTTCTAAGTTTTCATTATATTTAATATATTTATCTAACATAAATTTTGTTTTTTCAACAATATTATTTTTAAATAATTTAATATTTTTATTTAAATGTTCTAGTATCAAATAAATATCTATAAAATCTCTAGCTTTTAATGCTTTTCTAGTTAATATTGCTCTATTTTTTTCAATTAATATTTCTTTAATATCATATACTTTAATTTTAGGATATTCTAATAATTCATTCATATTTTCAAATAAAAATAAGAATTCTTTTTTATTTATATTCTCTAATAAATTAATACTATTTCTTCTTTTTAAAGGATATTTAAATAGTTCTACAAAATTTATTTGTATTTTAATAAAACCTTTTCTATTTGTAGTTAGTGATTTATACCATATCTTAAAAGTAGTAAACTTATTATTTGCTCCAAAATCATAATTATTAGTATTTGTTTTATCTTCACTAAATTCTAGGTTTAAATTATTAGTTATTTTTACTAATAATGCTATAATATCATTTATTATTAAAGATAAATCTTTTCTAATTCTTTTTTCTGACTTATTATTAAAATAATCTTGATTAATATAGGTGAAATCTAAGTCTTCAGAAAATCTATAATAACCTAAGTAACATTTAGTTAAACATGTTCCACCTTTAAAAACAAAATTATCTTTAAAATATTTATTTTTCATTAGTTTAACTAACACTAAATGTAGTAATAAGTCTTTTTCTATTAATTCTTTATTTTTAATATTTAATTTATTTGATATATAATCAATTACTTCTTTTTTAATCATATGTTTTCTTTTATAAATTTATTAGTTGTTTTATTATATTTTTTAGAGTATTTAATTAATTTGTCTTTATTACATAATGACAATAAATCATTTATTTTATTTAATATATTTTTATCATTTATACTATTATATTTATCTAAATATATAATATCTATAACTGTTTTTTCTATATCTGAATATTTTAAATATTTATTTTTATTTATTCCAAAATTAAATAAATTATCTTTTAATTTAATAATTTTAATATTATATCCATTTATTTTTAGTATTTTATTTCTATATAGTTTATTATTGATAATGTAGATTATATTATCATATTCATGTTTAATATTGTTTATTTTTAAAGAAGTATCTAAAGCAAAATACCATTTATCTATTTTTTTTAGTTCTAATGATTTTGTTAATAATTCAAATATATTTTTATTAATTGTTTTTTTAGCTCTTTCTTCAATTGACAGTATATAAAAGATTCCTCTAAACATAGTAATTAAATAATTATTATTTGTTAAATAGTTTATTGCAGAATTATAATTAATATTTAATATATTTAAATATTTAGTTAATTCTTCTTTAGTAATTATATTTTTATCTAATAATCTTAATTTATCTATAATTAATTTATATTTCATTTCAAATCATATTTACATATATTATATGTAATAGTAATATAAAACAATTTATAAAATTATTGTTTATATATTGCTTAGTTTTATTTAATTCAAATTATGGTAAATTCATCATAATTAAAACTAAGATTGTTAAGTTTTTCTTAAATACTTATAATTATTATTTATAATATATATTATGTTACAAAAAGTGTATATCTTTTTCTAGACTCGGTACCTGGCCGAAGAACTTAATAATTTGAATTTTTTGTCAAATTATACTTTAAAAAATAAAGTTATCTACCCAACATGTTCTGTTTTTTAAATAAGAAATTTCAATATCTACTGTTTTTCTTTAATCAATCCAAGATCTTTTAAAATATACTCTAAAAATTTAAATCTGGTAAATATACAAAAAATAAACATTATAGAAAGAAAAATTAATACTATGTCTGTATAATATACAATAAATTTTTAAATAAAACAAATGGCCAAGCAATTATAGCTATTATAAAAAATCCAATTAGTATACAAATTACTAATATTATTACAAACTGTTTTCTAGAAAATATATAAAATCTAAAATATATATTAAACATTATATTTTTAAAGTTAAGTATTTATATATAAATATGACTTTTAAAAATTTATTTGTTTTAATGCTATTTATTTTAATATTATCTATTATTTTATTAACACTATTAATAATTTATGGGAATACAACACCTTTAAAAAAATCAATTAAAGATTATTATCATGTAGGGTATATTACTAATATAGATCAATTTAATGACAATTATTATTTTTTAAGAATTAGTACAAATAATAATATGGGAAAAGTTACAATAATAAATAACAATAATGACGAATTTATATTAAATATACCAAATGCGTTTAATCATAAATACCGTTTAGATGATGCAGGAGAAGTATATGCAATTGAAAAAGGAAATTATGATGTAAATAGTATTAAATTATATTTTGCTTTAAATTATTTTTTAGAAAATCAAGCTTACTATAGTGAAACAACTAGAAAAGGATCTGGCTATACCGATTTACGATTAAAATTTTTAAGTAATATAGATACTAAAAATAAATATGATATATTTACTAATAATCAGTCATTTACTAATAATCAGTCTGAGTTTGATATAAATAAATTTAATATGAAAACTAATATTTTTTTAGAAGAAAATTATGATAATTTATATATGCAGAAAATTGCTACAGATGTTAGTGAAGATGGATCACCTAGATTTTTAACAATGGGAATTAAAAGTAATTCTTTTTCTTATAATCCTTTTGGAAATAAAATTACAAAATACACATTATATGAAGAAAATAATGAATTAAAATCAAAAAAGTATTCTTATAGAAATTTAGATTTAAATATAAAAAATATCCTCTATTATCTATTAGGTTTATTTATAGTTACATTTTGTGAGTTGTTTTTATTATTGAAATTGAATAAAATAAAAAATGCATTTATTGATAATAAAAGAAAAAGAATTATAATATCTTTAATAATATTAAATATTATTACCTTTACTTTAGCAAATTATTTTAGTATTTTTATATCTATTTTTATATTAGAATTATTTGTTATATTAATTGAAAGTATTTTTATTAAAAAGATTTTAAATATAGATTATAAATATGCATTAATATCTAGTTTTCACATAAATATATTTAGTTTTATAGTTGGAGGCTTATTATTTTTAATAATATTTAGTCTTCAATCTTTATTTATTTAAATTTATATTTAATTTACTCCTTTTTTAAAATTTTTAATAATTTTAATTTCTTCTTTTAATAGATCCAATCTATTTATTGGAATTAACCCTTCTATTACAAAATTTGCATTTTTTTTAAGAAATTTAGGAATATCCTTTATTTTAGCTGATCTAATCTTAAAATTTATAGTAATCATAAATTCAACCTTTTATTAAATATCAGCACTTAGTTTAATTAAATCTTACTGAAATTGATCAAAATTATTGTATAATGTTGCTTTATATTTATAACTCTTTAATTTATACAATCCATTAAATCAAATACTATTAGTTTTATCATTTAATTATACTTTTCATTTTATTTTTTTAATCTTAAAAAATATATATTTAAACTATTTGGTCCATATCTTTAATATCTATAATTAACTAATTCTATAAACAATTAAACGGTGCATAATCATATGGGTGTAACTTACTTAAATCAAGGTGCAGAAGAATTTCTAAATTCCTTAAAACCAGGTACCTTTCCAAAAATTGAAGAGAATGACTTTCTAAACTACCTAATAGAGGATGCAAAAAAATATCTAAACAATTCTAATACACTAGTCTATGACAATTACAAAATTTCAAAAGAATATGATCCTTCTGAAGACTACCTATCAAAATTAGATAGTTTTTCAAAATACATGGTAATTCTTTCAATTGATATTGTTGGCTCTACAAAATTAAGTACAAAGTTAAATTTATTAGATAATGCAAAAATAATTACAATTTTCTCAAGAGCAATGGGTGCAATTATCCATAACTTTAATGGCTATGTTCTAAAATATGTAGGGGACGGAATTATTAGTTTTTTCCCAGAACCTGACTATAATGGAATGCATGACAATGCTTTATACTGTGCATATACTATGAAAAAGTATATTATTAAATTTCTAAACCCATTACTTAAAGAAAAAAATTTGCCAGAACTTAATTTCAGAATTGGTATTAATTCAGGAGAGGTTATTAAAACAATTGTTGGATATAATAAAATTAAACAACATTTTGATCTGATTGGTAAAACCATAAATATAGCTGCAAAAGTTCAAAGTATACCTTTAGACAACAGTATACTATTAAGTCAAAATATAAATCCTTTATTACATAATTTTTGGAAAGAAAAACTAAAAGAAATTGAGTTGTCAAGTGATTGGGATTTAAAAAAAATTGATGAAAATAAAGATTATAAGGTTTACATTCTAGATGCTCTTTTTTAAATTCTTTTTATTTTCTAAAAATTTAAAATTAAGAAACTTTTAAAATATATCTGGTTATATATTGTTTAATAAATTTATATTTAAAATAAGAAAAATAAAAAAAATAAAAAAGGGAGTTTTAAATTATGATACAATATTGGGCTTTAATTGGGTTAAGTGTAGTTTCAATTGCATGGATCATACAGTTAATCTCAACATGGAATGGAGAAAGAGAAATTAAAAAATGGTTTGTTTTCTTATATATGATTGGAGTTGTTTCTTTAATTATTGATGGAATATTAGCTGGTCTAAATAATATTGCATTTTTAAATATTATAACTTTGTTGCTTTCAATTGCAGTTTTTATAAGATTAATTAAACCAGTACAACCTAAAAAGAAGAAATAATTTTTTTCTTTTTTATTTCTAAAACACATGAAATACAACACACATATAAATTGTTTGTAACTTAAATATTATTGTGATTAGATATGACTGATTTTAGAAATTCAAAATATAAGGTAAATCCTTTAATATTAAATAGACATTCTCCAAGGGCAATGAATGGAGAAGATATAACTAAAGAACAATTAATGACTATATTTGAGGCTGGAAGGTTTGCTCCATCTGCATATAATGGTCAACCATGGAAATTTTTATTTTCTTTTAAAAAAGGTAAAGATTGGGATTTATTCTTTGAACCATTAATTGATTTTAATAAATCTTGGGTAATAAATGGTTCTGTGTTAGTTGTAATTACTTCTGACCAATTCTTATTTGATAGAAAATCAGAAACAAACCAATTTGATGCAGGTGCTTCTTGGCAAAATATGGCACTACAAGCATATGATATGGGCTTAGTTATTCATGGCATGTCTGGTTTTGATTATAATAAGATTAGAAGTAATTTAGATATTCCAGAAAGCTATGATGTATTAGCTATGTTTGTTGTAGGTAAACCAGCATCAAAAGATGTACTTCCAAAAGATTTACAAGAAAAGGAAGTAATCTCAGATAGAAAAGATCTTTTAGAAATATTTATTGAAGGTAAATTTAAGTAAAATTATTTTTTGTTGTCCAACAAATAATGTAAATTTGCCCACTTTTTAAAAATAGATATTTTCTAAATTAAAATTTAATTTAAATCTTTTTTTCATATACAGTATAAACTGGCCTGAAATTATTTAATTTATGAAAGGTTATTGCATCTTTATTAACAGCATAAGCATCACAGTAAATATTTTTATACCCTTTTTCTTTTGCAATTTTATAAACATGTTTATATAATAATTTTGTATATCCTTTTTGTCTTTCTGTTTTTGTTATGTATATTTCTAAAATCCAAAACGCAGGTTTACTATAAAACATTAATTTATGATTAAGATCATATGCAATAAAACCAACAATCTTGTTATTTTTTTCTAATATTTTTATATTTTTCTTTTTTAATGCTTTAAATAACCTAATTAAATCATCATTATCACTTTTAGACTGTTTTTCAACTCTTTTAATTTCATCATTTCCTTTTACAAGAAAATCTTTGTCTGCGTTTTTAACAGCTCTTATTACTAGTCTATCTTTCATATTTATCTGTCTATTATTCTTCTAAAGTTTAAAAAACTAATTTAAAAAAATCAATAATTGTCGGTAAAATTAATAAGAACAATATTAAGAATATTATTCCTGTAAATATTATTAACCATAAATTTTCTTTTGATTTGTTTTTTATATAGTTAATTATTGCAAAAATTGGGTTAATAGCACACACTAATAGATTTATATGTGTAGTAATATCAATAACTATATTAATATTTAAAAAATTATATAATAAAACTGATACAATAAATAATAAAACTCCAACACCATATAATCAAAATATTAATTTTCTATAATTCATAATTATTTTCTTTCCATTTAAATTCTAAACCCCATAACTTTTAAAAATATAAAAATTACTAAAGTTAATATTAAAATAATTGTTGTTAACATAATTAACCAAAAGTTAGCTCTATTTTTTTCTTGTTTGTAATTTTTAAAACTTAAGAAGGGTGTAATTAAACAAGTTAATATAAATTAATAAAAGGGTAATAAAATAATAAAGTTTGGACATTTTGAAAAACTATTCCAAAAATATATAGATAAAATTAACTCTATTGTAAATAAAATAAAGTTACCCCCATACAACCAAACCATTAATTTTCTATAGTTCATAATCATCTTCTTTTTAATTTTATTTTCTTCTTTTCTTTTTTAACAATTGCTTTTTCTGTATCATTTTTTTTAATTTTAATTATTTCTATATTAGGTATTGTTTGGTGCTTCTCTAAAGAATATTTAAAATTACTATTAAATTTTCTAATTATTTTTTTAATTTCCCCATCTATATTTATTTTTATAGGTTTAAGTCCAGTTATTCTTCTGTTTATAGATTTGGTTCTTGGTTTTGGCATCATCATTATACTTTCAATCTTATGATTAACTCTCAAATCACTAACCACTCTTAATAAAAGTTTAGTTCCAAAACCTTTATCTTCATAATTTGGATTTACAAAAAGTTTATCTAAAAAAAAAGTATTTCTCTCTCGTAATTCACCAAATGCCCCTCCAATTAAATCCTTGTTCTTTTTATTAATTACAAAATAAAAATTATATTTTTTAGATTTAAGATAATCTTTTAATATCTCTATATAACTTTTTTTAGGGAAAACAAATATTTTATCTATCTCATGCATTTGACTTAATAATTCTAAATTAAGTTCTTTTCTGTTTTCAAAATTTATCTTTTTATAATAAATATCAATTTTTTCTTCCATTCTACAAATCAATTTTAAATTGTTTATTTTAATTTTACAGCAGTCCCATATGCAAGCATTTCAGAAGCTCCCTGCATAACCATAGAGGTACTAAACTTAACCCCAATTATTGCATCTGCGTTAAGTTCAATTGCTCTGTTTACCATTCTATTATATGCTTCATCTCTTGATTGCTTTGTCATCTCTGTGTAGGTCTTTACCTCTCCACCAACTAAGTTTCTAAGACCAGCACCAATGTCTCGTCCAATATTTCGTGTCCTAACTGTGCTTCCTCTAACAACTTCTAAAATCTTTACAATCTTCTTGCCTGGAATTTCATTTCCAGTAGTAACAATAATTTCTTTTCTCATAATCTCTTCACCTTTTTTTAATTTCTTCAATTTCATCTTCTTTTTTGTTAAATAAGATAATAATACTAATAATTAATATAGGTATTGCATAGATTAAAAAAACATAATAATAAATTCCAAATATTAATAATACAAATCCAACAACACTTCCAATAAACCCAGTTATTTGTCTATTCTTTAACACCATATCTAATCATTTTCAATATATTCTACATACCATATATTTATAAATTAATTCTTTATAATAATAAATAAATATTTATGTGTATTTAACTTTTAATAAAATATTTAAGTAGTAAATAAACAAATTTATATTTGTTTTTATATAAAAATAAATTAATAAAAAATAAGACTATTTAAGAGTTTTAAAAAAGGAGTTTATAAAGATGAATAAAAAAATTTTCCAATTTCCAATTTTATTTTTTTCAATAATTTTAATACTAGGAAGTGCTTATGCTTTCAACCCCACCTTCTATGTTGGAGATGGAGTCAGTGGTGTTTCTACACAATGTCAAAATCCAAATTTTAATTCAATTAGTTCTGCTTTAGAAAATATATCTCAAAATAATTTAAGTAATGCCATAGTTATTCTCTGCCAGGGTACTTATAATGAAGACTTAATGTTAGTTAGTGAACTAGGTATTTCAATTATTGGTGAAAACAATGATGTTACAATTAAAGGTGTTGATCCTAATAGTTCTGTAATAAACATAATGTATGCAAAGGATATTTTTTTAAAGAATTTAAAATTACAAACTTCTAATCTTATAGGACTTTCAAGCATTCAATCAGAGAATATTACTTTTGAAAACATAAGTGTATTAAATGTACATGGAAATGTTGTTGATGATGATAGTTCTTATGGTATGTTATTAGCTTATACAAATAATATTACCTTTAAAGGAACCATACTTGTAAAAAATGTAGTTACAAATAAAAAAGAAGTTGCAGGTATATCTCTAAACAATTGTGATGATGTAACATTTGATACTTCTTCTTTTACAATTAAAGATATAGAATCTACAAGTAATGACTCAGATGTAATTGTTACAGGTTTAAATATTATTGATTCTAATGTAGATTTTAAATCAAATATGGTTGTTGAGAATATAGAGGGTCTAGAGGTAAATGGAATTACTCTTAATAATTCTAAATTTTATAATAATAATAAAATCACAATTTCAATTAGAAACATAGACTCAATGTCAACAGTTAAGGGCTTTCAAATAATTAACAACTCAAAAATTGAAATGTTTCCAACTAGTGTTATTTATCTTACAGACATAAGTAAAGGTAATGCTCAAAGTTTTGCTCTATACCTAGATAACCTTAAATACATAATGTTAGGTAATCTAAACATTTCAGGAGTTGCAGGAGACTATTATACCTATGGGATATATATAAATAACACACTTGGTTTTTTAATAAATGATGTTCTTTTTAGTGAAAACAAAACAACTGACAAATCAACATTAGTTACAATTATTAACTCTAAAGGTAGCTTTAGTAGCATAAAAGATAGTGAAGAGGTAATCACACAAAACAGTTCTGATTTTAAATTTATAAACATTTTAGATAATTCTGATGTGTCTATTAATTCTATGGATGTTTACTCAGGTGTTTATTTCCCAGAATGTATAAACATTGAAAACAATTCAATTCTAGAATTAAAGAATGCTAATTTTAAAGAATGTGAAAATATTAATATCATGAATAAAGATTCTCAGGTTCTTGTTAAAAATTCAGAAAATATAGATTTTGAGAAATTATTTTTACCAAAAAGTCAAAATTCAAAAATTGAAATCTACAAACCTGCAAAATTAAATTTTAAAAAGGATGGTTCTCCTCTAAACATAAATAATCTTTTAATTTACAATAATAATGGTTACTTTAATGTTTATTTTTTAACAAATAAAGATAATCTAGAACTAGATTTACTATATTTTACAAAAGTATCTATGGATAATGTTATAAAAGAACATATTCTTGATGATTATATGTTTAAAATAGTTGAAGATGGAATTAATGAAGTTCCTACTCATGCAACATTAGAAAACTATTTCTATAAAGAGTATGATTTAGATTATCAAGATATGCCTGAAGAGTTTATAGAGATGACTTGTGATGATGAGGGTATAATAAAAGTTTCTAATCACTTTTATGTTGATGAAAAAACCTGTGATAATCATTTAGAAAATAGCTATGGTTGTTACAATATTGAAAAGTCAGTTTCTTTAAATGGAAATGATTATAAAATAAAATTCCAAATTCCAAACATGTGGATAAATATAAATAATGTTGATCCTAAAAAGATAAGTTTATACCATCTAGAAAATGGAGAGTATGTAAAATTAACAACAACTCATGAAGGATCACTAAACAATTACCAATCATATGTTTCTAAAGTCCCTTCTTTTTCATCATTCCAAATTGCTGCTGTGACTATAGACAATACTAATAATAGTGGTAACACAACTACTACAGGGAATGAAACATCTTCACCTACATCACTTATTGTAGATGAAAATACAGATACAAACATAACCACTAATAATAACAATAACACAGATGATTGTGATTTAGTATGCTTAGAAAATCAAACTTTAGATCAATTAAATTGTATTTGTGTAAATAATAGTCCTGAATGTAATATATCTTGTGATCCAGATACAGAAATTTTAGATGAAATAAATTGTGTGTGTAACTTAATTGAAAACACAGAAATTGCACAAAGATGTAATAAGGTTTGTGATGTAGGATACACTTTAGATAAAGAAAATTGTAGATGCTTAGAATATAAGTTAGATGAATATAATAATAATTTATTTTCTAAAAATAAACTAATGCTTTTTGGTTATATAATAGTAATAGTTTTTTTAACACAAATATTATTATTTAAATTTAGAAAGAAAAAATCAACAACCAAGAAAGGTAAAGAAGATAAATCAACTAAAAAAGATAACCTGAAAAAATCAATACCTAAAAAGATCAAGATGAAAAAAACTCCAAAAAAAGTTAAAAAGGAAACAAAAAAAGCATAATTAAAAAAACAATTGATATTTATTTAATATACAAGTTAAATAAATATTCTACTTGTTTCCAATTTACAACATTCCAAAAATTATCAACATAATCTGCTCTCTTATTTTGGTAATTTAGATAATATGCATGCTCCCAAAGATCAATTGTAAGCAATGGTTTTAAACCAATTGAGAGTGGTGAATCTTGATTCTTAGTTTGAATTATTTTCAATTTTTTGTCTTTATCTAACACTAACCATACCCACCCAGACCCAAATAAGGTTAATGCTTTTTCCTTAAATTCTTTCTTAAATTCTGTAAATGAACCAAATTCAATATCAATTTCTTTTTTTAGATTCTGTTCAGGTTCTTTAGTAGAGTTAGGTGTAAGTATTTCCCAAAAGAAATTATGGTTTGAAAAGCCTCCTCCATTATTAACTATTGAAGTTTTTAATTTTTCTGGAATAATTTTTAGGTCTTTTAAAATATCATTTACATACACATTCTCAAAATCAGTGCCCTCAATTGCTTTTAAAAATTTATCTAAATAGCCTTGATGATGTTTAGTGTGATGCACAAGCATTGTTTCTTTATCAATATGTGGCTCTAAAGATTCATAAGAATAAGGTAATTGTGGTAAAATATTTTTATTTTCAGACATAAATTATCAACTCCTAATATGATTAGAATATCATATATAAATTATGTGTAGAAAAGTATATAAGCTTTATTAAAGAAACCAAAATTAACAAATAATCTAATCTTTACAGATTTATTAAATTAACAATTTCCTTTCTTTTTAATAGGGATTTCTCCTGCAACACAAGGGTTACTGTATGTTACCCCATTAACAGCACAAACAGGATTATATTCTTTTGTACAAATCGCCATTTTAAAAATATATTCTCCTTTTTGACAATCCCCCCTATAAAACATCCATTCTTCACATTCAGAACCATCTTCAAACATACAAACTCCAAAGGTCCCATTATCATGCTGTCTAAAATCTAATGTCCCATTATTATCTATACAAAAAGCTGATGCTGGATTTACAATTTCTGAATTAATATTATTTTTTGTTTTCATAAAAGTTATTGTTAAAAGCACAACTATCAATATTATAATTAAACCAACAATTAATTTTGTTAAAAATTTCATATCTTAAAAATCTCCTTTTTAATTTTTATATACATATGTATTTACAAATATTTTATATTGTTTACTATTATTCCATAAGGCTAATATTTATATACATATAGTCTTATAATATTAATAAATTATAAAAGACAAGAGATGTTATGAACATATCAAAAGCAAAATTTACAATTATAAGCACAGTGTATATTTTTATAATACTATTACTTATAATTCTATTATTTAAAATAATTACATTAAAAAATCTTAGTAAAGAACAAGAAGAAAAATATAATGCTCTAAACACCAAATATATAATCTCTCAAAATCAATTAGATCTAAAAAAAAAGCAATTTCTAAAATTAAATTCTGAATTTTTAGATTTAAATAATAATTACAATAAATTAAATTCCAATTATATAAGTTTAAAAAATCTAAAAACAGAAATGCAAAATGATATTAATTCTCTAGAGAGTAATTATAGTTTGCTTGAAGAAGAATATGATTACCTAATTAACGATATTAATAAATTTAGAGTAGAGATCCAGGAATCAATGGACTGGTTTAAAGATAATTCAGCAATTTCGAATTTAGAGGAATCTAAAAATAGAAAAGTTGAAAATACCTTAAATGAATGTATAGTTTGTGAAAAGGATTTTTGTAAAATAAAAACTGCATGCATTTATTTAAAAAATGAAAAAACCTTAAAATTAAAATATTCAGAAGATAAGTTAATTACAAACGAGTTAGATAAACTTCAAAGTCTAGATTCTTTTTTAGAAAATAGAAAAGGGGATTGTGAAGATTATGCTTTATTATATGCAGCAGAGTTGAGATATTTGTTTGAAAGAGCAGAAGCTAAAAATAAAGAGGTCTTTATTGAATCAATTATAGAGACTGATACTAAAAGATCTTATTACATAAATAGCCAATATTATTTCCCAGAAGGTATTGAAGGTTATAAACATGTTCAAAATTTTAAATTTCCATATGTTGCCTGCGGAACCATATATGACCTTCAGACTGATGATTTTGGAGGCCATTGTCTAGTCCTTGTAAATGATAAGAAAATAAACAATGTAGATGATATTAAAGAAATAAATGGTATTATAATTGAACCACAAAATGGACTATTTTTAGGAATAATTAATGCAGATGAAGATAAGATGAAAGTAGCTAATTTTTCATTAATTGATGTAAATCCAAATTCTGATAATACAATCTATGAGATAATTACTGAGAATGATTTATATTTTAATAACTATATTTATGAGAATATAAGTTTAGATGATAGTCAATGGTTAAGTTACGATTTCTTTCTTGAAAAGATTGATGCTATTAAATAATTGATATAAATTCTAAAAAATAATTGATATAAATTCTAAAAAATAATTGATATAAATTCTAAAAAATAATTGATATAAATTCTAAAAAATAATTAACATAATTGATATAAAATAATTAACAATTATCTAATTTCTATAAAACATTATTTTTATAAAATTACAAAAATTAAATTCTTTCTAAAATTTAAATTTAAAGAAAGTCATTTAAATCTTTTTACATACAATAATTTTGTTAAGAATTAATAAAAGGGGTAATTTAAAATGACTGTTTATGATGTAATTATTGTTGGAGCTGGACCTGCAGGGATCTTTTCAGCACTAGAGCTTTCAAAAAATAAAAACAATTTAAAAATACTTTTAGTAGATAAAGGTAATCTTGTAGAGAACAGAAAAAAAACAGAAATCATGACTGGTTTTGGAGGAGCAGGCACCTTCTCTGACGGGAAGTTACATTTCACACCTGTTTTGTCTCATGAAAAAATGTTTCACTTATTTTCTGTTCAAGAATATCAAGTTTATCTAGATTATGTTGAGAGTATATTTTTAAATTATGGAGTTAAAAAAGAATACTACCCAAAAAATTTAGAACAAGCAAAAGATCTAGTTGAGAATGCAGAAAGAAATAATATTAAACTCTTTATAAGAAAAACACTACATGTAGGCACAGATAAACTTCCAGAAGTTATTAAAAGAATGCAAGATGATTTAAAGAAAAGAAATATTGAATTATTGCCTAACATAGAAATTGAGGATATACTCTTAAAAGACAACAAAATAAAAGGTGTAAAAACAAAAGATAATAAAGAAATATTTTGTAATCATCTAGTCCTAGCACCAGGAAGGTATAATGCTTCTTGGGTAGAAAAAATAACTGAAAAATATAATATTTCTAAAGTTCATGATAAAGTTGAAGTTGGAGTTAGAGTAGAATTTCCTAAATCAATTAACAATAAACATTCAGAATTAATGTATGAAACAATCTATTCCATGTACACCCCAACTTATGATGATGTTGTTAGAACTTTTTGTCCATGCCCTAAAGGCTTTGTTGCAATTGAAGAGTATGAAGATTTTGTATGTGTAAATGGTTATTCCAATTCAGACAATAATGGTACCAATTCCAATTTTGCATTAGTTGTAGAAGTTAATTTAACTAAGCCCCTAGAATCTACAAGAAAGTATGCAGAATTTATTGCAAGAGGTATTAGTTTACTTGGTTCAGGAAAACCAATTATTCAAAGATATAAAGATCTAAAATTAGGAATCAGGTCAACTGAAAATAGACTTAAAAGAGCATATATTACTCCTTCTCTAAAAACTGCAGTGCCTGGAGATATTGGAATGGCTATGCCTTACCGTATTACAAAAGATTTAATTGAAGGAATTGAGATGTTGTCTAAGATTCTTCCTGGTTTAAATGGGGATTCAACATTTCTGTATGCTCCAGAGGTAAAATTTAGATCAAATAAAGTTGAAACAACTAAATTTTTAGAAGTTAAAAACATTAGTAACCTTTATATGGCAGGAGATGGTGCAGGGGTTAGTGGTAATATTATTGGGGCTGCAATTTCAGGCGTTGTGTGTGCAGAAGGTATTTTGGAGAGATTAGAAACATAAAGGTAAAAACCTAACATATTATTTTAGTTTATAAACATATAGGACATTAAAATTATTATGGAAGAAAAGATATTAATTGATAGAAAGACCTTAAAGGCAATTTCTTCAGACACAAGATTTGATATTCTAAAGTTACTTAAAAAAAGGCAACATACTCTTTCAGAAATTTCAGAGAAACTTAATCTTTCTTCTCCAACAATAAAGGAACACTTAGATAACTTAATCTCTGCAGATCTAGTTTTAAAAAAAGAAACTGATAGAAAATGGAAATATTATTCATTAACAGATAAAGGTAAAAAGCTATTAGAACCTAAAGCAATAACAGTGTTAATAGCCTTTGTGGTTAGTCTAGTTTTCACATTAGGTTCTTTTGGAGTATATTTAGGTAATCTTTTTTCAAACAGTCCTGTTAGTAATTATAAATCAATGGATTATGTAGTTACTGAGGCAACAGTAGATGTTACAACAAGGACAATGGATGTTGCAGTTCAAAATGTAGCTCCCCAATCTAATTTAATTTTGCCATCAGTTAATAATACCCAATTGTTTTTAATAATTTTAAGTATAATATTTTTTATTATCACTATTATATTCTTAGTGATGTTAATTAAGCAAAAAAGAAGTGAACAAAAAATTAAAATAATTTAAAAATTAAAAACAACCCAAAGCAAAGATTATTTTTTTAAGTAACACAAAGAATTATCTAAAAAAGGTAATTTTCTTTTTTTACTTTTTCTTTTTTTAAAAATGAATTTAAGTTTCTAAATATCAAGATTTGTTCAATCATAAAAAAGCATCCCTTTATATTTATTTTTATAAACCAATTAAATATTAAAAAATAATAAAGGTCCATTAAAATGTTAAGAAAATCAGTTAATAATAATTCTAAAAAGCCAAAAGACAATGTTGAACTAATAACTATCAAATCATTTAAACACAAAACTAAACAACTAAAATCACTTCTTAAAAATAAACTTTGGTTACAGGTAATTATTGCTTTAATCTTTGGAATTGCCTTTGGTATTATCTTAGGTCCAACAATAGGCATATTTAGTGCTCAAACAGCAAATACAATTTCTGATTGGGTAGCTATTCCTGGAAACATTTTTTTAAGTGTAATTCAGATGGTAGTAATCCCATTAATCTTTGCATCAATAATCTTAGGAATTGCTTCTTCTAAGAATATTAAACAACTTAAAAAAATTGGTGTAACTATTACAATTTATTTTATAATAACAACCACAATTGCAATCATCATAGGTATCTTTATAACAAATCTAATTAATCCAGGACAATACATAAACAAAGATGTGTTAGTCATTTCTGATCAAGGAAGTTCTCAAGATGTTAGTGTAGATCTAGTTGACAATTCTAAAAACACAGTTCCTAATCTAATAACAAACATCTTTCCAACAAATGTTTTTAGTTCTATAATTAAAGGTGAGATGTTACCAATTGTTATTTTTACAATCATTTTTGGAATTGCCTTAATCAACATTAAACCAAAACAATCAGAACCTCTTTTAGAAGTCTTAAGTTCATTACAAGATGTGTGTATAACAATTGTAAAATGGGCTATGGTATTAGCACCAATTGCAGTTTTTGGATTAATCACAAAGGTTACAAGTCAATTCGGAATTGATACTTTGTCTGGTTTAGGTGCATATATGTTAACAGTTATCTTAGGTTTATTGATATTAGTCATAGTTTATTTGTTGATTGTTTATTTTATTGTTAAAGAAAATCCATTTAGATTTTTAAGTAATATTAGAGATGTACAATTATTAGCTTTTTCAACATCCAGTTCTGCAGTAGTTATGCCTATTTCTATAAAGACTGCTGAGGAAAAGTTAAAGGTAAGACCTTCAATTGCTCAATTTATAATCCCTCTAGGAACAACCATAAACATGGATGGGACTGCACTATATCAGGCTGTTGCTACAATTTTTTTAGCTCAAGTTTATGGGGTGAATATAGGATTGACTGCTTTGTTATTTTTAATTGTCACAATAGTAGGGGCATCTATTGGTACTCCAGGAACTCCAGGGGTGGGTATTGTAATTCTTGCAGTCATATTAACTTCTGTGGGCATCCCCTTATTAGGTATTGCCTTAATCATAGGGGTAGATAGGATATTAGACATGTGTAGGACTGCAGTAAATGTTACTGGGGACTTGACTGCTAGTTTGTTTATAAATAAAGTTATTAAATAAATTTTAATTTAAGGAACTAAAGAGAACATGTATAAGATACTTTTTGTTGGTATTTATGTAATTGTTGAATATTTCTTAACATTTAATATTACAAAAAAATATATAGACAATACCAAAGAGACAATAAACATGTTCAAGTCTGATTTTTGGACTTCTCAATATTTTGTAATTTTTTTTACAGTTATTTTAATTTCTTTAGTTTATTATTTTTTTTATACAGACTATATGTTGTTTGAGAGTTTAGATCTACTTTGGTGCTTATTGATTATATTTTCAGGAGTTATAGAATATAAGGCAATTAAGGAACTAAAAGAAAATTACTATCCACAAGTAGGACCTGAAAAAAGAATAGTAACAACAGGAATTTATAAACATATAAGGCATCCAATCTATCTTTCAGCAATGATTTTAGGTTCATCTTTAATTTTGTTATTTTCTTTTAAGTTAGTAATTTATTTGTTACCAATTTTATTAATTTCAATTATTTTAAAAATAGAGACTGAAGATAAATATCTTTTAAATAACCATAAAGAATACAGACAATATTCAAAGACATCAAAAAAAATAATTCCATTTGTTTACTAAACTTTTCCAAGAACAGATTTAGATTTAGTAAATGCAAATTTTGAGTGTCCAAAATATCTATAAACATTCATTATAAGATCAGACATCAATTTAGCTAATATAAATTCAATATTACAAATTTCTACAAAAAAGATCATAAGCCCAAAGACAATAACAACACTTGTAATATTTATAGAGTAATATTTTATAAAAGAAATAATGTTTTGTTTACTAAATGTTTTTGTATTTATCTTAAAAGCATATTTCTTATGAACATTATAATTAGTAAATCCTCTTGCAATATCTGAAAAGACTGCTGAAACAATATAATTAATTTGTAAAATGTGTACTAAAACAAATATAAGAATGACATCAACTGCAGTCCCAATCAATCCAATGGTTGCATATTTTATAAATCTTCTATATTTGTAAGCAATTCTGTAACTGATAATTGAATAATATACTCTATGAAATATAGTGTTCTTTTTAATATCCAAAAGTGATTTTTTAAAAGTGTGTTTTTTAGATAAACTCATATTAAAAAAATAAAATAATTTTTTATTATTTTCTACCTCTTCTAATCTTAAAAGAGTTGTGTAATTTATTTTTAGGAACTTTACTTTTTTTAGGTTCAATTCTTTGTTTATATTTTGTAATAATTTTTCTTGCTTCTAAAGAATTTGGTTTAGTTTGCAATATTTCATTATGTTTTTTTAAAGTAACATATTGTGTCATCATTTCATCCAATTGTTTTTTTGGAAAAGCATTTTTCTTTTTAAGCAATTCCTCTAATCTGTTTATTTTTAATGCAATTTTGATTTTTAATTTTTGTTCAAAGTTTAAGTTTTTAGAATTAACTTCTAAAATTTTTTTATATAATAATTTGCTGCTAGGAGGCATATTGTGCCAAACTATTTCTAAATGATTTATTAATTCTTGATTTAATTTACTTCTATTTTTTTTACTTAAAATAAGAGATTCAAAAAATTTTTTTTGTAAAAATTTATATTTAAAATCTTTTTCAGACATTTTTTCTAAGATTTCAAATAATTGCTTATTATTAGCTTTAGAAATATTTGGAATTTCTTTTATAAAAGATTTTTTTAATAAATTAGAATTATTAGTTACAAAAACGCTTTTTAATCCTAAACTTTCAGTAATAAATTTAAAAAATTCAATTGTTTTTTTAATATTTAAATTCTCAAATTTATCTAGATCTAAAATTATAACTGAGTTATTTATTTTTTCACTTATATATTTGTCAATTAAATTATCAGTAGTATTATTTAGGTCTAATTTATAATCTAAGTTTTCAAATTTTACATTTTTTGGTTTATGTAAAGTTTCAATTTTCTTTAGTTCTTCAGCATCATACCCATAAAATAGATAATTTCTAGTAGCACCCATATCTTGTCATATCCAAATAATAAAACCTTTTTTTTAAATTTAATTTAAACAAATAGGTTTAAGTAAAAATATCTATAAATAGAAAAATATATAAAATCAATCTATTATAATAAATATTATAATTTACAAACATTATACTAAAGGATTTTAAAAAATGGCAGAACTAGAGAAATCAAAAATTGAAATTAAATTTAATAAATATATAACAATTAGTATAATCATAGCTTTATTTGTTTTCATCCTATATTATCTTTGGCCATACAGAAATGGAGTTTTTGGAGCATTCATTTTATTTGTTTTATTTTTACCAATATATAAATTTTTTAAAGATAAATTAAAAATTAATAAAAAGGTTTCAGGCATACTAATCATAATCTTAGTTATCATAATTGTAATTATCCCAAGTTATTTTATAGTTACTAATGCATATAACCAAATATCGAACATCACAATAGATAAGTCAGCAATAATAGATGCTATTGACAAAATTGATCAAAAGATACCTGCATTAAATTTAGTAGAAAATGTAAATAAACAAATTTCTAATTTTGTAAACTGGACAGGTGACCTTCTAATAAAAGGTGTTACTAGTGCAATTACTACAGCCATTACTTTAATTATATTATTTTTTATACTTTATTATCTTCTAGTATACAGTAAAGAAGTTAAAAATGAACTAAAGGAATTTCTACCATTCAATAACAAAAATTCAAATATACTATATACAGAATTTAAAAAAATTACTTATGCTACAGTTGTTGCAACAGGTCTTGTAGCAATTGTGCAAGGACTATTGTTAGGTTTAAGTTTTTGGATTTTTGGAATTAAAGGTGCAGTTCTGTGGGGGCTGTTAGCTGCAATTTTTTCTTTCTTACCTATTGTTGGAGTTCCTCTTATTTGGGTGCCTTATGCTATATATTTTATAGTTCAACAAAATTATCTTGTAGGGATTGGATTGATAGTGTCAGGATTAATTATTAATTATATAGAGTATTTTATACGTCCGCCACTTCAAAAGAAAATGGGCAATTTGCATCCATTAACATCAATCTTAGGTATATTTATTGGTCTTGCGGCTTTTGGAATTGTTGGTATTGTTATTGGTCCATTATTAATTTCTTATTTCTTAATTATCTTTAAGATGTATAAAGACGAGTATATTGTTAAAAAAAATAAATTTTAATAAATATAGATACTTTTTATATCTTTTGATGTAAATATATTTTATAGTATCTAATAGATGATTATTGTAAGTTTTAAAATTAATAATTAAAAAGGAATAGAGTATGATTCAATTTTATAAACCAAATCAAAAAGAATTAATTATTCTTAAAACACCAGAACTTAATTGTTGGATTAATGTTTACAACCCAAACACTGAGGAATTAGAATATTTATCAAATCTTTTAAAAATAAAAAAAACAGAGAAAAAACAATTTATTGAGGACTTACTTTCCTTACAAGACCAAGAAGAAATTCCAATGTTAGAAAAGTTAAGTAATAGACTTTTTATAATTACAAGGACTGTTCAAAAAAAAGAGGGGCATCCAAATTCATATTATACAACTCCTTTAGGGATATTACTTACAAAAGATTATGCAGTAACAATTGGCTTTATAAAAAACACCATTATTAAATCGATTAAAGAAAAGAATATGAAGTTTAGTCCAGCTTATTTTATTTTAAGACTATTGCTTTTATCCTCAAGAACTTATCTTACTTACCTTAAAGAAATTGATAAACAAATTAATTCAATTGAACAAAAATTAGAGAGTTCTCCAAAAAATATTGATATTAAAAAATTATTATATTTAGAAAAGTCATTAGTCTTTATTAACACTTCTTTAAAAGGTAATCAAATATTATTTGAAAGAATGTATAAAAATAAACAATTTAATTCAATTGAAAAGAATAGAGATGTCTTAGATGATGTTATTGATGAAAATAAGCAAGGTATAGAGATGGCTCAAATTTACACAAACATTATTAAAAATAACTTAGATGTAAATTCTTCAGTAATCTCCAATAACTTAAATAAGGTTGTAAAAATCTTAACCTCAATTACAATAATAATTGCAATTCCAACTTTAGTTGCAAGTATTTATGGAATGAATGTTAATCTTCCTTTCCAACAATCAAGTTATGCTTTTGGAATCACAATGTTAATTTCTTTATTTTTTACATTTTTAGTATTGTGGTTTTTATGGAAAAATAAGTGGTTATAAATTATGATTTTAAAAAAACCAAAACTGTTAAGTCCTGTAGGGTCTTTTGAGATGTTAGTTGCTGCAATCAAAGCTGGTGCAGATGCTGTATACCTAGGTATCAAAGGGCTAAATATGAGAGAGAGGGCTTCCAACTTTGAAATTAAAGAATTAAAAAAAGTAGTTGATTTTGCTCACAAAAACAATGTTGAAGTCTATCTAACAGTAAACACAATCTACTATGATAATGAATTAACCAAAATTAAAAAAATTATAAAAAAAGCAAAAGAATACAAGGTAGATGCAATTATAGCTTGGGACTTGTCTGTTATTGGCTATTGTAAAGAGATTAAGATGCCAGTTCATCTAAGTACACAGGCTTCAGTTGCAAACATAGATGCTATTAAGCAATATTACAGACTAGGGGTTAATAGATTTGTTTTAGCAAGAGAACTATCTTTAGATCAAATTAAAAATATAATAAAAGAATCTAAAAAGATTTCTAAAAAAATAGAAATTGAAACATTTGTTCATGGAGCAATGTGTGTTTCTGTCAGTGGTAGATGTTTTATGTCTCAATTTCTTTATGGGGACAAAACTTCTGCAAATAGAGGTAAATGTATTCAACCATGTAGAAGAAAATATATAATCAAAGATCCAGAAACACAAAAGGAATTAGAAGTTCACAACAACTATATTTTAAGTCCAAAAGACATGTGCACAATTCCTTTTATAGACATTTTAATAAAGAGTGGTATTGCTGTTTTTAAAATTGAAGGTAGAGCAAGAAGCCCTGAATATGTAAAAAAAGTAACTGAGAGTTATAGAGAAGCAATTGATTCTTACTTTAATAAAAAATTAGATATTAAATTAAAAAAGAAATTATTAGAAAAGGTTAAAACTGTGTATAATAGAGGCTTCTCGGATGGTTTTTATTTAGGTAAACCAATTAATGAATGGACTGACTCTTATGGAAGTAAAGCAACAAAGAAAAAGACATACATAGGAAAAATAAATAAGCTATATAAAAAAATTAATGTTGCAGAAATTAAAATCGAAGCAAACAAACTAAAAGTAAATCAAAATATTTTAATAATTGGTCCAGCTACAGGTGTAATTGAACAAACAGTCGACAGCATGCAAATAGATGTAGGAAAACCAGTAACTGTTGCAAAGAAAGGAGCCTTTGTTGCTATTAAAATAAAAGATAAAAAACTTCCTAAAATTTCAGATAAAGTTTACATTTTTGAATAATTATTTTTAAAAGAATGAGCCTTATGAAAAAAATTTATTTAGACAAAATTGTTAATTTCCTATTTCCAAGCGAACATAACTATAGTACAGATATTAAATTAAATGATTTTATTTTAGATAATTTTAAACATAAAGAAGATTCTAAAGAACTACTTGTTTTATGCCCTCCTTGGCACATAGGTCTAACAGCAACAAGAATTTTAAGAAGTAAATTGAAAAAAGAAAACATTTCTTATTTAGAGTTTAGTTTACACCAAGATATTATCTCTTGTGATTATAAGACAACTGGTAAGTTAGTAAAAAAATCAATCGAGATTATGATTAGTAGAATTGATTATTATAAAAAAAAATATAATTTTAAGAAAATACATATACTAGGGATAAGTTTGGGTTGTTTGTTTGCAATTAATGTTGTAAAGGAAATTGAGGAGGTAGACAAATTGATTCTATCAACTCCAGGTCACTCCTTCTCAAGAGTTTTTTGGTTTGGTCATGCTACAAGAAAGATGGTTGAGGTGTTACAAGCAAACAATGTATCACTAAAAACAATCCAAGAAGAATGGAAGGAAGTAGATGGTTTAGTTAACATTTCCAAATTGAAAAATAAAAATATTATTATATTGTTATCAAAGTCAGATCTTATTATTAGATATGAGTTTGGTGAGAAGTTGATTGAAGAGTTAAACAATGCAAAAATTTATCCAAGAGTTTTTTTAAATAAGAACTTAGGGCATTATGGGACTAGTCTTCTATTATTATTTAATCCTAAGAAATATATTTTCCCTAAATTTTAATTTCATAATGTGGGAGTGTATCTTCAGGTACTACTATTTTAGTTAATTTATTATTAATCTTAACATCTAATATTATAAAAGGATTACCAGAAATAGATGTAAAATTTAGACCTCTTATTTTCTGAATTTTATTCCTTTTAATAAATTCTGCAAACTTTTGTTCATTATATGACTTAGAAATGTTAATGCTTTTTTTTATTTCTGGATGATTAAAAAAAATCCAAGTTGCAAATTTTACCTTTGAAATTTTAGAATCAGTAACTAAATTATGATTTTTAATATTTTTCAAAGATAATTCTATCATTTCTTTAAAGCTTTTAAAATCAAACTTTGTTTTCTTTTTAGTTAATAAAAAATTTTCAATAACTGCAAATTTGTCAAAGTAAAGCACTTTACAATTATGTTTATTATACTCTATAGATTCAATTCTTTTAGGAACTCTTCCAAAAAGTAAAACTTGATATTTATGTTCATCAAGATTTTCAATTTTCTTTTTTAAAGTTGTTTTTGGTTTTTCTTTTTTAGGCTTTTTTACAACTTTCTTTTTTTTAAAATCTCCAAATTTTTTTATAATCCCCATAACCAATCAATATCTATTAACATTAATTACATTTGTTTCTACTGCTCTCTTATACAAAGCATCTGTAATCTCTAAATCTTTCTCTAAGTATTTATTTAAAGTCAAATAGTCCTTCTCATAACAGAGCCTAGAGACATCAGAGCCATTTACTTCTAAAATTTCTTGTCCAATAATTTCTGCAAATTCTTTTAATTTTCCTCTTGTCTTTCCATATTTATAAGCATTTATCTTATCTCTCAAATCAATTATTTCTTTTAAAGAAAAACTTTCAATTCTAATATTTTGAATAAAAGATCTAGTAACAATAAAGGGCATATCAAAAGAAGTAATATTAAACCCAACTACTGGGATTAAAGCTGACCCTAATTTAATTTCTTTCCATTTCTCCCAAAATTTAGAAAGTATTTCTTTTTCATCTTCTGATTGAAAAATATAATTAACATTTTCAAATCTCAAACCAATTGCAACTATTCTAGAATCAATTGGATTTAGTAATTTTAATTTTTCTTCTTCATCTTTTTCAAAGTAATTTTCTAAACTAATAGGGCAAGTCTCTATGTCTAAAATTATATATTTTCTGTTCATAAATAATTAATTTAAATTAGATATACCTTTTAAATATATTGTTTCAGAGATATAATAATATTTTATAAGTTGAAAGAAAATTCACTATAGGTTAAAGAAAATATATGGTTATAAAAAAAGATCAAGAGCTTAATACTTTTAAAAAATCAATTCTTGGAATACAGATGTTGTTTGTTGCTTTTGGGGCATTAGTCTTAGTTCCGCTACTTATAGGTATTGACCCTTCAGTTGCTTTATTTACAGCAGGTTGTGGAACTTTAATCTTCCATCTAATAACAAAAGGAAAGGTTCCTGTCTTTTTAGGAAGTTCTTTTGTCTTTATAGTCCCAATTATTGAAGGTGGTGTTCTTTTTGGTTTGCCTGGTGTCTTTGGTGGTTTAATAGTTTCAGGTTTAGTTTTTGTAATTGTGTCTTTGGTTATTAGACAAAAGGGGTTAGAATTTGTTCAAAGAATTTTTCCACCAATCATTGTTGGTCCAGTGATTATGATCATAGGGTTGTCACTTGCATCTACAGGAATTGAGATGGCGTCTTCTAATTGGGTTCTAGCATTAATAACATTATTGACTGCAATAATCATTGTAGTTTTTGGTAAAAAAAGTATAAAACTTTTACCAGTTATTGGAGGAATTACTGTTGCTTACATTATTGCAATTATTTTAAACAAAGTAGACTTTACTTTAATAAAGGAAGCTGCATGGTTTTCTGTTCCTCAATTTTTTCTACCATCTTTTAATTTAGGAGCAATTCTTTTCATGTTACCAATTGCAATTGCACCAATGATTGAGCATATAGGAGATATGTATGCTATAAGCAGTGCAGTTAAGAAAAACTTTGTAAAGGATCCAGGAATACATAGAACCCTTTTAGGAGACGGAATTGCAACTATGTTTGCTGGTTTTTTAGGTGGTCCTCCAAACACCACCTACTCAGAAGTTACAGGTGCAATTATTCTTACAAAGTTGAAAGATCCTTCAATCTTAAGGATAGCAGCAGTAACAGCCATAGTCTTTTCATTTGTTGGAAAGATAAGTGGTTTTTTACAAACAATTCCTTCAAGTATTCTTGGAGGTATTATGATCCTACTATTTGGAATGATTACTGTTGTTGGAATTAAATCTTTGTCTGAAAATAAAATAAATTTAGATAAAACAAAAAATATGATAATAGTTTCTGTTATGTTAATTTTTGGAGTGGGGGGAGCAGTAATTTCCTTTGGAACCTTTTCCTTAATTGGAGTAGGTTTAGCCTCTGTTGTTGGAATTGTTCTTAATTTAATTTTACCTAACAAAGAAATTAATTTAAAAGATTTATAAAAATTAAAAGAGTTGTTTTATGTCAAAAATTATAACTGAATCTAATAACTTATTTGATGGGCTATCAGAACTAGTTGGTAAAGCTATAGTTGGGTTATTAATTTCTTTCTTTTTACCAATTACTACTAGATTTATAGAGTATACTTTAAACATTACTTGGGTTGATAACTATTATTTTACAATATCAATAACTATTATAATTAATGTTCTTTATATCTTTAAAAACTATAGACAATCTAATTTATTTTACATTGCTGGGTGGGTAATTGGAATTAGTGTTTTATTGATGCTAAACATAATTGATGGCTTTAAAGCCTTTGTGTATATCTTGATTCCAATAATTATAATTCTTATAAAAAATATTTTTAATAGAAAAAACTAAGGAAGTCTTTCAATTTTGAAAATATAGGTTGGAAGTTTATGATTATTATTTGAAGGTGCAAACTTAAAGTCTAATCTAAATCCATTCTTAATCATTGTTCTTTTAATATTGTTTATATGTTCTTCAACAGTTATATTTTTCAAAGGTTTTAATCTATTTGTTCCAAATAAAAAGACTCCATTTCTGCTTAAAGAATGTGAGAATTTTAAAATTAGATTCTTATCTAATTCAGAAATGTTATAAAAGACCCCACCAAAAACAGAAGTTATTAAATCATATTTTTTAAAGGGTTTAAAATTTTGTGACTTTTGTTTAACTAAGATGTCTACTTTCGAATTTTTAAGGTCAACTCCAGGGGTCAAGGTTATTGCTGTTGTTTCTGAATTTATGTTTCTCTTTTCAAGTAGACTTTTAAATTCTGTTAGAAATCTTGTTAATCCAGCACCTTCATCCATAATTGTTAATTTAGATTTTTTTGAATTTTTAAATCTTTTCAAAACAAATTCTAAGAGAGGTTTACCCTCTAACAATTGAAGGAAAGCATAATTATATTCTTTGTAACCCCTGTTTTTAGGATAAAGTTCGTGCTTGTTAGTGTAAAGGTTAGAGAGATGTTTTAGTTTCTCTCTAATCACTGGATCTTTTAGTTTTTTATTAATAACATTTTGTTGATCTTTGATTCTTGGATCAACAATTGTTTTTTTCTTAAATCTTGGTTTCAAAAAAATCCTCTCACAACAACAATTGGTGTGTTGGCATCAGCTGAACCAGATACCAAGTCAGCTAAAGAACAAACCAAATTTTCAATTTTTCTAGGAGTTGTTCCTTCTGCAGAAAATGAATCTTTCTTTTGTGTTTTTAGAAATTTCTGTTTTTCAATTTCAATTAATTTTAGAATTTCTTTTTTACTTTTTCCTTCATTATATAATTTCTGCATTAAAAATTTTGTTTTAACTCCAATTCTGTTTCTATTTTTAATTCCAGGTGTTACTCCAAAGCAAGAAACTGGATCTGCTAGTTCATAGATCCCTGATTCTGGATCCTTATATGCCCCATCCCCATAGATTAAGACTTCAACGTCTTTTTTAAATTCCTTTTTAATCATTTTTTGTATATTTTTACAAAACACATCTCCATTTTTTGGAGCAAGCTTTATTGTCTCATTAACAGGATCTAATATGTTTGAGCCTAACAACCCATATTCAGAATATACTTTTTTAGAAGGGTCATTAAAAACATGTTGTAAGCTAATTGTTTTTTTATATTTTCTTGCCTTTAAAGCATTTAAAGTATCTTCTCTATGATGCACATTACAAACAATAATTGCATCTGGTTTGTTTTCAACCATATACTTTGTGGAGTTTGCTAAATAGACTTCTGCTTTTGCACCTTCTTTGTTAATAATGTCTTTATATAAAGAAATATAATCAACAGAAGTTTCAGGATGTATATATCTATTTTTCCCTATTTCTTTTTCACTTATTTTATCTTCAAAGCTTTTTTTAAGTTTTTTAGAATAAAATTCTTTGTTAATTATTTGATTTCCTTGTTCATCATCAGGGAACAACAATTGAATAATTACTTTACCTTTTGGAACTGTTCTTGCAATTGCTTTTAACAGCATTGAAAATCTGTTTCTTGAAAGTATTGGATAAAGTAAGCCAACAGTTGAGTCTTCTTTTAGTTTCAATTTTGATTTAATTTGAGTTACTACACTATCAAGTGTTACAAAATTATGTTGTGTAATTCCAACAATTGCTTCAGTTATACAGACAATGTCTCCTGTCTGAATCATTGATTTATTTTTAAGAAAATATTTCTTAATAACATCAGAAATATTATCATCAAAAGTTATTATCCCTGTCTTAATTCCAAAAGAAACAACTCCAACATCTTTACTATTAATTTTCATAAATATTTCTCCTTATTTTTATCTTTTAATATTTTTTTCTTTTATAAAAATTTTTTAGTCAAAATTTAAATTCTTAGACTATATTATGATTATTAGACTATACATTTATAAATATTTTGAACTATATTTTAATGCTTTTTTAAAAAATTAAGAAATTAGGTGGGGTTAGTAAATATGTTATACAATTATTGTCCAAATTGCTATTCTCTAAATGTAGGTTATAAGCCTGAGACTAGACAACATAAATGTAATTCTTGTGGGTTTCTTGGAACTTGTAGACAAGATAGTATAGATAAGATTAATGAACTTAGAAAAGGTAAAACTTTAACAAGTCAAACATCTGCAAAAACAAAAGAAAGAGAAGAATTTAATTTAAATTTAGATGATGACAACTTTGGTTTAGATTCAATTGAAGATTATGATGATGAAAAAAAACCAACTACAAGTAATATTCCTAGATATTCAAGTAAAGAGAGGCCAAGTCAAAAGTCAGCAAATGCAGACATTGGTGCTGATCAAAGAGTTAAAAAGAAATTTGGGGACAAGTCTGTAAATAGTGATTGGGAATTATTATAATTTATTTTTTTATATTTTTGTTTTTAGTTTCCTTTCTTAAAATCTAAAATTATTTTTTTATTTGAAATTATAATTTTTCATAAGTCTTTTTTAGAAGTAAAGCATCTCCAATTATGTTAGGAGATTCACAAATAACTGTTCCTTTTGCTTTATTATCTTTTAATTTCTCTAAGATTCTTTTATATGGGAAATCTGCATCCTTAAAGATAAGATGATTTTTCTCTCCTTTTTCTGAATAGTTGATTCCTGACATATGTATGTGGATGTCATTAAATATTTTTGGATGAGTGTTTAGTTCTTCGAAGAAAGAATCAATGTTTTTAGGATTATTAAAATACCCATTCTCTCTTGCATGTTGGTGTGCAAAATCAATTACAGGATGTACAAATTTTGGAAACTTGTCAAGAAAATAAAAGATTTCAGACAAAGATCCTACTTGTGTTTTTTTACCAGTAAGTTCAATTCCTAATTTTACATCTCCCTCATATTTATCTTGAATAATTTCAATTTGTCTTGAAATGTTTTCTAAAACTTTTTTAGGCTCTTGTTTTAAAAAATAACCAATATGACAAACAATTACTCTTGCACCAATTTTCTGTCCAACATTTAATGAGTCTAAAATATACCTCTGAGAATTATTTATTTTATGTTTCTCTACAGCATTAAGGTTTATAAAATAAGGAGCGTGGACACTAAGATTAACTTTTGATTTATCAGAATTATTTTTAATTTCTTCTAATCTCTCAGGAATTGATTTTTTAAGATACACTCCTCTAACAAATTCAATTTCAAGTGCAGACAACCCTAACTTAGATATTTCTAAAATAGCATCTGCTGTTGGATTTTTGCTATTATTTAGTATATTTAAGTTACCTGCCCCAAAACCAGCAGGCCCAAAGTGTAATTTTTCAAAACTCATTTTCTAGCACCAATCTTTTAAAATTTAAATTAATTGTACATTTAATTTTATTTTAAATGTTACATTTTGTTTAAAATTACTACAATTAAATAATTTTATTTTCTACTCTTCAATTGTAATACACGCAACTGGACAAACATCTGCAGCCTGTCTATTACAACCAACCTCTTTTACTTCTGTCTTGATTGGCTTTGGCTTAGCTCCAACAAACTTCCAATTTTCAGGGCAAACTGAAACACAAGCTCCGCAACCAATGCATGCCTCATTATCTTGTTTAATCTTTACCATCCTTAAAACACTTCCTTTCTTGTTTTTGTTTTTTCACAATTTTTTTTTAATTTAAATATTCTTCAACTTAATTTTCATATCAACTATCAGATTAATATTTTCTAATAGCCTCTATCCTATAGATAGAAAATAAACAAATATATAAATGTTTCTTTTTACTTATTAAATAATAGTCTTACAATATAAAATATAATTACAAAAGTTTAATTATGATAGAAAAGATAAAACCACCAAGAGGAACACCTGGTGAAATATACAAGTCAATCTCTGTTGATTCAAGAGACTTCTCTATAGATGAAAATAAACTTTTTAAAAAAAAAGAAAATGGTTATATTCTTTTTTGTAAAAGTATTTATAAAAAATTTCCTGGACTTGGAAAAAATGGAAAGTACAATTCTGAATATAAGTCTGCAGTTGATTTTCTAAGGTGGGACCTAAAAGCAGAAGAGTATACAGCAGGTACAAAGTTTGTATTGTTATTTGGAATACTTGCAGCAATAATTATTTCTTTTTTAATATACATGTATGGCTTAGAGTCTTTAAAATCATTGTTTGGAAACATATACATCCCCATAATGATTACCTTTGGTCTACCAATCATAATTTTTATATACATCTTTACTACCTTTCAAAAGTACCCATTAACCCAAGTTGGTTATGAGAAAGTAAGAGCATTGACTTTTGTTCCTGAAATTTTAGGGTATATGATAATGTCAATGAAGCTTGTACCAAACTTAGAAAAAGCAATTGAATTTGCATCCAACCATGGTCACGGAAAAGTAGCAGATGACCTTAAAAATCTATTATGGGAAGTTAAGGTAGGAATTAAGGGAAGTGTTTCAGAAGCCCTTGATGGTTTGGCATACAAATGGGGAGAAGTCTCTGAAGAACTAAAAAAAGCTTTAATGAAAATAAGGTCTTCAGTTATTGAAATTTCAGAAGCAAAAAGATACCAAATCCTAGATCAGACAATGGATGACACTCTAACCTCAATTAAAGGCAAGTTAGAAGATTATGCAAGAAGTCTATCTCAACCAAGCATGGTTATCTTTTACATAGGAGTTTTACTTCCTTTACTTTTAATTATTATTCTACCAATTGGTTCTGCATTTTCAGGCTCAGCTCTAGCAAGACCAATCTACCTAATCTTAATTTACAATTTTGCAATCCCCATTGGGTGTTTAGTTTATGCAAGAAGCATAATTAGAAATAGACCAGCCACATATGTTCCTGCTGTGATTCCTAATAAACATCCTGACCTTCCTAAAAGAAACACAATTAAAATTGGAAAATCTTCAATTAATGTTTTTTTAATAATAATTTTAGTTGTTGGAACACTTGTTATTGGTAGTCTTTTTTTACAATCTAATTTTGGAAAAACAAAATATAATGTGTTATTAAATGCAGGGTATATAAAAGAAGGAGAATCAATAACTGCTGCAGAATTTAATTGTTCAAAAGAAGAACTTGCCCTAAAAGCAGAAAATCCAAAAATATTATGTCAAGCTGAAACTGAATTTTGGCAAGACCCTGATAATGATGTAACTCCTTATTTTTTAATCTATGGTCTACTGATTGCCTTTAGTTTAGGTTTCTCATTATTACTTTATTCTCAAAGTATTTACAAAAGAAAAATTCAACTTGAGTCTGAAAGGATGGAATATGAGTTTAAAGATGCACTTTACATAATTGCAAGTAGGCTTGGAGAAAATAAACCAATTGAGGATGCCTTAGCACACACTAGGGATTTTTTATCAAAATCATTAATTTCTAAAAGTATTTTTGCAAAAGCAATTGACAATATTAGGATTCTTGGTTTTAATTTAAATTCTGCATTGTTTGATGAAAATTATGGAGCTCTTAAAAATAATCCTTCAACAATTATTAACAGTGCAATGAGGTTGATGGTTGATTCTGTACAGTTGGGGGTTTCAGTTGCTGCAAAGACTTTGATGTCTTACTCTATGCAATTAAGAAACACTGATGAAGTTACAAAGACTTTAAAAGATTTGATTAGTGGAATTACTGGAACCTTAAACAGTATGGCTAAATTTATTGCTCCGATTGTTTTAGGAATAACTACTGGTCTTCAAAAAATAGTAATCTCAACTCTAACCTCTATTTCAAATAGTGGAGCTTTACAAGAAGTAAGTTCAGCAATTGAAGGTGTAGGAACTGCAATTGGAGGCACAGTAAACACAGCAAGTATTGAGGGCATGGCAACAATTGATCCAGCAACAATAGCACAACTTGCAAGCTCTACAACTTTTTTGATAATTGTTGCAATTTATGTAATTGAGATTGTTATTATTATAACTTACTTTACAACAATGATAGAGGAAGACAACCTTGTTCTTGCTAAACTAAAGATTGCAAAAACATTACCAGTTGCAGTTATTTTGTTTATCTTAACAACTATCTTTACAAATATGTTATTTTGAAAATATATATTTGAAATTTAAATTATAAGGTTAGGTTTAGGTTATAAAAAATAAAAAATTAATAATTGAAAAAGAAAGATAAAAAGAATTATTCAAAATAATTGAAAAAAAATTATAAAAAGAAAGAGAATATGAAACTTGTAAAACATACAGAGAGAGGACAAGCCTTTGAAGTTTATAGACTATTGATTGCATTTATCATAGCTGTAGCTGTTATGTCAATCATTATTGTTATGGTTCAAAAAACAAATAAAGAATCAATTCTTTTAAGTTATCAAAATTTAGAACAAGGTTTTATCTCTGCAACTAAAAGTCCTGGGACAAGTAGTAAAATGCCTTTTGTTATTGAGGATCTAAAATTGAAAGGAATGATAACTAAAAAAAAACTTTCAACAATTAGTGGACTTAAAGAAGAATGTATTATCTTTGATGCAGGACCAGGAATTGAAAAAACAGATATTGGTGTTGAGATTAATAAGATTTTAAAATTTGATACAACAGTTTATTGTAATTTTGGAAATGTTGATATTTTAGAAACTCCAATTATTCAGTTGTTAGAAAATAATACCCTTGAGAATTGCCCAGTATATTGTATAGTCTTTATGAACAAAAATCCAAAAGATATTTATCCATAAAATTTAAAATAAGAATTAAAAACTATAATTATAAAAATAGAATCTAAAAAAAATAAAATTGAAGAAATTTATGTTAAAAAAGAAAAACATTTTTAGTAAATTAAAATATCTAATAATTGCAATTATAATTTTAGTTCTTGGTTATTTTTTTGGGATTATTATTCTGTCAGTAATTGCAATAATAATTGTTTTAATTTCTATATTTTTTATAATCAGTTTGTTTTTTAGTAAAAGTCTATTAGCTTTAACAAACAGAAAGGTAAGATTGTTTATTGCTATGATCTTTTCAGGAGCTTTAAGTTATCTAATAATATATTTGTTAAGAAATCAGATTTTTAAAATTTCTTCTCAAGTTACACAAATAATTTTAATTTGGGTAATTGCTACACTGATGTTTGGAACATTATGGAATATTCTTGTAATTAGTAAAAGGAGAGTGTATTTAAAGGATAATGTTATAGATTATAATAAGATTGGAGAAAATAGAAATTTAAAATTTAGAGATTTTGTTTTTATTTTAGTAATTCCAACAATAATCACTTTAATTTTTAATGTTCTTTATGTTGTTATTTAAACAAGATACATTTAAATATGTTTTGTCTTAAATTTTAAATATAATATTAAATTTTAAAATCTAAAAGTTAATGTTTATATAATAAAAATAATATTTATTCTAGGAGGAAAATAATATGTCAAATTTAATTAATCAAAAAGGTCAAGCTTTTTCAACCTTTCAATTATTAATTGCAGCTGTAGTTGCTTTAGCTTTACTTGGTGTTCTAATGCCAATTATCATGGGTAACTTTTCAATAGGTAAAAGTCCAAGTGATTCTGCACAACAATATGCAAAAACACAAATTAATAATGCTGGTAGTTTAAATTACACAGACACATTAAAATTTAAAAAAGATGATTCAATCTCAGCAACAGGTGTGGCTGATGGAATTGATGTAGACAGAGACCAAGTTTATGTAGTAGTTCCAACGGATCTAATTGGTAACACATTTAGTGATCCTAGTACTTCAAGTTATAAACAAACAAAATATTTAAAGAGTACAAAAGCAGATTACAAAATTGGTGTTATTTGTGATTATAAAGAAAGTATAGAAGTAAGTTTAGGATATAATGGTCTTACTGGTGGACCAAATAATGAAGATGATTTTTTCTCAATAATTAAAGATTTAGATGATTTTAAAGATCTTGACAATAGCATAAAAGTTTGTATCCTATTTCCAAAGAGAGGATAGTAACTTATAAAAAATATAATTTAGAAAGAAGAGAAATATTATGAATAAAATAAAATTAAAGTTTAAAAGTATCTTAGAGGATAACAAAGCTCAAGCAGAGTCAAACAGTATCTTCTTTCTAATTATAATTGCTATTGTTGCAGTTGTCCTAATTGCAATTGTAAAACCAATGTTTAACAAATCAGTTAAAGCCTCAGCAAAACAAGCAAACCTCCCAAATCAAGGTGTTACCCAACCTTTAAAATAAGCATAAATGTATAATATCAATTACAATTTACTTTTATAAATTATTTTAATTTTTAATGTCTTATAAAAATTATACATCTAAAATACATTTAAATATGTTTTGTCTTAAATTTTAAATATAATTATATTAATATAAAAAAAGAGAATAAATATGTTAAATTTAATAAATCAAAAGAAAAGGGCCTTTCAAACTTCCAAATATTTATATTACCTATAATGATTTTAATTTTACTTTCTTTTTTAATTGCAGTATTACCTGTAAGTCCTGACCCTAAGTTGAAAAATATAAATTTAGTTATAGAACATTCCATAAAAGCACAAATTAATACTACTGGTAGCTTAGGTTACACAGACACATTAAAATTTAAATATAAGGATTCTATTTCTGCAACAAGTTTGACTGATGGACTTGATGTAGACAGAGATCAAGTTTACGTAGTAGTTCCAACGGATCTAATTGGTAACACATTTAGTGATCCTAGTACTTCAAGTTATAAACGAACAATATATTTAAAGAGTACAAAAGAAGATTACAAAATTGGTGTTATTTGTGATTATAAAGAAAGTATAGAAGTAAGTTTAGGATATAATGGTCTTGCTGGTGGATCAAATGATGAAGATGATTTTTTCTCAATAATTAAAGATTTAGATGATTTTAAAGATCTTGACAATAGCATAAAAGTATGTATCCTATTTCCAAAAAGATGATTGTTTCAATTACAATTTACTTTTATAAATTATTTTATTTTCATAAAATATTTAAAAACACTAAAAATCAAAAAGCTTTTTAATTACTTCTTTTTATATTTAAGTATTATGCAAAAGATATTATCCACAATCAAAAAAGATAAAGCACAAGTAAGTGCTCCCTTTGAACTACTGGTTGCAATTATTGTTATGGCCTTTGTTATTCTTGCAGGAACCTATGCCCTAAACAACCTTTCAGAAAACACATGCCTTGGAAATAAAAGACAAAACTTTAGCGAACTTGTAACTGCCTTAAGAGATGTTACCTTAGGTTCAGATTTAACTTACAGAGATGTAGATTTTAGAACAAAGGCTTGCTTTAATGAAAAGTATGAGTTTGTGCAACTAAATACTTATGAAGACTCAGGTAAATGTAGTGCCTACTGTGGAACAGGTTCTAATTGCCTATTACTTGAATATAAATATCAAAAAGATGATGATTATAAATACCCAATAGAACCAATCTGCACACATCTTCCCTCAACTGTTAACTTTGCAACTAAACTTTCAGAATGTGGGGACGAAGATATACTTGAAGAAGATTATATGATAATAAATCCAAAAGGGCTAACAAAAGATAACCAAGGAAACATCCCCTTAGGTAGATATAAGATTTACAGAGCAAATCAAGAGAGTGCAAGCACGACTGTTATTTGCCTTCTTAAAAAAAAGTGAAATAAGATATGTTTGAATTTACCTTATCAAAATTAAATTTATTAATCTTTGTTACAGCAATAGCAGCAATTATGCTATTTTTTCTAAACACAGTAAATGCAAATTTAAAAACAAGACAAAGTTTTGAATTAACCTACAAGATTGGCAAAGAGCTAAAATCAGGGATTGATGGAAAAAGTTACTGCTCCATAAAATATATAAAAATTCCAAAAACAATTAAAACTAATCAAGGCTCTTCAAACATATTTAATATAAATTATAAATTTAATATTGCACAATATGATTATGAAAATCCCAACATCAATTCTTCACTTAACAAAAAACTAATAATTGCAATTACTGATCAAAAAAATAAAAAGATCTATGCAGCCTATGATATTGACTTTGAAGGAAACTTTACTTTCTATGAATCAGAATATGATTTAGATACTGGAAAATATAACTTTCTAGAAAAAAAAGATGTAGGGATCTATGATCCTCTAAAAGTAAAAAGTATAGACACAACTCTTTTGTTTATTAAAAAAATAAATAATGGAAAATTAGATTACTACATTATACCTTGTGAGAAAAAAAATTCAATATATTCTTGTAAAGATTTTGTATGTAACAATGATGATGGATTATTTGATGATATTACCTGTAAGGATGTAGAGTTATGCATTACCGACGTAGGAGAAAATACAACATGATATTTAAAAAAAGAGAAAAGGGTTTTATTGGGGCAATTGGTGATGACCTACCAAGCCTTATTCCAATTTTTATTGGTTTAATTATCTTTTTTTCTGTATTTTTAAGCACATACAATCTCTATAAAGATAAAACAAATCTCTATTCTTTAGAGCAAGAAGCAGTTATAATTTCTTTAACTCTAAAAGAAGAACCAATAATTTCAAGTTATGAGATCTTTCAACATCAATGTGATTTAGTAAACACTAACAAAAATTGGACAGCTTTTGTTACAGACTTAGATCTAAATTCAGATAATCACAAACCCATAGACACCTCTGATATAGAAAATTCAATTGTTGCTTTTATAGATGAGGTTTCAAATGATAAAAACATTTTTATCTGCAACAATAAGTTTAAAGACAAAGTCTTAGACACACAAGATAATTTTTTTCAAACACAAAATAGAAAGATAGTATACATGTTTCCAATAACCTTACAAGAAGACAACTTTGCAAAGACTAAAAAATTATATGTAATTGTTTGGGAGTAAAATAGATATGATACCAATTATTAAAAATAAAAAAGCACAAGCAGCAATCACAGATGCTTTATTTTTCTTAACAATAATTGTGACCTTAGCAGTTATTCTCTTTAAGTTTTCTGCAACCTATGGAGACAGAGTTACTCTTGCAACAAACAATCTTTACTTTAAAGAATACTCCAATTCTGCACTAAAAACTATCTTCTATGCAGAAATTCCTCTTGACTTTTCAAAAGAAATTAGTTCTTCAAAAGAAACAGACTACCTAATGACTGCAATTAAGGAAGATTATTTCTCAGATATGCAGATTGGAAGTTCAAAAGATATTAACACCATGATGATAATTAATAATTCAGATATCTCCAAATATAATCTTTATAATCTCATTAAAGTTGTAATGAAGCCTTTACCAAATTATGACTATATGTTTTATCTATACAACACTAATGATTCTAAATTTGAATTTTTTACCTTAAAAGTTACAAACTTTGATTATGAGAAAGCAGTGTTTCCTCATCAACTAGACATTAATGCAACAGATTCAAATTATTATCTTTGTGATCCTCTAAGTTATGCAACAATTAGGGATAGTTTTTCTGAGATCAGTGACATCTACTCTTCTTCAATTCCATTACAGTTTCCAGTTACTATTGGAGATAGAGACACAATCAACATGACAGCAACATTTGCGATTTGGCCAGCATCAGTAACATTAACCAAAACAGATGAAGAGAATAACAACATAATTAGTAACTTTAAATGTAAAGCTTACACAGACTAAAACTTTAAACCCAAGCCATCATCAGAATTATCAATTTCAAAATCATCTAATTCTTCGTCTTTTAAAAGATCTTTAATATCGTCTTCTTTCTTTCTAGTCTTTGATTCTTCTTTCTGTTTTACTTTTTTATTTTCAGAGTCTTTTTTAATTTCTTCTTTTTGCCTATCTCTTTTAGATCCTTTTTTAGAATCTTTTTTACTTTCTTTGTCTTCTTTACTTTTAATTTCTTCTTCTAGTTCTAGATTTTTTTCTTTAGAGACTTTATCTTTCTTCATCTGGTCTCTAATATCATTTGATTCAACTTGAGAATAAACATCTTCAACTAAATTTCTTAGATCTTCTTTATTTTCATTAATATTTAAATTTTCTTTTGATCTATTTTCTGAAGCCCTATAATGTCTATTTGTCTTAATTGCACTTTCAATTTTATTTTTTTCAACATCTATATTTTTATTTTTTAATTGTGTGTAAATAGCCTCTGCAATTACATTAACATCTGGTTTTATCATTTCAGAAAGGTTAGTTAATATCTTATTAATAATTATTGCCTTTTCTTCATTGTTAACAACTTTAGTTTTTTTATCTTTTTTAAAGTCAAGATTTTCTAAAGTAATTTCACTATTATCAATACTATTATAGTTATCTTTTTTCTTAGAAGTTATATCAGGCTGAGAAGTATAGACTATCTCTCCATCCTTATATTTTCTATAATGTCTTCTTTCTCTTCTACTTAGCTTGTTATTATCCATAATGTCTTCTTTCTCTTCTACTTAGCTTGTTATTATCCATATTTAAAATATTCCATTTATAAACATTTATATTATATACAATATATATTATATAATAATGCTTTTAAATGTTTCAATTTATATATATTATAGATTTTAATTAAAAATAAGATAAGAAGATCAAAACTATGGAAAATAATATATTTCAAATAATACTAAATTATGTTTGGTTTATAATCAAATTGTTATTCTATGCTTTAATTTTAGCAATACCTCTTACATTAATAACTCTACCTTTAAGGAATTGGTTTTTAAAAATTAATAAAAAAATTGAAAATTTCTTATTTAGTTCTTCAATTATTACTTATGTTATTAGCTATCTACTGTTGTTAGCATTCTACTTTATACCGATCATAAATTCAGGTTCTTTTCAAACAACAGATAAGTTATTGATTTTTATTTTAATCCACATAGTAAGGCTTGCAATTATTAATTTACTAATAACAGCAATAATTATTATCTTTATATTTATAATTTTATTTATTTATGAAAAGTTTAATAAAAATTCTAAACAATTTAATTTCTTTAATTTATGGAAAAGTACAGCTATAGGTTTAATTATTTTTTTCATAATTATAATCTTATTTCCAAAATTAATAGCTATGTTAATATATTTAATATTTGTATAAATAATAGGATGAGTTTACATGAAGTTTGAAAAGAATGTCTCAAAGATAATATCAATATTTTTTTTAATTCTATTTATAAATAGTATCTTTGCATATAATGTGGATTTTTCAAGATTTGACAACCCCACAGAAAGTGCAAACAATTTCTATTTACTAGATTCTGATATTAAAACTGACTTTGGAGGTGGTTGTTATACTGAAGAACTTCCTTCAGATGCAGTTGAAAGGATTTGGAATGAGTTGTTGGTTAAAGGTTTTAAAGTAGACATAGTTTCTTCAGACCAACCAGCAAAAACAGATAGAGACTCACTTGAAAAAAGTGATGTGATGCTAACAAACCAGGATAGTAAGGGTGGAGACATCATCATGAAAAAAGAAATGCCTTCCCAAGAAATGGATCCTTTAGAGATTCCAACTATTTTAGGTCAAAGCTGTTATGGTCCATTTTCATATGGTATTAATTTGACAGAAACAATTAGGATTGGAAAATGTGAAAATGATACTAATTCTGCATGTTATCTAGAAAGTGATGGACTCTTTAGACAAAATGGAAATGAAGGCTTTTGGACAGAAATGGAAGCTGTTGGTAAAGATGTTCTTGACATGGTTGGAGTAAATATTTTAAAACAGGAAGCAGGAGAAATAATTAACCCAGACTATGATTATAATACAGATGTTGATCTAGGAATCTTTACTGAAATGTCCTATGAAGAGTTAGCTTTTTTTAAAAGTATACAACTAGATGATGCAAATAAAGACACAATCAATTTAGAAAGAACAAAAGCAATCATGGACAAAGCAATTCAAAATAGTGTAAAAACAGAAATTTTTAATTCAGGAATGGAGACAACCTGTAGTGGTGAAAATTGTTATATTAATGTGTATTCTTTGTTTGATAAAATGTTTAATCAGTTTTTCTCAGCAGACCTTGTAGCAACTTCAGTCTCACCTTTACTATGGAAATTCTCTTCAAGAATTTTTTCAGGAATTGGAAATGTTGCAAAAAAGCAATTTGGAATTGAGTCTGCTGGTCAAAAGTTATTAAAGAATGGAACTATTAAGAAAGGTCACTTTTGGGATAATGTTCTAAACAATAATAATAGTCCTATGAAGGCTCTTAAAAAAACTATGGATATTAGAGTTGCAGAAAGAAATATTGGAAGATATGCAGATAACCTTTCTTCAAGTTATTCATCTATTGAAAAACAACTAAACAGATATGATCTAAAACCACAATTTGAAAAATATCTAAAATCTTTAAAATCAAAAAAGAATATTGAAGAGATCACAAATGAATTTTTTAAGTCTGCGGAGTTTACAAAATTAAACAAACCCCAACAAAGAATCTTCTTTGAAATTGCTCAAAAGTATCAAACAAATTTAAAGATCACACAAATTTTCCAAGAACAATTAGGTAAAGATATTGATGATATTTTGAGTGCAACAACAACTGTTAGAGGTGCATCAATTCCAAGAAAAGATATTCTTTCAAACTCCAAATATACTTTAGATGATTTTTATAGATCTTTGACAAAAGAAGAATATGAGACTCTTCTTTCTAAACAGCAAAAAATGAATCAACTAAACAAAAGTTGGGGAGATTACACTAACGGTCATGTTTCTTGGGATGATGGTGTAGAAAATTTAAATGTAGTTAAGAATAGAAGTTTTACAATTCATAATCCAGCAACTGGAGAAGATGAACTAACACTTATTAACAAAGTTAAAAAATTAGATCAAACAATTCCTGGTAGCTTAGGAGAACTGCCAGCAGGAAGTAAAGCCTTAGTCCCAACAGACCCTACAAAATCTATAGGAACAGGTTTTGACAAAATGGCACAAACCAAAAAAGTAACAGTTACCTTCTCAGATGGATCAACAGCAGAAATCACAAAATTGATTCCATATAAAGAATCTGAAATCTCAAGCATTGGACAACAATTCTTTGCAAGTGATTTACCAAAGTTCCAAAGTAGACCTGACATCTATATTGAATATTTATCAAAAAGTGGAGCTACAAAAAAAGTAAGAGCAACAAACCTTATAGTTGATGATATTGATCAAGTAGGCAGCTTAAAATGGTTTTCTGTAGATGATGTTGCGATGTTGACTGATGATGAAATTATAAAATATGGTTATGATCCTTTTGAACTTGCTTATGGTTACTCAACTACAAAAGGAACAGGAATTATAAAAACTATGGATGCTGTTAATGACAAGGTTGTAAAGGTTATGGAAGACCAAGGTTGGGTAACAGGAAGGGGAGTTAACTGGATTAACCAACAAATGAAAGCTCAAGACACGTCCTCTTACCAAAAGAAAGCATTTAACATGTTAACACGTAATGGACAAGCATATATAAAAAATTGGGTTTATTGGGAAGTTCAGACAGCAGGAAATACTCTTCCATTTATTGGAGATACTTTCTCTAAATATAGTATGTATCAATTACCAGAAACTTACACTTCTGTAAAAATAGATCACCAACTTTCAGGAGAAATCTACAATGATTCATATATTGATTTCTTTGTAAACACAGGTTCTGATCAAGGGGACCTTTTTATGCAATACCTTAATTCCATGGTTTTCTGGTTAGTAAATATTGGAAAAGAAGTCTTAGACGAAACTGACTGGAAAGCAACTCAAGCAATAAGCGATTGGGGTAAGCAAATAACAGAAGGGCAAATAAGAAGAAGCTCAGTAGATGATGTTGCAGTCTTTACAGATGGTGAGAACGGAGGTTGTGATAAGGCTTGCTCAATTAAAATAGGAAATTCTCAACTCTTAGAAAAAACAACTCTTGAAAAATCCCTAAAAACAGACACCAATGTGGAAAATCAGACACCAATGCCTCAAAAGTTAGAAAAAGTAAACATCATTTACAGTACCCCAAGCGGAATTACAATTCCAAATTATATTCTTGAAAATACTGATCCAAAGAACATAGAAGAAGAAGGACAAACATTAATTTCTTTCTCACACCATACAGATTATTCAGGATCACTGGCTGGTAAAAACACAAAGGATGCAGACAAAGTTAATTTGATTACAGCAATTGAAAATGAAGAAACCTGTTCAGCTAAGATAAGAGACTTAGAAGTTTTAGGAGTACCAATTGGTTTTACAACAAGCTGGACTGGTAAAAATTATAGAGCAGGTCTTGTTGCAGCAACCTACACAACTCTTGCTTACACTGTTCTGTCAGCCCCACAACACAGAATTTTACTTGGAACAATTTTTGGTGTGCTTATCCCTCAAAGTCTAATAATCCCACAAGTCCACAATTGTGTAGATGATGAAGAAGGTTATTACACCCACATCTTTGTTTCAAAAGAAGAATATGAAAGAATAGAAAAAGATCCAAAAAACAAAATTGGAGACTTGATTTCAAAAGGTGCAGAAGGTATTGAACAAAAAATAGAAGGAGTAACCAAAGGCACACAACTAGAGGAATCTGTTAAAAAAACAACACAAGATGTTAAGCAATTTGCAGAAACAAAAATGAAAGACAACCCAATTGTTCAAGCAAGATTTGAAACAAAAGGAAATTCTTCAGCCTCAATTAATGGTAGACTGTTCTTCTTAGAGCTTGGAAAGAATACCACTTGTAGGGCAAGTGCATATAATGACAAGGGTGTAGAGTACTTAAAGAATAATCAATTAAATGAAACATTAATTATAAATAAAGAAAATGGAACCTTAGATATTCTTGATTCAGATGGCACTCTTAAAAACATAATTGATAGTAAAAACAAAGACTGGGTCAGATTAATGGCTACAAATTTAGGAATTCCAGCAAAGGTTATTCCCCACAGCCTAAGTTACATCCCACTTCCTGATGACAACTCTCCTTTGTTTACAATGGATATTTATGGAAATCTTTCAATTGAAAATATGAGCTTTTTAGATTGCTTTAGAAAAAACTATGAGGCACAGACAGGTTTAGAGTTAAGAGGTAATCAATTAACAGACATCTTAGGTAGTGTGAAGATGGCAACCACCACAAACCCACTTAACCCTTCTACTCAATATGACATGATACCAAAAGGTAAAGACAATGTTAATGAGATTCTGGCAGAAGGAGTCCCAAGAAAGTCAGCTCAAGGCAATTCTGCAAAGATGACAATCTTAGGAGACAGATACACAAAGTTATACCCAGTTAATAATAAAGAAGAGACTTTTGGTCAAAATATCTCAATTCAATTTGAAAGAGGTCAGTTGATCTATAATGGGGAAAAGAATAGTTACATCCTTTGGGTTGAACAAACCTACTCCATGCATCAATCTGAAATTGGAGGGCTAAACACTTCTGTTAAAAAATACACAAATCCAGAAACTGGTTGTGAAGAGTTTGCACTTGGCTTTAGTGTTAACCCTGTAGAGAATAATGAAGATGCAAAAAATAAATCTAAAGAAATGAACAAAGCTTTAGAAAAGGTAGGTCCTTTCCAATTGTTTGAAACTGCAACAAAAACCTTCATATTTTATACAACTCCTGCTCCTGAGTGTGAGAAGAGAATGAAGATTATTGATAAGCTTACAGGAAAGGTAATAACTGACCAAGCAATTACAGACATTATTGAAACCCCAAATGGAATGATTGTTAAGACTGCTGATGGGGCTGAACATAACTTTGAGTTTAGTGCAGAAGATGGAGTCCCAAAATTAAAATATAATGATGAACTTGAAACCTTACTTTCTGCTCAAGGTAAAAATGGATCCTTTTGGTATGACCCTGCAACTGGTAACTGGTATACAGAGAATGGACACCTTATCCCTTTTGACCCACAATATAAGGATGGAATGATGTTTAAAACAGGAGAGGATGGTAAAGTTTATGGAACTCCTGCAGAAAACCCCATGAATATTAACATAGGAAGTTCAGGTTCTGAGAAAAGTGGTTTTAATATACCATTGTCTCCAGAAAAAGTTATTCCACTATCTTTATATTTGTTCATAATCATAATGTCAATAATGTATATAAACAACAGAAAAGGGAATATAAAAAAAGAGAAATAATAGAAAAAGAAAAATATTAGAAAATTTAGATTTTTACTCAATTCTTGTAAAAAAATCTATTTTTTTTAAGTCTAGAGGTTTTTTAGGTTTCTCTTTTTTTTTTTCAATTTCTTTTCTTCTAGTCTCAATTTTTTGTCTTCTAATTTCAATTTCTTTTTTTAATTTTTCAGCATTTGTTTTTGAAGTATCTAAATTTGTTTTTGATTTTTTTACTGTGGGTTTTTTTACAGATGGTGTTTTTGGTTTAAAACAAAATACTTTTCTTTTTAAAGGTCCCATACTCAATCACATTTATGATGCTTTAATTTCTTAAAATCACATCTACTAATATAGTAAATCATAAGGTTAATAAAAGTAACAGATTGTTTCTATGTGTTTTTACTAATTGTTTCTATGTGTTTTTATTAATTTTATAATTATCTAAGAATATATAGGTTTAAAAGAATTTATACACATATATTATATATAAATAAAAACAATTTGAGGAATTAACAATGGGCAGAATAGAAGAACAAGAACAAAGTAGACTTAATAATTTTAATTATTTAAAAGAAAATAATATTAATCCATATCCTTATACCTTTAACAAGACTCATAATTCTAAAGACATTATTGACAAACATAGTAACCTAGAAAAAGATACTTATTCTTCAGAAACAGCAAGCATCTCTGGAAGACTTTTATTAATTAGAAACTTAAAAAAAATTATATTTTTAGATTTACATGACATGACAGGAAAGATCCAATTGGTTGCAAAGGAGTCAGAAATTTCTAAAGAACAATTAGAATTAATTAATAAACTAGATGTTGGGGACATTGTTGGAGTTACAGGCAAAATATTTAAAACAAAGAGAGGAGAAGTCTCAATTGATGTTCAAGAAATTACTTTTCTTTCAAAATCATTTTTACCATTACCTGACAAATGGCATGGCTTGCAAGATCCTGAAATTAAGTATAGAAAAAGGCATCTAGACCTAATGGTTAATAAAGAATCAAGAGACACCTTTATTGTTAGAGCAAAAATAATTTCAATAATTAGAGAGGTCTTAGATAAGAAAGGCTTTATTGAAGTTGAAACTCCATTACTTCAACCTCTTTATGGTGGAGCAAACGCAAGACCTTTTGTTACAGAGAGTTTTGTTTGGAAAAGACAACTTTATTTATCAATTTCTCCTGAACTTTATTTGAAAAGATTACTTGTTGGAGGCTTTGAAAAGGTATACACAATTTGTAAGAATTTTAGAAATGAGGGAATTGATAAATCTCATAACCCTGAGTTTACAATGTTAGAGGTTTATGAAGCTTATAAAGATTATAATTATGCAATGGATTTAATTGAGGAGATTATTGAAACAATTACTTTAAGATTATTTAATACTACAAAAATTGAATTTGAAAACAAAACATTTGATTTTAAAAGACCTTGGAAAAAATTAAAAATGAAAGATGCTCTAAAAGAGATTGCAAACATTGATGTTGATACTCTTGATGATGCACAATTACAAGAGTTGTTAGAAAAGAATAGAATTAATTTAGAAGAATATAAAAGAGGCCTTGCAATTGCAGAGTTGTTTGAGCATTTTTGTGAAAGTAAGTTGAGTGGAGGAGGCGGAGGAGGAGGACCAGTTCACATAATTGACCATCCAAAAGAGACCACCCCTCTATGTAAGCTACACAGGGATGATAAAGAGCTAATAGAGAGAGATGAGCCTTATGTTAATGGCATGGAACTTGCAAATATTTATAGTGAGTTAAATGATCCAATATTACAAGAACAATTAATGGTTGAGCAAAAAGACCAAGGTAAATCAAAAGGTGAAAATCATCCAATTGATAGTGACTTTATTGATGCCTTAAAATATGGTATGCCTCCAGCATACGGTATTGGTATGGGTATTGATAGGCTAGTAATACTTTTAACAAACTCTCAAAATATTAGAGATGTAATATTGTTCCCTCTTTTAAGAGAAGAAAAAGATAAAGTAAGTGAGTAAGATATGGTGCATAGATGTATAGAATGTAAAAGAATTATAGATTCTACAAGAATCTATTGTAGAAGTTGTGAAGCAAAAATTAAAAGAAAGTTAGTTTCAAAAAAGGAAGATAAAGAAAAACAAAAGGATTATGATTTTTTTGAAAAGCAAAGATACTCATAAATTAAAATCAAAAAAGGCTTTGATTGTTGCTCACAGAGATGCTGATGGAATAACCTCTGCAGTAAGTTTTGCTTGGAATCTTTTAGAAAAAAAAAAGTTGCCTAAAAACTTAGAAAATATATATTCCGTTGCAACTTTTTTAGACATTAATTATAATGAAGATGTCTTTAAAACATTTAGAGACAATAGCATTAATTTAGATGATTACTGTCAACTTGTAATCTTAGACTTTAGTTTTCCAATTGATATACTATTGAAATTAAAGACTTTATTTAAAGATAATATAATATGGATTGATCATCATAAAAGAGCTGATGAAGATTTAGATAGATTATTATCTAAAAGAAATATTAAAATTAAAGGTCTGAGAAAAAGTAACCATGCTGCTTGTGTACTTGTTTGGAAGTTCTTTAAAAAAGGAGCTCCTGAATTTGTAGAATATATAGAAGACATGGATCTTTGGAAATGGGATAAATTAAATTCTAAGGAATTTATTGCAGGACTTGTTAACCTAAATGGGAAGTTTACAAAGGAAACAATTTCATATGTGTTTAATCTAATTGATTTTAACAAATTTGAAAATAAAAAAAAGAAAATAATAAATAGAGGAAAAATAATTATTCAACATCAAAAAAATTATGTAAACACTATTAGAAAGATTGGAAAAAAAGTTGAATTTGAAGGCTATCCTGCATACATTATTAATACTTATTTTGAATCAGGATTAATTCTTGAATATCTTAAAGAATTAGAAGAATTTAAAGATATAGAGATATTTATTGTTTGGCATAAAATTTATGAATTTGGGTGGATTAAGGTTAGCTTAAGGGCAACAAAAGAGTCAAAAGCAGATCTGTCTTTAATTTCTAAAAAGTATGGAGGCGGAGGACATCCAAAAGCTTCTGCTTTTATTATAGATGATATTAAAAAAATAAAAATTAAAAAATATAAAGAAAAGAGATGAAACAAAAGATGACACAATATTTGATTAACCTAGCAAGATTTGTTTCTTACAGGGAAAAAAAGGAAATTTTTAAGGAACTTAAAGACAAAGGTATTAAGACTTCAAATGACTCTTGGTCATATAGAAGATTTATTCTTGATAGACTTCCACCTAACAAACCATATGTAGCAAGCACAATTGAACTTAAAGAAACATTTTCTCCTAAGACAATTGCTGATACTGTGGATAGATTAGATAAGTATAAGATTAAAGAAATTAAAGCAAAAATTAATGCTGGAGTTCCATTCCACGCTAAAGCAATTGTTGATAGATATTTGAAGAAAAAAAAATTTGAAGATAATGGAAAAATTATATACTTAGAAGCAAGAATGGAAAGTGACAACCCAGTTGTTAGAATTGGAGAATATATAAATTTATCAAATATTTTAGAAAATAGGAATAATAGTAAAGCTAAAGAAAGATCTGCACACCCTACACAATCTGCACAAAATAAAAACAATTTAAATAGAAATCCAAAATTAAAAGATACTTCTAATATTCTAAATAAAAATAATCTAAAAGATTTTCCTGACCTTGCAATTGAATCTCCTTATACTCTAGGAGAGATTTCTGATTTTGTAAGATTGTCTAAAACCTTTAAGATGAAAGTCTTTATCATCACAAACAAAGATAATGAATGTGAAGAAACTATTAGAAAATTTTTAGAAACAAACTCATTTAATAAAGGAAATATAAAAGTCATAAAGGCTTTTGAGGAAATTGAAAATGATTATACTTTCTTGGGTTTTAGTATGTGGGGTAAAGTGAGTGTCCAAGAAATAATGCAAACAAGTATGGGTAAACCAAAATTATTAATCTTTGGAAATGAAAAAAGAGGCTTACTTAAAAAAACAATGGATAAATGTTCTAAAATTATAAAAATAGAAACTAGTTCTTCAGAGCCATTAAGAGCAACTCAAGCAGCTACTTTTGCTTTAGGTTATATCTTTGCAAACAAATAAATATTATAAGGACTATAAAATTATTTTTATAGTCAAATTTCTTATAATATAATTTGCAAAGTTTAATTAATTCCCAAATTTTAGTTTCACGTAAATTTAATTTTAATGCAAAAGTGCGGAATCGATTGCCTGTTTGTTAAAACCAACTATTATTTTTCCATTAATATCTAAAACAGGAACTCCTTGTTGCCCTGATTTTCTAACCATCTCAAGACCTCTCTGCATATCAAAGGAAACATCAACATCCTCAAAATTTACATTTTTAGATTTTAGATATTCTTTTGCTATAACACAATAAGGGCATGTCTTTGTAGAATAAACAATTATTTTATTCATTTTTAATCACCTCAATTTTTTCTATTTTTTTAATTATTTTTGTAATTATTTTTTTATTTTTCTTATCAAGCTTTAATCTAATTTAGTGCTTAATAATATTCTTAGCACTTTTTAATAGTTCTTTAATTAATTTTTGATTTCTTAATTTAATACACTTTGTTTTATTAATCTTAGTAACAACTATTAAATTTGATTCTTCTAAAATATTTAATTGTCTAGAAATTGTTGAAAGGTCTTTTTGTAATTTTGTAGATAAATCTGTGCAACAAATATTATTCTTAGTGTCTAAAAGTTCAAGTATAATTCTATATCTTGTCTTTTCGCCTAAAGCCTTAAATATTTTATATAAATCTTCCACAATCCCACTTGTATAAATATACAAGTGTAGACATGTTTAAAAAGATATCTTTTTTTAGAAATACAAAAGAAATTGTCTTTATAAATTTAAATAAATCTTAGAGCAATATAATTTATTTTTCAGCTACAAAATATTTATAAAACACAGCAATATAGTTATGCACAGAATGGGCAAGTGTTATTAATAATAGATTTGGATAAAAAATATAAATCATTGCAAGTAAAAAGCCTTCTATAAAAATAAATAACAAATCAATAAATTTCACACTATAAATTGTATGCATTAACATAAAAAGAATAGCATTAGCTAAAGCAACAAAGAAAAAAGATGAAATAAAGACTTCTAATTTTGGAATTAGAAACCCTCTAAACAAAAGTTCTTGCACAAAACATAATGGGATTATAATTAAGATATGCATTTTTCTAGTTGACCAATAATTAATATAATGATTTCTTTTTAAAACATCTTCAGATAAATAAACAATTGCAAGAGAAACTAATACCGTAAAAGCAAGATATGGAATTACATGTGATCCAAAACCTTCTAAGATAAAACCAAGATCAGCAAGAGACCAACCTTCTAATAGAACAATTACAGTTGCAAGAATTGCTATTCCAAAAATTGTATGTAACCTATATTTGAAAGGTATTATTTTTTTGTACACTAAATAAATTGGTAAGATAAAAAGTATAATCACTTGTAAAATACTTAAAATTATTGTGGTCTTAATCACTTCTATTCACTATTATTTATTTTTAATTATTCAAATTTGCAATTATTAAGATATATATAAGTCAAATTAATTTATAAATACTACTTATAATTAGTTTGATAGTGTATTTTTAAATTACTTTAAAAAAAGATAAATTAAAAAAGAAAAAAAGAAGTAATTAAATAAAAAATTTAATTACATTGTGCATCTGTGTTAGAACCTGAATTCCCATAACCAAAACCAGGGGAAGGACTAACAGAACTTAATTGTTCTTCACATTCTACAGGCTTATCAGTAAATGATGAACAAATTGTATCTAAAAGACTTTGAGGGTCTCTACCTGAAGATACGGTTGTACCGTTGATTACTAATGTTGGAGAACCTTGAACTCCATATTTTTTATTATCTTCATCATGTATTAAAAATTTAGGAAATCTACCACTTACCCATGTAGCCTTATCATCATACATTTCTGTAATATTGTATTCTTCATCAGTTGCAGTAATACATGCTTCTAAACTTTCTCTAGAGATGTTTGTTCGTTCTAAACAATCATCAGTATCTCCAGCTTCCAAAAAGCAACCTAAATACTCATTAAACTTATCAGGGTCTTCTTGCATAATACAAGTTTGCAATAATTGTTCATACACTTCAGTATCACCATGCATAGCATAATTTACAAACTTCAATTGGAAATCAATTTTATCATCTAATAGCTCAACAACTGGCAAAATTCCTTTCTCAACTTGAGTACCATATGGACAATGAGACATTACAAACAATTCTACCACTGGTTTGTTTGATTTTACAATTTCAGGAGTTTTTTTAACTTCATTATTTGTTTGAGTTTTTTCAAGATTCTGTTTTTGAGCCACAAATTCTGATTTGTTAATTGGTGCTCCTCCAGGTATAAAAATCAACTCCCCATCCTTAGAAGTGTAAAGTTCCATTTCTTGACCTTCTACACTTATTACCATCTTATAAAGTTCCTTTTCATTAGATACTTCACTTAATGTTAAATCACTAACAGGAAAATTCTCTTTTAAAAAGACAACAGTTTCATTTGCAACATTTTGCATGTCTGCTGGTGAAACATTATTCTGATTCAAAGCATTATTAACATTTGAATTGTTAACTGATGGTTTTGTTAAAAACAAAACTAAGAATAAAACAAATGCAACAAATAACACAACTGAAACAGTCTTCCACACAAATAAGTTACTTTTAATCATATTATTTTTAATAGAAGATTTTGATTCTGTATTTTTAACATACTGATTTTTTGATGTTTTTTTATTTTTTGAATTCATGTAAATTCCACCCACATATTTTGTTTTACTTTTAATATAATTTAAATAAGAAATGTTTAAAAAAGAGGTGTTTTTTTAAAAACATAAATTATTTTTTTTAATACACTATTTTAAAAAAGAAATTTAGAGTTTTTAAAAATTATTTAAAATCTTTAAAAGAGTTTTCAAAAATATTTTTAAAAAAATAAATAAAATGATATTTTTTAAAAAATACTATTTATCTACACCCAAATACCCAAACTCTCAAACTTCAATTGTTTGGAAGTGACTTGATTTTCTCCAAAGAAAACCCAGCATTCTGTAATTCTTTATAAGAATACCCAGCTTGCTTCAACTCAGGCAACAAATACCCAACCTTTCTAAGATCATCTGCAGAAAACCCAATTGACTTTAGTTCTTTTGCAGCATAATTTATTACTTTAAGCATCCTAATCCCAACTCCAAGATCAAACAATTCCTTAGCAGAATATCCTGCATAATGTAATTGTCTAGCAGTAAAGCTTACATCATACAACTCTCTTGCTAAAAATCCTGCTTTTCTTAAAGAAGACCCATCAAACCCTGCAACCTTCAATTCTCTTACAGAATAAACATTTTTAAGTTCTTCAGCCTTATAACCTGCTTGTGCCATCTCCTTACAAGTATAATCTGCACTATAAAATTCTTTAATCTCAATTCCAAGACCATTCAATTCCTTTGCCTTATATCCAGCAAATCTAAGAGTTGCAACATCAAAGCCAGCTTCATAAAGTTCTTTTGCAGTGTACCCAACAGAATGTAATTGCTTTGCTGTATACCCAATATGTAAAATTTCTTTTGCAGAAAATCCAGCAGCTTTTAATTCATATAAAGAATATCCTTCTAAATTAAGTTCTAAAGCAGAAAACCCTACTCTTTTCAATTCATCTAAGGAATACCCAGCTAAAATACATTCCTTTAATGAACAACCAATAGCATACAATTCTCTAACATCATACCCACCATCAATCAGTTCTCGACAGGTTACTCCTTCTGCCTTTAAGTGTCTTGCCTCATAACCAGCTTCTCTTAAATCTTTGATTGTATAACCCAAATTTACAAGATCATTAATTGAATATTTTAGATATCTAAGTTCTTCTAGTGTAAAGTCTTCTTTTTTTTCTTTTAGATTTTCATTTTCTTCAAGTGGTTCTTTAATATCATAAAGTTTAATTAAGTCTTTAATATCATATCCACCTTTTTTGAGTTGTTCTAAACTAATTCCAATTTTATAAAGTTCAATTGGAGAATATTTAATTTTATAAAAATCAGAAACTTCAAATTCCTTTAATAGATCAGTAACCTTATAATCTGCTGCTAACAGTTCCTCTAAAGTAAAGCCTTGTTCTTTTAATTGAGAGATTGGAAAAATTAATTTAAAATCATTTAAACAATAACCTAATTCACATAATTTTTTTAAAGAATAAAATTCATTTAAATCTTTTATATTATACCCAACAGAGAAAATATCTTCTATTTTATAATTTGCAAAAACTAAATCTTTAAGTGTGTATTTTGCTTCATCAAGTTGCTTAACAGTATATGCATATTCTTTTAGTTTCTTAGAACTAAATCCAGCTTTCTTTAAATCACTTGCACTAAATTCTGCAAAAAGAATTGAATGTGTATCAAATTTTGCTTTCTTTAGATCAATAGGTAGATATCCAATTTCTTTAAGTTCCTTTGTAGAAACCCCTGCATTTTTTAGATCTTTTAAAGTGTACTCTGCTTTTTTAATTTCACTTGCAGGAAAGTTTAAAAAATAAAGATCTTTTGCTGTAAATTTTAATTTTTTTAATTTAATTGCTGTGTATTTTTTTTTAATTAATTGTTCATATTTTATATTAAGGTCAAAGAGTTCTTTTGCTTTATGGTTTTTTAAAAACTCATCATTGATAATTATCTCTTTATTTTTGTCTTCTTTAATTTTTTCTTTTTTAGCTTTTTCTTTTTTAGCTTCAACTTTAGAAGTTTCTGCCTTTAACTTTTTAGAAACAATCGATTTATCTTTTATTCTAATTTTCAAACCTAACTCAGAATCAGTAAACCCAGCTGTTTGTAGTTCTTTAATACTATACTTTGCTTTTCTTAATTCCCCTAAATTATATTTACCACTATAAAGTGCCTTTGCAGAAACTCCAACTTTCTTTAATTGACCTGCACTAAATCCTGCTTCCTTTAAGTCCCTAATCTCATAACCTACATTTAACAACTCTTTTGCAGAATATGAACTTTTTAGTTCCTTTGCAGAATAACCAGCTTCTTTTAGATCCTTTAAATTAACTCCAATTTCTTTAAGTCTTCTGACCATATACCCTGCTTGCCTTAGATCTGTTGCAGAATAACCTGCCAAGTATAGCTCCTTTGCATTATAGTTTAGTTCTCTTAGCTTCTTAGCATCAAAGCCTACCTCCTTTAGATCATTTAAAGTAAATCCTGCTGATTTTAAGGTCTTTGCTTTGAAGCCTAGTCCTTTTAGAACAGTATAATTTGCTTTAACTTCCTTTAATTTTTTTGCAAAAGCCTTAACATCTATTTTATATTTTTTTAAAAGAGAAATAGTAATTGGTTTAGTTATAAACCTTGTTGGAGACTTAATTTGTTTTTCAATCAATTCTAATAATTTTTTTTTATCAATTTTTTTAATATCTTCAGCCATAATAATACACCTTTCCTTGAAAGTTTTTTCATATTATTTTTATTTAATTTATAAATTTGTAATTAAGTAATTATATTCAGTTAATGATATATATTAAGCTTAGAAACATTTAAATATCTGTAGTTTAAGCCAAATTCTTCTAATTTTTAATAATCTTTATAAACATAGCCCCCACTACCTAAGTTTCTTAATCTCTTCAATAAATTCCATTGTCAATTGGCTAGTTCTGTCATCTTCTTTTCCAAAATCATAATTAAGACTACTATGTCCTCTGTCTGATATCACATAATACCTAGCATAAACATTATTCTTAATTAATTTATAATAAAAATTTTTAGCTTCAGGTTTTGCAATTCTAAAAATACTATTTTCACAAACAAATAAGATCATAGGCGGTATATTTTTATTCTTAGAAACATGATTTATTGGGGATGCATTCTTATAGGTGTTTTCGTCATTTCCAAATGGAACATTATAATACATCTCTATTAGCTTACTATCAAATTTTAAAGAACTAGGAAGAAGTAAATCATAACCAACTCCTTCAAGAAGAACAGTTCCTTTAATAATATTTAGATCTAAACCATATTTTTGCAAATAACTTTCATCTGTAGAAATTAAAGAAACAATTTGCGCACCTGCTGAATGCCCACTTAAGTAGATTTCAGCCTCATTACCTAAATAGTTAGAAATATTATTATAAACCCAATCAATTGCAGTTGTAACGTCTTGGACAGGAACAGGAAAATTGGAATTTGGGGAACTACGATAATTTACATTTACTAAAATAAAGTTATTGTCTGTGTAAAATAAACCCTTTTGTATATATCTTCCTCTTTGGTCTTTATTTCCAAAATATTTAGTCCAAGCTCCCCCATGTACATAAATCATTACAGGATATTTTTGAATTGTGTTGTTGTCAGGAACATATATGTCAAGGCTTGTGTAAGATGGATCAGAATTATTATTTAAATCATAAACAATGTCCTTATATAATAAATAATCTCCTTGATTCTTTAATGCCTTATAATAATAGTGAGTATAAATTATTGAAAATAAAGCAAATATAATTACTAGAAAGAAAAGAAAAATAAATAGTTTGCTTTTTCTAGATAAATTTAATTTAAAATCCATACACTATCAAGTATATATTATAAAGTAAGGTTTTAAAAGATAATTTATTTATTTTAAAAAAAAATATTCTCATAAAAAGTAATATTCTCATAAAAAAAAATATTCTCATAAAAAGTAATATTTTATACTTTTAAATTTCCATTCTACTAAATAAATAACTTCCAATAAAAACAAATATAATTAAATAAGAAACAATTACAATTGAACTTACAAATATTGGTATAGATGACATAGATGTTAAAAAATACCTAATGGCATCAACACAGTAGGTTAATGGGTTGATTCTTATAATAAAGTTTATAGCTTTTGGTAAATCTGTTAAAGGAAATAATGCTCCTGATAGAAAAAATAAAGGCATTATTAAAAGATTCATTAACAATTGAAAACCCTGCATATCATTTAATCTAGAAGCAATTGCAGTACCTAAAGCTGTAAAGACAATAGCAGTAAGTATCATAAACAAAATTGCAAGAGGAAGTAAAGCTAAATTATTTAATTTAAATCCAAAAGCAAAAGAAATAATTAAAATTAATAGACCTTGTAAAACTGCAATTGTTGCACCACCAAGAGTTCTTCCAATCATTATCCTAAGCCTTGAAACAGGAGCAACTAATGTTTCTTTTAAAAAACCAAATTGTTTATCCCAAATGATTTCAATTCCTGAAAATATTGAAGAAAATAAAATACTCATAGCAATAATTCCAGGTACTAGAAATTGTATGTAACTTCCTCTTCCTGCTTCCTGAAAGATTGATCCAAAACCAAAGCCTAAAGCTACTAAGAAAAGTAAAGGTTGAGCAATTGAACCAATAACTCTAGATTTTTGCCTATAAAATCTTTTTAATTGTCTTTGCCAAAGTGCATAAATTACCCCCATAATAGTTACCTTCTTCTTATTTTCCTTCTTTGTCTTAATTGATCTAAAGAACTTGATTCTTCTTCTCTAATATTATAACCTGTAATTTTAATAAAAGCCTCTTCTAAAGTCTTAGATTTTGTTTGCTTTTTAAAATCTGAAATTGTTCCTTTTTCAATAATTTTACCTTTATCAATTATTGCAATCTTATTAGCTACCTTTTCAACTTCATCCATATAGTGTGTTGTAAAAAAGATAGTTACTTTTTCTTTTTTATTAATTTCTAAAATATAGTTCCAAATATGCTTTCTTGTTTGAGGATCTAAGCCTACTGTTGGTTCATCTAAAAATAAAATTTTTGGAACATGAAGTAAACCTCTTGCAATTTCAAGTCTTCTTTTCATACCACCAGAAAATTTACTTACCAAATCATCTTTTCTATCCCAAAGTTCAACAACTTTTAAAAACTTTTCAATTCTTTTTTCAGCAAGAGATTTTTCTAAACTATATAAAACAGAATGAATCTTCATATTTTCATAAGCAGTTAGTTCTTCATCTACACTAGGATCTTGAAAAACAATTCCAAAAAACTCTCTAACTTTATTTGGATCTTTTAAAACATCATAGTTATTAATTGTAATACTTCCTTTATTAAATTTTAAAAGAGTAGTTAAGATTTTAATAGTTGTAGATTTTCCAGCACCATTTGGACCTAAAAATGCAAAAACTTCTCCTTTTTTAACTGAAAAAGAAACATCACTAACAGCTTCAAAAGAACCATAAAACTTAGTTAAATTTTTAACGTCAATAATATTTTTTTCTAATTTAATTTTATTTGCTTGTTTAATATTATTTCTTTTTTTAATATCATTTACTTGTTTAATAGTTTTCATAAAAAATCACTTTTAAGTAATATATCTATATGTAATTTAATTTATATTAACTTCTAATTTAAAAAATCAATTAAAAATTAACCTAACAAAAGTAATAATATTAACATAACTCCAATTCCTAAAAAAATACCTAACAATTGAATTAATGATTTATAAATATTTGTTTCTTTTTTTAATTCAGGAATTAAATCAGCAGTAGCAATGTAAATAAAACCACCTGCAGTTATTGCTAAAATAATGTTTAAAAAAGTAGAACTAACTTGTCCAAGTAATAATGCAATAACAACTCCTACAATAGAAGTTAAAGCTGTTAAAAAATTCATAACTAATGCTTTTTTAATTGTAAAGCCTCCATGTATCAAAACTCCAAAATCACCTATTTCTTGTGGAATTTCATGTAAAATTACAGCAATAGTTGTTGCTATCCCAATTGGAATTGAAACTAAATAAGTTCCACCAATAACTAATCCATCAATAAAGTTATGTAAAGCGTCCCCTACAAGATTCATATAAGCAAAAGGATGAGGATGCTTTTTTGAAGTTGGAACATGGCAGTGTCTCCAATGAATAAACTTTTCTAAAATAAAAAATATAATTAAACCAAAAATAAAAAATAGAGATAAAGATAAAGTAAATCCACCATCTTTAACTAACTCAGGTAAAATATGTAAAATTGCATCTCCAATTAAAGCACCTGCTGAAAAGCTAATTGCAAATAGTAATATATTATTCATTTTTTTTATTTTAAAAAAAAGAGTTATGATTCCAATTAATGAAATTAAACTAACAATTAAAACACTAATTATTGAATATAACCAAACACTTAACATAAAAATCACAAGTTAATTTAAAATAAAAACAGATATTGTTAAAAATGTAGCAAATAAAACCCACAAAAAATAAGGTATTAATAAATATGCAGCAAGCTTATTAATTTTATAAAAATAAATTATTGAAAATAATATTAAAATTTCTAAAATTATAATTTCAATACAGACTAATAATAATAAATTTAATTCAAAAAATAATAATGACCATAAAATATTAAATATTAATTGAATTGAAAATAACCAAATTGCAATTTTTCTAAAGTCAGTATTTTTTTTAGATTTATTAATTAATATTAAGTAAAAAGAAATAATCATTAAAATAAATAAAATATTCCAAACAATTGGGAAAACAAAATTAGGTGGAACTAGACTAGGTAGATTAATTGTTTTATACCAGAAAGGTATATTTCTGCTAGTAAATATTGAACCTAAAAAAGCAGTTATTATAACCGATATAAGAGAGATTATAAAATATTTTAAATTCTTTTTCATAATAAACAATTTATCTTATTAATTAATTTTTATATTATAATATTATATTTAAAAGATTATATAAACATTTGTTTTAAAATAATAAATCTATTTGTATATAAAATAATTTTAAAATAAAAACTTAGAAACTTTTAGCTATATTTTAATCTAAAGTGAAAAGTGATCTTTCTAAATAGTATATTATATTAATTTTAAAAAAAGATAAAATATATAAATAGAATATACATTAATATTAATATTAAAAAAAGAAAGATAATTATGAAAGTAATACTGAAATCTAAAATACATATGGCTACTATTACAGAAGCCAAAAAAGAATATGTAGGAAGTATAACTATTGATAAAGAATTAATAGATAAAGTAGGGATTATAGAAGATGAAAAAGTTTTAATTACATCTTTTGATTCAAGAAATAGACTTGAAACAAATGTTATTCCTGGAGAAGCTGGTTCAGGTAAAATTGAAATGAATGGTCCTACTGCTAATCTAATTAAAAAAGGTTAAAAAGTAGTAATTATGGCTTTTGAAATTACAGATAAACCTATTAAATCTAAAAAAATATTAGTAAATAAAAATAATAAATTTATTAAATATCTTTGATACTTATGAAAATACATAAAATTGTTAAACCAAAAGGAAAATTATTAAATAAATTATTAGAAATTTCTGAATTAAATCACATACAAAATATAGAAAATAAATCAAAAGGATTTCTACTTAAAAAAGATTATAAAAAAATATTTTCTACTGCTACAAGAATATATGTTGATAATCCTAAAGAACCTACTTATGTAATTGCTTTTTTTAATAACTCAGATTTTAAAAAGCATATGGGTCAAATTCCAAAAAAAGTTATAGAAAATTATATACACGCATATGCGGTAATGAAAGATCCAAGAAAAAAAGGTAACTATTTAGATTTTGTTAAAGCTTATGTTGATGCTGAAAAAAAACATTCTCCAGGAATGTGGGTATTAATCTCTGAACATCCTGAAAAAAATAATAAATCTATTGAATTACATACTAATTTAGGATGGGAAAAGATTGGAGAACATAATGAATTTATAAGTGATATAAATCAAAATGTTAAATGGGGAGTTTACATTTTAGATTATAATAAATTAAAAATATAATATACTATTTAAATATAATTATTATCAGTTAAAATTTATGTAAGTTAAAAGCTTTCTTTTTAAGCTTCTGGCGATATTTTATTATAACTCAAACATTGGGTGTCAACTGACCAAAACCAGTTGTATTGAACTAAAATTAAATACTCTTTTAATTAACAAATATATTTTCAACTAATTTAACTGTTTTTTTAGAACAATCAATTTCTGTTTTAATCCCTAAAGGCAAAATTAGTTGAGGATCAGTATGCCCTATATCAAAATTTGTAATTATTGGTAATTTATTATTTTTAAACTCGTCTCTAACTATTTTTAATATAACATTATTTAATTCATCTTTTTCTTTTTTTGTAAAATCTCTTGCTCTTCCAAAAATAATACCAGATATTTTATCAAAAACACCTTGTAAACCATAATTTCTTAACATATATTTTATTTGATCTAAAGAAGGTTTATCTTCTGAAGTTTCAAAAAAAAGAATTTTATTTTTAAAGAAATTTAATTTAGGAAAATATTTTGTAGATTTTGTAAATTCTAATACTTCTATGCACCCACCATATAATTCTCCAACAAATTTTCCTTTACCTTGTAAAAATATCCATCCATCATTTTTTATTTTATTTTTAACCTTACCAACATTTTCTTTTTTAGACCAATCAAGATATCCATTCACATATTTATTATATTCAAAATATTGATAACTAGAATTATTATTAAATAATATTTCTTTTATATGTTCTAAATATTTTTGTTCTAAATCATACATTTGAGAAAAACCAGCCATTATTGAAGGCCCATTAAATGTAATTAATCCCAATTGATTAAAATAAGTATTTAATGTAGCTGTATCTGAAAAACCCATAAATATTTTTGGATTATTTTTAATAATTGTTTCATCTAAATAAGGAAGTATTCTATTACAATCATTTCCACCAATAACAGTAAATATTGCTTTTATATTTTTATCTTTAAATGCATTATTAACATCATTAGCTCTAAATTTAGGATTATTACTTATAAAATCAAAAGATTTTTTAGTTGTAGGATATTCAACTACTTTTAATCCTAAATCTAATAATACTTTTATTCCATTTTTATAAATATGAGGAAATACTTTACAAAGACCACTTGAAGGAGCAATTACAGCAACAGTATCGCCTACTTTTAACATTTCGAATTTTTTATATTTCATAATAATTAACCATATATTATAGATATAAAATGTTTTTAAATAAAATGGTTAAAAATCTTTTTAAAGTTTATGACAAAAATTCAAATCTAAAGTGAAAAGTACTCATTTCATATTACGATACCACTTTTCATAATCTTTATGATTTTTAAAACAAATTACAAAAATTAAATGATCCTTCTCTATTTTATATATCATTCTTGAAGAATCAGTAACTTTTTCAACAAAATAAGGAAGACCATACTTTAAATGCTTTCTAGAAATATCTTCTAGTTTCACTTTTTCAATTTTCTTAAAAAATCTTTTTCTAAGATCTATTGGTAAATTATCTAAGCTTTTAAAAAATATTGGAGTGTAACTTATTTTAAAACTCAAAAATAATCACTTATATTAAATCTTTATATTTTTTTTTAAAATCTTCTTCAGAATATAATTTTTTTTTATTTTTTTTAATACCATTTAATTCTTTTTCAACAGCAATACCTACAAGACCTAACTCTTCTTTAGAAATATCATTATATAAATATTTCATACTTACCTCTAAAATACCAAGTCTTACAATTTCAGATTTTGTTTTAAAATAACCATCTTCTATTAATCTATCCATATATTCTTTTGGTTTGCCTTTTAATCTTACTAAAAATTCAGTCATAAATAATCACATATAATTTATATATAAAAATAATTAAAAAGATATGTTTTTGATATGTTTTTGATATTAAGCTTCTGGCGAGATTTAAACCAAAAATGAAAAATATTCTTTTATGTTTTAATAGTTTTATTTAATATACTTAAAATCTAAATTACATTCAGCACTTAATTTTTTTCCTAATAATAATCCTTGATCTGTAAAAACCCACCCAAATAAAACTAAATTACTATTTTTATTTAAATAAAAACGAATCATATCTTTATATGTTTTTTTAATTATACCTTTTTTTCTATAGTTAGGATCTATATATGCAGCAGTAAGAAATAAAGTATCAAAATTATCCAAATTAATATTTTCATCAATATTTTTAACAAGTTCAGCTTCATTAATCTTCTTACTTAAAAAATCATTCATTAATTTTTTAGAACAAGGTAATAAAGTTACAAATCCTATAATTTTATTTTTATCTTTAATAATACAAAAAGAAAAAGGAAATTGTTTTTGTAAATTATAAAATTCTAATTCAGTAGGATTATATTGATTAGGATCATCTTTAAATCCAAATTCTTTATCTGCAATTTCAAAAATAAAATTTAAATCAGTTAACATTATATCAGAATTATATAAATATTTTAACATAAATAAATTATAACACAAATATATTTAAATTTAAGTTTTAATAAAATTTAAACTAAAAATAAAAAATTACATTTTTTTCATTTATTATATTTTGCAAATTCTAACAAATTACCTTCTGTATCATAACATTGAAAACAACGATATGGATAATCAGTAAAATCAAGATCTATAGGTTTATGTATTATTTTAACACCTAATTTCTTTATTTTAGAAAATATTAAATCAACATTGTCTGTCCAAAAAACAATAACAGAATTATTCCCACAAATACGTTTATTTGATATAATTTTTGGATCAATTAAACCTAAATAAACATCTTTTCCTATATCAAAATCAGCCCAAGTATTATCCTCTCTATGTTTTACTTTACAAGATAATACATTTTCATAAAATTTAACTGCACGATCCATGTTTTTTACAGATAAATAAATGTGATCTAATTTAACTAACATAATAATCTAATTCAATAACCATTCTATAAAGTACAAATCATTTAGCCCCATATAAATTAAATAATATATAATTAAGTTGACAACAAATTTATAAACGGTTACATCTACTAATTTTTAAAAAATCAGCTACAAAAGAGCTTCTACCCTAAAGTGAAAAACGCTCCTTTTATTTTTTAGAACTATGTTCTTTATTACTTCTAATCATAAAGTCATATTTTAAGTATAGTAAAACATCTTCTTTCACACCAGGATATTTATTAAAATTTTTGTTAACTATATCTATTACTTGTATTTCAGATAATTTTTTTTTATTAATTTCTCTAGCTAAAAGAACAGTACTTTTAAATAATTTAGAATCAGGTCCTTTTAAAATTTCTTTTCCAATTCTATTTCTTTCAGCAGTTAATTCAGATAAATTACTTAAATTTACAGATTTTCTAATAGTAGGCTTAGGTTTTTTTGATATAGATTTATTAAATAATTTTGATAATGTTTTTTTCAAATTATCACCTCTTAATTATATATTAATTACAAACATTTATATTGTTTTGTAAAAGTTAAGCTTCTGGCGGGAGTTAACCCAATATTTAAAAATAGAATATAAACATCCCCCCTCCCAGATTCGAACTGGGGATCTTCCGGTTACCGCCATTTTTAATTTTACGGTAAAATTTAAATGTCTACAGCCAGACGCACTAACCGCTGTGCTAAGGGGGGATATTAAGAATTGTGTCTTAATTAATCCTTATATAAATATAATATATAAGTAAATATTTATAAAGAATTGCTTTAAAAAACTAATAAACAAATCCTATTTTCCTTTAATTGCTTTCTTTAATTTAGATAATGCAGGAAATAATATTTGATGATATCCAATTGCTCTTTTATTTAGTAAGAAATATTTTTCAATCAAATAAACTTGGTAAGCTTCTAAAAAAGCATCTTTAAATTTTTTATTAAAGTTTTCTGGAAATAAACCAGCAATTATTTTTTTAGTTTTTGAACTATATATTTCTGCAAAAAACTGACTATATTCTAAAGTCATTAAATGCTTTGTATTTTCATTTAATTTTTCAATATCTACTATTTCTTCTAATAATGATCTTATCTTACTATTTGTTGTTACTTGAATTGATGCTAAAAATTGAACAATATCAACAGATGTTTTAGTTCCATCTAATTTCATCTTTTTAACAGCAGTAAAATTTTTTAAACTTGATACAAATTCTATTCTTTCTTCCATAATCTAATCACACTTTTCTTAATTATATTTAATTTAATGATTTATATTTTTTAATTTATATTTAATAATACTGCTTAGTCTTTTTATATCTTTACTATTCATTTATTCTTTAAAACACTTTGTACATCTTGCTTGGTATTTCTCTGTACCTCCAAGAACAACTGTTTTTTTTGAATCTCCAAGTCTGTATGTTTTTGTAGCACTTTCCCCACACTTATTACAAACAGCATCTTTTATAGTAAAAATAATATTTTAAAGAATGATTATAAACTTATTTCAATTGGTAAGAAAGACGGCAATGTTAGGCTTTATTTTAAGAAAGAGATTTAATCTGTTTTAAAACAAATATTTATAAATCCTTTAAGTGTATATAATAATATATTTATACATATTTGTATTTTTATAAAATTTAATGTGATAAAATGAAAGCATATATTATACATGGATGGGGAGCTAACCCTAAATCAGATTGGTTTCCTTATCTTAAAGAAAAGGTAATTGAAAGAGGGTATAAGGTATCTTTACCAGTAATGCCAGATACTGATAATCCTAAGATAAAGCCCTGGGTTGAAAAATTACAATCTTTAAAAGTAGATGAATATACTATGTTTGTTGGACACTCTGTGGGCTGCCAAACCATCTTAAGATTTTTAGAAAAGTATAATGGAAAAGTAGGTAAAGTTATTTTAGTTGCCCCTTGGATGACTATCAATAAAAATAATTTAGATGAAAATGAAGAATGGTCTGTTGCGAAACCATGGTCAGAAACTCCAATAGATTTTAAGAAGATAAAAGATAAGGCAAAGAAGTTTATTGTTATTTATTCACAAGACGATCCTTTTGCTATAAAAAAAGATATTACTAAATTAATTAAAGATTTAGATGCAACTGAAGTTAATATTGGAAAAAAAGGGCATATCTGTCAAGGTGATGGAGTCACTACTCTTCCTGAAGCTTTAAAGTTTTTTAAAAAAATAAAAAAAGAATGAAATAATTATGAAAAGTTTTACAAAATATTTGTTATTTAAAACAAAAAAAAGAATGGAATTTATAAACATTACAGAAGAAGAATATTCAAAATATACTTCTGACCATACAAGCGCATATATGGCTTTACTTCAAGATCCAGACAATCAAGAGCTTAAAGATGAAAAAGATAGAGCCAAAGAACTTTTAGATTCTTGTGAGTATACACCTTAGATTTTTATCTAAGGTTTTTTATATCTTTTAAAGAATAATTATGGGTATAAATGTATAATATTATCAGATAAAGCCATAAGTGTTCCAATATGATCTCTTTTATCTTTAAAAGGAAAAGCCTTTCCTTCAAATGTCTGATTTAAGCCACAGGAAAAAACATTAATTCCTTTTTTTGAAATTTCTAAAATCACTTCTGTAATTTCAGAATTAAAAAATTGCACTTCATCAATAAAAATATTAACTAATTGATTTTTATTTTGTTTTTCTGATTTTAAATAATTAGTAACAATTTTTAAAATTGAATTTGGGTTATCAACTGCAATTGCTTCTTCTCTAATTCCATTATGATTAGTAATAGAAACATCTGAATATCTATTATCTAGCTTTGGTTTAAAAACAAGAGAATATCTTTTTGCAATCTCCTCTCTAGATTTAAGTCTTAAAAGTTCAGTTGTTTTTCCTGAAAACATTGGCCCTGTAATTGTTGTTATTTGTCCCATAAATTACTCTCTTTTGTCTTTTTAAAATTATTAAATTTACATAAAAAAAGTATTTCAAAAATGTTAGTGGTTTACTATAAGCCACCTTCTGTATCTAATAGCAATTAATCTAAGCGGTAAAATTTACCTTGCACCAGTTTCTGCATGATTTCAGCCTCTTTCTTTTCCCCTCAGTTCTACACATCACTGGTTGATTATGGAAAAGAACCGTCTTGTTTCTGTTCAGAAACAACTTCCATTAAGAAGTTTTTTTGTTTTAAAAATGGTGGGCGGACCTTCCTTACTCTTTATAGATTTTTATTCTATAAAAAATATGCTAAACACTAAACCACTAACAAATATATATTAACAAATCACATTTATAAAGATAACTATTGTAACTTGTAATTGTCAACAACTTCCATAAATGCGGAATAAACACCTACAATTACAAAATAAATAGATACTAAAATTAAAATATTTGTTAAATAAAATGATACCAAATATAATCCAAATAAGTTAAGTAAACCTATAATAACAACCACAAAAAGACCATACATTAAAATATACCCTATAACAAATAAAAGAGCAACTAAAAAGTTTTTTGTAAAAATTATTTTTAAATTATTTTTAAAATCAAAAAGCACTTCAAACTTTTCATCTTTTAAATACCTAATCAATCCAATTATTTTTAAAATTCCAATTAATATTGCAACAAAAACAAAAGCAATTAAAATTACATTTAATATTGAGAAACTAAAAGAACTAACTTCTGTTACAAGATTTACCTTTGAAAATAAAAAGGTTGGTATTAGGCCTATTAGTATAACAATTACTTGAAATATTAAAAAAGCAAAACTTGATACTAAAAATATTCCAAAATATTTAAAAAAATTATTTGTAAATTCTAAATTATAATTTTCCAATTTTTTTTTATACTTTAAAGAAACTAAACAGAAACTTACAGCCACTATTAGAAATAAAGAAATTCCTGCAAAAAAATTAGAAATTAAAGACAAACTTGCTAACACCAGAATTATTAAAAAAAACTTTATATTAATATAAGGATATACTATTACTTTTCTTAAATCAAACATGTAAATCACTATTTTATTTAGAATTATAAAAAATTATAAAAAGAAGATATAAATTTATATCTTCCCTTATAAAACTAATATCTTCTAATTGCACCACCTATTAGGCTTGCAGCTGTAATAATTCCAGCAGTCAAAACAACCGTGCTTGCATCAACGATTCCATATCCTGCCCAATTAGCACTAATTTTAATTGCCCAAATTGAAAGTGTAAAATAAACAATTCCTAATAAAATTAGTATTAGAGAACCTAAGATTATTGCAAAAAAACCAAGTATACTTTTCATAATATTTCCCCCTTTTTAATTATATTTTTTATTATTTAAATTAATTAGACTATAATATATTAAGGTTAAAACTATTTATATACCTTATTATTAGTTCTCAAAAAAAATTTAAATTAATGACAACTAAATAACTACCAATTACAACAATAATTAATTATAAATAATCTATATTTGTTAGAAAGATTTTTGGAAAATTAAATAAAAAACTATCATTAATGTAAATTAAAATGATTGACCTAAATATAAAAAATCAAAAACTAAAATATTAATTCCAAAAAATAAGTTTACAGAAAAAAATCTAATGATATTAAAAAAATAATTAGTAATATTTCTTTAAATTTTAAATATATTGCACCTTTAATTTAAATAATTATTTAAAATAGCAATTAATAATTGAGCATAAACAATAATAAAAAAAAGATGCTAAAGAATATAATATGAAATTTAAGACTTTAAAATTATATAATTAAAATAGTGGACTCTGCGAGATTCGAACTCGCGGCCTCGTCCTTGCAAGGGAAGCGCTCTACCAGCTGAGCTAAGAGCCCATAACAAATTGTTGTTATCAACTTATATATTTATACCTAAATATATTTATAAATACATGTTTCTTTAAGTCTTTAAAATTTAAAAAATATTTTTGTGAAAAATTTAAACTAATTTTCTAGACTTATAATTAGAAAAATAAAAATAACAAAATTAAAAAATAGAAATTTTGTGGATAGAAGAGGAATAAATCACACTCTAAAAACTTAGATGTATTATATAATATATTATAGGAGGTGATCCGTCCGCAGGTTCCCCTACGGACACCTTGTTACAACTTAGTCTACCTCGCGAAATATAGAATTACATCAACCTTTAGTAGATTAAGGTTCATCCACACTTCACTCGGTTGGCTTGATGGGCGGTGTGTGCAAGGCGCAGGGACATATTCACCGCTTGATAGTGACAAGCGATTACTGGGGATTCCAGCTTCATGAGGGTGAGTTGCAACCCTCAATCCGGACTTGGACTAAGTTTTTGAGATTACCACCCCCTTTCGGGTTAGAGACTCTTTGTCTTAGCCATTGTATGCCGCGTGTTGCCCAGGACATTTGCGCTATACAGACCTACCTTCGCCCATTCCTTCCTCACTGTTACCAGTGCAGTCTTATTAGAGTGCCTTTCTTTGCAAGCAAAAAAAGTAGCAACTAATAACATGGGTCTCGCCCGTTACCTGAGTTAACAGGAAGCTTCACAGTACGAGCTGACGATGGCCATACAGCAGCTCTCAGCGCATCAAGTAACCCCTTTAGAGTGACCATCATTTTGCTGTCAGACCTGGTAAAATATCTGGCGTTTCATCCAATTAAACCGCAGCATCCACCCCTTGTTTGCACCCCCGCCAATTCCATTAAGTTTCAGTCTTGCGACCATACTTCCCAGGCGGCGGATTTAATGGTTTCCCTTCGGCCCTGAGTAAACTCATAGTTCACCCAACACCTAATCCGCATCGTTTACGGCTGGGACTAACCGGGTATCTAATCCGGGTTGCGCCCCCAGCTTTCGTGTCTCACTGTCAGATCCGTTCTCGTCAAGCGCCTTCGCCACAGGTGGTCTTCCTAGTATCTTAAGATTCTACTCCTACTCCAAGAATACCCTTGACGTCTCCCGGTCTCTAGTCATGTTAGTATCTTTTGCAATTCAACAAATTAAGTCTGCTGCTTTCACAAAAGACTTGACAAACCAGCTACACACGCTTTAAGCCAAATAATGCTGGATACCACTTGGGGATTACGTATTACCGCGGCGGCTGGCACGCATATTGCCCTCCCCTTATTCGTATAGTTATTCACACTATACAAAAGCCTGTAAAACAAGCACTTGGAATCCCTTTATCACGGTTTCCCGCATTGTAAAAGTTTCGTAACTGCTGCACCCCGTAGGGCTAGGGACATTATCTCAGTTCCCTTCTCCGGGCTCCCTCTCTCAAGGCCCGTACAGATCGTCGGCTTGGTAGGCAATTACCCTACCAACTACCTAATCTGCCGCAGTCCCATCCTTTCGCAACAAACAAGCATGATTGTTTGTCCTTTAGAAAAAAAGTCATTCCAGATCTCTTTTTCTATGAAGCATTATACTCAGTTTCCCAAGTTTAACTTCTCAAAAGGGTAGGTTGACCACGTGTTACTGAGCCGTACGCCAAAATCTTTCATAGCCAAGACTTTTAGACTTGCATGTCTTAGTCGGATTCCAATAGCAGTATCCACCAGCAGGATCAGCTGGAATTGGTTATTTATTTGCACACATTAAATTATAAGAGTGTTTATAAGTTTAATTCTGCTATTCCAATTCATCCACATCAGACTCAAAAAAACTTAAGTCCTCATATTAAGACAAAATTACTTGTCTAGAATTTCGCTGTGAAAAAGCTTCACAGTAAGATAATATAAGAGGAGGTAAGTTTAAAAAGGGATTGTTTTTTTGTTCTAAAAATACGCTTTTATTAAAGAAAAATAGCTTTTAAATAATTAAATTTAAAAATCTTAAATTATGAATTTCAATAAAGAACATAAATCTCTATTAATAATTCCAAAAATACAATTAAAATTATTAAAATGTAAATTGGATAATTATAATAAATTAAATCTATATTAATAATTGAAAATCTTAAAATAATAATTGAAAATTATTAAAATTTTAAAAAGAAAAAAAAAATTTAAAAAAAATATTTTTAATATTTAAATCCTATAAAAAACACAACTGATATAATATTTTTTAAAATCAACTTTTAAGTTTTGAAAATTAGAATAAATAGTATTGTAAAAAAAGAACTACCTCTATGAGGCAGCTCTCTTTCTTAAGTATCTTCTTTCTCTTTTCTTTTCTCTCATCTTTTTCTTCTTCCATTTCCATCTTTGTCTGGATTTGGTTTTCTTAAATCTACTTGAATCTTTTTTTCTTGTTCCCATTTTTTCAACCTTTTAATTAACTATTATAAATTTATATTATGCTCCGACCGGGATTCGAACCCAGGTCACTGGCTTGAAAGGCCAGAATGATTACCGGACTACACCATCGGAGCAACATATAAAAAGTTTATATTATTATATAATTAGTAGCGATTTATTTATATACTCTTTGTTTTTTTCTTAGAAGAAAAAAAGAAAAAAGAAAAAGAACTATCTTTTGTTCTTCTTCTTATTTTTAACATTTGTCTTTGTTGTAAACCTATATATCAGATACCCTAACAAAGCTAACAATATTACTACCAAACCAGCAGTAGTACCTTTTTTATTAAAGAATGTAGCAAAACCTGTTAATGGTGTTGGAGTAGTAACTTCATTTTGAGGCTCTTCAATAACTATTGCAGGCTCATCTATAACCTGTGGATTTTCTATAATAGTTTCAACATCTTCTTCCTGAGGTGTTGGTGTCAAAATAGGTGTTTCTTCTTCAACCTCTGGTTCAGGTGTAACTTCTGGTTCTTGTGTTTCTTCTTCAACAGGTTCAGGAATATTATAAATTCTTCTTCCTCCTCCAGTTGTAGGTGTAGGTGTAACAATAACAGGTATTGTGTCTATAGAATTATTCTTTGTTTTAGAAAATAAAGAAGAATTTCCTTTAAGACTTCTTGCACCATCTTTAGGAGCAATCATAACATAGTTTCCAGCTAGATTTTCAGGATAAGTAAATTCTAAAGTATATTTTCTTTTATTAGAATCCCAAACTCCTTCTTCTGAGTCTATATCATAATTGGTGTCCTTGTAGTTGTATTTAATTACTGGTTTAATTTCTGTGTTCATGTCTGTAAAATATTCTAAAGTAATTGTTTGTGTCTTACTTGTAAATGTAACATTTTCAGGAGTCAATGAAATTAATGGAATTGGACTGACTGTGTCAATTTCAAAATTTTTATCTTTAGAGACACCATATGTTTTTTGTAAAACACCACTGCTACTTTTTGCAGAAGTTATTTCAACCATTGCAATTTCGGCAATGTCTTCATCTATAAATTTAGAATGTATAATTACGGTCCTATTATTTTCCCAACTTCCAACATCATTTTCATATTCTGATGTTATTAGCACATATTCTTGATTTGAAGAACTAACATCTTTTTTATAAAATTTTAAAACAGGACCAACAGATGTGTTCATATCTATGTTATACTCAATTGTAATTCTTTGATCTAAAGCTATGTCTGTAATTAAAGGATTTATGATTACTACTTTGTTTACTTTTGGAATATATTCTATTTTAAATAACTCTGAGTAAGGAACTTGTAAATTTAAAAATTTATCAACTGCACCTTCCACAGAGATATTTAAATCCCCTTCCTTTTCTACTTTTAAAGGAGTGTCTAAATAATTAGAATCAAATATAAAGATTTTATTTGATTCTTCCCAAACCCCTTTTTCTACAGGTAAGTCAAAGTTAATTAAATTACTAAATTTAATTTTAAATTCATTTTTAATTATTTTTTCTTTTTCTATCTTTTCTTTATCGCTTACACTTTCTTTTTTGTCATTTACAGATTTTTTATCATTAACTGAAGAATCATTATCTTTAGTGTCTACTTCTGATGGAGAGTTTTCAACATTAATACTTTCTGTAAATTTTACTGTTAGATTAAAGCTTAGTTCATTTGAATTATTTACAGTGTATTTAAAATCTATACCTTCTACTTGTGGATTTTGAGTATCAATTTGAAGAGTATTTTTTCCTTCAAAAGAAGTGGTGCCTAACTCTTTAGATAATTTTGCTTTAGCTATTGCTTCACCAAAATAATCATCATCTACAAAATTAATGTCAAATGAGTAATTGTTTTCATCAATAAATTTAGGTTTGTCTGAAATTGTTGGTGAAGATCCTGAATATTCATTTATATTTAAATCTAATTTATAACTTTTAGATAAATATTCCTTTAAAGTGACTCCTTCCTGTGGTTCAAGATAAACATTTGCCACAGTTGTTAAATTGTTATCATTTATTGTCTCATTTGAAAAGGTAATCACCAAATCACTTGCTGACAAAAAAGACCCCATGATTAATATAAGACTAAATACTACTAATAGCTTGTTTATTTGTACTCTCATAAATAAAACCCCTCTTTTAATTTTTTTATTTAATTTTAATTTTTTTATTTAATTTTAATTTTTTTATTTTATACTTTTATTTTTTCTACTCTATACTTTTATAATTGCTAAACAAATAATCATTAGATTTATAATTATCATAATTTCCTAATTACTAATCTAAATAGTTTATGTGCAATTCAATTATGACAAACGCCTTAATTTTAATGAAAATAAATTGATATTCTATATAATTTAGTACAATTAACTTTATAAAATGGAACGTATGAAAAATAAAACATATATAACCCTTTTATTTAATTATTTAACTACCAAACAGAATTGATCAAATGTAAAATTACAAAATTAATAAAATTACTAAAATTACTAAAAAATATAAAAATATAAAAAACAACTATTTAAAAGGTTTTATTATCAATATATATTTCTTAATATATAAATTAAATTTAAAAATACAGGTGAATTAGAAATGGAAACAGAAGCAAAAGATAGAAGATTAAAAAATATGTGGGTTTGTATGGCTTGTAACAATACAATGAGATCTGCAAAAAAACCACTAGTTTGTAAAAAATGTAATTCCGTAAGAATTAGAGCAAAAAAGAAAGGTAAAAATGTTAAATAAATAAAACATTCTTTTTCTATTATTATCTTTATTTACAATTATCTTTATTTACAATTATCTTTATTTACAAAAAAACTAAAACCAATCACTTATGGTTTTTTGTTTATCTCTTTCTTCTTTTAATTTTAGATATTTATTTAAACTTAATTCAATTCTTTCTTCTGAGAAGTCTGCCCTATTCACTAAAATCTCTTTAATCTTATTAGAATCAAACTTTCCTTTAATTATCTTTGGCTCTTTAGAAATATTTGGCTTAAGAAAAATATCTTGTATTTTCCTATAATCAAAATTAACATCCTTTCCTTTCTCTTTTAGTTTAGAAATTAATTCTTCAAAAGAATTATTTTCTTTAACAAGCTTTAAAGCAGTAACTGGACCAACACCTAAAACCTTATCATTAAAATCAGTTCCAATCAACAAAGCCAACCAAATTAATTTTTCTCTACTAATCCCAAGATTTTTAATTACTTTCTCTAAATATATAATCTCAGGAGTAATGTTTAAATAAATATTTTTAGAAGGAATTTTTTTCTTCCCAGAAACTGTTAAATTCCTAACCAAATTATTTGATCCAAACAACAAACAATCATAATCTTGAGAAACTGTGTAGTCCAGTTGACCAATAGAGGTTAAGTAAGATATTTGTGCTTCTGCCTCTGAAGGTGCTTCAATATAGCTAACCCCCATAGCCAATAATAACTCCTTAGACTCAGAGAGTATCTTATCATCAAGCCTAGTAAATTGTTTTGAATACTTTCTAACATCTTCTAAATTCCCCTCTTCTACAGCTCTATTATAATTATCTTTTGCAATTTCTTTTTTTTCTGCTCTTTTATCTTTTGTTTTCTGTTTTAGAGAATGACTCTTTCCATCAAACACAAACACTATTTCTATATTGTAAGACAATAAATTAATCAATCTATAGAACAAACCATTCAAATGAGAAGTAACTTCTCCTCTATTATTCTTTAAAGGTTCTCCATCAACACCTCTAATGGTTGTTAAAAATTGATAGAGTACATTAAAAGCATCAAAACCAAATCTCTTCTTTGAAGATTTTTCCACATTAAATTCTTGTTTACAATCTTCAATTAATTTTCCAATAGCTATTCCCAAGTCTAATCACTAATAAATAGTAATTAGAAAAGGTATATAAATGTTTTTTTATATAATATACTTATTAATTTGTAATTAATACAGATTAATCTCAATTGCATCTGTAGTATAGGGGTTAGTATGTGAGCCTTCCAAGCTCGGGACTCGGGTTCGAATCCCGACAGATGCACTTTATTTTAATTTTCTTTTTCCTTTCTGGTTTTTTTCTATTTTTTAAAAATTACAAATTAAAATAGATTTATATATTTTTCATATCTATAATAATATACTAAATTTAAAAAAAGATTATATATGCCAATAAAAAAGAATATTATAATAAACAAAAGAAGTCAATTTCTAAAAGAACTTGAAAAAGAAAAGAAAAAACCAATTCCTTTTTCTGCTAACAGAAATGTTGACATCACTTATAAAAATTTAACAATTCTTAACTTAGAACAACTAAGTATGGAAAAAGAAATAGAACTTAGAAATCATAAAAACATTAGAGAAAAAATAAAATCAAAAATAACAGATATTAAAAGACAAGATGAATTATTAGAAAAAGAATTAGCTAAACTAAACATTACAAAATCAAAACTTAATTTAAAAGAAGAAGTTAATAAAATTGTTGCAGAAGCAAAATCTAAAAGATTACATAGCTTAGATGTAATTACAAAATTAGAAATTGCAGAAATACAATCAAAAATTATACAATTATTATTTAAAAGATTTAATATTAATAATGAAATTGTCCACACATACCTAAGAATAATTGAAATTATACAACTTAAAGGTAAAGCTTATGCTAATGGAAATGCACTTAAAACAAATCTGTTCTTTAATGTTGCTCTCAAAGAAGTAGAAAGAATAATTCTAAGTTCTAAAAATGAGGTAGAACTTAAATCTAATTTCATACAAATTATTAATGCTATACAAAAATTATAATTCTTAAAAATAATTAAAAGAAATATGGAATGATATTTAGTAACAATAAAATCACAATTATTGTTCCAAAAAATCTTTGAACTAATCTCATTCTTTTCTTTTCAGTTCTTTTCTTTTTTAGGTATCCACTAAATATAATTTGTGACATTGCTCCACCATCAAATGGAACTGTTGGCAAATAGTTTACTGTTGCAATTAATAAATTTAATATTGCAATCCAAACAAGTACAGCTAATGTGTGCTTATAAAATTTATATTTTCCAGGAATTACAAAATTAGGATCTTGTCTAACGCCTGAAGTAAATCCAAATCTCCCCATCTCATTTGGTTTTAAATTAACTTCTCTTTCTATGCCTGTCTCTTTATTTTTTACAACAAACAAGTTATCTTGATCAAGTTTAGATGCAGAAGTAAGATCTTGCCTACTAGAAATTTCCACCCCATTTATTGAAACAATTATATCATTTTCATCTAAGACACCATAAGCAGGACTATCATAAACAGAACCACAAACCTCAGTCGTCTGATCAACAGAATAAACATAGATGTCTAAATCTCTTTGCTGATCTATGCTATTTGTGTAATTAGATATTGAAGGACTAACCAATAAGACAATTACAAAAAAGACTAAAGCAATTATAGTATTACTTGTAGGTCCTGCAGAATACATTCTTATAATTGATTTCTTTTTCTTTTTTAATAGATCTTTATCATTTGGTTCAACAAAAGCTCCAAGTGGTAAAATTGCAGCTAAAATAAAACCCATTGACTTTATCTTTACCTTGATTGTTCTAAGTAAAGCTCCGTGGGCAAATTCATGAATAATTGCAGAAAAAATTAAAATTAACCAACCATACCAAGGTATAAACAAATCCATCTTTGGCATCTTAACCCCAGGGATAACTAACCCCACACCAGGACAAGCAGTTCCAGCAGTTCCAGCAAATAACTTTGCAATAATATCAAATGCAGAAAAGACTAATGACCCCATTGTAAATCCAGACAACCCCATTATCCCTGTAAAGATTACCATAAATATCATAAAGTTGTGAGATATTAAAGGATTATTAGTTAACAAAGAATATGTTGAAAAATATGTAATTATTGTTAAAATAAATGCAACACCTATAAATATTAAAAATCTATAAAATTTATTTTTAATTTTATCTTTAATTAAGTAATCAAAACCAAAAGCACCAAAACCCAAAACAATTCCAATATCTGCAAAAACATTTAATATTTTTTTTGCTTTTGCAAGTCTATCTAAATATTTAATAAACCTTGTAGTTCTAATCATTATCAAAAATCCAAGATAATGATCAAAGCCAAAAAGTAATTTTGCAAGTCTTGATGTTAAAATTAAAATAAGAATTACTAAAATAATCCAAAGTATAACACTCATAAGGTATCTAATCCATCTAAATTTAAATTAATTTATTTTAATTATTTATAATTTAATAATTTAAAATTATTATTTATTTATTTCTGTTTACTATAATTATATATAATAATTATATATAAATCTTTTGTTAAGTTCAAAGAATTCCAAACAACATCAACAGTCCTAAAATTAAAATTATTGCTCCTGAAATTAAATGTAAATATCTAATATTTTTTTGTTTCCATTCTCCAAGGTCTTGTATTTTCTTAAATCCAAAATATATTAACAAAGTTATAACAATCATTGGAATTATAAATATTAAATTATATAATAACAACAAAGGCATTGACTTCATTAAGTCTACAAAAGCTAAAGAACTTGTTGCAATAATGTAAGGTCCAATAGTGCATGGTAACAAAAACACTGTCACAAACAAACCAATAACAAATGCACCTCTTGGAGATGTTGCTTTTGAAAGTAGTCTCTGTACTTTCGGTCTTAACTTCATTGGCATCTCTGTTCCAATTGATCCTGGCTTATAATAAAAGAAATCCTTTAATTGCCATAGTCCAAGAAGAACTGCAAAGATTGCAAATGCTTTATAAAAAATAATTGAAACATTACCACTAAATGATTTAAAAAATGTAATAAATATTAAACCATATAAAAAATACATAATAAAGATCGATAATGCAAAAGAAAGTCCTGAAAGTAAAATCTTTTTCTTACTTTTAGGATTACTTGTGGTTATTGCTAAAAGTAACATTAACAAAACTGCAAAAGCACAAGGATTAACTGCATCTGTTAAAGCTAAACTAATTACTTTAATTAAACTTAACCTTTCATAATTTGGTTTAGTTGTTGTCCCATAATCATTAGTTGTGTTTGAGTCTTGACAAATTGTTTGATTAGAATCATTATCTATACAAACACCATTAAAATAGAACTTCCAACCATCAAAAACAATACTATTATCAAAAAATACAACTCCTCCTGAGTATGTTAAAAACTTTTCATCAGCATGTTTATGCGGTATTTGTCTTAGAACAGAATCTATATTTTGATCAGTTAATAATTTTTTTAATAAAATTGGGTCAACATCACTTTCTCCTGTTCTTTCTAGACCCCTATCATTTAACCAAATAACAGGACTTCCATTTATTTTATTTAAATTTAAATTATTAAAAGTTGTGTCTCCATCTTCATAAACAGAGGTTGGAAAAGGACAAGCATTAGTTTTTAGATTATTAAAATTATTTTGTATAAAATTATTTTTAATAGAATCATAATAATGCACATTTTCTTTATTAACTATTAAAAAAGGAATCTCTAAACCAGAATTGTAACTATTATCATAAGGAATTGCAAGTTTTGCATTTTCTCTTTTTGATTTTACTTCAAATTCAATGATTACAAGGTTACTGTTAAATGGTAAAGTTTCCTTAAATAAATATGGATCTATTTTTGCACAATGAGGACAACCAATTCCTGTAAAGTAAACTCCACAAATGTAGTCATTCACATTATCAATTGAATTATTATCAACTGAATTATTATTTAAATTGTTAAAATCTAAGTTGGGAAACAAACCATTTTGATCATTTGGATCAATTACACAAAGATCTTCATTGGTGTCTTGATCGATACAATCATCTCCTGCAAAAAAATAACCTCCAATCAATAGTAATGAAAAGAACAATACAATTATAAAAAATAGTTTATTTATTTTCATAGAATTTATCACATTTTATTTATTTAAATCTTAAGAATTATGATTTATAATTTTGATAATAATTTAATCTTAATAATATAATATACAAGTAAATATTTATAAAGGTAATTTCTAAAATAGATCTATTGCTTACAATTAGAAATTGGTTTATTAAGTGTAATTGAGTGTTAAATTTTTAAAATAGGTCTATTGCTTACAATTAGAAATTGGTTTATTAAGTGTAATTGAGTGTTAAATTTTTGAAAAGAAATCAATTAAATTTATAAGCAATAACTTTGTAGATTAATTTTGCTAAAAGATAAGCTTCTCCTTTATAGTTCCATAAAGGGCCTTTTGGAGAAAATTCTGTAATATCAATTCCAATCACTTCCTTTCTTTTAAATATTTCTTTTAGAAGATTATTAATTTCAAACCAATCAAAGCCACCAGGTTCAGGAGTATTTGTGTTTCTGATTATGGAAGGATCAAAAAAATCAACATCTATTGATATGAATATTTTTTTAGGAAGATTTTCTAATTCTAAATTAAAAGTCTTTTGTGATTTTTTTAAATCATTTGCAAGAATAACTTTTAGACTTTTTGAATCTTTAGAATCTAAATATTCTTTTTCATAAAAATCTTGACTTCTAATGCCCGCAATTAAGGTTTTATGTTTTTTAGATATTAATCTAGAAACACAAGCATGCCACCAAGTTTCTTTTCCAAGAGGTTCTCTTAAATCTGAATGAGCATCAAAGATTATTATTCCAAAATCTGAATTTACTTTTTCCAAATAATTAACAACAGGAAAAGTAGTGGAATGATCAGAACCTAAAAAAATTGGAAATTTTTTAGAGATTAAAAGTGTGGATAGTCTGTCCAACATTTTCTGTGAATCTTTATAAAAATAATTTTCTTTATTTTTTTTAACAACTATACTTTTTGTTGTATGTATTCCTGCAAGGTATGGTTCAGTCTCTAGTTCACAATCAAAATATTCTAATTCATATGAAGCTTTAATAATTTCTTTAGGACCTTTGTTTGCTCCTCCACCAGTAGTAACATAGCCGTCATACTCTATAGGCACAATAATTACTTTTGATTTTTCTTTATTGCTAAATTCTTTGGGTAAATTCATAAAGTTCATATATAACCAATAATTTAAACTATTCCTCTTTCTTTTGCTAAATTATGTAACTGACTAACGGATGAATAAGTGTAAGGGTCAAAAAAATATAATTTAATATTTTCATTTCCTCTCTCTAAAAATACATTATTTATAAAAACATCATCTAACTCAATTTTAGTTTTTCTTTTAAAATTTGATCTAACAGCATTTATTTTAGATCTAATTAGTCTATATTCAGAATCAAGCAATTTAGATCCTTGCACTCTATTATTAACTACCTCTTCGACAGTATGCAAATTAGAAAACTCATAAGCAATAAAACTTCTACTATTATTTTTATTTTTATTAACAATATTATCAAAAGCAAATTGCGGTTTTATAATATTAATGCCTTCTTTCTCCATAATCTTTAATAACAACAATTCAGCAGTTGCATCTTTAAATATTCGACCATCTCTATATTCTTTTAAAAAATATTTTTTTAATTTCCCTTTAGATTTAACAGACAATTCAAATAATTCAAAATTAGAATTCCCTTTTGATTTGGCTCCAAAAACATTGTATTCATTAGGTATGATCTTTAGTATAAATCTACCAATCGGGTCTCTATATGAACTAATCTTTTTAGAATCTAATGAATTTAGTTTATGTCTATAATTTTGTTTTGACATTTTATTTATTATTTCAAGTAATCCAGGATTTTTCTCTTTTTTAGACAACTCTCGTAATAAGGTCTTAATCTCAGGATTATAAACTAAAATTTTAAACTTATTATGTTGCTCTATTGAATTTTTAAATAACTCTTTATTACTTTTAAACACAAATGGTTTTACCTTTTTCTTTTTATTAACAGGTCTTCTTGCAATTATTTTCAAAACACATCACATCTAAAACTTTTATCTTTCTATTTTCACTTAACAAACTTTATCTCAGGTCTTTCTAGATTAAAAAGATCTGTATAATAAATATAGGCTCCAGCATTTAAAAAGATTATTTTGTCTCCAATTTTAGGGGTATAAGGTTTTTTAAAATAAACTCTATATCTAAAGATATCTTCTGAAGCAGGAGTCAATCCTTTTATCAAATACCCTTTTCCTTTTCCATCAGAACTTTCATTATCATCTTCTTCATTTTCAACTAATAACTTAATATGAGAAACAATAGTGTCCATTGAACAATTAAAAACAGAAGCATCTATAAAGATATTATTATCCACAATATTTCTAATAGTTGTAATTAATTTCCCACTTGGTCCTGCAATTCTTCTTCCTGGTTCAATTATTAATCTTATGTTTAATTTATTAAAATAGTCTTTTAGTTTTTTAATCTTTATATATATTGAATCAATAGCCTTTGATGAAATGTTCTTATAATTGATTGGAATTCCTCCGCCAATATCTATATAATCAATATTTTCAAAAACTAAGTTAGATAAAGAATCTTCAAGCTCATTAATAATATTCCACTCTGAGAGGTTTTGTGTTTTTCTATGAAAATGAATTCCCAACTCTAATATATTTTTATTTTCTTTTAACTTTGGTATTAAATCATTAATTTGTTCAGAGTAAAAGCCAAATATAAAGTATTTCCCTGAAGACACTGTGTACTCTTTTAATCTCATTCTTAATAATAAATTTATTTCTTTTTTATTTACTTTTATATAATTTAAAAGACTTTCAAGATCATTAATATTATCCACAATAAAAGTATTTATTTTTTTTTCAAATATAAAATCAAGTTCTTTACTTTCAGGAGAATGTAACATAAAAATTACTTTTGAATAATCTTTAATAAATCTAAGTTCATTTATATGATGTAAAAGAAACATAGAGTTTGTTCTTGTTTCTAAAATTGATGATATATATGGATTTGATTTAACACTATAAGCTACAATATCAGAAATTATTTTTAATTTATTAAATTCTTCTAAAACTTTAATTTCTGAAATTTCAAATCTTGCTTTTGATAACATAAAATACCCTTTCTTTTTTAATTTTGAATTTAAATTTTTGTAAATTAACACAATTATTATTTCACAACTATTACATAGGATGGTAAAGAATATATTGATTGTATTTTTTTATTCTCTTGATTAATTCCATAAATATGATATGTTATAAAATCATACCCAAGAACTTTTTTATACCCCGCATCTGATAAAAATTTCTGATAGTTAAATACAGTCCTTTCACTAACTGGTCTATAACCACCAAGATATTTAGAAAAACCTTTAAACTCCTCAAACATCCAAGTATTAATTATAATTTTAGAAATTTTTTCCTTTTTTGCATAATCAATTAAAAAGTCATTAAACAGTTTAATATCATATAAATTTCTAAAAGAATTTTTTGACCCTAAATTACTTTTAATTTTTGAAAAATAAATCTGATTACCAGTTAAATTTGCTACAAAATCACAATACTTTGATTTTCCTATAATAAATTTAGGACCTTTACTCTTATCAACATAAACAATAAATTTATTTTGATTAATTTTAGATGCAATTTCTTTCTCTCTAGGAATTCTACTTAGAAATTCAATTTTTATTTTTTCTTTATATCTTTGAGTTATTTTTTTATAAACATCTTGTCTATTAACAACTTTGTTCTTCTTTTCAATTTTAATTTCCTTTTTAGTTTTAGTTTTTCTTTTTCCTTTTAATTTAGAAACTAAACTTCTAATTTTTGTAATCATCAAATAATTCCTTCATTCTTTAATTTTTCAAGAGCTGAAATCATTGCTAGTGGGAAGGTAATTGTTACATCCCCAATAACAGTTACAGCATCTGCATCATCTTTAATCTTTCCCCAAGACTTCGCTTCATCAGTTGTTGCTCCTGACAGAGATCCTGATTTAGGAGAAGCTGTTGTCATATACAAAGCATAATCTGCACCACCATTAATAAGAGTAGTTAATATAACATGATGTTTAGATATCCCTCCACCTAAAGCAATTATTCCCTTCTTTTCATCATGAGTTGTAGAGAAGATAATATTTTTAAAGTCTTCAATAACATCTATAAAAAAATCTTTGTGCTCTTGTTGAAATAAATATAAATGAAAACCAAAAGATCCATCCACAATTGCAGGACAAAAAACAGGAACATTTCTTTTTGCTGCTTGATATAAAAAGGAAGAACTGTCCTCTAATCTTAAACCAATCTCTTTTAATAATTCAGAAACACACCATTTCTTTTTAATCTTATAAACTTGGGAAAGTATTTTTTGAATTTTTGCTTCTAATTCTAAATATTGATCATTTGTAATATAGATGTTTCCAACTCTATTCTGTCCTCTTTCATATAACTCCTCATCATTTGATGAAAAAGAACCTATCTCAAATTTATCTCCAAAAGCTTTCATAATGTCTTCTTCAATTGAGCCAACAGTAGTTACAATAACATCAGCTAAACCAAGTTCAATTACTTGAGAGAAAAAACCTCTAAGTCCAGAGGTTACCATATTAGAGGTAAATGATAAATAGATCTTTGCACCATTTCTTTTCATCTTAGAAATTAATTCAGAAGCTCTTTGTAGTTCATAAGATTGAAATCCAACAAACTCGTAACTATCAACTAGTTCTTTAACACTCATTCCTTTTTTCCAAACTAAATCTTTTGTATATTTCATAAGTTCTTTTTTTCCTTTTTAATTTTTTTCCTTTTTAATTTAATTGAGTTTTTAAATATATTTGTGTTCTATATAATATACTAAAAGTAAAATTTATAAATTGATTAAATATGATTAAATTTAAAAAACCAATAATTTTTAATAAATCTAAACTTGGAAAAATAAAATTTGAAAAGGATTTACAAAAAGATCCTCAATTAAAGAAAAAGGAACTTGCCCTAATGTTGTTACCTGGGGAGAAAAGTGCACATAACATTTCTACAAACAGAAAGAGAGATTCAGTTCAGTTAGCAATTGCATTACATTCTAAATTAATTAATAAATATTACTTAAAGATGAAAAAAATAAATAGAAATGCTAAAGAAAATAAAATTCAAATATTACACACACATATTATACCTGAATCTAAAAAAGATTTTGCAATTGCTTTACCCTCAAAATCTGATATCCTTGCCATATTTAAAACTAATTCTTTAATTGCCCACAAATATGAATTTATTGCAGTCATTGACCCTAAAGGAAAAGCTATAGGTTACACAACTATAAAGATTAATAAAAAATTAAATGTTTCTGACATTAAAAAGAAGTTACTTATGATTAATAAAAATAAAAAAGATTATAAATTAGAATTGTACAACCTACTTCCAGAACTAGGTTTAGAGGTCTATTTCACACCAGAAGATGGTTATAGATTAGATAATAATTTTAATTATGTAAAATAGTACTTTAAATTATAATTATAAAAGAATATCAATCCATACTTTTAAAAAAGAAAGTCTATGTGAAATTAGAAACACATAGATTTAATTTCTTACCAGGAGTACCCACAAATTCAAAAATTGATCTTTCATCTTCAATTCCATGATTATGCATTATTGCTTGAAACTTTAAAAATAATTTGTTTGTAACAAAGCAGTCTGACATTGCTCTGTGTGCATTTACATTCTCAATATCAAAATAATTGCATAAAGAGGATAATCTACAACTAGTAATGTCAGGGAATAATTTTCTTGCTAACTTTACAGTGCAAAGTGATTTGTTTTCTAATCTTTTATTTAAATATCTATTAATATTATAATCTAAAAAATTATAATCAAAAGTAGCATTATGAGCAACAACAATTGAGTCTCCTAAAAAATCTAAAAACTTAGGTAAGACTTTATCAATTGTTTTTGCCTTTCTTACGAGATTATTATCAATTCCTGTCAATTGTGTAATCTCTGCAGGGATGTCTACTTCAGGATTTACTAACATCTCAAACTTGTCAACAATTCTTGTACCACTTACCTTTAGTGCAGCAACTTCTGTGATTCTGTTACCTTTTATGGAAAGTCCAGTAGTCTCAATGTCAACAACAGAATAATTATCTAACATAAAATCACTTTTTATTTTTTAACAATTCACTTATAATTTTTTAAGATTTGATTCTAATAAATGTAGTACATTATCTTTATAAAAAGAATGATTTGATTTTTAAACAATTTATGTATATGTGTAAATTTTAAATTAAAAAATATAATTTAATTAAAAACTGTGTAAAAGAAAATAAAAAAAGAAAATAGAAAAGAAATTAAATTAAACAATATATAATATTAAATTATTATAAAAAAAAAGAAAAAGAAAATATCTTTTTTAAAAAAAGAAAAAAAAGATTTAGATTTATAAAACATCTAAACCGTAGTTGTCATCGTAACTTGAACCGCTTCTTGAATAGTTAGGCGAATCTTTACCCTTAAACATCTTACTTCCCTTTATGAATGGAGATTTAACACCTGTAAAGATAGCAATTACCTCAATCTTATTCTCAAAGGTTGGATCAATTCTTGCACCCCAAATCACAGCTGCATTCAAATCAATTTGGTCAGTTAACATCTCACCAACAGTGTTTGCTTCACCTAATGTTAATTCTGTTCCACCAGTTATGTGAACTAAACAACCAGTAGCTCCAGTAATGTCAACATCTAATAATGCATTCTTTAAAGTATCTTCAACAACTTCTTCAACCTTGTTTACAGATTGTGATTCTCCAACAGCAATAACTGACAATCCCTTACCACCCATAACTGTTCTAATATCTGCATAGTCTAAGTTGATTAATGAAGGTTGAGTAATTGTTTCTGTAATTCCTCTAACAGTTCTTGCAATAACTTCATCAGCAACTTTGAAAGCATCCTGCATTGGTAAGTTAGGCACTAATTCAACTAATCTATTATTATCAATAACAACAACAGTGTCACAAATATCCTTTAAAATATCAATTCCATCTTCTGCTTTAAATAATCTTGCTCTCTCTAATGCAAATGGATAAGTTACAATACAGATTACAATTGCACCTTGTTGTTTAGCCAATTGAGCAACAACTGGAGAAGCACCTGTTCCTGTTCCACCACCCATACCAGCAGTGATAAACAACATATCAACACCATCTAATATCTCTTCTAAAGCACCTTTTGAAACTTCAGCTGCTTTTGCACCAATCTCAGGGTAAGCACCAGCACCCAAACCATTTGTAACTGATTTTCCAATTAATAATTTTGTAATATCATCTGAAATTATACCCAAATGTTGTCTATCAGTATTGATTGCAACTAATTGTGCACCAGCAACTCCCATACTACAAATTCTGTTTACAGAATTATTTCCAGCACCACCAATACCCATAACCATGATTTTTGGAGCAGCAAATTCTGAATCTTTTAATCCTGATGTATCAACAGTATTTCTTTTTGTCTCAACAGCATTCTCAACAATTGATCTCATTAGACCCACCTACCTCTATTTTTTTATCAAAATCTATTTAAAAGAACCATTTTCGTCCTAAAAAAGGAAAAAAAGCTTAAAAAACACTTCTTTTTGAATTTAAGTGAAATAATACATCTATTTCAATGTTATATATATACTGCAAAGCCTTTTTAAATATATCGTTGCTAAATCTATTTGTATAGGCAGATTGGGGGGTTTGTGGTCCCCTGTTGCCGGAAATCCACATATGCCGGAATTATGCTCATTAGAAGGGAAATAAGAGGTACAATTATTCTTTATAAGATTGCTGACGATTCGTCCAATAAGATCGAGTTTATAGCTAACCCTGTCAGGTCCGGAAGGAAGCAGCAGTAACCTATAAAGTTGATGCTTATTGGGTTGCGGATTTGAGATTTTATAGAGTTCAATAATTTACCAACCTGTTTTTCGACTAATGGGTGCCTATACACTTTATAAACTATTTCTTTAAAATCTTTTTTAAAATATACATGTTTTTATTAAAATTGAAGTTAACAAATATAAAAATGCCTCTAAAAGTGTATAAATTCCTTCTTTTCTCTAAATATATGTAGTAAATGATTTAAACTACATAATTTAAAAGAAATTCATTAAAATTTAATTAAAAAATCTTTAATTTAATTAAAATTGCTTAACTTGATTAAAATTACTTAGAGTGTTATTAATTTTTATACTTTTAGATTATTATATATATACATAGATCAAATAAATATTTTGATTTACAAAACAGGAGTTGAACAAAGATGTTAGAAAAAATAAAAATTCAATTTCCAGACAATTCAGTTAAGGAAGTTGAGATAGGAAAATTAGCAAAAGACATAATTAAAGATGAAATTGGTGAAGGTCTACTTAGAGCATCAATTGCAGTAATGATTAACGATGACCTAAAAGATCTATCAACTCCTATAACGAAAGATTGTAAATTCAAAGTTATTACTTCAAAAGATAAAGAGGCTTTAGAAATTATAAAGCACTCTTCAGCTCATATTTTAGCCTTAGCTGTTAAAAGATTATTCCCAAAAACTAAATTAACAATTGGTCCTGCAATTGAAAATGGTTTCTATTATGATTTTGATTCAGAAAAACCATTTACAGAAGAGGATCTTTTAAAAATTGAAGAAGAAGGTTTAAAAATTATTAAAGAGGACATAGTTTTTGAAAGATTAGATGTAGATTATAATAAGGCAATAGAACTTGCAAAAGATGAACCTTACAAGCTAGAGATGATAGAAGAACTTAAAGAAAATAATGAACCTCTAAGTTTCTATAAACTAAAAGACTGGTATGAACTGTGTAGAGGACCTCATGTAGAATCAACAGGAAAAATTAAAGCCTTCAAATTAACAAAGATATCAGGTGCTTATTGGAAGGCAGACTCTAAAAACAAACAATTACAGAGAATATACGGGGTCTCATTCTTTACAAAAGATGAATTAAAAAATTATATAAAGGTGATTGAGGAAGCAGAGAGAAGAGATCACAGAAAAATTGGAAGAGAATTAGATCTATATTCTTTCCATGAAGAAGCACCAGGGATGCCTTTTTTCCACAACAAAGGTTCTTTAATTTGGAATAAGTTGGTTGATTTTGTAACTGAGATTATGATTTCTAGAAACTATGAGATTAATAAAACTCCAATTATCTTAAATAAAAATCTATGGTTACAATCAGGACATTGGGATCATTACAAAAATAATATGTACTTTACAAAAATTGATGATCAAGATTTTGCTGTAAAACCTATGAACTGTCCAGGTAACATCTTAATCTATAAATCCCATCAATATTCTTATAGGGATTTACCAATAAGAGCAGGGGAGTTTGGTTTAGTGCATAGACATGAACTTTCAGGAGTTTTGTCAGGATTATTTAGGGTAAGAGCGTTTACTCAAGATGATGCTCATGTCTTTTGTACAGAAGAACAAATTAAAGAAGAGATTAAGGACTTAATTAATTTTATGGATGTTGTTTACAAAACATTTGGATTTGATTACACAATGGAACTTTCTACAAAACCAGAAAAAGCATTAGGTTCAAAAGATTTATGGGATTTTGCAGAACAGAAGTTAAAAGAAGTTCTTGAAGAAAACAAAAAAGAATATAAATTAAATCCTGGAGATGGAGCTTTCTATGGTCCAAAAATTGACTTCCATCTAAAGGATGCAATTGGTAGAGATTGGCAATGTGGAACCATACAATTAGATTTTCAAATGCCTGAAAAGTTTAACTTAACCTATGAAGCTCAGAATAATGAAAAGAAAAGACCAGTAATGATACATAGGGCTGTTCTTGGAAGTGTTGAAAGATTTATGGGAATATTAGTTGAACATTTTGAAGGAAAATTCCCACTTTGGATATCACCTCTCCAAATTATTCTTCTTCCAATTGCTGACAGGCACATAGGCTATTGTAAGAGTGTCCAAGAAGAACTGCAAAATAATAATTTCACAGTAGAGATAAATGATAAAGCAGAAACTATGAACAAGAAAATAAGAAATGCACAATTACAAAAAATAAATTACATAATTGTAGTTGGAGATAAAGAAGAAACAAACAAAACAATTAATGTAAGAACAAGAGATGAAAAGATCCTAGGTGAAAAGAGAGTTGCTGACTTTATAAAAGAACTAAAAATTGAAATTGAAGATAAGAAAATCTAATTTCTTTTCTTCCTTTTTTTTATTTTTGAAATTAAATTCTTTTAAATTACTTTTTTATTTTCTTAAAGTGTTTTCTAAAATCTTTTTTTCTGATTTATTATACATCAAAAACAATTTTCTAAAAATAATTACCCTTTTTTTGAAAAGAATATATATTCATAACCTTTATAAACTTTTCCAACCATAATTATGAATATAGACCCACTATTAATTTTTAACAAGCAACTGGATCTATAACAAAGAAAAGAAAGGAGTGATAAAAATGCCAAACAAAGATGGAACTGGTCCTGAAGGAAAAGGAGCAAGAACTGGCAGAGGATTTGGAAATTGTAAATCAACTTCACAAGAAAGCAATTCTCAAGAAAACAATTTCCAAAGAGGACAAGGTTTAGAAAAAAGGAGAAGAGCACCACAATAAGAAGTTACTCTTCCTATTTTTCCTTTCCTTTTTTAAAAATAAGACAAGAGGAAAAACTTATGAAAATAATAATATCTTTAGAAGAAGACAATGCACTTAACTCAAAATTAAGTAAACATTTTGGAATGTGTAATTTTTTTGCAATTTACCAAAGTGAAACTAAAAGATTAGAAATTATAAAAAACAAAAATGACCATAGTCTAAAAAACTCAAACATCTCTGAAGAAATAATAAAATATAAGCCAGATATTATTTTTAGTTTAGGAATGGGACAAAAAGCAATTTCTTTTTTCAATGAAAAGCAAATATTAATTAAAAATGGAAACTATAAAATATTAAATGAAGTTATTAATAATTTAAATAATTTAAAAGATATAAAAGAATCATGTAAAAAAGAAAGTTGAGAAAATATGCCAAGACCAAAAAGATTTAGAAGAATTTTAAATATACCAAAAGTGACCTACTTTAAACCAGCAGGAATACCAATCAATAGATTAGAACAAATTAAATTGGATTTTTCTGAACTTGAAGCAATTAGACTTAAAGATCATGAAAGGTTAGAACAAATAGAATGTGCAAAAAGAATGGAAATTTCTCAATCTACTTTCCACAGAATACTACTAGAAGCAAGAACAAAAATTGCTGATTCTTTAATAAATGGAAAAGCTATAAAAATTGAAAAAGAATTGTAATCTGTTTTTAAAAAGTGCAGGGTACAGGATTCGAACCTGTGAAGCACTAAGCAATGGATTTTGAGTCCATCCCCTTTGACCGCTCGGGAAACCCTGCTTAAAAGTAACTCTTTCCTAAAAATTATACAACAACTTAATAATACATTATTAAACCTAAAACTAAAAGAACAACTATAACAATTATTGAAAGCACAACCCAAAAAGTATATTTTTCTTTAGACATATCAAATCATATATAATTTCTAAATATTAATATTGAAATTACCCATAAAATTATTGCAAATAATAAACCTATATGAAATTCATAAAGTTCAGTTAAACCAAATATTAAGAAAATAATTCCAATTAAAATTATTGTTCTCCCTAACACTACCTTTATATCTTTTTTTAACATATTTAATCTATCACTATAAATATAATTACTATGTTTTTATTTAAAAACATATTGTTTTCTAATTTTAGAAAACTAAAAAAAATATTATTTGTCTAAAAATTAAAGAACAGAATAAACATAAGAATATTCTAACATTTGCTTTTCAAAATTCTCAGGATAACTAATCTTAACATCTATAATTTCTTTTTTGTTCTTTGAATAAATTGGAATTAATTTTGGATTAATAAATCCAGAATATTTAGGAATCTTTAATTTCTCCCATCTTTTAATAACTTCAGCATGTAATTTCTTATCCACCTTCACGCCATACTTTTCAACAAGCTCTTTTGCTTCATTATAATCTCCAGTTGATTTAATTCTTTGAATTTCTTTTAATAACTTTCCAAATAATTCTCTAAGCCTATCATAATCATTAATTACAAAATATGTTTTTTTATTTTTTATTTTCTTTTCAATTATTTTCTGAGATTTGCCTTTTTCATAAACCCACTTACATATTAGTTGTCTATTTCTCATATGTGCTTCTTCAAGATTATGATTTTTTTTTATTTTCGAAAGCTGAACTAACAACCCACCTGTAATATAAGAGATATATAGAGCTTTTCCAACATCTAAGCTTGACATTAACTTAAGATCAATTAATTTTTTATCAATTGCAAAATATAAAGCCACAAGATCAGCTCTTGCCTCTTCAATAACAGCATCATAATTTCTTAAGCTAGAAGTAAAGTCTGACATTCCTTCTTCAGATTTACCAGAACCATGTCCCACAATCTCATGTAGATCCACATGTAGATTGTTTGCAAGTAAAGAATATTTGTCTAAAAGATCAATTTCTTTTTTAGAATTAAAAAATTCTTTTTTCAAATTACTTTCCTTAGATGCCATCTCATAAGCCTTAATAATGTTTCCTAAACTTACTGACTTAGAACCGTACTTTTGCCTAATCCAATTAGAGTTAGGTAGATTAATTCCAATTGGGGTTGTAGGGGAAGCATCTCCAACTTCAACAACAACATTAATTACCTTAGCATCCATTCCTTTAATTTCTGTTCTTTTAAATTCTTTATCTGTTGGGGAATTTTGTTCAAACCATAAAGCATTATTACTAATTATTTTTGTTCTTTTTGTTTCATCAAAATCTTTAATTGAAACCATTGCCTCATAGCTTCCTTTTTTGTTTAATGGGTCATTATAATTTTCTATAAACCCATTTAAAAAATCAACATTTGATTTATTATCTTTTAACCAAGATAAAGAATATTTATCAAAAGTTTTTAAATCTCCAGTTTTATAAAAATCAATTAAATTTTTAATAACAATCTTTTTCTGTTTAGAATCAGAAACTAAGATTGCTTTTTCTAAGTAATCTATTATTCTTTCAATTGCTTTAGAATAAAGTCCATTTACTTTCCACACCTTTTCAACAATTTTTCCATTTTTCTTTACCAGCATTGAATTAAGCCCATACATAACAGGTTCTTTATCTTTTTTGTTTATTAGCTTAGAATAATAGTTATCAACTTCTTTTTGAGTTAAGTTATCATAAAAGTTAACTGCTGAATTTTTGATCAAATCTTTTTTTGGATCAAAACATGTTTTTGTAGAATCTATTTTCTTATTAAAGACAATTGGAATTATTATCTTTAACAATTGTTTTTTTTCTAAAGGCAATTTATTTTCTTCTAAGTTTTTAATTTCTTTAATTAAGTAGGCTTTTGAAAACTTTGGAACTATTTTTTTAAAAGAATAATGATTATGTATTCCATTAGATGCCCACATCTGTTTAAGATAATCAAGCAATTGATTATAATCTCTTGAACTTTTCTTTGTTTTTGGTTCTTTTACAATTTCCTCTAAGGTTTTTCTAATTATTAAGTTATGTTTATAATTTTGATCATAGTAGATATCTCTTCCATACAGTCCAGCTTGGTAAAGATAATAAATTAATTTTTTTTCTTTTAGAGACAATTTTTTAAAATCAGGAACTTTATATCTAATTATTCTAAAATCTGTAAAGTTGTCTATAACATATTTAAATTTAGGTACTTTCATATTTCTCAAATTTATTTTTTATTATTTATAGTTTTTTATTTAGATAATATAATATAACAAAAAGTATTTAAAATAAGTTTTTTTATTTTTTATTTTTTAAAAAATAAAGTTTATATAACTAAATATTTTTAGAGCATAATTTATAAATCTTTTTGCTATTATATAAATATAACTTATAGGGTAAAAGATAATTATGATTAAAGACAATTTTAAAATAAAAGGTTTTTCAAAACTTGAGATTGATGAAAAAGAGTATGTTAATTTTTTAAAAAATATTAAATTAAAAGAAGAATACTTAACTCTTAAAAAAGTTAAGAATCTACAAATATTTTTAGAAATTGAAAATAGAGATGTGACTAAAATTAAAAAGACTATTGCATATATCTTTTACAAAACAAACAACAATTTAAATTTAAAAATAAGTGAAATTGTTTTTGAAAAAGGTTACACTAAATCTGAGATATTAAAAGAGAAGAACAAAATTGTTAAAGACATACAAATTAAGATTGAAGACCTAAAATATAATCTAAACCCTGAAGATCTTTTAGAATTTACAAGATCAAAATATTTACTTTAATCTGATTACTTAAAATTTAAAACATATAGACTATCGTCTTTTCTAAAGAAAAACTATTTCTTTTTTAAGGATTTCTTAATAGAAGACAATCCATACTCAAAAGGCACAGTATCTAAATTTAAAGCAACTTTATTAATTTCTAAAACATCTAAAAATTCATCTAATAGCTCAACTTTAACTAAATGATCCAAAAAGATGTATCAACTATTGCTAAAGACTTCTCTGTCATTTATTATATATATTACAAAATATTTATAAGTATTAATAGGTATTACAAAATAACACTTTAGCAAAATATATAATAAGGGAAAAACCTAATCTAAAATATCTATTTATAATAGCTTTTGCTTAGACTATTTATAATAACTAAAAAGGAGATTAAACTTATGAAAAAAATATATTATTTAATTGGAATTGTTTTTCTAATTGGAATTGCTCTTGCAATTTTACTTGTTGTTCAAAAACCTGGAAATACTAATGATTATAAAGCCTGCACCTTAGAGTACATGCCAGTATGTGGAGTTGATGGAGTAACATACGGAAATGCATGTATGGCAGGGGATGTAGAAATTGAATACCAAGGAGAATGTGAAAACTTAGAAGAAAATAAGATCTGCACCTTAGAGTACATGCCAGTATGTGGAGTTGATGGAGTAACATACGGAAATGCATGTATGGCAGGGGATGTAGAAATTGAATACCAAGGAGAATGTGAAACTACACAACTTGCAAACCCAGCATCAGAATTTTGTGAAGATAATAACGGAACTGTAGATATCAGAAGCTCACAAAATGGAGAATATGGAGTTTGTGTTTTTCAAGACAATTCAGAGTGTGAAGAATGGATGTTTTACAGAGGAGAATGTGAAGCTGGAAAGTATATCTATCAAGATAAAGCATGTACAAGAGAGTTTAACCCTGTATGTGGAGAAAATGGAGTTACTTACTCAAATCCATGTGTAGCTGGAGACATCCCAATTGTTCATGAAGGTTCTTGTTGATTAGTTAAATTAAATAATTTGGAAACTAGGTAGGTATTTTTTCTTATGTTTGTAAGTAACCTGCTTTCTTTCTAAATTATAAATTACATATAATGATTAAATTAAATTTTAAAAAATAATTTTTGTCAATTCTGAAAAGTATTCTACTCTCCAACATAGCTTAAAACTTCTTTTATTTCAAACTCATTTTCAAAATATTTTCCAGTCTTTGAAAATAGTCCCTCAAAGTCTATTAATTCAGAATAACTATCATACATGTGCATAAAATATAACTTAGAATCTATTTTTCCAACATAAAGAATAACATGTGTATAGTCTATAAGGTTATTTTCTTTATCTTTAATTCCATTATACAAGCTTAATTTATTATACACTAATAAAAACATTCCAGGTCTTAATGTTTCAAGATCTAATTTTTTTCCACCTTTAAAAGAATAAACAACTTTATAATTTGGATTATATCTTAAATTCCATGCATTTCCTGAAATCTCTGTATACTCTTTTTTCCAATTATAGATTGTTTTTGCACAAGCTACAACATATCTTGAGCAATAATGTCTATCAGGAATAATTATATCTGATATTTTCTTGCCAACAATATCTTTAAAAACAAATTTTTTTAAAAAATTCTTTTTCTCAACATCATTTAATTTTAAATAATCCATAACAAATCAAAATTTTCAATCAATTACCAATATATTTTAAAATCTTAAATAAAATCATCTGTTAACTCAGAGAATCTATTGGGTGTCAACTGCTTACAACCATTGCGCATTAACCGAGCGAAACCGGTTACGCAGAGGACGGGATTCGAACCCGTGTAGTCCAAAGACTCTAGCTTAACAAGGGTAGATAAATTAAGTGATTTTAGAGAAATAAAATCTACAAACTAAGTTCATAGATTTTGAAGATCGGATTTGCTTTCAATTCAGTCCAAAATTTAGTACTATATTTTTTTAGACCTTCTTGTGAAATTATTAAAGCATGTTCTCTAAATTTAAAGCCTGCATCTTTAAATGCAGTTTCATAAGTTTTCATTTTCCAATAAAAACATTCTAATTCGATTCCAAGTTGCCCATCATCATGAAATATTTTAAACTTAAGTTTATCTCCTTCGTTTTTAGGTGTAAAAGATTCTATACCATAATTATTATAATATTTTCTGAAATCATAATCAGGAATTAAAAAAATCATTTTTGAATCAGATTTTAGAAAGTTTTTTGATAATTTTAAAAAATCATTTAATTTTCTTTTAGAAGAAACATAATTTAGAAAATAAATCCCTACAATAAAATCAAATTTTTGATTAATATTTTGTAGTTTAAAGCCATCTCCATGCAGATAATTTATATCTGTGTCAAATTTTATATTTTTATCTTTAGCAATAGATATTAGTTCCTTAGAGTTATCTAACCCAGTCACAATTGCTCCTTTCTTATACAAATATCTACTCATCTCACCTTCACCACAAGCTAAATCTAATACTCTTTTACCTTTTAAATTAAAGGAAAAATAAGCTTCAATCGAAGGTCTTTTAACATACTTTACATGAAGAACCTCTCTTAAAGAATTATACTTATTTGCTTTAATATCATATTGTTCTTTAATAGCATTATTCATTTCTATCCACCAAAACCTAATTTAACATTAAATTTTTACGGGCTTGTAAAACCCTTCTTTTTCTTAAAGTGTCCATAAATAATACATAGATTTGCATCTATATATTATTTGATAAATATGAACAATATAATATTAAAACAAATATTTTTTATTGGTTTCTATAAGATGGTTGAGAGAGTATTTAGTGAAAGTAGACTACCTTTTAGATTTTCTAAATACTTAAATGGGATATACAATAACTTTGTACATGTGTTTTTACTTGTTTTAAAAGAAAAATATAAACAATCCTACAGAGGACTTATAGAGCTTGCAGATAACCTTAACATCAGACAGATGTTAAGTTTGTTAAAATACCACACTTTACAACCTTACAAAAGTTTATTTCAAGATTTGATAAAGACTTACTGGCAAAGCTAGTAAGGGTGTGTTATAAAATATTAAATTTAACAAATATTAAATCTGCAATTGATGGAACAGGATTTGACAACACACACCCATCAATGTACTATCAAAATAAATATGGTGTTAATAAAGGATATAAAAACTATATTAACACACATATATTAAAAGATTTATATACAAAGCTTATTTTAAATATTGAAACATATAATCATAGAAAACATGATTCGCATTTTTTTATTCCACCCATAAAACCAATAAAACAAAAGCTTAGTTGTGTTTTAGCGGATAGAGGATGTGACTCAATAGAACTTAGAGAGTTTTGTTGGGATAATAATATTAAAAATCATATTGACTTTAGATGCTTTGGAAAAACTAGAACGGATAACAAAAAAAAAAAATTAAAGCAAAAAAAAGATTTAGAAAAAATGTGTATCGGAAAAGATCGATAGTTGAATCGGTAATATCGGAAGTAAAAAGAAGGTTTGGAGATTTTGTAACTTCAAGAAAGCAAGATAACCAGCAAAAGCAGGTTATCTTGAAAGTATTAGCATACAATATAACAATACTTGGAAAATACAAACAAAAAGTATTTTGTTTGTGGATGTTTATTTCTGAATAGGATTTCTACAAGTCCAAATTTTACATCATAATATTTTTAAAGATATAAGGTATTTTTTTATTTTTATATACAAAACACAAAATACTTTACAAATATATTTTTTTCAAAAAAATAGTTAAATCAATTTACAGGTTAAAACAAATACCTGTCAACCTGGCGAAAAGTTAAAGCGCAGAGACTGGGATTTGAACCCAGGTAGTCGTGAGACTCTAGCTTAGCAGGCTAGCGCGTTTGACCGCTCGGGAAACCCTGCAATGTATATATATATTTATATCAGATAAGCTTTTAAAAAGAAGTAATAACTTTCTTTATCTATAAATTATTTATGTCTATTAAGTATTAATAAAAAGATTGAGAGAAAAACAAAAAAGTAAACCTCAAAAACACCAGTCATTCCAAACAAGAAGAGCATTAAGATAGAACCCCCTAAGGTTATTAAAAACCAATTGAAAGATTTAAGATATATTTCTTTGTCATAAGAGGCTAAATATTTTGAAAATAAAAATAAAGCAAGACATATAAACAAAGAAATTGCAAACATCCAATCTATAAAGTTTAACGAGATTATTAAAAATCAACTAAAAACATTTGGAACTGTTGCAGAAACTAAACAAGCAAGAGAAATGATATTAAAATCTCTTTACAGTAAATATGAGGCAGGAGCTATTAATCTTGCAGGCCTAAGAGACTTGATCAAATATCTTTCTGTTGAAATAGAGATTGGTAAGAAAACAAATGTTATAAACTCCCTTGAGAGTGCAAACACTTATCTTATGGGAAACAGCCAACTGATAAACCAAATCTCAGATGGTAAAGAAATAAAAAGAAGATTTAAACTAAATTAAAGCTTCTTTGAATAAATACCCCAAAGAAGATCTTCATCATCTTTGTGGGTTCCTATTTTTTTTAGATTAAGAGAGAGATGTTTTTCAATAGATCTTTTATTTCTAATTGGTTTTTCTAAAATCTCACAAATGTAGAGAGTAAAACCTAAAGACTTAGTGTGCTTGAACATCTCTTTGTTTAAAGACTCACCAATCTTTGGAAAAGATCTATTTGAGACTAACTGTTTTCCAAAAAGAACTTTGTTTTCTTTTAAAATATCCCCTGAAACATCAATTTCTTCTATAAAAGAAGGATTAAGTTTAATATATTTTTTTAAACTGTATGCAAGAAAATAACCAACCACATCTTCTTTATTTTTTGCAACAAAAAGAAAAGTATTTCTACAACTTACAGCTTTTAAAAAATCATCAATTGATAGTTCATAAACTAGAAAACCGTTATCTGTAACTTCCTTATGATTTATCTTAGAATTAAAATCCAGGATCTGGTTTTTTTGTAAATTGTATATTGCAAGAACATCTTTTTTCTTTGCTTTTGTAATTGTTAATGTTTCTTTCTTTGTTTTAGTAACTGTAATATCTTTTTTCATATATTAAAAACCTTTTATTTTTTTTATTTCTTTTATTTTATTTTTTTTAGTTTTTTTTATTTTATTTTTTACTTTTTGGTTTTTTTTGCTTTTTGATTTTTTCTTTTTTATCTAAATATTTTAGAAAAACATAACAACTATTATATTTAAAGTAACAAAGCCTTTTTAAAAATTATGCTTTACAATATAACAAAAATAATTGTTTTGAGAGAAAGAGTTAATGAAAAAAAGATTAATTAAAATTAGACCAAAAAAATAAAAAAGAAGAAGAGAAAAAAGAAAGAAGAGGAAAAAAGAAAAAAAAGATATCACTCTTCTAAGATTCCACCCCATTCAACAACAGTAAAACCATTTCTTACAGGGGTTGTAATAACAGGCTCTTCTAACTTAACAATATTATCTACACCCTTAAAATAAAAATTTAACCTTATCATTGTATCTGGAGTTGGAGATACTAAAAGATTCATATTTTCAGATAAAAAATCATCAGATAATAATTTTATAACATAATATTTAGAACCATTAAGTTCAGGAATCCAATATTCCTTAAATTGAGAAAGTTCTTTTTCATTTAAACCCATTTCCTTAAGATTTTTTAGAGTTAATTGTAAAAGGGTTTGCTGTATTTCATAGTCTGTAGGTACATAGTTATCAGCATTATATTGCTTAGTTTTTAATTTCTTTTTAATATAAGACACATCATTATCAGATACAATATCACTTTCTAACAAATAATTTAAGATCTGTCTTACTAATCTATTAAGATATTTGTCTTCATTTATCTGTTCTAATTTTATTTTAATTATATCAGATAGCTCAGAAAAAGTATACGTATGTTTTTGCTCTTTTACAAATAATAAGGATAATTTGTTAATTAATCCAACTTCATAGTCTTTTACAAACTTTTTGTTATAAAGCCACTGTTTAAAGCTACTTACAGCAAACTGCTTACCATTGGGTGTCAACTGCTTACAACCATTGCGCATTAACCGAGCGAAACCGGTTACGCAGAGGACGGGATTCGAACCCGTGTAGTCCAAAGACTCTAGCTTAGCAGGCTAGCACGTTTGACCACTCCGTCACCTCTGCAAAAAAATAGAATTATAGATTTTGCTTACTAATAATAATTTAAGAGAATAAAAGTATTTAAATTAATGCTTTTTTTCAAACAATTTACTTAAAAATACTTTATTAGTCACACCATATTTCTTAATCTCAATATAACCTTTCTCCTCTAACTTCTTTATATTTCTAGAAATTGTACCTTTTGGTAAAAATAGTTTTAAAGAAATTTTCTTTTGAGACAAGCCACTTTCAACTAACAATAACTTAACTATCTTTTGCTCATTTTCATTTAAACCTAATAATAAATCATTAAAATCTTTTTTAGATTTAGTTTCAATGTTCTTTTTATTTGATTTAAAATATATATCCTTTTTATTTCTAATATTAAAAATAAAAAATATAGTTACAATAATAATAAATAACACTAAACCCAAATATAAATAATTAAGATCCCTAGAACTTGACTCCCCTATTTTAAGATCATTAATAAAATAATTGATATCTAAATAAGAAACATTTACATCAGTTACAGAGAACCTATTATTGTTAAAACTAACCTTGCTTAAATCAACAGACAAAGTATTAAAGGAAGAATTTATAGGTAAGTCTAGCTTAAAATTGTCCACACTCTCAAAAAATAAAGGTTTGTAATTAATAATCCAATTAGAATTCTCTTTACTTGAGTAAAAATCAGTTAAATATATTATTTCTAAATTTAAATTAACTTCTTTGTTAATATGCCTTAAATCAATTTCAAGGTTATCTAGATCATAAGAATAATAATTATATTTCTTTCCATCAACCTTTATTACCAAATCATAAACAGGAATTATATCTAAGACCAAAAAATTGGAATCAACATTACTTACAAACAAATAATCATGAACTTCTAAAGCCCCATTATCCCTAACAGAAATATAAGTCTCTAAACCATCTATGTTGTATGAAAATAAATTACTTGTAAATATTAAAAGACTAAATATTAAAAGACTAAATATTAATAATATCTTTATATTTATTTTCATTATAAATCACTTAAATTACAATATATAGTATCTATAATCATCTTTTTAAAGTTATCTAAAAATAAAATAATTAAAAAAAAAGGAAAAGAAGATTTTACTCTTCTTTTATTTTTTATGATTTTATTTTATGTCTTCAACTGCATTTAGAACGTTATACACATTTTTATTACCAATTGGGATTATACCAAATAACCTTCTTTTCTCTGTAGTTCTAAAAACATAACTAGTTCTTCCATCTACTTCAACAATTGATATGTCCGATGAAATATTGTCAACAGAAATTCTTTCTTCCCTTAAAACTTCTGAAATGTCTTTTAATTTTCTTGTTTGATTTTCTTTTTGTATATATACATCTTTAGAATTGTCTTTAGAATCAACCACTGTTAATTTAGATTGGTTAATAGGCAGAACTGTTGACTTTGCATATCTTTTCTTTAAATTAATCATATCACTTGATAATTGAGTAACATCTGCATCAACAACTACTCTTGCGTTTGCTCTATTTTGGCTACTAAAAGTACCAGGCTTAATATTTGAGGAATTATTGTTCACACTATTAGCAGTACTTGAAATATCATCTATAATTACAACTTTTGAATTTTTAAACCTAAAATTATATTTAGTTGATTTAACTTTTTTTTGTTGTTGAGAAATCCCTTCTATTTCAGCAAAATAAGTATCATCACAATCAACATTATTTAAAGAAACAAGAACTTCCTTTTTATTTATATTTAATAAGTTATTACTTGAATTTACAGAATCTGTAGATTGCCCATCTACGCTAATCCTAACTAAATTATTTTTAAAATCATACACATTTAAATAGTATCTCATATTTGGATTATTTCCAAACCATTCCATCCTAAATTTACCAGTATTATTTTGACACTCATTTGAAGATATATTTATAATGTTTATATTTGAGGAATTATTGTTCACACTATTAGCAGTACTTGAAACATCATCTATAATTACAACTTTTGAATTATATTCTGGATTTAAATTTTTAAAAAGATTATAATTTTTCTCCATATGCTTATTGTACATGTCTATTCTTCCATTGTAAGGTGTGTTTCCAAAATAAACTTTAATACCCCCATAACGAACCAATTCATCTTCTGCAGAATTTACTTCTTCTTGAGAAATAACTTGTTTATCTGTTGCTGGAAATATAGAATAACCAACCCTATATTCTACACCTTTTTTAAAAGATCTATAAATTGGAATTTGGTATTCAAAATTACAATCTCTTAATTTTGTATCTACATTTAAATTTTCTTTACAAACTACATTATCTTTATTTAGAGTTGGGTAAAATACAGCAAAATCACTTCCATCTATAGCCATTACAACAATCATTGATTGTAATTCTTTAATAGCGCTTGGTAATTTAGCTTCATAAGAGAAATTTAAATAAATTGGTTTGTCTTCAATTGTTATTAATCCTTCTTTTTGAGCTGAAACTAAACCTTTGCTATCATTTGAAAATCCAATTTCTCCATAATGTGCAAAATACCATCCATTTAAATTGTGTCCTGGATTTGCATTCTTTTCTGAAATTCTATTGTTTTCATTATTTGTAAAAATCACATTATACCCATTTGTTCTAACTACTTCTTGAATAGTTCCATCTTCATCAGTGATTACAAATTTACCGTAAACAATATATTCTGTATTTTTTTTGATAGTACCATTATTTAAATTATTTCTAATTAAATCTTTAAATAAAATTCCAGTTGAAAAAAAAGTACCTTCTAAATCTGAATTAATATTTGTAAAGTTTGAAGAACTAAAAAAATAAGAGTAATTATCCTCTATAACATCTGAATTTTTTGGAATAACCACTATATATTCTGTTACAGTTCTTACTTCTTCAGAGAAATTACTTTTATAACTTACTAATGTTTCTAATTTATATTTATTATATTTATATTCATTACCTGTAGGTTTTGAGTCTAACACTTTTAAATCTACAGAAACTTTGTTTTGTTTAATTAATTCTGCCATTCTTTTTAATCTAAATTGTTCTTGATTATGTAGTACTACATCTTGTGAAGAATAGATATAATCAATCACATATTCATCATAGTTATCTAAACTATCTAGATAAAGGTAGACTTCATCAAATAAGACATTGTTACTATTTGATTGAATATCTAAAGCAGAATTTAGAGTCATTTCAGTTGCAGAAACTTTAGGTGTAATTATTGATAGTAAAAACACAAATGCAAAAGCTACCAAAGTAACTACAATTATCTTTTTTAAAAATTGGTTCATAATCTTTCACTCCTTTTATTTTTATTTTTTAAAAATTAATGTGAGGTGGGGAAATAAAGATCTTAATTGTTTATAAAAAAGAAAGCTTGTAAATTAAATTTGATTTGCTTAATCCTTTTTATAGAAGATCTTTAATACTTTCTAAAAAACTAATATTTCTTATTATTTAAATACTTTATGCGAAACTATACGAAACTTACCAAGATTTAGCCTTAATTTGCAGTATTTGCTTAAAATATCTAAATTAGTTAACAATTTTAAAAAATATTGTGGTAATAATATAACAAGTAGTATAATAAAAATTTAAAAAAATTAAACATTATTGATTTAGAAGAAAAATAGAAAGCGCCCTAGACGGGAGTCGGACCCGTCCCGCGACCTTGACAGGGTCGCATCCTAACCGATAGACTACTAGGGCACATAAGAATTTATAATAACTTTTTATTTCAATTAATTTAAAAGTAGACTATAAATAATTATTGCATAAAAACATTTATATACTTATCTTTAGGACAAATGATCCTTTTTAAATTTTTAAAGTTTAAAGTAAAAAACGAAACATAACAAAAGTATATTCTATATAAAAAAATATTCTAATAACTAATAAAGTCTTTTAAAAATAAGTTAATCCAAAAGCACAACTTTTATATTTTTTATTAACATACTATTATTTGTAAACAACATAAATATAAATTGGAAAAAATAAAAATGAATATATTAATAATTTCAAGCAAGGAAGATAAAGCTTCCATTAATCTAAAAAAAAGACTTTTTGAAAATTATAGTTTAGAGCAAAAAGAAGATTTCTATTTTTTAAAATCAAATGGGATAAACAATATCTATTTTAAAGAAATTGAAAAACAACATATCTATTCAAGTGAAGAAGAAATGATTCCTAAAAGTTTACAAATTGATCAAATAATTGTTCTTTCTAAACACTCTACATTATCTGAAATTAAGACAAAAACAATAACAGCTCACTCAATTGGTAATTGGGGAAAAGCTGAACTTGGAGGTAAAGATAAAACTTTAGTAAAAACTGACCCTATCTTAATTAGAGAACTATTATTTAATCTTAAAAAAAATAAACCTACAAAGATTAAAGAATATGAAGTCAAACAAGAAGCTACCCATCATGGACCTTACCTTGATATCTCTACAATGTTTGTAGAAATTGGTTCAAGTGATCCTGATTGGGAAAATAAAGATGTTGCAAATTATATTATACAAATATTAATTAATATTCTTATTAATTATAATAGAGAAGATATTAAAAAAACAAGAAACTGGGTTGAAGCTATTGGAATTGGAGGAAATCATTATTGCACAAAGTTTAATAAAAAAACATTTAAGAACAGTAATCTTTTTTGCTTTGGACATATCATCCCGAGCTATGCATTAAAAGATGTAAATAATAATCCAGAAATTTTAGAAGAAGCAAAAGAAAAAAGTAATTCAAATATAATAATTTATAATAAAGACTTATAAATTATAATTTTTTACAATAATTATTAATTAAAATATCATTAATTTTATTTTCAAAAGCATATATTGAAGAGAGGTCAGGATATTTTTTGTAAAGTGTTGGGTCATCTAATATCTTTTTAAGAACTGTGTATAATTCTACATTTTTTAAAATTCTATTATTATATAATAATTCAATAAACAACTCAGTAGTTATATAAAATAAAATTGGTAAACTTCCACCTTTTTTAAGAGCAGACAAACCAAGAGACAAATATTTTTCTTTACTAAGATCTATTTTTTCAACTTTAAAAGATAATTTGTCACAATCAAAATCATCTGTATCCTTAATTGTAACATTTAAATTTCTTAGAAAATAGTAATTGTAAATTGAAATTAGGTTCTTGTTTGCAGAATAAATTATACTGCCACCTTCCTTAAACTTTAAAATAATGCTTATTAACTTTTTGTCTTGATAAAAGAAATCAAAATTATTCGGATCAATATTATACAAGTAAGAACATAAAAATAAATCGTTTAAAATTCTAATATTATTTGTAGAGTTATATGCTTTTATGTAATCTAATAAATTGTCATAATCATAGGTAGGTAAGAGTTTCTTTTTTTTAAATGTAGTAAATAGATTTATTTTTCTTATATCTAAAATATTTCTATTATTTTTAAATTGAGCAATTGAGTAGGCAGGGTAAGAAACAATATCTAATTTAATTCCTTTTGAAATTGCTTCCTTTGGAATAATGTTACCTGAATATAGTAAAGGAGAGGTGTTAAGTAAAGTTAAGTCTTTAAATTCATGGATAACAGATAATATTTTTTTAACACTAATAATTCCAGAAAGTGTAGAAACAACTTGGTCAATATCTGTTGATTTTATAAAGTTTATAAAATTTTCATAGCCAACAAAAATTTTTGCATTAACTTTACTTTCAATATATTCTGCATCAATTTTATTATTTACATAAATTCTTTTACAATTAAAAGTATTTACTTGTTCAATAAACTCATCTATGTTATTTCTTTTAGAATCGTAAGTTAAACCATAAATAGAATATACATTTGGATAATTTTTAAAGAAAGAAATAATGGAACAACCAAATTTATTATTTGAACCTAAAATAACAATATTCTTTATCATAATATAATATGACTTAAAGAATTTTTAAAAGTATTGATTTTCAAATTTTATAAAAAAATATAAAAAAAAAGAAGAAAAATTATCTTCTTTTTTTAACTGGTGCTTTTTTCTTAACAACAGCTTTTTTAACTGGTGCTTTTTTCTTAACAACAGCTTTTTTAACTGGTGCTTTTTTCTTAACAACAGCTTTTTTAACTGGTGCTTTTTTCTTAACAACAGCCTTTTTAACTGGTGCTTTTTTCTTAACAACAGCCTTTTTAACTGGTGCTTTTTTCTTAACAACAGCCTTTTTAACTGGTGCTTTTTTCTTAACAACCATGAGATCTCTCCCCTCCATTTTATTTCTGTAAACATACAGATATAACAAAATTATATATTATTAATGTAAATATAAACATTTATAAATCATATAGATTTTTAAAAAATTAAAAATCCAAGAAAGAATGTAATGTCCAACAAATAATGAACAGACTATGTTAATTAGTCACAAAAGATAGGTGTTAAGGAAAGACAATAAAAAATCAATTAAAAAAAAAGAAAAATTGAAAATTAAAAAAAAAGAAAAAAAGAAAAAAATAAAAAGAGTTTGACACTAAAAAAATAAGTGTCCAACATTTAATGTTTTCAAATTAAAACTCTAATCTATAAAAAATTCTGCTGATTTTGGTTCAGGATCCATTCCCTTTCTTGTTCTAATTTCTGTAATTATATCTTTTTGTAAACTCTTTGGTAAAGGCTCATACCCATAATATTCAGCAGACCATACAGCTCTACCTTGAGTATCTCCTCTCATTACTTGTGAAAAACCAATCATAGACTTTACAGGAATCTTACTTGTAAAAATACTTGAGTCTCCCTCAGACTTAATATCCTCAATTTGTGCTCTTCTTGAAGACAAGACTTTAGAAACTGCTCCCATAAAATCTTGAGGAACAGAAACAGTTAATTTTTGTTTTGGTTCAAGTAAAATATAATCACCATACAAAACACCAGCATAAATTGCTCTTGTCATTGCAGGAAGAACCTGTGCAGGACCTCTATGTATTGCATCCTCGTGTAGAGTAACATCTTCCAAACTAACTACAATTCCAGAAACTTTTTCTTTAGCAACAGGACCTTCATTAGTTGCATCAATAAATGCTTCAATAATTAATTCTCTAACTTCATTTAAATTCTGTATCCCTTTAGTCCTATTAATTAAAACTGAATGATTATTAATTACCCAAACATTCTTAGAGTCATCAATAGAGAAACCAGCTTCTTGTAATTTCTTTACAATATCTAAATCTTTGTTTGGTCTTAATTTTCCATTATGCTTTACTTTTCTTAAATTTTCTAAAATTTCAGCTTCAATTGGTTCAACAGTTATCTTAAACTTATTATGTTTGTTTGGTGTCTTTCCTTCAATAACTGGAGAAGCTTTTGTAATTGCTTCATAATAAACTACAATTGGAGGTGAAACTGTAATTGGAATATTATTATCTTTCTCAATTTTATATTGAGTAATTTCTAAATGTAATTCTCCCATACCTGAGATTAAGTGTTCTCCTGTATCTTGATTCAGTTCAGCTTTAATGTTTGGATCTTCCTTAGAAATATTATGAATAACATCAATTAACTTAGGTAGGTCTTTTGAATTTTTAGCCTCAATAGAAACAGTCATAACAGGTTCAACATCTGTCATAAAGTCTTCAAATGGTTCCATCTCAACACTTGAAATTGTTTGTCCAGCATAAACTTCTTTCATTCCAATAATTGCAGCAATATTTCCTGCTTTTACTTCATCTAACAAAACTTTTTCAGGACCTAAATAAATTCCAACTTGTTGAACTTTTGCAATTTTTTCAGAACCTAATACTTTCAATTCCATTCCTTTCTTAATAACTCCTGAATAAATTCTTCCAGAAGCTATGTCTCCAGCATGTTTATCTAAAACAACATCTGTAACCATCATTGCAACTTTATCAGAATGAGCATCACAAGAAAGCATAGCTTTTCCTTCTGCAGTTTCAGGATCTCCTTTCCAAATAACAGGAATTCTGTATTTTTGAGATTGAATTGGGTTTGGTAAATGCTTTGCAACCATTTCTAAAAATACTTCAGAAATTGGAATTCTTTCTCCAAGTTCTTTTTGTCTATCATTTTCTGCAAGTTCAATAATATCTTTAAAAGTTATTGTATATTTCTTCATAGCAGGAACAGATAATGCCCAATTATGAAATCCAGTTCCAAAACACACAGAACCATCAGCAATATTTACTTGCCATTCTTTTCTAAACTCGTCAGGTGCATTTTTTGTAATCAGGTTATTAATGTCCATTACAATTTTTATAAATTTTTGTTGCATATCCTCAGGAGTAACATGCATCTCTGTAATTAATCTATCTACTTTGTTAATAAACAATACTGGCTTTACTCTTTCTCTTAGTGCCTGTCTTAAAACTGTTTCTGTTTGTGGCATAACTCCTTCAACAGCATCAACAACTAAAACTGCTCCATCAACAGCCCTCATAGCCCTAATAACATCTCCTGTAAAATCAACGTGTCCAGGAGTATCAATAATATTAATTAAAAATTTTTCTCCATCAATATCACAAGGCACAGAAACATTAGAGGAGTTAATTGTAATTCCTCTTTCTTGTTCTAAAACATAAGAGTCCATAAAAACCTGTTCTCCAGCAAGGTCCTTTGAAATTAGACCTGCTGTTGCAACTAGATTATCTGTTAGAGTTGATTTCCCATGATCAATATGCGCAATAATTGCAATATTTCTAATATTTTTTTGATTCGCCATTAACTTTTCTGCAAGTTCGGCAACTTGTTCTTTTCTTCCCATAAGTTTTTCACCTTTAAATTGTTTTTAATTAAATTTATAATTATTAATTTTTTTAATGCATATAAATTTCTAAAATACTATATTTTTCTATTTAAAAATAGATGATATTATATATATAAGTAGAGATTTATTTAAATATGTTTTCTTTTAGCCATTGCCTCATTAATTACAATTATAATTTTTTAATTTATTCTACTTAAACTAAATTTACAATTACTTCTTTTCCTTTTTATAAAAACAAAATATTAAATATATCTATTTTTTAAAGAATTTAAATTTCTTAGAAAAACCAAATCTAATTATAAAATAACAGATAACTACTCCTAAAATTCCAAACACAATCCAATTGTAAATATGAATAATTGAATTTGATAAAGTGCCTCCAAGTAAATAACCTAATAGTGTAAGAAAAGTACTCCAAATTAAAGCTCCACTAAAAGTCCAAAATATAAATTTTGAAAGCTTCATATTAGAAAAACCTGCAGGAATTGAAATATACTGTCTTACTACTGGAATTAATCTTCCAATAAATGTTGCTAAGTTTCCATGTTTTTTAAAAAAGTTTTCTGATTTTAATAAATGCTTTTCTTTTATAAAAAATATTTTTTTATGTTTTAATAAATATTTCTTTCCTAAATAATAACCAATATAATAATTGATAAGTGCACCTATAACAGAACCAATTACAGCAAAAGCAATTATTAAAAATATATTTAGATCTCCTTTAAAAGCTAAATAACCAGCAGGAATTAAAATTATCTCTGAAGGAAAAGGGATAAATGAACTCTCAATCGTCATTAATACAAAGACACCTAAATATCCAAAATTGTAAATTAAAAAACTCAACTCAGAAAACATAAACATCATCTCATAAAAACAAATACTTATTTTTAAATTTGAAAAACATATTATAATAAAAACTTAGAAACAAAAAAGATTAAAAGACTAACAGGTAGAAGTAAAATTAAATAAATTATAATATTTTTAGATTCATCTTCTAAAAGTGATAAATATATTGAAGAAATAATTACATATTCAATAATGTAAATAATAGAACAATAATAAGCAACAGAATACAGAGAGGTAGAAGCATTTAGTCCAATTAAAGTTAAATCAACATCCTCTCCTAATTTTTTAACTAAAGAAATAATTACTCCTAAAATCCCAGGAACTATTAAACCTCCTGCAAAGATGATTGTGTACTTTTGCATTAAAAGTAAGGATTTTCTATCATTTATTAATTCTTTAGATTTTAAAAAAGTTTTTGCTAAATTTTTATAGTCCTGTGAGGATACAGAGCCTGTGTTTACAGATGTTATTATTAGATCTAAAAATCTATTTAAAATCTCTGAATTATATTTCTTCTTTAAAATAGAAAATATGTCTTTTAAAGAATGCCCTTTTTCTATTTTTTTATATGCCCATAAAAATTCTTCTGAAATAATTTTATTATTTGAATTTATTAATTTAGAAAAAACTAACTTTATGTCTTTTTTAGGAATACTTGATATTTTTAAAACTTCATCAATTAAGCCTACTTCTAAAGCTTTTTTTCTTACTTGAAATTGATATTGGATATAGAATATTTTAAAAATAATAAATAAGATGTCTAAAGCCAAAGCTAAAGCTACAGAGAACAATATAGATAAGTTAAACAAATAAAATATGAAGATGACAACTAAATTAATTAAAATAAACAAAACTAAATTGCTTTCTATTATCTTATTTGTTTCTTCAAAAAACTTGTTTATCATATTTCTGCCTTTATTCAATCTTTTATATCTAAATTTAAATCTCTTAAACTATGGATTATTTGATTTCATGATCAATAACAAAAACATATCTATTAATGGAAATAAAACAACTGAAACAACAATTACTGTTAATGATGAAAATGTTATCTCCAAAAAATTACTTGCAACCAAAAGAAACATTAAAAACATGGCAGGGACAACAGCAGAAACAATTACAAAAATTAAAGTAATTAAGTTTAATTTAGTTGCATACTTTTTAATTAAATAATTTTGTTCTTCAGTTATTGATTCTGCAAGTAATCTTAAATTTGTTGCTTTATTTTTACTTCCAACACTTAAAATATCTATTAATTGATTAAAAGTCCTACTCAAGTCATAAGAATCCTTTGAAACAATATAAAGTGCATTTTCTAAGCTATGCCCTTTTTTAACTAAAGACAAGGCTTTTTTTACTTTCATTCCAATTATTGAATTGTCTACTTTATTCTCTAAAGCAATTTTTAAAGACATGTTTCTATCTAAATCATTTGCTAGATTGTTTAGAAAGAAAGGTAGGTCCTTTAAGATTAATCTATTATAATTTTGGGATTTGATTTTTAAGATAAAAAAAGTTATTGAAAAATAAACTAAAAAGATTATTACAAATAACCAAACATAATAGATCACTGTAATTATAATTATTGTAAAATCAATTAATAATAAAATAAATGCTGCAATTAGATAGATTATTAAAAATTTAAAAAAACTTTTAAATAGAAATGGTTTCTGTAAATATACAGACATCTAGGTACTCCTACATTCAATATATGTTAGATATCCACCAGTTCTGTCATAAACAACTTCACATTTTGGATTTGCATAACAAGAATATTGATCTAAGCTATTACAATCTGTAACAACTACTTCTTTTTGTTTTTCTAAGTATTTTTCATTTAATTGAGATGTTGTTTTGTGTAAACTAAAAAAGTTATTTGGAATAAAGAAAAAAAAGATAATTGCTAAAAAGAGAAGTAAACCAAAAACTAAAAACATTTTTTGAAAAGAACTTAAAGATCTCCCTTTTTCAGAACTATCCATAATCACAGATTTATAAGAATTATACTTATTTTTTTTAACAGCTCCTTTAAAATTAACATTAAATGATTCTGGATTAATTGGTTTTTCCTTTTTAGGTACAAATTTATAATCGTCCCAAAATTTTTGATCTTTTGATTTCTTTTTATCATCAGTTGATAAGTTATTGTTCTTAATTGAACTACTCAAGTCATTCTTATTTGAATTGTCAAAATAATTTTTATTTAAGTTATCAGAATTGTTCTTACTTGAACTATTAATAGGATCACTAATTAAAGATTCATCTGTAAAAAAACTTATATTCTCTAAATCATCATCTAAATCATCATCTAAATCATTTTCTTTAGAAGAGTTGTTTACAAAAGCTTTATTTTTAGAGACTTTACTTTTCTCAAAGTCCTTCTTTAATTTTTCAAGTGTTTCTTGTTTATCTTTCTTTAAATCTTCTTTTTTCAAATCTTCTTTCTTTAAATCTTCTTTTTTCAAATCTTCTTTTTTCAAATCTAATTTATTGTTTAACAAATCTTTTTTTAATTTATTAAGTGTTTTTTGTTCATCTTCAATATATTTAAAAGCTGACTTTACATCTGACTTCTCAAACCCAACATTGATTAAAGCCTTTCTTATCTTTTTTTCAGAAAGATTTTTTTCTTTTTCTTTTTTTATAAAGTTTATTATGTCTCTATCAACCATAAATATCAAACTATTATATACTACTATTTTAAATTAAAATATTACTATTTTTAAATTAAGATATTACTATTTTTAAATTAAGATATTACTATTTTAAATTAGGGAGAATATATTAATAAACTTTACTTTTAATCAAAAAAAATATAAATTACTTAAAAAGTTCCTTTTCTTTATTCTTAATTAACTTTCTTAAATCAACTAGACTTTTAATTCCAAAAGACAACTTTAATTTATTAAATATTTTTATAGATTCATTTTTCTTAACCAACTTCTCTTTGTTAATATCATACTCATAAAGTACATTAAGTCTTAATTTATTTTTTTCAAAAATAACTTCACTAATTTCAAAAATTGTCCTTAAATCAGTAATTGTGTCTTTTCTATAACTATTGTATCTTCTTTGACAGATAATGATATCAACAACCCCTAGGTCAGATTCTAAGATACCATATGATTTTAATCTTAATAAAGAATCATTAACTGACTGAGCATGAAATGTTGAATAAGTTCCTTTTGCTTGCCCACAAAGCATAGACTCTATTAAAGATTTAGAATCCTCCTTAGATCTAACTTCTCCAATAACAACTCTGTCAGGCCTCATCCTCAAAGTATTAATTACCAAAGAATCGAGAGTAATTCCAAGTTCTTGATTAACCAAGGTAAAGATCTTATGCTTATGATTTAATCTAATTTCTCTAACATCCTCAACAACAACAAACCTCTCAAAATCAGGAACAAATGATAAAAAGACATTTAAAGTTGTTGTCTTTCCACTACCAGTATTTCCCACAACAAAAACATTTGAGTCTGTTAAAAATACAAGACTTAAAAAAGAAAGTGCTTCTTTTGAAATTGTATTAAACTTAACTAGATCATGGATTGTAAATGGCTTTTGTGAGAATTTTCTAATAGTTACTGAACAACTTTCTGTTATTGGATTTATAATCGCATTAACTCTTGAATTGTCTTCTAAATAAGTATCTAAAATTGGATTTTTTAAAGTTATGTATTTGTTTGAAGACCAAGCTAGTTTGTTAACCAACTCCTTTAAGATAGATTCAGAAATATACATTAAATTAGTTTCTAACCACCCAAAATTTCTATGATAAACATAAACTGCCTTGTTGATTCCAATTATTGCAATTTCCTCTAAATTTTTATCATTTAATAAATAGGTTAAAGGTCCAAAAAAATGTAAATTATTATAGGTTGCATCTAAAATATAATCATATTGCTCTTGATCTAATTCTAAGTTGTTCTTATAACAAAAGTTAATCAATTCTTCTTCAATTTCATCTTTTATTTTTAATGTTTCCTCTAACTTTACTTTCTCTTCTCTTACCTTATAATTATCTAAAATTGAATTTACTAGGTATACTTCATCTAAACTTAAATTTGGGCTTGGAATAATATATCTTTTTTTATTTTGTAAGTCTTGAATTATTTCTTTATTATAGTTTTTTATAGTCTTATAATCATTTAAGATCATATACCCAAGATATTTATTAATAATCTCTTTTTTTGTAGAATCATCAATTGATTCAACCAGCTCTAAATATTTAGGATTATTTTTATAACAAAACATTGAAAAGGAACTATTTGAACAAAGATCACATTTGTATGCTTTTTTGTTTCTAATAATTATTGCAAGATGAGGGCAAGCCTTTAGACAATCTCCACAACCATTACATAAGTATAGATCAATTGAAACAATATTATTTGTTGAAAAATAAATTGCCTTTTGTTTACATACCTTTAAGCAAGGTGGGTCTTTACAATTTATACAAGAAAAAACAGTATTAATATCTTTAGGTTGAAAAGAATATGGACAATTTAGAAAGAAATCTTTAGGTGTCTCTTTAACTTCTTTTTTTAATTTTAGGTACATATCTTATTTAATTTTTATAATTTTAAACAATTATATATAATAAACAAAAGTTTATAAAGATAATGTTAGACTTTATAGGAATAATTGATTTTAAAAACATTTATGTACAACATATTATAATAGTAAGAGGAAATTAAAGATGGATGATGAATATATAATTTTAGCTGGGAACAAAGAAAGACCAATGGCAATTACTATTTCAAATAGATTAGGGATCACTTTAGGGGACATAAATGTTAAAAGTGTTCAAGGTAGTGAGACTAGTGTAGATGTACAGAGCTATATTAACTATAAGAAGGTTTTTTTATTATACAATATTACTCACCCTGTTAATGAATCAATTATGCAATTATTATTTTTAGCAGATGCAATTAAAAAGGAAGGAGCTGAGAAAATTTATTTAATAACTTCTTACTTACCTTACACAAAAAGTAAATACAGAACAGAATATAAATTAAATTTTAGTTTGTTTGCAAGGCTTTTAGAAGAAACAAGTGTAGATAAGATTTACACTTTTGGACTTTATTCTCCAAAGATTAGTTTTTATTTAAAAATCCCATTATATAATATCCCGCTTACAAATCTTTATTCTAAAGTAATTGAAGATAATTTTCAAGGGAAAAAGAATTTAATTGTTTCTACAATTGATCACGAATTACAAGAAGTTTCAAGAGATGTTGCTAATAAGATAAATGTAGATACAATCTTTCCAACAAAAGAAGATAAAAATAATAAGGTTATTTTTAAAATTTCAGAAAATATTAATGGTAAGGAGATTTTAATTATAGTTGACACAATTAATACTGGAGTTAATCTCTCAGAATATGCAAATTATTTAACTTTGAAAGGAGCAAAAGATATTTATGTTCTCTCAACACATGGAATTGTAGATAAAAAAGCAATTAGTGTTATTGAAAAGTCAGTAATTAAACAAATTTATGTGGTTTCTCATCAGTTTCAAAAAATGGACAAAATTAAGATTATTTCTACAATTAAGATTGTTGAGGAAATAATTAAGAGGACTATTGAGAAAAAGAACCTAAAACATATTTTAAAATGATTTAAATAGTTTTCTATACTATATATAGATATTGTTTAAAGAATATTTTTATCTAAAAATGAAAAAGGAAAGTAGATATATATGATTCAAAGTGGAATGCACGAAATTAGAGGTAAAAATGATAGTTACTTAACTATAATATTAGATGATGAAGATGAAGTAATCTCTAGCATAGAACAAGCATTTAAAGAGCAAAATATTAAAAAGGCAGTATTGTTGTCAGCAGAGGGAAGACTTAAAAACACAAGAATGGCTGTATCAAAAGCTGGAACTCTTAGACAAAGGCTAATTGATCAAAGTTTAAAGATTAAACAAGTTTCTGGTGAGTTTAATAAGATGAAGAATGACTACTTTGGAGACATAAATGTTTCTTTAGAGAAAGATGCTATTCATGTTATTAGTGGAGTTTTACTTAAAGGCTTTGCAGACAAAGAAGTTACAATTAGATTTAAGATTATAAAAGACCTTAGTTTTGGAATAAATGAAAAAGATAGAAATGTTACAAGAAATTTGGTTAAAGAAAAAATTATAGAGGAAACAGCAAAAAAGGAACCAAAACCAATGATTATTGCTTAAAAAAACTTTTTTTCTTTTTCATCTTTTCCTTTATTTTAATTTTATCTTTTTTTTAACAGCTTTATCTTTTTTTAAACAACTTAGTTTTATTTTTTTCACAAGATATTAGCACACCTATTTTATAATTTCTCTTTTTTTTGACTCTAATTTATTTTTCAAATCAGGGTTTATTTTTTTATTAAATATCTTAGGTTTTTGTAATTTTATTTTCTTTTTAAACATAAATCTAAAGTCTTTATTTCTTATAAAATATTGCTTTATTTTTTTAATTACAAATCCTTTTTTAAAGAAAAATAAAAAATAGATTATAAGAAGGATAAGTATAGTAAATAATATATATTTTAAATATTTAATTATATTATATCTACCTTGTGTTTTAGAATAAGTATTATTAGAATTAAAAATATCTACATTATAATCATCTAAATTATCTTTATTAATTTCTTTAGAAAAAGATATTGGAAGATAGAAAGAATCTTTCAAACTATTTAAATCAACTAAATAATTAACATCATTTGTAAACTTAATAAAAGAGTTATTAAAAGAAGCTACAGATGGTTTAGATTTTAGAATATTTAAGTCATAAATATAATCTAAAATTACTTGAGTGTTTTTATCAATCACTTCATTTTCATCAATTATAATTTCAAAAAATAAATATTTATTTTTTATATTATTAGAATCAATATAATCTATTTCTGTGTAAAATTTAAATAATCTTTTTGAAGTAATTTTGTAATTGTAATCTAAGATATTAAAATCTAATAAAGATAGAGGTAATGGAATTGTTATTTCTTTTCTATCCTTAATATTAATTTTAGGTAATTTTTCATAATTGGAAATTATTATATCATATTCTGTATTAAATTGGGTTAGTGGTAAATCTTTATTTATATCGAAATTAATTGTTGGGAGATTTAAAAGATAATTTTCAAATTGTTCTTTTAGAGAATTATATTCTTTTTCTAAAAGTTGTAAATTTGATATCTTTTTATTTCTTAAATCTTCTTGAGTTTCTGGAGAAGGAGTTGGAGAAGATGATTCACTACCACCACCTTGACTACTATTAGTTCCACTTGACCCACCACCATTATTTCCTGAAGACAAATTTATTAAATTAAATTTAAAGGGAGTGCTTATAGAGTAGTTGATGCTTGGAATATCTAGATAAATGTCGTAGTTATTACTATACACTATATTTTGATTGTTGTTAATGTTTTTTATATTAAAGGTATATTGACAATCATAGATTCTATTTGTAGTTCTATAGCAAATTGTTGGGCAAGTAAAAGATCATCAATAATTGTATAAGAATTTTCTGAATCTTTAAAGTAGATGTTTGAGGGGTAGGGTGTAAAGGTTGAGTTGTTTATTTCTATATTATAATCGTATAGTTTAAAATAAAGATTAATGTTTCCATCAAAATTTATGTTATTGTAAAGTTCGTAATCAATATTATGTTCTGATAAAAATAGATTAGAGGTTTTTATGGGTGGGATATAATAGTAAGAGATGAAATTAAGATCATCAAATCTGAGATCAAATGATGAAAAGCTATTTGCTTGTCCAACAAATAATGTGTAGTTTATAAATTTCATTTTTTGGTAAACATTTGAAACATCAGTATTAATGTTTTCAAAGGTATAATCTAAGTAAAAATTATCATCTAAAAAATTATACTCTAAAACTTCTATTTTATTTTCAAGTAAAACAAACATTCTATTTGTGTCATTATAAGGTGTAATTGCAAAGATACTTTGAGAAGGTGTATATGATGAGATTGGGAGTGGAGAAGTCACATCATAAAAATCATCATAATTAAAACTGTCAATTTGGTTTCTATCAAAGTTAATTGCAAACATTCTATTATTTAATCTAAATAAGGAAGAGTAGGACTTTTCTTTATCAGCACTATTTCCTGTAAAATAGAGTTCATCTAAGTTATAAGCATATTCAACTTTAAAATGTTGTTCTTTATTTTTAAAACTTACAGATAGTGTGTTTCTGTCAAGGTCATTAAAGTAAGTGTCTATTAAATTCTTTCTTAAATTACTAAATTTTTTCTGGTTTGAGTTAATAGCTCCATTCAATTCAATTAAATCATCAATTTTATAAAAAAGAGGACCACCTAATTTAGAGCCTAAAACAGACACTATCATATAGTCCAAATCACTAGGTGTCTTAAATGATTCTAAATAAGTGGTATTAAAATCAGGATAAACAACATTTCCAACATAATTATTATTAACATCTAAAATATTCTCATCAGTTATATCATATATCACAATCCCATTACTATTATTTGCTAAAAATAAATATGAATGAAAATTATAATCATAAGTGTCTACTGCATATATTACATCATTTGTATCTATAGAAGATATTAGATTGTAATTAAAAACCTCAACATTATAATCAAAAATATACAAACTATTACCATCCACAAGATAATAATAATCATCAATTATATTAAAATTAAAAATATTAAAGTCTATATTAAAATTATTATTATTTGAAATGTTTATTACACCTTCCCCCAAATCAAAATATAAATGACCAAGATCTTCTCTATTATAATCCCCAACACTAATACCAAAATTATAATCCCTATAATCATTCCCATCAATATACAAACTAAAAATATCAAAATCTAAAACAGAATTTAAAGAATAAATATCAGAAACATAATCTCCATTAATATCAGAAAAAGAATAATAATCTAAAAACACTGAATTATAAAAAACATTTCCTCTATTAACTATGTGTTTAGGCACAATCAAAAATTCTCTATCATCTAAATAATTAATATTTCCATCTACAGAAGAAATAACATCAACAACATTAAAATCAATTATACTTCCAACCCCTGAATTTAAATTAACAACCACAAAAAAAGAAAGATTAGAATCAATTTCTAAATCGCAAATAATATTTAAATCATAATTATTATTTGAAAAGTTAGAATAAACTAAATTAACATCTAAAACAGAATCATTAGAATCAAATAAACCATTAACATTTGTGTCCTTAAAAAGTAAAAAGTCTTCATAGAAATTAAAAGAATTAATATCTAAAGAAATTAAATTTAAATCAAATGGATAAAAATCACTATCAATATCAATTCTAAAAATTGCCTGGTTAGTATCAATGTTTACATAATCTAAACCTAAGTTATTACCTAAACTAGAAATATTAAAATCCAAAGAATACAATATAGGAACTAAACAAAACATAAAAAATATTAAAATAAATAACCTTAGCACAACCTTATGCAACCAAAACATAATTCTAATATACATAAATAAATTTATAAATAATATGGTTTGTTTAAATCAACCACAATTGAACAAACATACAAGTATTTTTAAATTGTTTGATATATAATATATTTATGATTAAAAAAGGTGATAATTATGAATGAAAAAGAAAATGAAAACAAATTTCCCTTAATTGGAGACAAGTTTCCTGAAATTGAGGTTCAAACAACTTTTGGAACAAAGAGTTTACCAAATGATTACAAAGATAAATGGTTAGTTTTATTTAGTCATCCTGGAGACTTCACACCAGTATGCACCACAGAGTTCTATTCTTTTGCAAAAAGAAAAAAAGAATTTGATGAAATAAACACAGAATTAATTGGTCTATCAATGGATCAAGTTTTTTCACATATAAAATGGGCAGAATGGATTGAAGATAATTTAGATCAAGAAATTAATTTTCCAATAATTGCTGACCATGGTAAAGTTGCAAACAAGCTAGGTATGCTGCATCCAAACACTGGCACAAACACTGTAAGAGCTGTTTTTATCATTGATCCAAGAGGTATTATAAGACTTATCATGTATTACCCACAAGAGATAGGAAGAAGTGTAGATGAAATCATTAGATCTTTAAAAGCACTACAATACTCAGACAAACATAAAGTTGCAATGCCTGAAAATTGGCCAAACAATCTGTTATTTAAAAACAAAGTAATAATTCCTCCTGCAAAAGATGTAGAAACAGCAAAAAAGAGAAAGGAAGAATATAAGGATTCATGCTATGATTGGTGGTTATGTTACAAAAATATGGAATAGTTTTTTTCCATATCTTTCAATTTTTTTCTTTTTAAAAACCTTTTATTAAAAACAAAAAAAATTAAATTTCTCCATTTCTACAAACTGCAATAAAATTAAAATGTTTGTAGTCATCTAAATTTACTTTCTTTTTTTCCAAATCAAAAATATCTGTGTAAATCTGACCATACATTTTTTCAATTACAAAATATTTAGATAATATTTTTTTAAATTCATCTAATGTAAACTCAACTATGTGAAAAGGAGAACCATGTGGTTTTTTAGGAGTTGAAATAATTAACATACCATCAGGTGTTAAAATTCTCTTTATTTCTAATAAAAATTTATCAGGGTCTCTAACATGCTCAATACCTTCAAAAGAAACAACCACACTAAAATTATAATCTACAAACATAGACATGTCTAAGACATCACAAGCAAAAAAACAATTATAATCATTTAAAAACAGTTCATTAGCATGATCAATTGCTGGTTGAAAAATATCAACCCCATAAACTTTTTTTGATTTTTTAGTTAAAAGATTTGTTCCATACCCACTCCCACAAGGTGCATCTAAAACAACATCATCATCAGAAATAAAATCAAGTGCAAACTTGTATCTTACAAGATGAGTTAATTCTGTTTCATCAAGATTTTTAGGAGCTTGTCTCTCCTTATCAGATTCTATCATAATTAAAAACCTCCAGTTATTTATTTTTATGTCCACTTACAAAAAACAAAGTTTTTCTTTCAAATATTTTAAATATTTCAAAACCATCTACATTCTTTGAATTTTCAACAAATTTTAAATTATTTTTTTTAAACCAACCCTTTACTTCTCTTAAGGTATGGTAAGACTCAAAAGGCACCAAATATCTATCATAAACTGAATTCTTTGGAGCTCTCTTTAAAAATCTTGCAAAGAAATTATTTTTCTCAAACCACAAATCTAGTTTCTTATAATCTTTAGAAACAAACAAATGTAATAAAAATCTAATAAATCTAAATCTCCATCTTGCATATTTATGATATAGTCCAACAATTATAATTCCATTTCTTTCTAATAAACCAACCAAATTTAAAAAACCCTTATAAGCATCTTCTGTATGATGTAAAACACCTGTGCAAATAATTATATCAAACTTTTCTAAGTCTTTTAAAGAAGAGTTAATAATATCTTTTTGTTTAAAAATAATTTTATTGTCTACACCTACTCTTTTTGCATAATCCTTTGCAACCTTTAATTGATTTTCTGTAAAGTCAATAGCTATAACTTTCCCACCATTTTTAGCAAAAAAACTGCCTTTTCTCCAGTTCCACACCCAGCATCTAAAATCTTTTTTTGATCAATATCTTTTAAAAAAATCTTTCCATAAGAAAGTATTTTTAATATTAATTTTTTATGTTTCTTTTTTTGTTTATTTGTAAACAAGTTAATTTTTGGATATTGAAAGGTATTATAATAATCTTTAACTTCTTTCATATTTTAATCATCAACTAAATTTTATTTTTATAATTTATATAGTTTAAACAATTATAATTAAAAACATATAAATTACAAATTAATTTATTAATTTTTTTAATTTAGATAAACTCAATTCTTCAACAGAATTAATAATTAAATTAGCATCAACTTTCTTAAAATCAGTCTTGTTTGTGAATTCAGAAATTAAAGCAATTGATTTTAGTCCTGCCTTGTTAATACTTACAACACCTAAAGGACTATCCTCAATTCCAACACAAAAAAGTGGATTAACATTCAACTTCTTACAAGCAAGTCTAAAAGATTCAGGATCAGGTTTTCGTTTAGTAACATCTTCTTTAGAAACTATAATTTTAAAATATTCTAACAAACCTAGTTTTTTTAAATCTTCTTTAATTGTTTCTTTTTCATTTGAAGAAGCAATTGCTACTTTTATTTTATTTTTTTTAAGAGTATCTAATAATTTTTTAATTCCTGGTTTAAGAATATGGTTATTAACCATTAACTTAGTTACTTCTTTTCTTGTAAAAAGGTTTAATTCTTTAAGAGTGATGTTTGCTTTATTCTCTTCATTTATTTGTCTAACAAAATCAGAAGTTACCATTGCAAGATATTTCTTAAAATCTTTTTTTAAAAAATCAATATCATACTTTTTAAAAAAGTTTTTTCTTGCTAAATAAATATAATGTGGAGAATTATAAATCACTCCATCAAAATCAAAAACCACTGCTTCTAACATATATAACCAAATTTGAAATAAAAGAAAAGAAAAAAAGGAAAAGAAATTACCAACTTATCTATCTTTCCAAGCTACAAGTCCAACAATTACCAATTCAGCAATAAATGCTAAAACGTTTAATAATGGGACTATACTTAAAATTAATACCAGACTTAACCAACCAGGATAATTTCTTAATTCATAAATTTGCCACTTCCAAACAAAATATAAAACTACATTTGCAATTGGAATTAAAAACAAAAAACCTAATGCCCAATGTTTTTTAGCTAATATTGGATACAAAAACAAATTTGCAACTGGAATCCAAGCTAGCCAATGATATTCATAACCTAACTTTTTTGCAATTGTACTTAATGTTAATGCAAAATAAACATATATTGCAATTCCAATTAACAAAAAGAATATTGCCATACTAGCTATAAATGCTCCAAGAGCAGCCATGCTAAAATCTTGCACACCTATATTTAATAAATTTAACATAAATTATTCCCCCTTTTTTTTAATAAACCATTGTATATACTATATTATAATCTTTTTAAATATATCTATTTTAAAAAAAATTAAATTAAAAAAACAAAAAATTATAATTCGTCTTCTGCATAAATATATTCTAAATCAATCTTCTCATAATTAAATAATTCATCATGATTAAAAAACCTAGAAATTTCTAGTTCTGCATTTACTGGTGAATCTGAGGCATGAATAACATTACACTGCCCTGATAAAGAATAATCTCCTCTCACAGTTCCAGAAAGTGCTTCATAACCTCTTGTAACACCTACAAGATTTCTAACAACTTCAATAACATTGTTTCCTTCTAAAACAGCTACAATAGAAGGTGCACTTTGCATAAATCTTTTTAATCTTGGAAAGAAAGGTTTGTCTTTTAGATGAAAATAATGTTGACCTAAAAGATCATCATCTAAGTAAGTCATCTTCATTCCAATAATCTTTAGCCCCTTTCTTTCAAACCTATGTAAAATTTCTCCAACCAAAGCTCTATTTAAAGAATCTGGTTTAAAAATAATTAAACTTCTCTCCATAAATAATCCACCCCTTTTTTTAATTTCTTTTTAAAATATAAATATACCTGTTTATCTTAGAACCATTTGGAGTTGTATAAAAAATTGGATTTTCAAGCTTTATATCTCCATCTAGTGACTGTACATCTAATTTTTTAAAATTATTTTTTAAAAAAACATTTTCAGAAACATTAACAATCTTGTTATCAAAAGTCCTAAATTCAGGCAAAATAAAAACAACAACAGAATTTCTTTTTAAATTTGAATTTAAATTTTCAAACAGATCAGAATAAAGCACACTTAAGTTAGACACTATTTTTTGAGCTCTAAAAGTGTTTGGCAAATTGTCTAAAAAAGGACCCATAAATGGTTCAAAGACACAAGCATCTGCTTTAAATTTAATTTTAGTTGAATTCCCAGTAATAACTTTATAAGTATTATTAAACTTAAATTCCTTTTGAGCCCAATTTAAATTTCTTAAAGAAATTTCTGCCATCTCAGTATTTTTATCAACACCAATAACATTATAATTTCTAATCAATCCTTCAATTAGAAAGGTTCCAGTTCCACAAAAAGGATCAAGAATTGTTTTATTTTTTTCTAGACCTAAGAGATTAACCATAATCCTTGCAAGTCTAAAGGAAGTTGTGTGTAGGTTTTTTTTTAAAGGTCTATTAGTGTCTTTAAATCTATTTTCTTTAGAACTAGAGGAAAAAACAGTTTTTGCAAAATAATAAATATTTTTTTCTTTAATTACAAACAATTCAAAACCCTCATCTAATTTCCAAGAAAAATAATTATCAGGATTTACAATTGTTAATCTTTCTTTTTTAAATTTTCTTGGTTTTTTATAAACTGCTTTTGATTTGATTGACTTATAATATTCTTTTAAAATAATTAAGATTGATTCTATGTTTTTCTCCTCTATATCAATTGAGGAAACAGAATAATTAAATTTTTTAGGAGTATCTAAATCTAAGTAATTAATAAAATTAGAATCTATTTTTTCAGACTTATGAAATATTTTTGCAATTCTTGTAGTTCCACCAAGATCAGTTATAACTTTATTTAAATTTATTTTTTGAAAGAAATTAATGAATAGGTATTTGTCATGGTCAGAGATTATAGAATATTTTACTTCTAAGGTTTTTAAATAAACAATTAATTCTAATTTTGATAATTTATAATCTCTTCCAAGTAAAAATAAGTACATAAAACATCTATAACTTTAATTATATTGAAAATTAAAAAAGAAGAAAAGAAAAGAATTTTACTTCTTTTTCTTATCATCCTTCTTAGCACCAGCATCTTTCTTACCACCAGCATCTTTTCCTGTTGAAGCTTTTGAATCTTTCTTCTCAACAGTTTTTTTAGCATCTTTTAACGCTGCCTTTGTAGCTTCTGCTGCTTTTGTTTCTTCTTCAGCTGCCTTTAATAATTTTCTTCTCTTCTTTGTTGTTCCAACAGACTTTAATGAATCTTTATTTTCTTCAATTATAATTTTCATTTTTGTAGGAAACTTAGCATTCACTTTGTTTAAGCTTTCTTTAACAACTGGAATATTTTGCTCATCAACAAGTATACTAAATATCTTTTGATTAGGTCTTACTCTTGATGCAGCACCAACAACTTTTCCAAAAGGACATGAACTCATACCTTGCTGTATTCTGTCGGCATGTGCACCTTGTGCTTGTTTATTTTCTCTTAAGAAAAATTGTGGATAAACTCTTAATTTCATATAGAAATTTTGAGCAGTTAATTTTTTATTTAATTGTCTTACAATAGTTGTTCTCGCAGACTCTAAAGCATTATCTCTAATCTGTATCTTTTCTGTAACAGCATAATGAACAACATGAGTATAGCTTCTGTCTCCAAAACCCATATGGAACTGTCTGATCTTTAGACCTGGTATTCCACCAACATAGTTTTTTCTATGCACTTTTTTTGCAACTCTTGTATAAGCTCTTTTCTTTACATTCTTATTGTAACAACGGCCTGGTCTTAATCCCATAAAAATTCACCTTTAAATTTTATAAATTTGTATATGTGTTTAACTAAAAAATAGTTATGATTTACTATATATTATATACATAGAAAAGTATATAAATGAAATACTAAACTATATAAATGAAAGGAAATCATACATTAAAAGTAGATCCTTTAAAAAATAAGATATAAAAAGACTATTGTATATAATATTTTAGACATAAGTTAAAAAATGATATAAATATGAGTATATATAAAGAAAATAAATTTGATTTTTTAAAATCTAAAACTTTAATTATAATTATAGTGTCTATTGTTTTTTTAATTCTATTAATATTTTTTATTACCAAAATAGATTGGGATAACTTCTTAACAAAGAACCCAATTAAAGTTAAGTTTGATAAAAACCCATTAAATTTAATTAAAAAAACAAATTCAATTTTAGAAATTACTATTAAGAATAATACTGCAATAGACATACAAGATGCAGTTGTTAATATTGAATCTATAGAAGATAATTTTATTATATTTTGTAAAGACTCAACCAATTATAATACAATTACAATTCCAATAATGTCTGCAAAGAACAAGAGAACAATCTACTGTGACGTTAGACCAAAAAACAAAGACAATATTATAGAAGGAACATATAGCTTTAATATTGAATATATTTTAAATCAAAAGACATATACAAAAAGAACAAATTTAGAAATTATTAGAAAATAAAATAGGAAAAGAATAAAATGTTTGAATTATACTTTAAGGCTTGGAATTTTTTTAAAAAGAAAATATTTTTTTTTTATATGCTAATTATTGCAGCCATATATGTTTTGTTTAATATTTTTACTCAAAGTTACATAACTGAAAAGATTATTCTTTTGCAACAAAATGTTCTTGACATGTCCATAATTAATATGTTTAAATTTTTTATTAACTTCTATGGCTTTGAAACAATTTTAATTATTTTGGTTTGGTTTGCATCTTTATTTATAATTAATTATTTAGTTTATATTGTTAGTCTATCAGCAAGTAAAAAGAAGGAAAGTTTTGGAAAGGGTTTTTCTAAAGTGTTAGTTTTTACAATACTACTTTTCTTAGTTATTATTGTATTCTCCTTAATCTTTTCATTATTGATGTCATTTATTAATATCTTTACTATAATTCTTTTAATAATACTTGGGCTTTGTTTGATTGCAGCTTTATTCGTGTTTACCTTTGCAGCAGTTAAGTTAGGTTTAAACACCTACACAATTTCTAATGCTTTAAAGGATTCTTGGGAATTTGTTAAAAGAAGATTTATATTATCAATCGTTTTTATTATATTTTTAATGGTGTTTATTTACATCATATATTATCTTGTAGATTTTTTATATTCTGTAATATTTTTTTATAATGAACCAGCTAGTTTAATAATAAGATCAATTTTATATTTAGTAATTATTTTATATTCAACAAATGCTTTAGTTTTGTTTGTAGAAAAATATTCTAAATAACTTATTTCTAAAATTTAAATTATTTTAGAATATTAATAAGAGGATCTTTTTTATAATCTTCTTTTCTTCTATAATATTTTTTCGCATGTCTAACAAGTAGAGCATGATATTCTTGAAAATAGTTTACTTTCTCTTTTATATTTTCAATATTTATATTTTCTAAAAATAATCTTTGAATAGTGTAATAATCATCTTCTTCTTTACAAATTTTTAAATTTAGAAGAATTCTTTTAGTGTAGGTGTCAACAACGAAGTTAGGTTTTTTAAAAGCATAAAGTAGCATTGAATCAGCAGTTTCAGGACCAACGCCTTTTACTTTTAATAAATTTTCTCTTGCAAAATCTTTTCTTCTGTTAGCCATATAGAATTTAGTAAACTCAATTATATATTCTGTTTTCTGATTATAATACCCGCAAGGCTTTATTAGTTCTTTTAATTTTTCTAAATCATAATTTAATAATCTTCTTGATTTAAATAACTTATTTTCCTTTAAGTTTTTAATTCCAATTTCTACATTTTTCCAAGAGGTGTTTTGAGTAAGAATACAGCCTAAACAGATTTCAAATCTTTGTTTTTTATTTTTTGGAAAATTATAATTGTTTGGGTGATAAAAATTATTTGTTTTTCTATAAACATCACTAAGTGGCCACCAACCTTGATAACCATACTCTACAAGTAAAAAGTTATAGATCTTAGATACCTTTTTCATAACACCATTTCTTTTAAATTTAATATTTAAATATTTTAATTCCCAATTTTTATACCTTTTCTTTTAAACCTATTTCCTATTTTTGTCTATTTCTAAATCTAACAAGAACTTATTTAAATCAAAGTAATTGTATACAAAATCAGAAGATTTACCATATCTTTCTAAGTAATTATTAATAGATGAATTACCAACACCCAACTTACTTATCCACTTGTCTCCAATTCCAAAAGATATTGAATTAGATGATTTAGAACTAAACAATTTTAAAAAAACAATCACTGCCTTTTGATTTAAATTCTTTGAATATTTGTTCTTTAAATTACTTACAATAACATCGTGCACATTTTCAACAACATATCCTTCTGTTACTAGTGCTTTTGAAATTAAAGTTAGTAGCTTTCTATAATATTTATTGTAGGCATTACTTGACAACTCTAAAAAGCTTAACTCCTTTTTATTTTCAAAAATTATTTGTAAGAATTCTTTTTCAAAAGCATACTGTGTGTTTAGATTATTTAAAATCAATTTGTTAGATACAACAAAGATATTATTTTTTATAATTAGATTAGTTATGGTTGCTGTTATCTCTCTTGACCCAATTGACCAATCAACTAACAAACCTGAAAAAGCAGGATGAACTTTACTTACTTCTACAAAATTGATTTTTTCTAACATCATTAAAATTATGTAACGTAAGTCTTTTTAACCCTAGAGTTAAACTAATAATTCAGAAATTGTAATTTAAAAAACTTAAAAAAATAATTTAATTAAATTAAAAAAGAGAAAGATAAATTAGAATAATTAAAAAAATAAAAAAAGTAAAAACCAGTATATTCTAATAAAGACTTAAAAAGTAGGTGTTTATTCTCCACGAACAAGGTTTTTGCAAAATTCTTAAATTTTCCTCAGACTCTTAGTATCAGAAAGCTTAATTACTCGCCCGAAAGCTCGAAACTTACACTACTGATCTATCAAACCGGTCTTCTTCCGGAGTCTTCGTCTCACATTTCTGCAAGAATGGCTATCTATTTTTAGGTTTCGCTTCGTGCTTAGATGCTTTCAGCACTTATCGAATACAGCGTAGCTACCAGACATGCCTTGTCAGACAATCCACACACCAGAGGCTGCGACTCATCGTTCCTCTCGTACTAAACAAATCTTACCCTCAGACAACCAACACAACCAATAGATAGGAACCAAACTGACTCGCATCGTTCTTAACCCAGCTAATGTACGGCTTTAATGAGTGAACACCTCCACCCTTGGCTACTTGTGCACAGCCAGGATGCCGTAAGCCGACAGCGAGGTAGCAAACCGCGGGGTCGATGTGAACTCTTACCCGCGACAACCCAGTTACCCCCAGGGTAAGTTCACTGTCAGACTAGGCCCCCATAAATAGGGACACTAGCGTTCGCTAAACCCAAGTTTCCTTCCAACGTTCCGTGCTTTTGGGAACATTGTTAAGCCTGCTTTTGGTTTTGTCCTCTACGGCTGATTTCTGACCAGCCTGAGCAGACCTTTGGACACCCCTGATATCCTTTCAGGGGTGTACCGCCCCAGTCCAACCACCAAATCAAATGCTGTCCGCCATATAGACGTGAGCTATACTTTTCCTACTAGATGGTGTTACATTGGTGTCTAACTACTTCCTAGCGAAAGCAGCTTAAGCGACTCCCATCTACGCTCTATAGTAAGAATAGTATAACAACATCAGACTGTGGTAAACCTCCGTGGGGTCTTATCCTCCCATTGGTTGTTCGTGGCTTATTCACCACGCAAGCAAGTTCACTAGGTTAAAGTTAGGGACAGTGACGATCTCGTTACTTCCTTGGTGCAAGCCGACATTTAATCGGCAAGGTATTACGCTACCATGAGAGCCTCAGAGTTAGGCCCGCTCTTTACCAGCGCTTAGACCAGTTGAACCTGGCGTTCACGTACTAGCAGTGAGCAGAAGTCAGTGACTATACACACCGTTTCCGGCTAGCAGTCACCTGTGTTTTTGATAAACAGTCGGACCATCTTAGTTACTTAGACTTACAGTTTACGCAACCGTAAGCACCCCTTCTACCGAAGATACAGGGCTAATTTGCCGAATTCCCTTAACTTTATTCTCCTATTACGCTTTAGCCTACTCAGCTAGGGACACCTTTCTCAGTTCTTGGTACGAACAATAAAACACTGTATAATTTTCTTTTCATAGATTCTTGGCCTCGATAATAGATTTCTCCTATTCATGCCTTTAATCTCTTTCTCATCATTATAATTCTCCAGAGATTTATAACATTTAAATATGCAGACAAGCATACACTACCCTGCCAAAAATGTTAAAAATTATACTTGCGTTGCCACACGTGCTTTATCGGTACAGGAATATGAACCTGTTTCCCTTTCGTCTTTTTCGATTTACGAAGAGACTTAGGATCGACTTACCCTTAGCTAAAAATTAGTGCTAAGGAACCCTTGCCCTTTCAGCGGAAATGATTCTCACATTTCTTTGATGTTACTATCGCGAGGATCCATATCTTTGACAGATCCAGCAGACGTTACCGCCTACCTTCTGCTCTATCAAAACACCTATCTACCAGATCACGATGGCTCGTGCTCCACGATATCGGTAACAGATTTAGCCCCGTTAATTTTCAGGGCAATTCACCTAGATTGGTGAGCTATAACGCACTCTTTAAAGGATGGCTGCTTCTAAGCCTACCTCCCAATTGTCTTAGGAGAACTACTCCTTTCGCATTTACACTTAATCTGTATTTAAGGACCTTAATCGTAGTTTGGGTTTTTTCCCTTTTGGAATAGAGGCTTACCCCCCATCCCCTACTCTAAGCTTCTAAGATAATAATAGATTCGGAGTTTGACAAGAAAGGTGAGAATTTCTCCCCAGTACTTCCTAATCAGTATCTCTACCCCATTATTTATCTCCACTCAGGCTAACCTTAGAGTTATTTCGATAGGAGCCCGCTATCACCAGGTTAGATTACCTTATCAGTCCTACTCCCAAGTCATACGAACAGTTAGACTAGTATCGCTTCAGGCCTCCACCAACCAGTTGGTTGGTTTCACCTTGCTCAGGAGTTTATCACCTGGTTTCGGGTCTAGTTTATGTGACTAAAGGCACAGTTAACACCTCTGTCCTCAGAATCTTGCGACAAATTGGTTTCCCTACGACACAGTGATTTAAGTCACCTTGTCTTGCCACATATACTAACTCCCTCGCCCGTGCTTCTTGACGGAAAGTACGACCCTGATCAGATAATTGACGCTTTAACAGTTACCCATTATCACTTATTAATTATCTTCATTCCTTTCAGGCCATACTCGAACTATAACCAATTAATTTCAAGTGCTTTTAACCCCCCGTTAAGGGTACTTTTCAACATTCCTTCACAGTACTCGTTTACTATCGGTCTTGTGGTATATTTAGAATTAGCAGTAAATGTCTGCTGTATTTCTACGCGATATCCAACGCGCAGTACTCTTGAACTCCAGCAATCTTCTCGAATAATTAACATCTACAGGACTATCACCCTCTATGGTAAATCTTTCCAGATTTCTTCGATTTCAATATTCAAGAAGTAACTAGGTCACACCACATGTCTCCTACATTACTATAAGAGATTCGGTTTGTTCTTCTTTGCTTTCGGTCGACCCTACTAACAAAATCACTATTGTTTTCTTTTCCACCAGGTACTAAGATGCTTCAATTCCCTGGGTTCCCCTTCACCTATTTTTCAATAAGTGAATCATTCAGGCATCTTGGGATCGACGGTTGCATGCACCTACCCCAAGCTTATCGCAGCTTGCCACGCCCTTCATCAGTCCACAAGCCAAGTTATCCATTAATTGGCTTAACAAAAATTTAAGAATCATTTTTACAAAAAACTTGCGTGAGAATAAACACCTACTTTTCTCATCCCGAAAAAGCCCTTAATAAATTAAAGACTTTTAATATTAGAATTACGGTCAAACTCAAGATAAAAAATCTTATCTTGGGTAATATAAGTTAGTGGATAGGTAAGTTTATAAAGAGGTTGGTTGAGTTCCTAAGTGATTTTCAGAAATTTTTTAAAAGAAACTTATAAATTCAATTAAATTAGAATTTTTAATCTAGAAACAGCTTAAATCTAAAACCAAACAATTATAGACCTTTAAAAGAGTAAATTTTATTAATTATAACCCACAATTAAATAATTGAAAAAGTAAGAAAACATAATTTGCAGAAAACAAATTATTTAGCTTTAATTAATTTACACTTTTCTGTAACTTCCACATAATGTTTAGTGCCTTTCTTCCCATAATTTTCACAACGATTATTAGGATTATTATCAATTAAATCAATTCTTGGGCTATGGGCAACATCACAAACCCATCCAGGAGCAATTTCTTCAGAAAGGCAAGGCCCATCATTAAGTAGAGTTCCTTTACTAACCTCTAAGTTACACAAAGTAATACAATTCTCAATTGCAATTTTTTCATTCTTTTTATATCCATCAGAACTATTTAAAAACAAATTTAAAAACCCTGCAAGAACAATCAATACAGCTACAATTATAAAAACAAACATTGAAATTTTTGCATTTCTTTTTAACTTCAAAATCTTCAAGCCTCTTATAATCTTAAATTAATTTTAAATTTACAATTGTAATTAATATTCTTGTTACTACACAACTACTATTATAGTCAAAACTTATATTTAATACTTTCTTTTAAACCTTTTGTATATTAAATTAATAATTGATAAGTAAAAATAATTGATAAGTAAAAATAATAAATAAAGAATATAAGAATAAAAAGAGAAGATTATGTTAATTGGAATTATTGGAAAACCAAATGTTGGAAAGACAACTTTTTTTAGAGCAATGACTTTAATGGATGCTGAGTCTGCAAACTATCCATTTACAACAATTGAACCAAACAAAGGAATTGGTTTTGTAAGAAATAATCCTTGCGTGGATGTAGAACTAAAAGTGCAATGTAACCCAAGACATGGCTTTTGTAAGAACCATATTAGATTTATACCAGTTGACTTAATTGATGTTGCTGGACTTGTGCCAGGAGCTAGTCAAGGAAGAGGGCTTGGAAATAAGTTTTTAACAGATCTAAATCAAGCAGATGCTTTAATACAGGTAATTGATGTTTCAGGATCAACTGATGAAGAAGGAAAAAATATACCTAGAGGAAGTTATGATCCTACACTTGAAATTAAATTTTTGTTAAAGGAAATTGAACAATGGTTGTTTGGAATCTTTAAAAAGAATTTTGTGAAGATTGGAACTACCCAAAGAGTACAGAAACAAAAGACATTAACAGTTTTAAGTGAATATCTAAAAGCGACTTTAGGTTCAAAAGAAGAGGAAATATCTATAGCTTTAAGAAATAATAATCTTTTTGATAAAAATATTTCTGATTGGTCAGATGAAGAGTTATTACAGTTTACACAAAAAATAAGGGAACTATCCAAACCAATTATTATTGCTGCAAATAAAATTGATGTGCCTGGTAGCGTTGACAATTTAGAGAGAATACAAAAAGAATTTCCAAATTTATTAATTATTCCTTGCTCTGCTGAAAGTGAATCTGCCTTAAAGGGTGCTGACAAAAATAAGATTATTGATTACTTGCCAGGAAGTAATAAGTTTACAATTGTTAAAGAAGAAGTATCTGATAAACAAAAGCAAGCTTTAGATTATATTCAAAAAAATATATTGGATGTTTTTGGTTCAACTGGTGTCCAAGATATCCTGGACAAATTAGTTTTTGAAACTTTAAAATATATTTGTGTTTATCCTGGTGGAACAAAAGGACTTGTTGACAAAGAAGGAAATGTCTTGCCTGATTGTTTCTTGATGCCACCTGGAACTAAAGCAATTGATTTTGCCTACAAACTACATACTGACTTTGGTAAAAATTTTATAAAAGCTATTGATGTTAAGACCAGAATGCTTTTAGGAAAAGATCATCCTCTTAAAAATAATGACTGTATTGAAATTATTTCTGGGAAATAAATCTTATTTAGTTTTATCCCAAATCTTTTCAAAGGTTTTTTTAAAAGTATTTGCAATTACTTGATCCTCAATTAATATTCCTTTTGGGTCATCTCCCATAATATAAAAAATAAATAACATCTTATCTCCAATCACACCCCATTCTGCAGAACTATCAATAGAGATGTATTTTACTTCTGTATATTTATTTTTTCTTCTCTCACCAAGATCTTTATTTTCATTAGATATTAATATTCTACTTTTTATCTTTTTTGAAATTTTAAGATCATGATGTTCATTAAAAATCCCCATCAATCTCTCATAACTTCCTTTTGCAGAAGTATAATAACTTAAAACTAAATTCTTATTCATCACATTATTTATTTCTAAAAACATAGACCTAATACCCTTGACATTATTAAATGTCTTATATTGAAAATTAGAGACTTTTGTTTTCTTTTCTTGTAATAATTTTACTGCAGACAATATTTTTTTATGTTTTTCATCTAAAATAGATTTTAAAATCTCAGGAGGTGCTGGCATATACACTTTTATTTTATTTGTAATTTTATAACTAACTAAACCTTTATCAATTAAAGAATCTAAAATTGAATAAATTCTAGAATTTGGAATTTTTGTTAAAAAGCAAAGTTTTCCTGTCTTTGATTCATTTAGTTCTAAAAGAGTAGTATACACTTTAATTTCTGGTTTTGTAAAACCTAACTCTTGAAGTTCTGTTAATTGTTCCACATCCATATTTGTTGCCTCTTGTTTATATATTTATTACCTACTATATTTAGTAGTAGTTATATTTTAAATAGTTTCGAAAATATAAATTCTGTATAACTTGCAAAAGTTAAGAAATTAAATAAGGAGATGTTTATGAAAAAGAAAATATTATTAGGAACAATCATAGTAATAATATCAATTTTAATTTTGTTGTTAGTATTTACTAATATTAATAAAAATAAAGATATAAAAGATCAAGAGTACACAATTGGATTAGTGTCGCCATTAAGTGGTGTTGGTTCACAAATAGGTTTAGCGATGGCAAGCGGAATGGAAATAGCAACAAAAGAAATTAATGAAAATGGCGGAATAAATGGACAAAATTTAAACTTAGTAATTGAAGATGGAAAAATAAATGGAGCTGAAAGTGCAAATGCTGCAAACTTTCTAATTAACACACAAAACATAGATATACTAGTCACATTATTTCAACCACCAGCAGAAGCAATAGCACCAATTGCAATTCAAAATAATATACCTTTAATTTATGAAGCATATGTGAGAAGTATAAAAGATCAAAGTAATATTATTTTCAAAACAGATTTTGATTCATCATCAGGTTGTGAAGAACTAACAAGATTTGCAAAAGAAAATAACAAATATGAAAAGTTGGCAATTGTATTCCCACAAATTGGTTTTTCAGAAGAATGTTTTGAAGGTATTAAAAAAGTAGAACCTAATGTTGAAGAATTTTGGTATGGTGTTGAGGAAAAAAATTATAAGACAATTCTTTTAAGAGCAAATCAAAAAAATATTGATACAATATTTGTTCTTGGTTTTGATTATCATTTTGTAAATTTATTTAATCAATTGCAAAAATATGATTACCCAATAAAAGTTATGGCAGCAACAACTTCAGAAATATTTCCAAAAAATGTTTTTGAAAATGTAACAAAAGAATCTTTAGAAAATACATTAACTATTGATTTTAAGGGAATAGATATTGACAATTCAGAATTTGCAAAAAAATATGAGACTTTTATAAATAAAACAAATTTAAGTCACACAGAATATGCATATGCAGCAGAAGGATATGATCATGTGATGATTATTTCAAAAGCTATGGAAAATTGTAAACCAAAAGATACAGAATGTTTAGTTAATTCTTTAGAAAATGTGAAAGGACATGTAACTGTTAATGGTAATACTGGTTTTAAAGATAGAGTCTTACAAAACACAAACAAAATATATGAATACAAAAATGGAAGTTGGGTTCAATTAAATTAATCCTTTTCCTTCTTTTTTTTATTTTTTATTAAAAAAATTTAATCAACAATATTTTGTTCACTTAAAAGCCTATCAACTTTATTTAAAACTAAATTAAATTGTTTTTTGTTCTTATTAACAAACAAATATTTTCTATCATCTGCCTCTAAAGTTATTTTTCTTGATCTAACAATTGTAATCTCATCTCCATTTTTTAACAAACAATTTTTATTTCTAATAGCCACACCATTAACAATTGCATAATCAAAATACATTACAAAAGTAGTATGCAAATAAAAAGCAAAATCAAAAATTGTTGCTTTTTTAGGAACTACAATTTTTTGATTGGTTGTTGTAAAAACAGTAATGTAGTCTTTATAATCAGAAGATTTATTTACACTTAAAGAGGTTTCGCTTTTTAAATAATCTAAAATTTTTGATTCTTTTAAAGATAATTCATAAATATTCTTGTAATGGAAATGAGAAGAAACTCCGTAAATTGCATTATTATGCATCTCTGCAGTTCTAATCTGTACCTCTACAGGATAACCATTAATATTTAATCTTAAATGAATTGATTGATAACCATTCTTCTTAGGATTTTTAATCATATCTGTAATTCTTGAATTATATAGTAGAAAATTATTCTTTATTAAATTAAGTGCTTTATAACAATCCTTTTTAGTTTCAAAAATTAATCGTAAAGCATAAACATCAGTAATATTATCAATGGCAACTAATCTATTAACATATACCTTTTGATAAAAACTACCTGCACTCTTATACCTATATTCATAAAATAAAGGTTTTAGACTACGCGATTTTAAATAATCAATAATAATCTCTTTAAATATTTCCAGGTTATTTTTTGGAAAATTCTTTTCTAAATATTTTTTAATATTTAAAAATTTCTTTGGATATTTAATCTCAATTAATTTATTTAAAATTTTATCTTTTATGTTATAAACACCTAATTGGTAAGCAAGAGGAATAATTGACTTTTCTACAATATTTAAAAATCTTTTTTTATATTTTTGATCTTTAATTTTATCTAAATAATCTAAGATAGTTATAACTTCTCCAAAAACAATTAATACAGATTCAATTTTATAAAAAGGCTGAATAATATATTCTTTAATTTCTTCTTCAGAAATATTGTAATTGTTAAGTAAACTAAAAAAATTTATAAAATAAATATCTTTACATATCTTTCTTACATTTTTATTAAAACAATGATGTTTAAGATTTATGCTTTCTAAATAAGGATTATACAATAGACCTGCAATTATTATTTCTTCGTCATAATCAGTTAAATTTCTAGAAATATTTAAAACATAATCAATCTTATCAATATTGCCAAATATTTTTTTATTATTATATAGTTTACAAGATAAATTAAAAGCTTTATTAATTTCAGAAGTGTATTCTGCAATTAATTTAGTATATATTTTCCTACAAGGCATGTTTTTCACATCTTGTTAAATTACAATCGATCATAACTATTCAACAATTATTCCTGGCTTTGCTGGAGAGGCAGTCTCTGATTTTAGATCATTGAAATTTTCTGCTTTATAAATCTCCATTTTTGTTGAAAATTCAGATTCTAAAAAGAGAAGAATTTCTTTAAAAAATTTTAAATCAAGTTCTTGAGAAGTAATGTTTTCTAATAGGCTTGGTTGCTTTAATAACTTAGGAACTATCTTTCCAATTTCAGATTTATAATCTAAATATTTAGACATTAAAGTAGAAATTATTTGTCCAACATTTCGTGTAACCTCTAGCTCTGATTTTAGATCCTTATAAAAATCATATTTCCAAGACTTAGAAACAATTATCTTAATTGTCTTTGGTTTTTCAATATTTGCCATCTTTAAAACAGTTCTAATTTCTGAGGAAATATTTTCAATATTTTTTTCATTAGTATCTAAACTTTCATCTATCTTAGAATCATTAACCTTAGGGAAAACAGATGTTGAAACTAACTCTTGATTGCCTAAAACTTCATTAAGCTCTTCAGCAATATGTGGAGTAAATAAACCAAAACTTAAAGTCCATTTCTTAATAATTTCTTTTAAAAGTGTTTTATTGTTTCCACCTCTTCTAAGATACCAATGTAAATCATTATAGATATTAAAATAAATATCATCTGTTGCTTCCTTAAATTCAATCTTATCCATAGAACCAATAATATTTTTAAGTCTTTGATTAAATTTTGATTCTAACCATCTATCTATATTATTTAGGTTTTTTATTTCTAATAATTTAAAATTATTTTCTAAGTCTACAATAAAATAATATATTTTTTCCAATCTTTGCTTATACTTTATTAAATCCTCTTCAGGAAAATCAATATTTACAAATGGAGACGCAATATTTGAATAAAACAATCTAATAGCATCAACAGAGTAGGTTTTTGCTTCTTGCCCAATACTTCTAACTCCACCCTTAGACTTAGATATTTTACCTGATTTGTTTATAACCCACCAGTTAACGATTATGCCCTTTGGCCAGTACTTTTTAGGTAACAAAGCTACATGATTCATTAGAAACACAGGGAAGTGCACTGTTAAATGGTCCTGTCCACCAAGATTGATGTCTAAAGGATACCAATACTCTACATCCTTTCTAATCTGCAACAGTAACTTAATATCTAAACTTATTTCCTTAGAAATAATTTCAGAATCTCCAAGACCAAGATAAACAAAATCAAAGAAATTTTCTGTTAATTGTTCTTCTTTAACTATTCCTTGGTTAATATACAAAGATACAAGATAGAATATTGGGTAAAGAGTACTATCAGAGATTGGTTCAATAGTGTAAGTTTTATCAAAAGGAAATTTTGTTCCCAACCAATTACCTTGTCTAGCACAAGCTCTGTCATCAAACCAATTAAGAATGTTTGGTAAGTTTTTTTTATATTGTTCAGGAAGAAGCAACATATCTTTAATATGTGAAATTGTGTTATTAGTTAGTTCTTTGTCTGAATATTTAATAAACCATTGATTATCTATTTTTTTAATAACAACTTGTTTACCACACCTACAAACAACTTCTTCTGAAAGATCATAAAAAATATCTGCTAAATTACTTTTAATCAAATCATTTCTAATTTCCTCTTTTGCTTGTTCAACTTTTAAGTTTGAATATTTTCCTGCATTTTCAAGCATCACACCAGTATGAAAACCTTTTTTATAAACTTCTTTTTTTGCTTCCTCTAATTTCTCAATATCCTTTTGAGAATTAATATTATATTTCTTGCAGATTTCAATTGCTGGAAATTTACCAAACCCTTTTGAATTAATAATTGCAATTGGTTCTATTTTTTTTAATTCTTCAAAATCTAAACCATACTTTTCTGTTAATTCTTTTGATCTTTGTAGATCAAATAATCCAATCCAATCAATAGGGGCATCAGAGGGAACAGAGGTTACAATTCCTGTACCGATGTTTGGATCACAAAACTCAGATGGCAAAATTATTATTTCTCTATTAATTATTGGTGGAGTAACATACTTACCAACCAAATCTTTTCCTTTTATCTCATCTAATATTTCAATATTTTCTTTTTGATATTTTAGTTTTTCTGCAAATTCTTTAGAGGCAATCCAGACTTCCTCTCCTACTTTTAATTTTGTGTAAGTTACATTATAATCTAACCAAATATTTGTTTGTCCAAAAATAGTTTCTGGTCTAAGTGTTGCAACAACAACATATTGGTTATCCTTTTCAAATTTTAATTTTAAAATTGTATACTCATTCTTTTGTGCATTCCCACCTTTTTTTAGATCCATCTCAGAAGGATCAACTGCCACTGGTCCGCACTCAACACAAGCTGTTGCAAAGTATGGTTTTTGTACAAGTAAATCTTTCTGTTTTAATTTTTTAAATTGCCATTCTATAAATTTATTATATTCTTTATCAGTTGTAACTACAAATCTTCTCCAGTCTCCAATAAAACCATATGACTTATAATCTTTAATATAAATATTTTTAAAAAAATTAATAAAGCCAAAAGGTGTAGAAATCTTCTCTAGATCTTTTTCATTTAAACCTAATTCTTTATAATATTCTATTGTTTGAGGATCTTTACTTCTAACATTATAAGCTTTTGAGATTGTTCCATTTCCTGTTGCATGCCCTCCAGCAGGAAGTAAAACATTATATCCATTCATTCTTTTATATCTGCAGATAGCATCAGCATAAGAATAGCCTCTCATATGCCCCACATGGTGAAAACCAGATACAGTTAAATATGCCCAAATTAAAAAAAATTTAGGTTTAGAAGAATCATAATTAACTTCACCTACTTTTAGGTCATTCCATTTATCTTGCCATTTCTTTTCAGAAGATATAAAGTCATACATAGTTTATCTTAATTTTAATTTATCTTAATTTTAATTTATCTTAATTTTAATTTATCTTAATTTTAATTTATCTTAATTTTAATTTATCTTAATTTTAATTTATCTTAATTTTAATTTATCTTAATTTTAATTTATCTTAATTTTAATTTTTCAGATTCAATTTTTTATTTTATTTCTAAGTTATTTATTTTTAATTTGATTTTGTCTTTTATTACATCTCTGCCAACATAATAATTAATCATAACTTATATATAATATATGAAAAGAAAAGTTTATAAGAAAACAGCAATTTATAATTTTTCTATTTTTTTAAAAAAATATAATTTTAAAAAGAATATTCTTGTTTATAGATTAAATTTAAAAAATATTAAAATGTAAACAACTATTCTCCACCACCAAAAACACCAGCCATAGCATTATAACTATCTCTAAATTTCTGGTAAAGTTCATCAAAGTTATTAAGCATAGTTGTGTTTAACCTACCCTCAATTCCATCCATCGAACTACTTATACTTTGATTAATGTCTCCAATATCTACTGACAAATTATCAATTTCATCCATAACATTATTATCAATAAATGTTTGAACATTATATACTCTAGAATCAACAGAATTAATCTTTGCAGTCAAATTTGAATCTAAAGCATTTACTCTATTAACAAGATCTTCATATTGTTCCCTTTGTGATCTAGAGACTTCCACAATTAGATTAAGTCCAGTTGAAACATGGAAAGAAGAAGAGATGTAAAGTTCTCTAAAATTATCATTCCCCACAGGAACACTACAAACAATATGCTCCTCATAAATTCCTTCCTTTTCAGGAGTTATAAAAGAATGATAATAGTTACCAGGAACTGTTGTAGGAGCCATCTGTATATCTATTAAAAAAAAGGATTTGTCTGGATATAATAAAGACATCATACAATTTGCATCATCAATTGGATTTCCAATACTATTTTCTAATCTTATAATTACCTGTCCTTCTTCATTAGAGATATATTCTGTTCCTGAAACCATCTTTATTCCTGGAGTTGCATTCTTATTTCTTAAAAAGAAAAATAATAAAAAAACTATTACTAAAATAATTAAAATTATAATAATTACACTTAACAAATTTCTATTTTTAGAAAAAGGATTACTAAAATTAAATCTTCTATAGTCAGAAGGCATTTTCTTGTGTGTTTTATGTTCATCCATACTTTTCAAAATAATTGTTCCTTTTTTAAAACTAAAACTAAAATTTAAATTAAAAAAATAAATTAAAAAAAGAAAAGGTCTTTATTTCTAAAAACCAAATTCTTCTTTTTTAACAAAATTATTATTCCACAAAAACCTATGAAATAATTCTTACTTGTATTTCTGATTGTTGACTATCTAATATTTCATGAACAGTAGAATTAATGTCTGTTGTCTGTTCTTTAATTATTCCAATATCAGATAATAAACTATTTATACTTGTGGTTACATCTCCACTTAACAATTGCCAAGTATTTACTGTAGTAGTATTTATTTCATCTAATTTTGTTTGTTGCTCAGAGTCCATAACTGCTATTGCTGATTTTATATTGTATATTTCTTGGCACAAAGCACTACTGTTAGTATCTTGTGTTGAACAAAATTGTTCTAACAATTGTAAATTGTTGTCAATTGAATTAAATCTTGCTTCTATTTCATCCATGTCTGAATCATTCATAGCGTGAGTTACTAACCAATTTGTGTCTTCTTTAACACTTACAATTTGATCTGTCAAACTTTCTAATAATCCATCTAATTGAACAGTTAAGTCTCCAATTACTAGATTGTTAATTAATTGAGACAAAGAAGTATTTAAATCAGTAATCTGTGATTGAATAGCTGTGCCTGTTGAAGTTACAGTTCCATTTACAGAAACCTCTACATTTGAAAGTGCAGTGTTTAAATTTGAATTTGTATTTTCAAATTGAGCAACCATACTATTGTTTACATCATTTAAGATGTTATTTAAGGAAGTATTTAGATTTGTAACATTTGCACTAATTTCTTGTCCTGTTTCTTCAACTAACCCAGTTATTGATAAATTAACATCAGATAATTCTAAATTTAAACTATCAGTCATACCTGTTAATGTATTAATTTGCTCTAAAGCTGGATTTAAGTGGAAAGACTGTGAACTCTTAATTGTTTGATTCCCTCTAGTACAAGTCACTTCTTGTTCAAATGTTCCCAAAGGAGCATCAACAAGTGAATCTGTTCTATACCAATTCCCTGCAATATTTGATTCTGTCATTAATTGATTATCTACAAAAACTGTTTTATCAGGATTTAAAATTGTAACCCTACATTCATTAACAGCAATTGGATTCCCTCTATAATCTGCTAATCTAATAATTGTTGCTGCTGAATCATTTTTCCAATATTCAGTGTGAGAAACCCATTGTAATGAGATCTCATCATCTACAACTTTAGTACCACTTGCATAGGCTGTTGCTAAAAATGCAATTCCTAAAAAAATTACAGAGATTAATAACCATTTAATAACAACTTTTCTTTTATTTTTTTTAATAGTCATATAATCTACATCCTTTTTACTTTTTTAAAACATTTCTTTTTGAAATATTTTATTCTAAATTTAAATTACCTAAATTTAATTAGATTTATAAAACACTTATAAATACCAACCTAAATCTAAATAATTAAAATTAAATACTTACAATATATGTTAGAAATTATCTTTATAAAGTTATGTATTTAATAATCTAAAGCCAGATTATTTAAAAAGTATTAAAAAATACTTCCTTTTCTTTAAAGAATCACTATTATAGATGTATTCTTGAACAGAAAAACCACATCTATTAAAAGAAGAAGATATATCTTTAAAGACGATCTCTGACTCAGGATAAAACTGAATTACTGCTTTTCCATTTACATTTAATAAATTATATAAACCCTTTCCAATTTTTTTAATTAAATTCTTTAAAAGTAGTTCCCTTTTGTTTGCAATTACCCATTGTAATGCAGAGATAGAAATTATTAGATCAAATTTATTTTTAATTTTATTTAGATCTTCAAAACCTAAATCCTCTACTAAAAAGCCCTTATCTTTTGCAATCTTTATCATTTCTAAAGATGGATCAATACCCTTTAGATTAATAAAACCTAAATCTTTTAAATATTCTAAAGAAAAACCAGTCCCACAACCAACATCTAAAATAAATATTTTTTTATTATTTAGATTAATACCGCTAATTGATAATGCAATTTTGGTCAAAGTAATTTGAGATCTTTTCATCCCAGAATTATTTTCATACCTCTTTACTTCTTGTTGAGTATAAAAAGCATTTGGATTTTCAAATTCTTGTTCAGGAGTAATTAATTTTGCCATATATATACATACTTTAGAAACTTATATATAATTTTGTAATTATTACAGATAATTTATGAAAAATACATATTTAAATGTATTGTATAATAATAAAAATATCAAGCTTACAATTAAAAATTACAAAAGTGAAAATATATATGAAACTAGGAACAAAAAAACCAAAGACAGTTACAAAACCAGTAAAATCAATTACAGAGCTTACAATTAATAAAGAGCTAAATACTGAATTAAAAAACAGAAGTGTAAACAAAAAATTAGGAAAATATAAAAGAAATAAAACAAAAGAAATTAAAGAAGAATTAAAAAAATTAAATAAAACAACTACTTCAAAAGAATTTCATTATTTTGATGGTAAAAAAATTAATAAATTTAATTTAAATATATTAGAATTACAAAACATCCATAAACTACTTCCTCCAAAAGACAAAAAAATATTAAAAGATATAACTGCTGAAATTTCTTTAAGAATTAGTAGAGAAATACGTAGAAAAAGAATTGTCTTTAAAGATAATTTTGGAGAAGTTGCAAAAATGACCCCAAATTATTTGTTATCTCTACCTTTAAATAAAATTGAAAAATTAATTACACCTTATGAGTACAAAAAATTATTTGAAATTGCTAAAAGAATACCTGAAAAAAATATTAATTTTATTTTAAAAAATTATGAGTCAGTTAAAACATTGCAAACTAAAAATAGATTCTTAGCAGTTTCAACAATCCTTGTAAAGACAGGTCTAGCAAGTATTAAAGGGTTATTTGAAAATAAACCAAAAGCTAATGTGCAAAAGAAAGAAATTCCAAAAACTCCAAAAAAATCTATTTTAAATAAAAAATCAGTAACTGATAAATACCCCTTATATCAAAAGATTTATGTATCAAAAATCTCAAAAGAAGAACGTAGACAAAAATTAAATGTTTTTGGAGAAAAATATTTTTCAAGAATAGAAAAATTACTTTCAAAATACACACAAAAAGAAAAAATAACCACCATCCCCACAAACATTATTAGTGGGATAGAAAGAATTGTAGAAGACTCATTAACTCACAACAAAAGCATTTTCTATGTTCAAAAAAGATATAATAAACTAATATCAGAAAATAAAAAATAAAATTAAGATATGTGTGGAATAATTGGATACATAGGTAAAAAAGAAGCAATACCAATTTTAATAAATGGACTTAAAAGATTAGAATATAGAGGGTATGATTCTTGTGGTGTCTGCATACATGATAATAATCTATTAAAGATAATAAAAGCAAAAGGAAAAATAGTTGATCTTGAAAAAAGAATAAAAAAAGAAAATAATCTAAATTCCACAATAGGAATTGCACATACTAGGTGGGCAACACATGGAATTCCAAATGAGATTAATGCCCACCCTCATTTCTCAGAAGATAATAATCTAGCAATTGTGCATAACGGAATTATTGAAAATTACGATACTATAAAGTTACTTCTTCAAAAAGAAGGCTACGTTTTTAAAACCCAAACTGATTCTGAAGTAATTGCCTTTCTTGTTAACAAATTCTATAAAAAATCTAATAATCTAAAAGATGCTGTTTTAAAAGCACTTACACAAATTACTGGAACTTATGGCTTGCTTGTTTTATCTAAAGACAAAAGAGAAATCATTGTTGCAAGAAAAGGCTCTCCAATAATTATTGGAATTGGAAAAAATGAGTTCTTTGTTGCAAGTGACACTTCTGCAATATTAGAGTATACAAAAAATGTAATCTATTTAGATGATTTTGAAATTGCAAAAATTACAGATACTAATTATGAAATTACAAGCCTAAAAAATCAAAAAATAAATAAAGAAATACATAAAATTAAGACCTCTCTTGATCAAATTGAAAAAAGTGGTTATAAACATTTTATGTTAAAAGAGATTTTTGAACAACCAGAAAAAATAAAAGATGCACTCTCAGGAAGAATTGATTTTAAAAATAATAGAATTGTCTTAGGAGGAATATGCTTAACAAAAGAATTTTTTAAAAACATAAATAAAATTGTAATTGTTGCTTGTGGAACTTCTTGGCATTGTGCATTAATTGGAAAATTTGTTCTTGAAAAATATTTAAGAATTAGTGTTGAAGTAGATTATGCATCTGAGTTTAGATATAGAAATCCAATAATTGATGAAAATAGCTTAGTAATTGCAATTAGTCAATCAGGAGAAACAGCAGACACCCTTGCAGCAATTAAGGAAGCTAAAGAAAAAAAAGCAAAAATCTTTGGAATTGTTAATGTTGTTGGCTCAACTATTGCAAGAACTTCAGATTGTGGAATCTATACAAGAGCAGGACCTGAAATTGGGGTTGCCTCAACTAAAGCTTTTACAAATCAACTTGTGTCCTTGTGGTTACTTACTTTATTTATTGGGCAAAAATTAAATAAAATTACAGAAAAAGAAACTAAAGAAATTATAAATAATTTAAACAATTTGCCTGAAAAAATTAAAATTGTTTTAAATGAATCTAAAAAAATTAAAGAGATTGCAAGTAAATTTAAAAATTCTAAAAACTTTTTATATCTTGGAAGAGGAATCAATTACCCAATAGCTCTTGAAGGTGCACTTAAGCTAAAAGAGATTTCCTACATACATGCAGAAGGTTATCCTGCAGCAGAAATGAAACATGGACCAATTGCTTTAATTGACAAGAATATGCCTTCTGTTTTTATTATAAATAAAAATAAAAACTACGACAAAATAATATCAAATATGCAAGAAATTAAAGCAAGAGGAGGAATAATTATTTCCATTGCTACAAAAGGAGATGAACAAATTCTAAAATTATCAGACCATACTATTTTTGTACCAAAAATGGATACCCAGTTTACAACTTTTGTAAATGTGATTGCTATGCAATTATTAGCATACTACATTGCAGATCATAAAAATTGCGAAATAGACAAACCAAGAAACTTAGCAAAGTCTGTAACTGTTGAATAAATTAAAAAGATTTATAAACATATCAAATATTATAATTAAGTACTATTACCATTTAAAAATGATTTATTATGACTGAAATAAAATACATTTATGAAAATAAAGAATATAATAATATATTACAAAAAATAATATCTAAAAATGTTAATGTTAATGATATTAATAAATATTACCTAAATATAAATCTCCAAAAGAAAGATAAAAATAAAATTGTAGATTTTCTAACTGGACTTGACAACAGCACAATACATTCTAAAAAAAATATTTTAGAAAAATTAGATTATTTAAAAAAAGATCTACAAAAAGATTTCTGTAAATATATACTTAATTATCTTATTGGTTATAGAGAATTAACTTTATTAATAGATGATGACAATCTAGAAGAAATAATGATAAACAATTATAATGAAATATTTGTAATCACAAGAAAAAATGAACACTATAAAACAGATGTGTCTTTTACAGAAAAAAATTATGAATTGTTATTAAAAAAAATTAAAAAAACAATCTCTAAAGACTTTATAGATAGAGATTTTATAGATGGAATTTTGCCTGACAATTCAAGAATAAATATTGTTTCTAAAAATATTTCTAAATTTAATTTAATTACAATTAGAAAATTTCTTAAAAGGCCTCTTACAATTGTTGACTTAATTAATAATAAAACAATAAACTACGAGGTTGCTGCTTACTTATGGATCGTTATTGACGGTCTTAAAATAAAACCTGCAAATCTTTTTGTTTGTGGTGGGACAAGCACTGGAAAGACCACCTTTCTAAATATCTTACTTCATTTTATATCTAAAGATAATAGAGTTATTGGTGTAGAGGACACTAGAGAAATTGATATTTCTATGTTTGAAAATAATGTTAGTCTTGTAAGTAATATTGCTGATCCTGATAGTCTGTACAACATAACAATAAATATTTTAAGAATGAGACCTGACAGAATCATTATTGGAGAAACTAGAGGGAAAGAAGCAAAAGCATTGTTTATGGCTATGGACACAGGGCATCAAGGTTGTTTATCTACAATTCATGCAAACAACAGTGTAGACTTAGTTGACAAGTTAGTATCTAGTCCTATGAATATAGAAACAGTATATATTAAATTATTAAATGTAATAATTACAGTTAATAAAAAAATAATAGATGGAAAAATCTACAGATATGTTTCAGAAATTACAGAAATTAAAAGAATAGGAAACATTACCTTTAATAATGTGTATTTAAATGATAATGTAGAATCCGAAAGTAAAGTTAATTTTATGAGTTCACATTTTTTAGAAGAAATTTGTGATAAACTTAACATATCTAAAAATAAACTTAAAGAAATTATAGAGAATAGAATTAGAACATTAAGATTAATTGTGGAGAAAAATATTACAGATATTAAAGAGATTAGAGAAATTCTTTTAGAAAATAATAGAGAGATATTTTAGTCTTTTGTTTTACAAACCAATTTTCATTTAATTCTTTTCTGACTACAAATCTTTGTATCTAAACAATTGGTTTTATCTTTAAAATTTAAAAAATTCTTAATTAAAAATATAACTTAGGGATAAACCTAATTAACAAAATACCTTTATATTTACATTTAATCATAATTAATTATAGAAATTAAAAAATAAATTACTATAAAGGTGATAACTTATGAAAAAGAAAAATACAAATTTTATTTTAGGAACAATAATATTAATTTTAGCAGTTTTTATTATTGGTCTATTAATTAATCAAAATAGTTTACAAGATCAAACAAATTTACCTAATAACACTATAACACCAAATGATAAAAACTTAGAAAAAAAATATGCAAATTTAACTTATAGTGAATTTCAAACTAAAAAAAATAGCCCATTTATAACAATTACCTCAGAAGAATTACTAACTTTGTTAACTACAACAAATGCACAAAATTCTAGAAGTATGTCATATAAATCTCAAGGTTTAATTTCTGCACCTATGGCTATGGACGATTCATTAGCTATGCCTGAATCAGTGTCTGTAGAGGCAGGAGGTTCAAATGACTTTTCAAACACAAATGTTCAAGTCTCAAATATTGATGAAGGAGATGTTGTTAAAACTGATGGAAAGCATATCTTTATTGCTAAGAACAATACTATAACTGTTATTGATAATGTTACACCTCCAATAGCAGAAGAAAATAAATATACACTAAAAATAGAAGATGATAATTTAGATGTAAGTAATCTAAATATTAAAGCAATGTTTGTTAACAAAGAAGAAAAGCTATTATATGTAATTTCTGAAAAGCAAATAATAGAAAGTAAATTTACAGAATATTCAATCTTATATCCTCAAATGAATTACATTCCTTTTACAGTGATTAACACCTATAAAATTAATGACTCTTCTTTAGAAGAATTAAGTTCAATTGAAACAAAAGGAAATTATTATGAGTCTAGAATGAAAGAAGGAATAGTCTATATTATTACAAATGATTACTTATATGATTTTAGACCAATAGCTTATTATGACACAGTAATGATCCCAGTTTCAGAAACTAAAAAAAATGTAAAAACTAACTTTAAACCAACAATTGTTGTTCCAAGAGATGTTACTGCTGAATCAAAGGTAATGTATAATTTAACTACACTTTCCTATTCTAAAAACACATCCTCAATAATAGACAGTATAGATTTAATTTTAGATAATTCAAACACATTGTATATGAGTTATGACAACTTATATATTGCAACTCAGAAAAATAGATACTACCCATTCTATAGATTTGCAGGAAATAATAACAACAATATAGATCCTGTCTTTGAAGAGATTTATGATAAAGTTTATCCTTTAGACGTGTCTAACAAGATTAAAGATAATTTAGAAGATCAAGACAAATTAATTGAAATCTTAAATGATTATTACAAAACTCTTGATCAAAAAGAAAAGGAAGAACTTTATAATAAAATTAATGATGAAACAAACAAATACTATGAAGAACAAAGAGCAGAATTTGATAAAACCTATATTAACAAAATAGAACTTAAAAGTAATGGTTTGTTTGGAGAAATTATTCAAGGAGAAGTTAAAGGGAATTTATTAAATCAGTTTTCCTTAGATGAATCAGATAGTTATTTAAGAGTTGCAACAACCTACCAAGATTACAATGGGTATAGCTCAATAAATAAAAATGCAGTTACTATTCTTAACAGTTCCTTAAAAGAAGTGGGGATAGTTGATGAAATTGCCCCAACAGAAAGAATTTATAGTGCAAGATTTATGGGTAGTAAATTATACTTAGTTACATATAGACAAGTAGATCCATTCTTTGTAATTGACCTTTCATCCCCAACAAACCCTGAGATTTTAGGTTACTTAAAAATAAGTGGTTATTCTGATTATTTACATCCAATTTCAGAAAATTCAATTTTAGGTGTTGGACAAGAAACTGAAGCTAACGAATGGGGTGGAGAAAACAGAGCTGGTGTAAAGGTTGCATTGTTTGATGTAAGTGATTTCTCTAACCCTGTTGAAGTTGGAAAATGGGTTTCAGATGTGAGAGGTTCAAGCACACAAGTCTCTTATGATCACAAAGCTTTTTTGTATATTGCAAAAAACAATTTAGTAGTAATTCCAATATCAGAATATTATAACACAACTACTCCTAAATTTGGATTTGTGGTTTTAAAAGCAGATGAAAGTGGGGTTAATGAGGTTACAACAATTAACCATATACAAAGTAATAAATATTATTCCTCTCTTGCAAGAAGCTTATATATAGATAATGAGCTTTACACAATATCTGATGATCTATTAAAAACCTATAACTTTGACACAGAAGAAGAAACAGAATTACCAATTTAAATTCAGGTTAAATAAATAGATAATCTGTACAACAACTCTTTTGAGGAAATAATTTCTCAAAAGAGGTTCTTTTTTATTTTTTATAAGAAATGATTATTTAATTTCTTTTTTTAAAAATACTCTTAAATATTATATAAAAATAAAGATGATAAGCCAAAGAAAGATAATTCAATTTGGCTAAAACCTTAAAACTTACTTTACTTTGTAAACTAACAAGTAAACTATTGCAGTAATAATACTAAAAAATATTGCAAACACAATCCATAACACTTTAGCTAATGATGATAGCCCTTTATTGTAAGTTACTACATCATAGATAACCCAAATTGCTGCAATTACTGCTAAAATTCCAATCATAGTTGTTCCCAAACTCATATTATCTCCCCCTTAACATTTTTATTTAAATAAACTCATGATTTCTTTAGTAGCCCTATTTAATTGAAACTTAACATTTAAATTTAAATTATTTTTTTAATTTATTTGCCAACACCACTAATTGAACAACAACTAATACACCAATAACTACCCACCAAATAGTGTTAATTAAACCTATATTTTTACATGTATCTAAAGCATTAACTATTGGTAAGCTACAATCACTTAATTTTTGAACAAATGTTATATTTGCACTTCCTAAAATTCCCCAATCAACATTTATAATTTTTACATATCTTAAACTAAAAAAGATACCTGCAATTATAATCCAAACAAAATCAAAAATACCAACTTTCTTTTTTTTATTCATCTAATCACCCCTTATTTTTTTATCTTTTTATAATTATTAATTTATTTTATACTTAATAAATTGAAGTTTTTAAAACAAGTTATTCAATTTATATTATATTAAACATATATATTATGTTACAAAGTGCATATATATTATGTTACAAAGTGCATATATATTATGTTACAAAGTGCATATATATTAGAAATAAATTTAAAAAATAGGGTGGGATTAAAAAATTTAGAAATCAGCCTTAAATTAATTTAAATTTGAATTTAATAATCTTAAAACAAATTAGAAATAAAATAAAAAACAGAACTATTTATATTTTGTTTTTTTCTTTGGAGAATTTAATTTATTAATATTTTTAAATAGGTCTTCTGCATTTTTGTCTGCAATTTTCATATACTCTTCTGGTATATAATTTTTTTATATCTCTTTTTGGCAAAAGCTCTATAAAATCTCCAATATGCATCTTAGAAAGATTAGAAGCTCCTGAAATTGTAATTTCATCTTCAACATATAACTTAATAGCTTATCTATAAACTATTGACTTATCAATATTTTTTAATTTAGAAACTTTTTTAACTTTATTATCTATATCTTTTTCTAATCTTAAACTTATAGTAGATAATGTCTTAATCATATACTTTTCTCTTTAAATATTCTTTAACTTTCTAAAATATATTTTAGTACAGAAAAGTATATAAACTTAATGTTTCATAATATTATTGGTGTGTAGGAAGAAGTTAGAAAGGATCGCATCTTTCTTTTACTAGTATGCTTAAGCTAGGCTTTTATTGTTTTTTGAGGATTTTAATGCTTCGGTGTTATTTTTTTCAAAGCTCAGTTTTTTCTGCACACCATTTTTTATTTAATCTAAATTTTTTATTTTTTTATAAATACTCTTTTTCTTTAAATTATATAATTTTTAATTTATTTTTAAATTAGATTTATAAGAAAATAACTATAAAAAAAACAGACATAAAAAAATTAAATATTAAAAGAAATTATTTTTTAAACAAAATTGAATATGCATAATACCTATCTATTTTTTTCACACTAGATTTTTTATAAATTTCACTTTGCTTTTTAGACAGTTTAAATCTTACTGTATGAAATTTTATAACATCATAATTATAGATATTTATGTACTTTTTATTAGATAACATTTTTGAAATATCTTTTTCCCAACCAACTTTTTCAATAAAATCCATTTGACTCTTTAAAGGATAATATTGTCTATATACATTAAACCAATCATTAAGTGTTTTAGAAATAAATTTCCAAGAATCTTCCAAACCTCTAGAAACATATATGTTTATTGCAAGATATTTTTCTTTAGTTAATTTATAAATATTTTTTAAAATCTTTACATTCTCTTTTTCTGTATTATAATGAAAAACATTTCTAGAAATAGAGTAGTTTGCTTTTTTACCTTTATTAAAATCTTTTAAGTCTGAACAAACATAAGAAATTTTTTCTCTTTTAATAAATTTATTTTTATCAACATCAATAACTATTATTTTTAGGTTTTTATATTCTAAAAGAGCATTAATTATAGTTTGGGCTAAAACTCCTGTTCCTCCACCCCAATCATAAATTAAAATATCTTCATTAGGAGTATGATTTTTTTTAATATCTTTAATTAAATTACTTACCTCAATGTAATTATTATCAGAATACACGCTAGGATATTTTTTTCCAAATTCAGTTCCAAAATCTCTTATTTTCATTATCCTTCACAATTTAATTTATTAATCTTTTTTGAAAATATAATTTAATTTATTACTTTTAAAAATAACTAATTAGTTAGCATTACTTTTAGTTTTTTACGATTAATAAAAACTCTAATTAACACCACCACTAGTAACACTATGCCGGACCAAACATGAACATCTACAAACATTGTAAACTTAACAGGAACATCTTTTAGATAACTAACTAATAAGGGTATAGTAGAGATAGTTAAAATAATTAAAGAAATTATAGTAATCCAAAGTAATATTTTATGTAGTTTTATTTTCACAAATTTTCACTAATCCTAATAAGTATACTTTAGTAATTTGATAAGCAATAAATTTAAAAAGAAGAGTATACTTTGAAAAATGGGTTAACAAGATATTTATTACATAAGAAATTTAATTTGTTAAATTATTTTATTATATTATGAAAAATAATTATCTTGAAAAGAAGAGTTATTACTAAAGGATGTTAATGATTGTTAGTTGTAGCTAGTAATGAGATGTTTCTAGTAAGAGTTAAACTGAAAGTAAAAAGTGCTATTTTTATTTATCACTTAATAAAAAATCAGAAATATCTTTTATATATATAGATTCATCACAAATTTTAGTTAAATGATAAGATTTTGTTTTTGGAAAAATCACATTATATACTTGTTTTGCTAATGCTTGAACTTCTAAAACAGCAGGCACAAAATCTGCATCATTTGATACTAATATAGCAATATCAAATTTATCATTATAAGCACAACTAACCATATCTACAGCTAAGTTAACATCAACACCTTTTTCTACCATAGTTCCATCTCTAGGTTCTAAACGTCCTAAAGTTAACTTTAATCTTTTTATATTTTGTAATTTTGCAAAATATTTCTGTTGTTTTTTATATTTCTCAGGAAATTTTATTTGATTTAAAGGTGCTGAATAATAATAGATGTTTACTAAATTATTATCTTTAACTAAAAAATCAACTAATTTTTTAATATCTATCTTTGTTAAATTAAATGAAATTTTTAAAGAATTATAATAATTAGAACCATCTATAAAAATCATTACTTTTTTCATAAAATCAGTATTAAGTGCACCTACCGTTGCTCGCAAGCAATGGTAGGGAGATTAGTAAAATATTATAAGTATAGAAAGATATTTAAAACACACTATTTTAATTATTCTTAAAGCTTCTGGCGGGACTTTAACCAAAAGTGAAAAGTACTCTTTTTATTTTTTAGGACTATGTTCTCTATTACTTCTAATCATAAAATCATATTTTAAGTATAATAAAACATCTTCTTTCATACTAGGATATTTTGTAAAATTTTTGTTAACTATATCTATTACTTTTATTTCAGATAATTTTTTTTTATTAATTTCACTAGCTAAAAGAACAGTACTTTTAAATAATTTAGAATTAGGTCCTTTTAAAATTTCTTTTCCAATTCTATTTCTTTCAGCAGTTAATTCAGATAAATTACTTAAATTTACAGATTTTCTAATAGTTGGTTTAGGTTTTTTTGATATAGGTTTATTAAATAATCTTGATAATATTTTTTTCAAATTATCACCTCTTAATTATAGTATTATTGCAAATATTTATATAATTTTCTAAAAAATTAAGCTTCTTTGCGGGAATTTTTTTTATTATCAAACCATTGGGTGTCAACTTCATAAAAAGCAATTGCTTTTTAGGATCCTAAAAAATTTAAGATTTTTTATGAGACCAAAACCAGTTGTATTGAACCTTAGGTTAAAAGCGCTCTTTTTATATTTTATGATAAAATTAATCAAATAAATCTTCTTTACTTAATTTTGATTGCTTTAGTATTGATAATAAGGTTCCAGGAGCTATTTCTTTATGTAATGGAACAACAGTAATATAAATTTCATTATTAACAATTTTCTTTAATCTGATATGACTTCCTTTTTGTCCAACAATTTTAAAATTATTTTTTTCTAAAATTTTAATTAATTCTTTTCCAGAAATAACAGAAAGTTTACTCATTTATTAAACCTCTAAGCTGTAATTTCTAAAGAAAACATTTTTGCAGGATAAATATTTTTAATAACTTCTTTTGAATCTTCATCTTCTAAAAATAATTCTACAGCTTCTTTAAGATTTAAAAGAGCTTCTTTTTCATTGTCACCTTGACTGGCTATATTTAACTCAGGACAAAGTGCAACAAAAAGATTATTTTCTTTTGTTATTATTGCAGATAATTTCATATCATTTCACCTATAATGTATTATAGAAAGAAACAAAATTTAAAGCTTTGTTTTTTAAGATAAAGGGTAAAAGCTCCTTTCAAAGCTTCTGGCGAGAGTCGAACTCGCGACCTCAACCTTACCAAGGTTGAAAGGTTAGGGTCATAAAAATTGTCATTTTCTCTAGATCCTTTATTTAAAGCGACTTTGAGCATTTGGTTAATGTAAGTGGATATCTTAATATCTTGTTTTTTTAAGTAAAAATATATATTTTTATCCAGAGTTATTGGAACAAAAATCTTCTTGTTTTTCTCAAGTTTTTTAGGTCTAGCCATATATAAATTATAGGTAATTAGATTTAAAAATGTATAATATTAAATAATTTTTTCAATAAAATTAACACATTTACTTGAAATTAATATATAAGGATCTTGAGTTATGAAAAAAGTCAATCCTAAATTTGATAAAATTAAATTATAATCTTTTAAAGAATAATTTTCAACAATATTAGTAGACTTTAAAATATTATCAATGTCTTTTATTGAATATTTCCTTTTATAATTATATTTTTTTAAATATAAATATTTAAAATTTAATTTATCTAATTCATTATAATAAAAAAATGAATTTTCTCTTGAAATCCATTTTTTCTTAAAAAGTAAAAAGATTTCCTTTAATCCTCTATAATTATCATATTCTTTATAAATATAAATACCATTTTTTTTTATTAAAGTATCTATTTTATCTAAACTAAACCTAGGACAAAGACGATTTATAATCAAATCGTATTTTTTATTTATTTTAGTGTTATTATTTATTAAAATATAATTTGTTAAATTATCTCTTTTTTGTGCAAGATATAATAAATCTTTTGAAATATCAACAGCATCAATAAATATATTTTTATTTATTTTAAGATTATATTTTGAAATTATCTTCATTGGTACAAAACCAGTGCCTGTACCAACATCTAATATATTTACCCTTTCTTTTTTCTTTAAATAAAAGTCAATAATAGAAAAAATATTATTAAAAAAAATATCATCAACATTAACCCCAGACACATATTTTTTTTTAGATAAAACTTTATTTCTAATTTTTCCTTTATATAAATTATAATCTACCATATAAATCATTTATTTAATGAGTAAATATATTTAAACACATAATCTAATTCTTTTAAATTATCTACAACTATGAAGATACCATGTTCTTTTAAAATAAAAAAGTTATTTTTTTCAATTATTTCAAATATTTCAAGTGGGATTTCATCACAACAATAAGATTTATATTGTTTTGATTTATAAGAGTTATATTTTTCATTATAAGTAATATTAGGATCGTGAAAATGAACAATATATTTTGAATTACATTTAAAAAATAATTTAGATAAAAAAGGAGTTTCAACAGATGGTAAAGGACATTTTGAAGGATAATATATTTCTCTTTTTTTAGAATTATATTTTATCGGAACAATTTCTTTTTTATTTAACTTAAATATATTATATCCTGAAGCAGAAACAAATATCTGATTATTTATCTTAAACGAAATATTCCCACTAGAATCATTTACAAATATATATTTTTTAAGTATAGTATATATTTTATTATATTCTTCAAATTCACCTATATTTTTAACAAATTTATTATCTTCAATTAATTTAAAATCCTGATATTTATTAAAATACAAAAAAACATTATCTATTACTTTATCAATATTTGCTGCGGTTATTTTATTATTTTCTATCAATGGCCAAAGAATAGTGTGTTTTTTACTTAATTCAGGCAATATTTTTTTATTTAAATTATTCCAATATTCCATATTCATTGAAGGCACAATTATTTTTGGAGCATTACTTGAAAAAAATAAACTTAAAGGCAAATTATCCGCAATATTTAAATAAATTTTATTTAAAGAATTAAAAGTACAAGGGTAAAACAATATTAAATCTTCTTTAGGCAATTTTTTTTTATTAAAATCTATTATAACTCTATTTTTAGGTAAATTTTTAATTTCATTACTAAAAATTTTTACCGTATTAGGAGTGAATATAAAATATATATTAAATAATTTTAATTTTTTATAAATATAAGGTAAAAATTCAATTTTTTTAGCAGAAGAAACTAATATATAAATTACTTTCATAAACAAAACACATTTTTTAATTCATTTAATGATTTTATATATAATACTGGCAAATCCATATTTATTTCAAAAGGTAATTTAGAACTAATAAAACGTTCATCTATTATTAATTTTATTTTTTTATTATTCCAAACATTAGCTATTTTGATATTTCCAATTTCTATAAAAACACCAGAACTGTATCCTAAACAATATACAAAATCTATATTTCTTATAGGTATATTATTTAAGTACATCCAATTCTGCTTAGTATAAATAGGTTTGAAATCATATTTTTTAACATTATTTAGTAATTCTTTATATTTAATTTCTTTTTTATCTGGTAAATATGCATAGACAGGTCTATATTTTTTAAATTCTATTGCAAAATCTAAAAAAACACCATTATCAGGAATAATATATAATTCTTTAAACTTTAATGATAGATATTTTGCGGTTGATTTTAAAATAGATTTATATTTTATTTTAGAAAGATCAGTATTTTTAAATATTTTATTTAAATCAGAGGGGCCAATAACCATTAATTTATATTTTAATTCTTTTTTGTATCCAATAGATTGCATTTGATCCATCTCCATGACAACTTATAATTTGAGGTATTTTCCCAGTAACATCGCCCGCCGCAAATAAATTATTACAAGAGGTTTCATTTTTAGAATCAACTAATATATAATCATTAGAATCTAATTTGCAAATTGATTTTACTATATTCGAATTTGGAATTAAACCTATATATACAAAAATTAAATCTACTTTAACTTCTTTAAAATTATTGTTAAAAATAAATTTAATTTTAGAAATTTTGGATCCTTTTTTTTCTAATACTTTAATTTCTTTAACATCACAAAAATAATCTGCATTTTTACAATCTAACAATCTCTCAAAATATTTTTTTTACAAGGTAATTCTTTATTTTTTTCTAATAAATATACTTTTTTAGAAATTTTAGACAAATATATAGCGGCACTTGTTCCTGAATTTCGACCACCAATTACAACACAATTCTTATTTTTTAAATCATTAAAGGTGCCTGCTAAATTATATACATTTTTAAATTTATTAAAATCTTTTAATATCTTACTATTCATTCCAGTACATACAATTACAAATTCGGTATAAATTTTTTTAGAACAAATAATTTCAAAATAATTATCTAGTTTATTTATTTTTTTAACAAAATCTTTTAATATAATTGTTTTTTTTTCTAATAATAACTTTTTATATTCTTTTATCAAATAATCTGGAGATTTATTATCTGCAAAAAATAACCCATCTGTAGTTTTATGTGTTTTTATTGAATTATATGCAAAAAAACCAATCTCATTATTAGAAATTAGTAATAAATCATCTTTAGGTCCATCATAATATTTAATAGCACCCATGGCAGCAGGGCCCCCACCAATAATAACTATTTTGTATATTTTAGAAGAAATCATTATTATCGTTTTTTATATTTTTTAAAAGTATTTTTTGGTTTGGGTTTTATTGATCTGTCAACCATTTTATTTTTTTTTAATGCAAAATTTTTTTCAGAAATTATTCCATGAACAATTGGAAATATATTTCTAATTTTTAAAAAACTAGCTTTATTTAATGGATAATGTATTAACATAGTCAATAATTCTAATTTTTTCTTAGACAATCCATTTTCAGAACCAAAAACAAACACACTCTTTTCTTTTAACTTTAATTCAAAAACACTGTTAGATTGTTTACTTGGAGTTGTACCATATAAATTATAATTTTTCTTTTTAAGAAAATTAATTGTTTTTTCATAATCTGGTCTAAAAAATATTTTTTTATTAATTATTTTCTCAAAGTCTACGCTTAAATTTGGATAATATGTAAATAGATAAGATTTTACTTTTTGAGTTTTTATTAAACTCTGATAAAATTCTTTTTCTTTACCACAAAAAATAAATTTATGATCTTTCGGGGATTCAAAAACACTAATTAATATAGATGCAAAATCAATTTTATCAGTAATATTATCAAATAAAAAAATCATACTAATCACTTTTTATATATATAATAAACAAAAGGTTTCTTAGTTAATCCTTTTGAATCATATTTTTTAAATTTAAATCCTAAATTATCTAATTCTTTTTGCTTATGTAAATGTATTTCTTCAGAATCATAATCTATTTTTATAATTTTATTTGTTTTTGTTTTTTCAAAAAAAATAGTTTGATAGAAACCAATATTATTTTGTTTACTAGATAAAGATAATTTAATTACATTATTTGAATTTTGAATATCTATATAATTATTAGAATAATTTTCAAAATTATATGGAATGTCAAAAACTAATATTCCATTTTTAGTCAATAATAACTTACAAATGTTTAAAACCTTTTTAAGATCTTTTAAAGAGATGTAATTAAAAACCCCTCCATATGCAAAAATAACATCAAAAGTATTTTTATTTTTTAAAACAAAATTTTTCGGAAAATTAATAATATTATAGCAATAATAGTTTGTTTTTTTATCTCTATTTATATTAGAAAACATTTCTTTATTAATGTCAATTCCTATATATTTATTATAATTTATTTTTTTTCTTAATGAAAAACCATGTTTATCTGTACCACAACCTAAAGATAAAATCGAATTGTTTTTATTAACAGATATATTTTTTAAAATCAGATCAGATTCAAAATTATAATTTTTATAATTAAATAATTCATCATAACTTTGATGATAATATTTATATAATTTATTCACTTACATAACCTCTATATATTTATATTAGATATATATTTATAAATCAATTTAATATACTTAAACTTACCAAGGTTAAAAGGTTAGGGTCATAAAAATCGTCATTCTCTCTAGATCCTTTATTTAAAGCAACTTTGAGCACTTGGGTAATGTATGTAGATATCTTAACATCTCTCTTTTTTAAGTAAAAATATATATTTTTATCCAGGGTAATTGGAACAAAAATCTTCTTGTTTTTCTCAAGTTTCTTAGGTCTAGCCATATATAATTTATAGGTTATTAGATTTAAAACAGTTAATATTTAATTAAAATAAAAAGTACATAAAAAGACTAGATAAAAAGTGTATTTTAATTTGATTTAATCTATTTTTAATGAAAACTTTAATCTTGAACCATAAATATTAAACAATAAGTAACTAATATTACCCCATTTAACATTATATTCTTTACACAAATTAGGTATTTTAGGAAATAAATTCTTATTATGGTTTTCATTACTAGTTTCATCAGTAATTAAAATAGTACCTTCATTTTTCATAGAATAAGCAATTAAATATAAATCAGCATATTTACTTTCAAATTTGTTAATTTCTGCTTCTATTACTTCAGGGGATTGTATTTTTTTATTTTTCTCAATAACATTTTTACTTAATTCTGTAATTTCTGAAAGAAACAGATATTCTGTTTTAAATATTTTATTTTTAATTTTAGGGTATATGAAATCTTTATACCCCCAATTATTTTTTATCTCATCATGAACTTTATCAATTACAATGATATTATCATTATTTATTTCATTAACAAAAAAATTACATAAATCTACAAATAATTTAGATTCTTCTTTTTTATATTTATTTTCACAGAAATAATAATATTTAAAAAAGTTAGAAATACTATTAGTATCAATAATAACTTTAGGAGTAGATAAATTTGTCAAATTGATCCCTTCCTTTTAAATTTAAACTAGAACAAATTCTATTTTCATCTACATTTCCACTAAAATAGTTTTCTTTTAATATACTAGCAAATAAATTAGATCTAATTGCTTTAGGTTTTCCAAAACCAACAATTTTACCTTGTTCTTTTAATAATTCTCTATCAATTTTGGCTTTTTCTTTTTTGGTATCCATACTTTTTTGAATTTCATCTAAAGCATGCTCGTAATCTTTATCTGTAATTTTATTTTCTATTTTTAATCTTGTATATATTGCTTTATAACTTAAATAAGTTTTATTATGTAAATTATTTACAAAATTTTTCAAATTAGAGTTATTTCTTACAAAATTAACTCTTTCAAATTCTGAAAAAGAATCTTTTTCTAAAAAACAATATGCAAAATTATTACACCAATTTTCAACATCAGTATTAGGTTTAGAATGATCTAAATCATTATCTATATCTTCACAATCTAATAAATAATGTGCAAACTCATGTAATAGTGTAAAAATCTCTCTTCTTAACTGTTTTTGCCTTTTTAAAACAATAAAATTTGGTTTTAAAAAGAAACCACTAAAATTAACAGGATTTTTAACATTATGATTTTCAATAAATTCAAAAACAAAAACATTATGACTTTCTATAACTCTAATTAACCATTCTAGAAAATATCTATCTTTATCTTGATTTTTATTAACCTTTAAGTTTAATTTTTCAAAATTAGAATGTATTTTTTTAGAAATTACATAAGGGTTATCTTTTAAATTATATCTTTCAATCTTCCTTTCTAAATTATAATCTACAAGATTACTTAGATAAGATATTTCAAACTTTTTTTGTTCAAAAAAATCAATTTTCTTTTTAGTTTCTAAATCCATTTCTGCATTAAATTTATCTTTTCTAAAAAAAATACTGTTATTTTTATTAAAAGGGATATTTCTAGTAGTAATATACCATGTTAATCCTTTTTCAAAAATAGAATCAAATCTTTTAAGATAATCTAAACTAACATTAATTGTACCTTCTAGTATTTTTGTAAAAATATCTTTAGTAATAATGTTTCTCTTTCTATACTTACCACTAGAAGTGATGTTTAACTTATCTAACAAATCGTTTTCAGTTAAATTATATTGCATAATTAAATAATTTAACCTATTCGGATTAATTTTATATCTATTATCAGTCATATCTATATTCCTATATTACAATCAAAAAGTTAATAAACTGATCAATAATTAATTTGGTTACATATATATAATAATACAAATATATTTAAATATAATTATCTTAACAAATAATAGCTAAAATTTAATTTAGCTACTGATAATTAATCTTTTTCAAAATAATACTTCAACCTATTAAACAAATCATTATCCACTATAAATTTATTTAAAATATCATCTTTAATATTAGTAAATATGTTTTTCTCTAAAGCTTTTGTATATAATATAAAATAATTATCTATATCATTGTATTCTTTATTAAACTTAGAAATAACTTCCTTAAAATCATTAAAATTCTTTATCTCTTTAATATTATTATCTATAAAAATATCTTCACATTCTTTAATATATTTAATATACTCTTTAATAGCTTTTTCTTCTTTTAACATATAAGGAACTTTAAAACCAACTTCAACTGCCCAATTAAAATTTTCTAAAACATAATTATTT
>Ga0265294_10000017_pt1 | contig 174325 bp, 129 predicted proteins | sample MunlanPumphouse3_FD_192504 | JGI IMG/M metagenome (GOLD analysis project Ga0265294, IMG submission 192504) | Groundwater microbial communities from a municipal landfill in Southern Ontario, Canada - Pumphouse #3 | ecosystem: Environmental > Aquatic > Deep subsurface > Groundwater | place... | reverse complement strand
ACTTTACAGATGGATCGCAGATGAAAATCGTGTACAAAAAGCCCTCTAATTACATACCATCAGGACGCGCTCTCTTTTCGAGGCTTTTCTCTCACTTTCGGTGCGCTCTATTTTTGAGGCAATACGACTCATCAAAATAAGGTATTGTCTATAACAAACTGATCCACATTTAGTTATGAAGGAAATAATCAAGAAATTCCTAATGGGGGTAACCGCCTGATTTCAGGAGCTGTTGTAGAAACCGATAGATAAAAGACATAAGGGTATCCCCTTTTTTTTAGTTTATGCCAATGACATGTAGGGGTGTATTGCTATAAAGGCAGAAACAATTCTTGTTAGATGGTGTAGAATCTGGTAGGGTTTCGTCAGTGCCTGTCTTGGGTTTATCAAGGGCTGCTTGATAAAAGTTGGGCTGGGAAATTCTCGAAAGTGATTCGTGGTTTTTCCGGTTTTTCCTCGATAAGGTAATGCGGATTTTGGTATTAAAGTGGAATAATAAAGCAAAGGGATTATGAGAATTAGAACACAAAGCGCGAAAAGTGGTTTCACCCTTATTGAAATCATGATTGTGGTCGCTATTATCGGAATGCTTATGGCGATTGCAGTGCCAAATATCGCGAAAGCCGGTAAAACGGCTCGTAGAAACGCCTGTATGGCGAACATAAAGAATATAGAGAGTGTTATCGAACAGTACAAGTTGGAGCAAAGAACAGCTCCGGCCGACTTGGGCGTTCTCGTTTCTGCCGGATATTTTAAGACGGAGCCCACTTGTCCGGAAGGCGGCACTTATACGATTTCTCCTGAAGATGGTGAAGTGACCTGTTCGATTCCTACCCATAATTCGTCCGCTAGTGCGACGACGGGTGGGGCAGGGCAGTAGCACGGAGCGCAATACAGTTTTGAGCGCTTTGTGATAGAAGATACTTGTAGGTGAGAGGGCCTTTGTGTTTCAATCCCTCTTGAAGATTTGCCAGGGTCTTGCGGAGTGCGGACTTACGAACCCCGCCAGGGCAGGAATGCAGCAACGGCAGTTTGCTCCGTATCTGCTGCGAGTAACCCTGGCTTTTTAATTTAAACCAGGAAAAAGAAATGAAGTTGAAGTAGTTCAGATTAGCTCCTTCGGCTTTATCCTTTGCAATGGCGTACCAAGTTATAGCTCGAAAATATCGGCCTCAACGTTTTGAAGAGGTTGTAGGCCAGGAGCATGTTACCCGAACTTTGAGTAATGCAATTATTCAGAATCGGATAGCTCATGCTTATCTATTTGTGGGCCCCCGAGGTACAGGGAAAACCACAATAGCTCGTATATTTGCTAAATGCTTGAACTGTACGGATGGGCCTCGAGTGGATTTTTCGGATGAGGATCCACGCTGCATTGAGATCAGTGAAGGCCGGTCCCTGGATGTCCTGGAAATAGATGGCGCAAGCAATCGTGGTATTGATGAGATTCGAGAACTCAGAGACACGGCGGCGTATGCTCCTGCAAACGGGCGCTTCAAGATATATATCATTGACGAAATTCACATGTTAACCCGCGAGGCTTTCAATGCTTTGCTGAAAACATTGGAAGAACCTCCTCCACATGTGAAATTCATGTTTGCCACGACTGAACCTGAAAAAGTTTTAACGACGATCCTTTCGCGCTGCCAGCGTTTTGATTTGAAGAGGATTCCTGTAAAGCTCATCGTGAATCAGCTCGAATTCATTTGTGGTAATGAGGGTGTACAAGCTGAGCGCGAGGCCTTGGAAGCCATAGCCCGAGGTTCAGAAGGCTGTTTACGCGACGCGGAGTCTACTTTGGATCAGCTCATCAGTTTTTGTGGTGACAAGATAAAGGAAGAGGATGTCCTCTCCGCATTTGGGCTGACCTCACGGGCTGAAATTCAAAAGCTGACGGGAGTGATACTGGACAATGATCTGGGCGAAGCTTTGAAAAGTCTCCATATCCTCATGGATAATGGTAAGGATATTGCCCGTTTAAACAGCGACTTATTGATGCATTTTCGTAATCTGGCTCTCTTCCAGATTTCTAAGGGGAATCGCTCGTTGACTGAGGTTTCTGATTCGGAATGGGCTTGTATCGAGGCTCAATCCTCCAAGGTATCTCTGGAGGGGCTTTCCCGGATAATGGATATCCTGGTGGGTAATGAGTGGAAACTATCCTCGGCTGCATCTCGTTCTGTGGTGATGGAGCTTTCTCTGGTGGAAGTCTTCAAGGCAAAAGATGCGCTGAGTTTAGATGTATTACTCCAAAAGTTGGAGCATTTGAAAAAGTCTTCGACCGCTTCTTCTGGAAGAGATTCTTCCGTGCCCGCAAAGGCTCAACCTTCTTTTTCGCAGAAAAACCCGAATATAGAGAGTGCTCCTCGCTCCCAGACACCAGCCCCGAAGGTATCTTCTGCGGCTAATCAGTCTCAACGATCCGAGCCAGTCCCCGCATCCAGACCGATGAGTCCTTACGCAGGGCTAGCCTGGTCTCAGAAGCCAGCTGGGGTCGCGGTTATATCTCAACCTGAATCCAAACCCTATCCTAAAGACTTAAACGCGTTCTGGGGTGAATTGTTGGGTTATATTAAAAACCTGGATCTTTTTTTGTATGGAGTATTGCGTGGTTGCGTGTTGACTTCTTTTAAAGGGGGTGTCCTGGAAGTAGGGCTACCCGTTCAAGACACAGGCTTGCAACTTGTTTTGGATACTCCTGAAAAGAAGAAAATTTTTCAGGATTATCTCGCTTCTTGCGGATATCCTAATTGCCGTGTAGTATTTGAGGCGTCCGCTTTGGCTAAGATGGTAGAGCCTGAGCCTCATGCAGAGCAGCAAGTTGCTGTTGAAGAGTCACAGGCAGGAGTGCAGCCTCAAAAGGAGCCTCCGATTACAAAGCTGACAGAGGTGAGTAAACCGCCTCCGTTTGAAGAGATAGACTTTAAAAATGATCCATTGATTAAAAAAGCGCTTGAGGTATTTCAAGCGACTATTGTCCAAAAGGGCATGGATCCCAAAAAATAAAAAATAACTGACTGATTATTTGTTATGTCCAGTATTGGTAAGTTGATGAAGCAGGCTGTTAAGATTCAGCAGCAAATGGAAGAAGTGCAAGGGCAGCTTTCGGCACGCACGGTGGAAGCAACCAGCGGCGGCGGTGCCGTCAAAGTCCTTGTCAGGTGTGACCGTACCGTGGCATCCATCAAAATTGACCCACAGGCTGTGAATCCGGAAGATGTTCAGATGCTGGAGGACTTGGTTATCACCGCCGTGAACGCTGGATTGAAACAGGCGGAAGAGATTTCCACGTCCGAAATGGGCAAAGTGACCTCCGGGTTAAAGTTCCCGGGGTTGTTCTAGTTTTTGTGATTCCTAAAGCTCTTCAGCTTCTCATTACCGAGCTGGGGCAATTGCCTGGTATAGGCCCTCGCTCCGCTGAGCGGTTGGCGCTGCATCTTTTTCTCAAAGGGAAAAGCACCTCGGAGAGCTTGGGTAACTGTCTCCTTCGTCTCCATAAGGAAGTGTCGTTTTGCCCAGTATGCGGTGGGCTTTGTGAGGCGACAGGATGCGCGATCTGCCAGGATGTGAGCCGGAACAGCGAGCTTCTATGTGTCGTTGAGCGTCCGGTTGATATTCTTTCCATTGACAAATCCGGAGCCCTCAAAGGGCGCTATCACGTGCTGGGTGGAAAGCTTTCGCCCATTAATGGTGTTGGTCCGGAAGATTTACGCTTGGCGGAGCTCTTTGATAGGGTGCGTAAAGAAGGCGTAAAAGAAGTTTTAATTGCTTTGGGGATGGATGTGGAATCTGCGGCTACCGTTTATTTTATGACTAAGCGCCTGGCTGACTTAGGTGTGAAAGTGTCGCGTTTGGCACAAGGATTGCCGGCGGGAGCCTCGTTGGAGTTTGCGGATGGTTTAACGTTAGAGAGGGCAATAGAAAACCGTATACCCGTGGAAAATAAATAATTGAGGTTTTAAGTGAGTATGAGTCATTGTGAGAAGATAGTGGCATTTGATCTGGGGAAAGTACTTTTGGATTTTGACTACATGAGAGCAGCCGGGAAGTTGCTGCCTTTATGTGGCGTCTTTCCTTTAAAGTTTTTAGGGATTTTAACTGGATCAGGATTGCTGGAGAGTTTGGAACTTGGAGAGATCGGAGACGACGAGTTTTACGAAGAGGTTGCCAAGCTGACTAAATTCAAAGGGACTCGAGAGGATTTTATGGAAGCGTTCGGGAATATTTTTACTCCCATAGATGAAATGATTTCCTTTCACTCTGAATTGAAACGCGCCGGAGTAAAGACCTATCTTTTTTCCAATACTAACGACACTGCTGTAAAATGGATTTCCGAGCATTATCCCTTTTATAATGACTTTGATGGTTATTTCCTCAGTTATAAATTGAAGGTGGCCAAGCCCTCAGATGCTTTTTATATTGCACTTGAGGAAGCGACAGGGAAAAAGGGTTCAGACATCATCTATATTGATGACAAGAAAGAGAATATCGAGGCTGCACTGAAGCGTGGCTGGAATGGGGTTGTTTTTAATGCATCCCACAAGGTAATCCCACAAGTAAAAGCGCTTCTCGGACTTTCTTCGTGTTCTGTAAGTAGTTAATGAGAATAGTCAATTTAAGAGTAGCCGAAGTGAGTAAGCTGCTGCCTCCAGTGGAGCTGAAGCAGCAGTTTCCATCCTCACTTGGTTTGAGAGAGGAGATTCGCAAAAAACGGCAGGAAATTTCCGATATTATCCATAAACGCTCCAAGCGTTTTCTGGTGATCGTCGGGCCTTGTTCGGTTCATGATGAAGACGCTGCGCTTGAGTATGCACGCAGATTGAGCAATCTGAGAAAGACTGTTCTGGATCAATTCTATATTGTCATGAGGATTTATTTTGAAAAGCCCAGAACGACTATCGGTTGGAAGGGACTCATTAATGATCCTTACATGAATGGCTCCAACGATATAGAAGAAGGTTTGAAAATTGCCCGCAGGCTCCTGCTTAAAGTGGCCGATATGGATTTACCGGTTGCGACTGAATTTTTAGATCCTATCATACCGCAATACATAGATGATTTAGTATGTTGGGCGGCAATCGGCGCCCGCACTACTGAGAGCCAGACTCATCGAGAGTTGGCGAGTGGTCTCTCTATGCCGGTGGGATTGAAAAACGGTACCGATGGGCGGTTGCAAACGGCTATTGATGCAATGGCGGCTTGCCACGCTTCGCACTCCTTTGTCGGTATTGACGAACATGGCGTAACCAGTGTGATTCGGACGACTGGGAACGAAGACACTCATGTTGTTTTGCGGGGTGGAAGGAATCTTCCTAATTACACCAAAGACTGTATCCAAATGAGCGTGGAGCAGCTAAAGGACGAGGGGATGCTTTCGTCTTTGGTAGTGGATTGCAGCCATGCCAATTCATCCAAGCGCTTTGAACGCCAGGTGTTAGTCTGGGATGACATTATCGGACAACGGCTGGAAGGCAATGATAATATCATTGGCGCTATGGTGGAGAGTAATATCAATGAAGGCGCACAGCCGTTGCCAACTCCCAAAGAAGGGGTGTCCGATATTCGTTCGCTGCTGCAGTATGGTGTTTCAGTTACCGATGGGTGCTTGGGGTGGTCTGCAACAGAGAGAATGATTCTGGATGGCTATGAAAAAATGAAAGCTTCCGGGATGATTGGCTAGCAACTCTCTCAACTGAAATAGATGTTTGAACTGGTTTCATCCTACTCTCCGGCTGGAGATCAGCCCCAAGCGATTGAAACATTGGTTCGAGGTGTTCGCGGTGGTGAGCGGCATCAAATTCTCCAAGGAGTGACGGGCTCGGGCAAAACATTTTCAATTGCCAATGTAATTGCCCAGATTAAAAAACCCACTTTAGTCATTTCCCACAATAAAACTCTGGCGGCACAATTGTACACAGAGTTTAAAGGTTTTTTCCCCAAGAATGCCGTTGAGTATTTTATCAGCTACTTCGATTTTTATCAGCCTGAAGCCTACATTCCCACTACTGATACCTACATAGAAAAAGACTCCAGCACCAACGACGAAATTGAGAGGATGAGGCTAGCGGCCATGAGCAGTCTTTTCTCACGCGAGGATGTCATCGTTGTATCCAGTGTCTCCTGCATTTACGGTCTGGGAAGCAGGGAGGAATATGAGGAGATGCTGATTCACCTGATGAAGGGGCAGGTAATGGATCGCGATGTCTTTTTAGAGAGAATGGTTGAACTGCAATATTCCCGCAATGACATTGAGTTTAGCCGAGGCACATTTCGAGTCCGCGGGGATGTGGTGGAGCTTTTTCCAGCCTGGATGCAGGATGCCTACCGTTTTGAGTTTTTTGGGGATGAGGTGGAGAAGATTAGCCGTACTGATCCTCTGACTGGAGAGACTTTTACGGAGCTTGATTCTGTCACGATTTTTCCGGCAAAGCAGTTTGTTACGTCTCAGGATAAACTTATTCGAGCCGTCAAAACGATCAAAGCAGAATTGAACGAGAGGCTGGAATGGTTCGAAAAAAATGGGAAGCTGCTTGAGGCCCAGAGGCTGAAATCTCGTACAGAATACGATATTGAGATGATGTTGGAGATGGGCTATTGTTCGGGCATTGAAAACTATAGCCGGCACATTGTGGGCCGCCCCCCGGGCTCCAAGCCTTGCACATTAATTGATTTTTTCCCCAAAGATTATCTGCTGATCATCGATGAGTCACATGTCACAGTGCCGCAGATTGGCGGAATGTCGGCAGGGGACCGTTCCCGGAAAATGGTGTTGGTGGATCATGGCTTTCGCCTGCCCAGTGCTCTTGATAATCGGCCCCTGAAGTTTGAGGAATTCCAGGCTTGCCAGGGCCAGACTATATATCTCAGCGCGACACCGGGGCCTCGAGAGCTGGAGTGGAGCCAGGGACGAATAGTAGAACAGATCGTGCGCCCCACTGGCCTGGTGGACCCAGAGGTAGACGTGCGCCCGCTCAAAAATCAGATTGATGATTTAATAGAGGAGATACGGAAAAGGACCGAAAAAGGCGAGCGCACTTTTGTAACGACTCTGACTAAAAGAACGGCTGAGAAGCTGACTGATTATCTCAGAGATACCGGAATCAATGTTCAATACCTTCACAGCGAAATTGACGCCCTGGAACGCGTGGAAATTCTACGTTCTTTGAGGCGGGGTGGATTTGATGTTCTGGTCGGAATTAACCTTTTGCGAGAAGGCCTCGACGTTCCGGAAGTCTCATTGGTGGCGATTTTGGATGCGGATAAAGAGGGCTTTTTGCGCAGCGCTACAAGCTTGATTCAAACTGCGGGCCGTGCTGCCAGAAACTTGAATGGCAGGGTGATTCTTTATTGTGACGTGATGACGGACAGCATAAAAAAGTTTTTGGCTGTTTCAGAATATCGACGTAAGAAACAATTGGATTATAACAGTAAGCATGGAATCACACCGCGCAGCGTGACTCGTCCGCTTGAGGAAGGTTTACTGGTCACCTCCGGGCTAAACTCGTCTTCTGTTCGTTCTTCTCTAAAGGAGCCGGAGAACTTGGAGCTTATAGATTTGGATGGAACAATCTCTGATTTAAAAGAAGAGATGTTGGAAGCTGCCAAGGCGCTTTTGTTTGAAAAGGCGGCCCTGATTCGTGATCAGATACGTGAGCTCGAAAGGGTAAAGTACGGTGCTTCCATTGATCCGGACTCGGAAATGCCGAAGACCTCCACTCACACTCAAAAGGGGATTGCTTCACGAGAGGCTCGCCGTCTCAAGCGCCCTTCGAAGCCCGGTAAAAAGTGATTTAGAGAGAATTGGCGCCTATTTCATGCGCGTTTGAGGCCGATTCAAAAAATCCTGGTAAGCCAACTCTAAGCCATCTTCCAAATCTATCTCTGGTTTCCAACCCAAGTTCGAGATGCGTGAAATATCCAGGAGTTTTCTGGGGGTGCCATCAGGTTTACTGGTATCCCAAGTGACGCGGCCTTTGAAGTCCACCACTTTTTTGACTAACTCAGCTAATTCAAAAATAGAGAGCTCTTTGCCTGAGCCGATATTAATGGTTTGTTCTTCAGAATAACGCTCCATCAGGTGGCCACAGGCCTTGGCCATGTCATCAACATGGAGAAACTCTCTCAACGGCTTTCCAGAGCCCCAGCAGATTACATCTTGATCCTGACGTGTTTTAGCCTCATGGAATTTACGGATTAAGGCGGGCACCACGTGAGAGTTATCCAGATGATAGTTATCTCCCGGCCCATAAAGATTGGTGGGCATACAGCTGATGAAATCGCAGCCGTATTGCCTTCTGTAAGCCTGGCACATTTTTAGGCCTGAAATTTTAGCTAAAGCATACCACTCATTGCTGGGTTCCAAGGGGCCAGTCAGCAAATACTCTTCTTTAAGTGGCTGCGGTGCCATTTTGGGATAGATGCAGGAACTTCCTAAGAAGAGCAATTTCTTGACGCCATGGAGGTAGGCCTGGTGGATAATATGGTTTTGAAGCTGGAGATTTTCGTAAATAAACTGTGCCGGATAAGCACTATTGGCTCCTATTCCACCCACCTTGGCTGCCGCTAAAAAAACATATTCAGGTTTATATTTTGAATAGAAATCTTGGACGGCTTGAGCGTTCAGCAAATCCAATTCGCTGTGGGCCATGCCGATAAGATGCTTGAAACCGTGGCTTTCCAATAGTCTCCAAATAGCTGAGCCCACCATTCCGCGGTGCCCAGCAATATATACTCTACTCTCCTTATCCATGCTAAAAAATCAAATGCCAAGTTTTATTTAAAGTCCAAACCGATATCCACCGAAGGTGCTGAATGGGTGAGGGCACCCACTGAAATAAAATCTACTCCAGTTTCTGCTATGCCGCGAACTGTTTTCAGGTTGACTCCGCCGCTGGCCTCTAATAGGGCGCGTCCTTTTACCATTTTAACAGCTTTCGTCATCGTCTCATTGGTCATGTTATCCAAGAGGATGATATCTGCACCGGCTTCTATCGCCTGTTCCACTTGCTCTAAAGTATCAGCCTCGACTTCCACTTTTAAATAAGGATGAGAGCTGCGGGCTCGAGCAACCGCTTTGGCAATAGCGTTTGGCCCGGCTTCGTGCAATGATGCCAAGTGATTATCTTTGATAAGAATCATGTCATGCAGCCCCATACGATGATTCTTAGCGCCGCCGCAAGTCACGGCATATTTTTCAAAAAGACGCCAGCCCGGCAGCGTTTTTCGAGTATCCAGAATTTTTACTTTTGTTCCTGCGACCTCATTCACAAACAGGCGAGTTATAGTGGCAACGCCGGAAAGCCGTTGCAGAAAGTTAAGAGAAACTCTTTCGGCTGAGAGAATCGCTCCCGTGGGGCCACTTACTTCTAGAAGTGCGCTTCCTTTTTCCATTAAGTCGCCATCTTTACAGAGAAGGGTAACTTGAATGGAATTATCCAATTGTCTGTAGGCTTCTTGAGAAAATGCTAAACCACAAACGACGAGAGGCTCTCTCGCAACCATTGCGGCCTTAGATTGGGATTCAGGCGGGACGAGCGCTGCAGTCGTGGCATCGCCGGAGCCGACATCTTCGTCTAAAGCCCTACGGACGGCTTCTTCAATGAGCTGCGGATTGAGTTTTTTGAATGAAGATATTTGCATCTATATTTTTTAGGAAAAGGAGCATCAACACAAACACCCCTCCGAGAGGGGTGTTTGTGTGAGGAAATAGAATTTACCTATTTCTTTTTAGCAGGTTTTCTTGTCGCTTTTTTAGCTACTTTTGCACTGCCTTTTTTGCTTTTGCATGCAGCTGAGTCGCATTTTGCGGCTTCCTTAATAGCTGCCTGAGCAGCGGCCAAACGGGCTGTCGGCACCCGATACGGAGAGCAGCTCACGTAGTCTAAACCAACGGAGTTGCAGAAATTCACACTCTCCGGGTCTCCACCGTGTTCGCCACAAATACCCAACTTCATGCCAGGGCGAGTTGAACGACCACCTTCAGCCGCTATTTTAACCAACCTGCCTACACCGCTCTGGTCTATCGAGGCAAAGGGATTAGTTGAAATAATTCCCTGGTCCTGATAAGCCGGCAGGAACTTGCCTGCATCATCACGGCTCATGCCCAGACAGGTCTGCGTCAGATCGTTCGTGCCAAAGCTGAAGAACTCTGCAGTCTGAGCGATTTCATCAGCAGTCAGGGCTCCGCGAGGTATCTCAATCATCGTGCCGACCATGTAAGGAATGCGAACCTTTTTCTCCTTCATCACGGTTGCAGCCACTTCGTTAATGATAGCGACTTGCAAATCAAGTTCCTTCTTGAAACCAGTCAAAGGAACCATGATTTCCGGCTTACATTTAATTTTCTTCTTGATGACTTCTGCGGCAGCTTCAAAGATGGCGCGAACCTGCATGCGAGTGATTTCCGGATAAACGACTCCCAAACGGCAGCCGCGGAATCCCAGCATGGGGTTGCTTTCATGCAGTTCCTGAATGCGCTGAAGGATGTATTCTCTGGAGAGACCCGTCTTTTCACTGGTCTCTTTCATTTCACCTTCTTCCTCTTCCTTAGGCAGGAATTCATGCAGTGGAGGATCTAACAGACGGATGGTTGCCGGAAGGCCTTTCAATTCTTTGAAAATGCCGACGAAATCTTCCCTCTGATAGGGGAGCAGTTTTTTCAGTGCTTCTTCCCGACCCTCAAGCGTAGAGGACATAATCATTTCCCGAACCGCGTAAATACGGTCCCCTTCAAAGAACATGTGTTCAGTACGGCAAAGGCCGATACCGCTGGCTCCGAAGGCGATTGCCGCAGCAACCTGGCTGGGAGAATCAGCATTGGTGCGAACTTTCATGCGAGTAGCTTTTTCACACCATGTCATCAGCTGAGCGTAATCTTTGTAGGTCTTGCTCTTCTTGGCCGTAGCGGAGTTGTGTAACAGAGCCTGGATAATGTCTGAAGGAGCGGTCTTAATTTCTCCAAAAAAGACTTCACCCGTTGTGCCGTCAATGGAAAGGTAATCACCCTCATTCAGAGAGTTCCCATTGATTTCCATGAACTTTTTCTCGTAGTTAATGTGGAGATCATTTACCCCACAAACGCAAACTTTGCCCATCTGGCGTGCCACTAAAGCGGCATGAGAACTGACACCGCCGCGGGCGGTCAGAATACCCTCGGCAGCGATCATACCGCGAAGGTCTTCGGGGGAAGTTTCAACACGAACCATGAGGACTTTTTCACCGCGTTTATTGGCTTCTACAGCGCGATCGGCGTTGAAATAAACTCTACCGCAGGCAGCACCGGGACCTGCCGGCAAACCTTTAGCTGCCGGTTTGACACCTTGGAGTGCGGCTTTGTCGAAAACCGGTGAGAGCACCTGATCCAGCTGCTCAGCAGGTACACGACCGACGGCTTCTTGCCAGGTAATCAGCTTTTCCTTGGCCATTTCAACGGCGATACGGACAGCGGCTAAACCGGTACGCTTTCCGTTGCGCGTCTGGAGCATAAAAACTTCTCCGTTTTCAATCGTGAACTCGAAATCCTGTACATCGCGAAAATGGGACTCCAGTTTTTTACGGATTTCATCAAGCTCTTTATAAGCATGAGGCATGACTTTTTTGAGTTCAAGGACCGGTTGAGGCGTGCGAATGCCAGCGACAACGTCTTCGCCCTGTGCGTTCATGAGGAACTCACCGTAGAACACCTTTTCGCCGGAAGCGGGGTCACGGGTGAAAGCCACACCTGAGCCTGATGTTTCACCCAAGTTACCGAAGACCATCGCCTGCACGTTTACGGCGGTACCCCATTCATCGGGATATCCGTACTTGCGGCGGTAAACGATGGCGCGGTCGTTATTCCAAGAGCTGAATACGGCTCCAACGGCTCCTTCAAGCTGTTTCCAGGGATCAGTAGGAAATTCAGATTTCGTTCTCTCTTTGATCAGATTCTTAAAGCGCAGCACCAAGGCCTTCAGGGCTTCGGCATCCAAACGCGTGTCTTCAGCGTGTTCGCCGGGGAAAATCTCTTCTTTAAGATCTTCAATAATGGTTTCGAAAGGATCCTTGTCTTCACCGGGGAGCTTTTGAACACCCATCACCACATCGCCATACATCTGAACAAAGCGGCGATAGCAGTCCCATGCAAAGCGCTCGTTATTGCTGGCTTTGGCCAAAGCCAAAACGGTTTGATCATTAAGGCCGAGGTTGAGGATCGTATCCATCATGCCCGGCATAGAAACGCGGGCACCGGAGCGGACGGAAACCAGAAGCGGCTTGTCTTTATCATTAAATTTTTTCTTAAGACACTTCTCCAGGGATGCAACACCCTTTTTCATTTGAGCTTGGAGCTCTGCAGGGTACTTACGCTTATTGGCGTAGTAATAGGTGCAAACATCGGTCGTGATAGTGAATCCGGGAGGCACCGGAAGCCCGATTCGGGTCATTTCTGCGAGGTTGGCTCCTTTGCCTCCAAGGAGAGCTTTCATAGAGCCGTTGCCATCAGCCTTTTTATTTCCGAACGTATAGACGTATTTCGTAGTTTTAGCCATAAATTATTTTCGTTTCGCCTGAACTCAGCTCAGCGTTAGGCGCTTATCATAAACTAGTCTTTTGAGTTGTCAATGGAAACTAATGAGGACGGGATAAAATTGCTTTCTAAAAACCGACGGATGGTTTCTTGCCCTGTTTGGTAATGTTTTTTATTTCCTCCCAGACGTTTAATCCGCGGCGGTCGCTTAATGTGAGGTGAAACTCGTAAGTGCTTTGGCGCAGATTGCTCGTGCGAGTAGTTACCTCAATAATTTTTCCTGAAAGAGTGTAGTTGTGCACCAGAGGCGCCTGGTCTTCAGCAAGCGCTTCTTCCATCAGCATTGCCTCTTTAGCCAATGGGTCTTCAGAGACACCCAGGTTGAGCGTTGTGGTCGTCAGGACCTTACCGGTGCGGAGCAATTCAGTGCGGATACGCTTGACCAGGAGGTCTGTGTCAAACTGTGTGGAAGTATTGTTCACAATTCGGCTGATAGCCAAAATGGGTTTTTCTCCGTTGGTGCCTTTCAAACTCCCGGTTGAAATGCAGTTCTCGATAATGCTCTGCACCATTTCGTCAGCGGCTCTGGCGAAATCCTGGATGTTGATTTCATCCACGTTAGCGATGAGCCGAGAGCTGTCGCTGTCTACATATTGAGTTTTTGGGGATGAGCAGCCTGTCGTTAATAAGGCTACACAGGTCCCCGTTAGTGCGATTGTCAGGATTGATTTGAACATATTAAAAAGGGTGTAATATAAGGTTTAGCGTTCCATGGATTCCAGGAATGTGAAACGAAAATCTACAGCTTTAGGTGAGGTGGCCAAAACTGCAATATTCCGTTTTTGTCCCCCTTCAATTTGGATGGGTGTCCGGTTGGCCAATGGGGAGGTGATAATCATGCCGTCCTGATCAAACCATTCAACGCGGTAGGTGAATGCTTTCATGCTCCGAGTGCGGTTGTAGATTTGAATTTGAACTTTTTTATAACCCGCTTCAGTAAAAGATTCGTTAACTCCGATAACGTAGACGTTTCGGCTTAAGCTCGGATCCGTGATGATCCGCTTGTCAGCGACCATGTATGGAATCCCTTCCGGTTGAGCTGCCTCAACTGTGTTTATTGAACGCGTTGCACAGCCGGCGGATAGGAGGATAGCTCCCAACGCAGCCATAGCGAATATGATTTTGGTTTTCATAAAAGTAAAACAGGTATTCGAATAATGTATCAGGGTATTTGCCGGACTTATTAGTCTTCTTCAGTGTCATCCAAAGATGCCGGACGAACGATCATTCCCTTTTCGATGCCGAGATCATCACCCACGATTTTCAAGGTACTGATTTTGGCTTTCACGGAGGTAACTTTTGCTTTGCAGAGAAGCGTTTCTTCTTCCCCCAAAGACTCTCCCGTATCAGGGTCAATCATCTCTTCGCCCACAGCGTAAACGGCCCAGAGTTGTCCGCGCTGAATGTCTGTCCCATCGCCTCGATTAATAGTAATAGTGCCATTGCTGCTTACGGCGACTACTTTAGCCGGGTACACAATGTCAGTTATACATTTGACCAGTTGATCGGCCATTTTTCGAGAAGCTTGGGATATCATTTGGTCAGTGTTTGCCCCTTCATCTGACAAGGTGGCCGTGTTGATATTTCTGCGCATCTCATTGGTAATTGTCTGTGTGGAGGCCTCCAGAAGCTGGCCTGTGGTACTGTTGTAGAGTTTAGCGATAGCCGAAACCCTGAATGAACGGATGTTCATCTGGCGTTCATTATCGATTTTGATCATTCTCGACCGGTCCTGGAAATCATCCAGTGAAGCGACCAAGACATATTTGGCTCCGGTCATTTTCCCAATTTTGGCACCCGTTTTGGAATCCACATTACCGGATTCCGCAAAGTCTTGCTCGGCCCTGATCGCATCGAAGTCTACATCGCTGCGGCCTACGATTTGAAACTTGCGGGCGGCACTGATTCGTTCAATTAGGACCGAGTCCAATGATTGAGTAAAGCGGTATAGTTCAGAAACTTTACCATCAGTCTTGACCTTGCTTTCCAGAGAGGGGGTTGCTTTTATTGTTGAGATGCTTAAAGTTTCTTTCCCGGCGACGGCCGTTGTGCCTTGGGCTAGGGCGGTACTATGGGTCCCAAGGTAAAGGAGAAATATGAGAGCAATTGAAGTCGAAAACTGTTTAATCGTTTTCATGGTTTATTTTAAGTTTATTGCATTAGAACCTTATAACAAGTTTGAGCAAAGCTACTTTTTCTTCCGAAAAGGCCAACGCCATCAGAAGAGCTCCATCCCTGGTATCGTACAAAGAGAGAGCATGATTCTCAACCTTTTTTTAAATCTGTTTTGACAAATACGTTAGGGTTATCCGATAATTAGAGCGTAGGTTTTTGGGCTATAAAAAAGCCATTATCAGAATTTTTTATTCCTCAACTTCCTCATACTGTAAACGTAAAAAGCGTTCGAGAAGAAAGTCACCATGAAAAATAGAATAGTTGTTTTGATATCGGCGGTCTGGTTAGTCTTGAGTATGACGGCTTATTCTCAAGATGAGAAGGTTGCTCCAAACTCTGAGCAGAACCAGAAGGTTGAGGCTCCTCAAGCCCCCAAACACTTGTATGCAGCGCTTTTCGTGATCGATAGCATGGATTGTGCCTCGGAAAAGCAGCTTGATACTTTTCGAAGCATTGTAAGTAGCCGGATGGCACAAACAGGTTTTTCCGTTATTAACCAGGATGTAGTGATTGAAGCGTTACGCAAAAAGGGACTATCCCTTTCACCGGATACTTTGGGTGCTATCACCCGGGAAGGAACAGCTTTATCTTTGTCGGAACTGATGGGCGCAGACTACCTCATTATTGCGCGTTTGCTTGGTTATCAAACCCAGAGAAAATCTTACAGCCGAGGGCAGACCGCTACCGAGATGGATATTTACAAACTCCATGTTGGCTATGAAGTGCTGACAGGGGATAACGGCTCTTCTTTTATGAGCGGAGCTATCAGCCCGCAGAAAGTAGAGCGCACTACCGAAAATCTGGCTGTTTACGACAGCGACCGTATGCTTGAACTGATGGGGGAAGCGGCTGATCAGATTTCTCTGGAGATACAAGGGAAGCTCAACGAGCTTAAGGTGGCTCAGGCTGTCCCCGTTCCGGAGCGTGTGCTAATGCCCTTCACTGTAAATTGTGTGATAGCGGACCTTTCTCTGGCTCCACTTACGATGCCGCTCTTTTGGATCAATAATGACGGAACTTTGGGCACGCCTGAAAAAGGGGTCAAGAATCTTTCTCTGTATGCAGATGGGGCAATCGTTGAGCTTGATGGCGCGATGATAGGCACAACGCCGGGCACCTTTGAAGCCAAGCCGGGAGTACACAAGCTCACAATCAGTCGTGAGGGGAACAAACCCGTCGTCAAAACAGTCAATATCAAGAAGCAAAGCTCAAACCCGCAAGAGTTCAATATAGCTGTTTCTCCAACCGAAGCGGAATTGCAAAAGTTAAAAGAGGGGATTCTCTTTTTCCAAAAACTCCTGGAACGCAATCAGAGGAGAGAAATAGAATTGGCGCGCGAAAGCGCCATAACCGATCGGATCAGGGCTGAAACAGACATGGCCTCTCGTTTGACAGATGCTGAAGCTCAAAGAATAGTCAGCTATGGTAAGATGCTTGAGCAGAGCGGATATCGTGTTGACATCAAGGCTAATTACCAGGGAAAATCTCCCTATGACGGGGGGATTATGCACTGGTATGAAATGAACAAAAATACGCTCTTCAGGTAAGAAAAAGCAGCTTTCTGAAAAGGAGAAAGGCCGTCAGGGGAGTTTTCGGCTCCAGATGATCATCCTCTTTCCGGGGACGACCGATTTCACATAAACCAAATTATGGCCTTTAGGGTTTGGAAGAGTGAGGGTTGATGCCTGGTAACCACGCGTTTCAGCTATGTGCAAGACTCCGTCAGACGGTGTGGGAACGCGGCAAACCTGGAAATCATGGGGGAGTAGGGTCCAGCTTCTCGTATCAGCAATGTTGATTGTGGTCTGAGCCGCATAAATTGCCAAACCTCCAATTAACTGAGCAACATCGTTGCCGGTACTCTTCAATGCCTGATTTGCAGCGATAGAACTGGCCTGCTTAATAACGACGGTAGCGATCGTGCGCGCAATGATTTTAGGGAGTTCAGCCTTAAAGTCGGCAGCGAAAATATTATCCATGTTTGCCAGAAGAGAGGTTTCTTCGGTTCGGTTATCTGCAGTGACTCGCAGGGAATTTTTCTGATTGGGATAGGTTTGAAAGACGGGGAAAGCGACACTGACGGGATAAATACCTCCGGCGATGGGGAGCGGCAGATCTATTCTCGTTTGATCCAGGAAAGGGGCCTGTCCGTTTTCAAAAATGACGTAGGTGAAATTTTGCGAAGGGGCGCTTCCGTTTAACAGGTTTTCCACCAGTTCTAAATCAGCTTTCACGAATTTGTTATTGTGGGCAAAAGAAGCTGCCTGTTCCAAGGCTTTGCGGGAAATCTCCAAGTCGCTTGTGTCAGTTGAATAAATGAGAAAGAAGATACCACGCAGGTAGGAGGTAAATGGATTCACATAATCGGCAACCGGCTCAAGTGTGTTTAAATTTGTATAAAGGTCTTTGGCCTTGGATTGAACCTCACTATCTTGGACTGCAGGGGCAGCCTGGCTGTTGTTCTTGATCTCTTCCTGTTCTTTTTCAATCCGCTTGGCGTTTTTCCTTACGGCATCCTGCTGCCTCTGATAGGCCTTGTTCAGGTGAACTCGGGCCTGTTCGCTGTTGCCCAGTATGATGTGATCAAGGCCCAGGTAGGTGCTGGCCATAATTCGATCGGTAGTCCATCCCTCGTAAACAATGTTAGCGGGATTGCTGAATGCCGAAAGTGCTTCCTGTCCCAAATGAATATCCGCCGATCTTTCCTCAAACTCCCTGATCAACTGATCTGCGCCGTTGAGCAGAGCGGAGCTTTCCTCTAAATTCTGACAAGTGCGGAAAGAGGTCGCTTCCTCCAGTCTCCATAGTAAAGCATCCTTACCTTTATCGTGATTCTCGCCTTTTGCTTTCTTCCTGGCTTTTTCGGAAAGCAATTTTTGAGCTGTGTCAAACTCGCCAGCGCGGTAAGCCGCAGTGATTTTTTTTGTTTGATTTTTATAGCTGACGCACCCGGAAAGGAGCACAGAACAGAGAAGCATCAGCAAAAATGCCAAGGGGAAATGAATACCTATTTTTGCTTTTTCATTCATCTTTGCAGTAGTTTCAAAGAGGACGTATTTTGATTATACTCTCGGACAAAGTCAACTTTTTTACAGACTGTTGATGAGGTAAAACGATCGCCGCATTGCCTCAATAAATCACGCAGGCTCAGTAGTGTATACATTGAAAGTAGAGCGTTTTGTAGTGGCAGCGTGGGGGCGGAATTTGATCGAGAAATCTCTTCGACAAAATAGAATCAATTGCATATCCTATCGCCCATGTTATTGCGTAATTTAGACGCTTCATTACTCGAACTGGTCCGCCGTACTTCCGCAGAATTGCCGGAAGATATTAAGCGCGTGATAAATCAATCCCTTCAGCGCGAAAAGAAAGGCAGTGTGGCTTGGAACACGTTTTCAATTATTGAGAAAAACATCCAACTGGCTAAAGAACGCTCACTGCCAATCTGCCAGGATACCGGCTCTTGTCTATTCTATGTAGATTGTCCGGTGGGTTTAGATCAAATTGCTTTCGCCGAAGTTGCCCGCGCTGCCGTTAAAGAGGCAACGTTGAAAGGGTATCTTCGTCAGAATTCTGTGGATAGCCTGACGGGGAAAAACAGCGGTACCAATCTTGGACCGGGAGCTCCTGTTTTTCACTTTCACCAGCACGCATCGCCCGAACTTAGAGTCCGTTTGATGCTTAAAGGCGGCGGATGCGAAAATGTTGGACAGCAATATTCTCTGCCTATGGAATCGCTGAAGGCTAACCGTGATCTGGCCGGCTGTAGAAAAGTAATTTTGGATTCTGTTTTAAAGGCGCAAGGCAAAGGTTGTGGCCCGGGGGTATTGGGGGTATGCATTGGCGGAGATCGAGCGACAAGCTATGAGCATTCCAAAGAACAGCTGCTCAGAAAATTGGATGATACTAATTCGAATCCGGATTTGGCTCAATTGGAGGAGAGGGTATTGAAAGAAGCGAACCAGATGGGCATTGGTCCCATGGGTTACGGTGGGGAAGTGACACTGCTTGGAGTAAAGATCGGTGCTCTGAACCGTCTGCCGGCCTCTTATTTTGTATCTATCAGTTATATGTGCTGGGCGTTCCGTCGGCAGGGTGTCAACCTGGATGGAAACGGAGAAGTTCAAAACTGGCTATATTAATTCTATACTTTAAAAAATATGATTCAATTAGAAGCACCTTTTACAGAAGAGAAAATTCGCGCTCTTAAACAGGGCGATGAAGTTGAAATTACGGGCGTCATTTTTACCGGGCGCGACGCTGCTCATAAATATCTGCATGAAGGCGGCGCATTGCCTGCGGGAATGAGTCTGCAAAATAAAATCGTCTACCACTGCGGTCCGGTAGTGGTTAAAGACGGGCAGGGGAATTGGAAGGTCGTGGCTGCCGGGCCCACCACATCTATCCGTGAAGAACCCTACCAAGGCGACATTATCAAACAGTTTGGTCTTCGCGCTGTCATTGGTAAAGGCGGCATGGGAGAAAGAACATTGGCTGCGTGCAAAGAATTCGGTTGTGTTTATTTACACGCCGTAGGCGGTGCTGCACAGGTGTTGTCCACTCACATTCAGAAGGTCAAAAACGTTTATTTCATGGAAGAATTCGGATCTCCGGAGGCGATGTGGGAATTGGAAATAGTGAAATTCCCCGCTTTGGTTACGATGGATTCTCACGGGAACTCTCTTCACAGGGAAATCCTTGCCACAAGCACGAATGTTTTTAATCAGCTGGTGAATTAATTCATTACACTTATTCCTGATAAAAAAAGAGGGCTCCTTATTGGGAGTCCTCTTTTTTCATGTATGCCACAAATCAAAGGTGTGCCGGCAAATGCAAGAGGGGCTAGAAAACGAGCCCCTCTTTATCAGAGCAGGGAAAGCCTGCTCGTGTGACAATCTTTAATTCTTTTTAGCGGGAGGCGTATTGACAGAGTCTTTCTTAATGATTTCAGGTTTTGCACCCTTTTCCATTTCTTCCTTGGAGGGAATCTTGACTATGTCGCTGGTGACCGGTTTAGCCGGTTCAGGTTTGGTGAAAGAAATCAGTTCTACTTCAAAAATGAGAGTTGAATTGGGTTCGATTCCCCGATTGCCTCTTTCTCCGTATGCCAACTCAGCAGGAATATAGAATTCATATTTGGCTCCCGTTTTCATGAGCTGCAAGCCTTCGGTCCAACCCTTGATTACACCCTTAAGGGGGAATGTGGCCGGCTTATTACGCTTATAGGAACTGTCAAATTCAGTTCCATCCAAAGTGGTTCCCCTATAATTGACTGTAACGGTATCTTCAGCTGTGGGCTTGTCGCCTGAGCCTTCTTGAACGACCTTATATTGCAAGCCGCTCTCTGTGGTTTTGACTCCTTCTTTGGCTTTATTTGCATCAAGGAATTCCTTCCCTTTTTTCAGATTGCGTTCAGCCATTTCCTTTTGTTTGATCTCGGCCTTGGCGCGAAGCTCGGCTTGGAACTTGGTCATAATTTCCTGCATTTCCTCTTCAGAAAAAACATTGGTCAAACCGGCATAACCGTCTTTGAAGCCGGCTGTAAAAGTGTCCACGTCCACCTCGACAAATTGGCGGAACATGCTTGACCCGTAGTTTTGGCCAATAATATAGCTGACTTTTTTAGAATCGGTATCCAAGGATTCTTTTGCCACTCCGGCATTCACACTCAACGCAGCAACCAAGAGGCTGCCGAACAATAATATTTTTTTCATATTTCTAATCTATTCTAAACTATTTCAATAATTCCTGGCAGGCCACCTTAAGTTGTGCCAGGTGTGCCTGACTTCTGGCTTCAATGTAACACCTGAAAATCGGCTCGGTTCCGCTAGCTCTGAAAGCAACCCATTCGCCCTCAGGCAGAAGAAACTTGAAGCCATCAATTTTATTCAAATTCTGAACTTCGAAATTACCAATTTTCTCTAATCCTGCTCCCAGAAACTTGAGGATCCCATCCTTCTTTTCTGGTGCAATAGAAATGTTGATGCGATCGGTATAGTAGTAACCGGCTTTGTCCTGGATTTCTTTCAGTATTGTCTGCAAGCTGCGCCCTTCCTTTGCTACTAACTCAGCCATGAGAAGGGTAGCTAAAATTCCGTCTTTTTCGGGTACGTGGCCTTTTACACTGAGCCCACCGGATTCTTCGCCTCCCACGATAACAGGTTCAGATTCCATTAGGGCACCAATGTATTTGAAGCCAACAGGAGTTTCATGGACCTTTACACCGTAGATATTCGCAACCGCATCCACCAGGTGACTGGTGGGAGCAGTGCGGACGACTGAACCAGTCCAACCCCGATTTTTAACAAGGTGATACAGTGCCAATGCCAGGACCTTGTTGGGGTCAATAAAGCTTCCGTCCGAATCCACAACTCCAAAACGGTCTGCATCTCCATCCAAGCCTAGTCCGAGGGATGCTTTTCCTTCTAAAATTAGGTCCGTGGCTGCCTTCATTCCTTTCTCATTGGGTTCGGGCCTGCTCCCTCCAAAAAGAGGGTTTTCTTCATCGTGCAACCGATAAATATGAATTCCGGCTTCCTCCAGGAGTGTATCCAGATACCCACGTCCGGCCCCGTAGAGGAGCTCAACGGCAATGGTGAAACGACTTTTGGCGAGTACGTTGAAATCTATAAACTTTTTAATTTCAGCAAAATAGAGCTCGCGAGGATTAATGGTGGCGCAGCGGTATTCCCCCGGGCGCTTGACCGTAGGCTCCCAGCCGGTTTCCTGAAGTTCAGCAATACGTGCCTCCAGTAGACGGGTGATCTCCTCTGGAGCACCAGTACCATCCGACGTGGAGAACTTAATCCCTTGATAGGTATAGGGATTGTGGCTGGCCGTTAGATTCAATCCGCCTAAAGCTTTTTTGTGGCGAATCAGGAAGGAGATAACCGGAGTGGGGGTAGGACCTTCGCAAAGGAGTGGTTCAAAACCATTTTGTTCCAGGATTTCCGCCACTGCCAGAGCAAACTCTGACCCTAAAAAACGGGCGTCGTGTCCCAGTACCACCAAGGGCTTCAGCGCAGCCAAAGGGGATGCGGGATTAGTACGCTCATTCTTCAGATAATCTGAAATTGCCTGAGCGACTATCCTGAGATTCGCGAACGTGAAATCTCTGGCGATCAGACCTCTCCAACCAGAAGTTCCGAATTTTATGGAATCATGCGGTTTCATTTACCAATAAGGGGCTATTATTTAACGAATTGTAGGGCTTTTTTGCGCCACGCATGGGCAAGGCCTACACCCAGCACCAGCACAAACCCTAAAACAGCTACCAGCATTAACATCGGGCTTTCGAGTAGCATTTCCCGGTAGACTACCGCAACGGCGTATAAGAAAACAACTTCGATGTCGAAAAGAATGAAAAGCATCGCTACTCGGTAGTACCTGACGGATACAGGCGGAATATCGTCCGTCATTGCTGGCAGACCGCACTCATAAGCAGAATCTTTGACAGCGGACCTGCGGGCCCGCTTGGCAATCAAATGATGTACTCCCAACATCCCGCCTACTACGGCCAGCACGGCCAGGAGCAGGATGAGCACCGCCAGATATTGTACGATTTGTCCCAATTCCATACACAGATTAAACCGTCTCCGCCTCCTGCTTGCAAGCACCATTTTAGGGGATGGTCATTTTCCTGGTGGCGATTTCTGACACTAGTCTTAGAAAAGAACGACGGGGGGAAACCAGAAGTTTCCCCCCGTACACTACTCAGCCTGGAAGAAAGCATTTTTCAATGCAGGGGATATTAGCAGACTTGTGTCTGTCCCTTTAGAATGGAACAGACGGAAAGAGCACGCGGCAGAGTAAAACTCTAATCCGCAATACGCATGAGAGAAAGCAACATTCATGCCAAACATTCGATCCTAAAAAAATACGAAAAAATCCTTAGGATATTCTCATATCTCTGTGAGCCGATGAAAGGCAGAACTGCGTTAAATAAAAAGTATTTGAATGGAGCGGGCGAAGAGGTTCGAACTCTCGACATTCACCTTGGCAAGGTGACGCTCTACCAACTGAGCTACGCCCGCATTTGTTGGAGGTCAGCGCTGCTGACGGGCAAAATCATACAGAGTAGAGAGCATAATGCAAGTGGTTTTTAAAAAAAATCTGACAATCGAGGTGCATTTTCAAAATCAAGTGCTTTGGTCGAGTTGCTTCGTCTTTGTGAAGGGTGCATGGCGGATAGACTTCTAACCCGTTGGTTCTGAGGTTTTCTTTTTGTGGCGGTTTTGCGGTTTCTCTGGTATCTTTAGGACTGCGGAAAGCTCTAAGCAGAGCTTCCGGCCAACAGAAAAAAAAGGACCTTAAAAAGTGTTAGGTGATAGAGACTATATGCGCCCGGAGTTCCAATGGGTGCGGAGGCGGAGGCCTATTTGGGAACTGAATGCAGTGTTCCTGTTAATGGCAATCAATATCGGCGTGTTTGTATGTGACGTAATTTTAAAAAGCCAAAAAATAGAACTGTCTGACTACCTTGCTCTCAGCGTAGAGGGTTTGCAGAAGGGTTATATATGGCAGATATTGACCTTCCAGTTTATGCACGGTGGAATCATGCATATTTTCCTGAATATGCTGACTCTTTATTTTATCGGAAGAATGCTGGAGGCTGGCATAGGGAAGAAGGAGTTTTTACGGCTTTATTTGATTTCGGGTGCATTTGGCGGCTTGCTTCAAATAGGGTGCAGTTGGATTGCTCCGCAACACTTTGGTTCCGCAGCCGTCGTTGGGGCCTCTGCCGGTGTTTTTGGTGTGGTGGGCGCATACGCGGCTCTTTATCCTTATCAGCGATTAACGTTGCTTCTGTTTTTCGTTATCCCCATAAGTATGCAGGCTAAAACCTTGATCTATCTAGCCGGTGCGATGGCTCTTTATGGGATGATTTTCCCGGGGGACCATATTGCCCACGCGGCCCACTTGGGCGGAATGATTTGCGGGATTCTCTATTTAAGGTCCCATCATTTGTTGGCTTGGCGCCGACCGCACAATACAGGGCCACGGGGGAATAATAATTCGAAATGGTTTTCGACACCTGTTCAGAGTTTTAAAATATATGGCGGTGCGGCTCCGGTGGAGAAACAGACTCGTCCTGAACAAAGCAGAACTGTAACTGTGGTAGATGTAGCGGAGGAGGACGACTTCATGGAAAAAAAGGTGGATCCAATCCTGGACAAGATCACCCGGCAAGGAATTCAGAGCCTAACAGCTGAAGAACGTGAGATTCTGGAAAAAGCCCACAAGCGAATGAAAAGGGATTAGAGAATGTACCCGATACTTTCGTTTGATCAGATGCGGCTATGGGAAGAGCTCTCCTGGAAGCAGGGGATTCGACAGGATGCGGTTATTTATCAAGCGGGGGTAGCTGTTGGTAAATCTGTTTTAGAGTGGATTCAGCGGGGAGGAATAGAAAGAGTATTGGTCTTGGCTGGGCCGGGGCATAACGGAGACGATGCTCGAGTTGCAGCAGAGTATCTTTCTGACTTTATCGCAGTTCAGGTGCTGGATATTAAAAAACCTGAAGAAGGACTTCGACAATTAAAAAGTCTTTTCTCGTCTCCCTCATCTCCGGTCAGCACCCCGCAAGTAATCATAGATGGACTTTTTGGAATAGGTCTGAGCCGTCCGCTGGAGGGTGATTGGTTGGAGTTGATCAGGCTGGTTAATTCGCTCCGGCTGCCAGTGATCTCCGTGGATACTCCATCCGGGCTGAATACGGAAGGCAACCCTTCCCCGGAAGCCATCAGGGCGGCTTGCACATTGACTCTGGGCGCTCCCAAAAAAAGCCTGGTTTCATATAAAGCCTCAAATTACACGGGTGAAATACGTGTTCTTCCTTCGATCGGTTTGGCTGAATGCTCTGAAGATTCAGACATATACTGGCTGGAGAGCTCAGATTTCAAAAACCTGTTTCCTCCCAGAGTGCTGAATTCACACAAGGGCAATTATGGGCATCTTTTAATTATTGCGGGGAGTCTGGGCTATCATGGTGCGGCGGTACTGGCGGCAAAAGCAGCCTGTGCCGGAGGACCGGGGCTTATCAGTGTTTGCACTCAGCCTGATGTGTATATACCCGTCGCCTCTCAGCTGCAGGTGCAAATGGTGCATCCCTGGTGTCAGGGATGGAAAGTTCCGGAAAACGTCACGGCTATTTTGGTTGGGCCTGGACTGGCTTCAGATCGTATTCCGGAAGCATTTTGGGAGTGGGTTGGTTCTTTGTGGCAAAATGCGGCTTTGCCAATCATAGCTGATGCGTCTGCGCTGGACCGTCTGCCTCAAAGTGAGACCAAAGGAGTGAGAGTCATTACTCCCCACCCGGGCGAAGCCGCCCGCTGCTTGCAAATATCGACTGAAGAGGTGCAGCGGGATCGGTTGGGAGCTTTGCGGAAACTTTCGCAGCAGTATGGCGGTGCCACGGTGGTTTTAAAGGGGTATCAAACTCTGATCGGCCAGGCATCGGGGAAAATAATGTTGAATCCCACGGGGACTCCCTCTCTGGCTCAGGGAGGAACCGGCGATGTGCTGGCAGGCTTTTTAGGTGGATTACTGGCTCATCCTCTTCATGAGGAGGGTACCCTTTGCAGAAAGACTTCCTATGCCGTATACAGACATGGTCTAAGCGCTGAAAAGTTGGATCAAAAAATGAGGCACGGTTTTCAAGTAGGTGAAGGTTCGCCGAGCGCCAAGTGGACTGCGGAAGATTTGATTCAAGAGTTGTAAAAAGAATTATAATAAGGAGAAAAGCATAAAATGAGGATTACCGGTGGTGAGGCTCGTGGCAGAATTATTAAGGTTCCAAAGGGATTTGCGGTCAGGCCAACGCCGGACATGATGCGACAAGCGATATTCAACAGCTTGGGCGGAAATGTATGCGGAGCTCGCGTTCTGGAGCTCTTTGCCGGGAGTGGGGCTTTGAGTTTGGAGTGTATGAGCCGAGGCGCGCGGGGCTCGATTTGCGTTGAGAAAAGTCGTTATCATGCCGATATTTTGCGTTCTAACTGGGAAATCTGTGGCTTTGATCGCCAATCGCTATCACTCAGGGTTCAAGATGCATATGTAGCTTTGGAACAACTAGCAAGTTTGGGAGAGACTTTTGATCTGATTTTGGCAGATCCTCCCTACGGGGAAAAAAATATAGGAGTTCGTTCTAATTCTTTTGCACAAAAACTACTGGATATTTCTTCACTGAAGAAGCTTTTGAAACCGGATGGGCTTTTTGTTTTGGGCCATCCTTGCCGAGAGACTTTAACAGTGGAGTCGCCTTGGAAAGAGGTGAAGAAATTGCATCACGGAGACAACGTGATGAGATTTTTCAAAATATCGGATGAAGAAAGGAATAACCATGAAACGGGTGAAGTGGCTGTTGACTAAGGGGTGTGCGGGGCTTCTCTTTTTTTGGGTGTTAAGTCTTGCAGACGCAGTAGCCGTTGCCCCGGCGGGAACACAAAAGGCAGAGGTTTTGCCTGTTATTTCGCGCCAACTGGGGGAATGGAATCCGGAGGGGCTAGGGAATCATCGTGCTGTTGTCATAGCCGAAGAGGCTGCTGAGGTTATCTGGGCACGCGTTGCGTGGAGGCGAATTGATCCGATGCCTGAATTTAAGGGGATTGTCGTGGCTTTTCCCAAAACAGGTGTTCCTGTAGAGAATGTTTTAGCGTCTACCATTTCACCTGAGTATGGGGATGTTTTTTTTGAAGCAAAGGAGCCCGGGGAGTATTACGTCTATTACATGCCCTACAGGGAAGTGAAAAGAGATTGGAATCCCTTTCCGGAATATTTTGAAACAAAACAGCCTTCTCCCTTATGGCTTGCAAAAGTGGAGCCCATCGCACAGGAGGTTTCGAAAGGTGATATTCCCAAAAACGTAATCCGAGCTGCAACTCTTCGCCTGGAGTCCAATGGTAAATCCAACAGCTTTTGCGAAATGGAAATTCCGGCAACAGTTGAAGAAAAGGAAAGTTTTCTCTCTGGTCTTGAAGATCGCAGCATCGTTTTTTTTCAGGAACCCGTTTCGAGCCCCATCAGGAAAGGCGATAAAATGCCCGTGCATTGGGTTCATTCGGGGCCGCAGGTTGAGTGTCGAGCGTCCGGAAGGCCGGGAGAACTTCTGTTTTTTCAGCTTGGAGCAGTCGCCACTAAAAAGGATTTGATTTGCCTGCAAATGGGATGTATCGGGTTGCAGGACTCTCAGGGACAGCTGATTCGAGATTTATTGCCCCGTTGTTACAATTTCGGGGGGATCGATTTCCAAGGTCATCCGCTTATGAAGGATGTTTTGTTGAAGAAATCAGAAGTGCTTCCTCTTTGGTTTTCGATTCGTATTCCCGAAGATACTAAAACCGGTACCTATAAAGGGGAGCTTGTTTTTAGTGCTGATAATCTTCGTCATACTTCCTTGCCCTTACATCTGGTGGTTACGGAAAAGCGCAATGAATCCGAGGAAGCGTATGCAAATGCATCCTTGGCGCGAGTTAATTGGCTCAATTCCGAGGCGGGATTGAATGGGAACCCGTTAGAAAAATATCCGAAAATTACAGCTGAGGGGGATGTATTACAGGTCAATAATCATAGTATATTGGTTGCTTCAAATGGTCTGCCGGCACAAGTTGACGACACGCTTTTCGCCTCACCCATGGAATTCGCTGTGAAGTTGAAAGATGGGGATTGGCTGCAATGGACGAATCTTCCTGTATTGTACAGTCAGGAAAATAATTGGCACATAGGCTGGGAGTCGATTAGTTATGCAAAAGGGGTCGTTTTGCATTCTTTCGCCGAGGTGGAAGCGGATGGAATGATAGGTATGCGTTTCGAACTTTCGTCGAAAAGGGATTTCGTTTTGGAAGATGTGCAGCTTTCTTTTCGCTTCCGTGAAGAGTCGGTTCCTTACTTTATGGGGATGGGGTGTAGAGGAGGTAAACGCCCAGACTACTTGGATTGGAAATGGGGGAAAAATGCAAATTCATTCTATTGGATAGGAGATGTTTCACTTGGGCTCTATTGTAAACTGCTGGATGTAGGGGAAAAGCAAGATATTTACTTTATGCCTGAACCCTATCGGGATTGGTGCGGAGATGGTGTAGAGGGAAGAGTTGAAGTGCGGCCTCAGTCAGACCATCTAAGCTTGGCAGTTCATACCGGGAAGATGGTTTTGACTGCAGGTGAAGATCGGGTATTCCGGCTAAATCTGATGCTGACGCCTTTCGGGAAGCGTGATTTGAAAAGAGCTTCTCAAAAAGTTTACGCTGCCGGAATTGAAAAATATCTGGATGATTCAAACATGGGTAAAGATGCTGACCGTGTTGTGGTGGGGTATGATGAAAAATTAAACCCTTATTTAAATTATCCATTCGCATCGGAAGAGTCTCTTAAGGAAGTGATGGCTAAGCTCCACGGTGCGGGAAAGAAAGCTCAGTTTGTGATTGGGACTCGTGAGATACCCTATCAAATCAACGAGTTTTGGCCACTGTGGTCACTGGATAATGAGATTTTCACCTATGGGATTGGATTGAAGGGCGTGCAGAAGGAGCATGGTTTTGGTTATGCACAAGTGCCGATTCCTTTCATCGGTAACCCTTGGCTTTGTGAGCATTTGGGCGAAGGCTATAGTGCTTCCTGGCGTACGACGAACGCTGAAGGGGATGAAATCGTAACTTTGGGGATTAACCCTTTGAGTCGTTGGCAGAATTTTTATTTAGAGACCGTCCGCCATCTGTCAGATAACCTTCATGTTGATGGAATACGGACAGACTTGACCGATCGTCGGATAACGCGGCGGCTGCGTTCTTTGCTTGATGAGGTTTGCCCGGATGGGTTCTTGGATACAATTACCGGGAATAATTTTCGACCTGAAAATGGAATGATTAACCCTATGGGGCAATACCTGGAAAGTTTACCCTTATTGGATTCGATTGTTTTCGCGGACGGTTTTTCCTACGGAGCCGGGCCTGATTACTATCTTGTGGAGTTGAGCGGTGTTCCTTTTGGAGTGAACGCCAGTTTCTATACGGATGAACTTTATAAGTCGCTCCTTTATGGGGTGCTGCCACAGATGCGTAAAGAGGATAGGGGATTAGAAAATCTTTGGAGGTTTTGCGACACGTTTTGCTTGGAGGAGAGCACTTTTACGGGCTATTGGCAGAGTCCTTCTCCTTTGGAGATAGAGGATAAAGGCATTCTGGCTTCCGTTTATAAAAAAGGCTCTCAAGTGCTGATTGTCATTGTTAATTGGGGAAGCCTCAATTGGAGTTTGACATTAGGTTCAAAGGATATGAAACGGCTAGGGCTGGATCCGGAGCGCTCGCTTATCGGGATGCCCAAAATCCTGGGGCTGCAAACAGGCAGTAAATTCTCTTCAATTGTAACGCATACGCTGGCTCCAGGCGAAGGGGCTTTGTTTTTGATTCAGGAAAAACGTTAATGGCGAAGAAAGTCATTAGGCTTGAGGGTGTCCGTGAACACAATTTACAGAACCTGTCTCTGGAGCTTCCTCACGGGAAGTTCATAGTGGTTACGGGTGTCAGCGGATCAGGGAAAAGCACGCTGGCGTTTAATGTGCTTTTTTCAGAAGGACAGCGTCGTTTTCTGGATTCCATGAATGCCTATGCGCGGCAGTTTGTTCAGCAGCTGCCGCGAGCGGACTTAGACTTCATTGAAGGAATTCCCCCTTCAGTGAGCATCGAACAGCGATCCACGCGAGGCGGTGGAAAGAGTACGGTTGGCACACTCACCGAAGTTTATCATTTTTTCCGACTCCTCTATTCCCGCCTGGGTATTCAGTATTGCGAGAATTGCGATATCCCGATTACAGGGGGAACTCGAGCGAGTGTGATTGAGATAGCTCAGAAGGATTTTGCCAAAATCGGGAACGAGAGAGTTGTCTGCCTGGCTCCAATTTTGAGAGGGCGTAAAGGCACGCATATTGAACTTCTGCAAAAGATAGAAAAGCAAGGTTTCAAGCAAGTTAGGGTGGATGGAGAGTATCATTTTCTCAACCCCGTTCCCAAGCTAAGCCGCTACAGCGCTCATGATATTGACGTCGTTATTTTTTCAGAGTTGCCTGCTTCTGCTCAGTTGGTGGAGAAGCTCAACGTTGCTTTAAATGTAGGGAAAGGTGTTTTCTCTCTTTCCACTTTCGGAGGAGAAGAAAAGATATATTCGGCCCATCGTTCTTGCCCTCAGTGTGCGCGCTCATATCCACAATTGGATCCTTACGATTTCAGTTTCAATAGCCCGCGTGGATGGTGCCCCAACTGCCGTGGGTTCGGTGAAACGTTCTATTTGCCGGATGTGAAACGAGGCGCCAGAGCTGAAGATATAGAAGAATCCTGGTTTAGCTGGATGGAGGAAGAACGGGAGGTTTGCCGGGAGTGCAACGGCTCAAGGTTAAAGTCAATGTCACGGAAGGTCCGATTGCCCGGCGAGTGGTTTAATGGGATCTCTAGAGGGCCCTCTTTGGTGGAACTGGTTGCCATGAATGCAGCGCAGGCATTGGAATTATTTTCCAGAATGGAGGTTAAGGATGAATTTGCTCTCAACATAGTGAGGGATATTCTTCCTGAAGTGAAAAGTCGACTTTCATTTTTAAATAAAGTGGGCCTGGATTACCTTTGTCTGGATCGTGGAATACCTACTTTAAGCGGTGGTGAGGCCCAGCGCATTCGCCTGGCTGCCCAATTGGGGTCTACCTTGAGTGGTGTCCTTTATGTGATGGATGAGCCGACGATTGGTCTTCACGCCCGTGATAATGCACTCCTGATTTCCAGCCTCAAAAAGTTGCGCACTCAAGGTAATACATTGGTGGTTGTGGAGCATGATGAAGACACGATACGCGAAGCTGACTACCTGGTGGATATGGGCCCGGGAGCCGGAGTTCGAGGTGGAAAAATCGTTTTTCACGGTACTGTTAAAGAGCTGCTGAGGTGTAAAAGTTCTCTGACAGCTCAATTTTTTTCAGATAACCAATGCTCGTTTCCTTCCCGAGGGGAGAGGCGTCCGGTGATCCGGGGAAAATCAGAACAGATCTTAACATCTTCGAATAATAAACCGAATTCTTGGCTGACCCTAAAAAATACCTCGCTTCATAATCTGAAGAATCTTACCGTAAAATTTCCATTAAATCGGTTTGTTGTGGTCACTGGTGTGAGTGGTTCCGGAAAGAGTTCTTTGACCCGTGGCTGCCTGTATCCGGCTTTAAAGCAAAAAATAGTAGAACGCAAAACAAAGGTCTCTTCTCAAAGGAAGAAAGAAAACTTAATAGAGGGTGATCAAACAATTCAAGCGATCTATGAGGTAGATCAATCTCCGATAGGCAGGACGCCTCGGAGTGTGCCAGCCACATACATAGGTTTTTTTGATTTGATCCGAAAAATATTTGCACAAACTCCCGATGCTCGTACCAAAGGTTATCAGGCCGGCCGTTTTTCTTTTAACAGTAAATTGGGTAGATGCGCTGCCTGTGAGGGTGCCGGGCTGATCAAAATTTCTATGAATTTTATGCCCCCGGCTTATATAACCTGTAATGACTGCGGAGGGCGCCGGTTTAATCCGGAGACGTTGGATGTGCGCTATCAAGGCAAGAATATCGACGAGGTATTGAATATGTCCGTAGAAGAAGCCTTGTTTTTTTTCAAAAACCATCCTCGTATTTTAAAATCTCTCAATGCACTTTCCGATACGGGGTTGGATTATATTAAACTCGGTCAGAGCAGTCCGACGCTGAGCGGAGGAGAAGCTCAACGCATGAAACTGGTGACACATCTTTTGGGAGGTCTGGAATCCAAAGCGCAGCAGCTGAGGCGAGCTGAATCCAAGAGCAGCTTTTTTATTTTGGAGGAGCCCACTATTGGACTTCATGCCAGCGACGTAAAAAAATTGGTCACTGTATTGCAGCAATTGGTGGATGCGGGCAATACTGTTTTGGTCATAGAACATAATTACGATCTGATTGCTGAGGCAGATTGGGTGATTGATTTGGGCCCTGAAGGCGGTGAACAAGGTGGTCAAATTGTTGCAGAAGGCACTCCGGAGGAGGTTGCCCGAACACAGACCTGGACCGGTAAATACCTCAAGGAATATTTGGATAGGAAGTCGTCTTTGAAGAAAGCCTGAGTCTTCATTACCCTTTCAAAAGAATCAAACCTGATACCGGCAAAAACCGTATCAGGTTTGATCTTTTCACTATGCTCTCAATAGTGAGGGCTAGAAGCTGATGGGGCGTAATTGTTTGACGGGCGTGTCGTAAGGTTCTTTTTTGCCCATCATAATATCGTAGACATTTTCGTGGGCTTTAATCACCTCTTCGATCATCTCGTGATAGGGGGTGTGAGCTGTGTCTACAAAGCCGATTTGGTAGTTTTCACCATCGAATCGGCCCAAATAAGCTTGGTCGTTCAGAATAAAATAATGAGTCCCCAGCAGGTTGGGATTGGCTGCTCCACGCTCTACATAGCGCCGATATGCCAGTCCACGGTCACGTTGGGTTTCGACAGCACGCAGACCTGTTGAGGGCAATCCGCGATCCAGAGCCCCGAAATGGAATTCACCGATCATGGTGGGCTTATTGCATCTGCGCGCTACTTCATCGACCGAATTTAGATGTGGAATAAATTCGTATGAATTGATCGTGAAAACGTCAAAGACTTCACCCGCCTTATACATTAAATCTGAGGCAATCCATGCATAGCGCATACCCAGATTCAGATGGTGAGGGTCTACCTTGCGAAGTTCCTCAGCCGGAATTTTGACATACGCAGAGACCATTTCTTCAGAGAAACTCCAGAGGTCTTTTTTTGCCTGGGCTGATTTGTCTTCCATCCTGCGGAAGTTTTGGCTGATGAGTTCATCGAAAGATTTCAGATCGGTACCCCAAGCTTTGTTCAGGTCATTAATCTCCCTGTATTTTTCTTTCATCTTAGCAGCCAATGCTGTTCGGGAGGCTGTTCCGGAATTAGCTTCGAGCATCTCCGAAGCGAGGTTAAAGCTGCCAAAACCCCACTCGGGTTCGTTGCGCATGAAATAGCCGATCAACCAGGGATCTTCCTTATACGCCTCCAGCTCTTTAGCGAAGCGGATGGAGTTGCCCAAATATTCCGGACTGAAGACATCCGGGAAATCACGGAAGAGCATTGTTTTTGTTCTGGGAAAGCTGCCCAAAGGAAGGACGTATGGGATTTTTTGTCCTCGAAATGCACCGATATCAGACCAGTTCCCAATGGTGTTAAATCCCCATTGGCTCAGGCGTGCTTTGGTAATGGTACGCCAGTTGTCTTTCCAATTCTGCGGGCCAAAAGCACGAATCAAGTTAGCTACAGGATAGTTTGCGGTCATAGACCCCTGCCAGTCCCGGCCTTGAGCTACTCTAAAATCGCCATCAGGTTCGGGGAGCCACTCAAAGAGTTTTTCCATGCCGGGTAAAATAGTGGCGGATTCACCAGCGCCGACACAATCCATGCCTAGGCTGAAGAAGCCGCATCCCTCGGGGTCGATCATCCACCAGCGGGTTCCATCGTGCTCGACTCGGAAGTAGCCGGAGGCGTCAAAGCGTTTTTTGAGGGTGCCTCCGTATTGACTCAATTGGGTATTGGGTTGATATTTTTTTGCTTTTACCAGTTCATCCTGGAGTTGTTTTTTAAGAGTTTCAATGTTGGGAGTTTTGCCCGGCCAATCTTTTTGGGTGCTTTGCCCCATAGGGTCTACCAGTTTGACGTCCGGAAGCTCAAAGGTGGGCTCAGAATTCAGAAGTGCAACATTGCCAATAAAAAAAGTTTCAGAGGCTTCACGACCTGTATGCTCGATGGTTAACGTCATTCGGTCCAGTTCTTCCAGAGGCAGCCGTCTTCCCTGGACAACTCCTTTCAAACGTGCCGGGTTTCGCTTCATGAACACTTCCTGTGCGCCGAGAAGACTCAAAGGGAAGGTGACTCGCGTTTTGAGCTGAGGCATAATGCCGATTACTGCATTGATTGATTCCTTGGATTCACCCTTGGCATAGGCGCGAAGGGAAAAGATCCCGGAGTGATCACCCTCATAATAGATGTCAAAGGCCAGACATTGCGCTTTATCCCAATCCTCAGAGCGCAATTGAAGGATTTCTTCAGACTGGGTGGATTGAAGTTTCAAGGCAGGTTCTGAAAACTGGGGAGCATTGGTTTCCAGAGTGATGTACTGTTTGCGCCCAGCATCCATGAGAGAGGAGAGCACAAACTCGTGAACGGTCTTATCTTCTCCATAAACGGATGCAGCCTGAGCGCTTAGAGCGCATCCGCAGAGAAGAACTATCAGAGTGTTAAAGATATTCCGCATGGGCAACAATTTAGCAGATTGTCTGTTTCGAAGTCAATGCAGCAAGGGGCGTTTTGAGAAGCTGCAATCGACTGACAAATTTAAAAAATATAATTTTTTATCTTTAGGTTTTTGACAAAATCTCTTCTTCAAGTCATTCTATTTCCATGCCCTACACAAGGGAACAACTGGAGGCGAGAGAGCGGCTAACGCTGGCTCTGTATGCTGAGAAAAGTGATGCCACTCGAGGACGCGTCTACAATGAAGCTCCTGCAGAGTGGAGGACTGATTTTCAACGGGACCATGATCGAGTGATTCATTCACGGGCGTTTCGGCGACTTGAGTACAAAACGCAAGTTTTCCTGAACGGCTCAGGGGATCATTTGCGCACGCGCTTGACCCATACAATTGAGGTGGCTTCCATAGCCCGGAATATAGCTATGGCCTTGGGGCTTAATGAGGAGCTTGCTGAGACGATTGCTTTGGCCCATGATTTGGGGCACCCACCTTTCGGTCATCGAGGAGAAGGCTGCCTTAATCAATTGATGAAAGAGGATGGGGGCTTTGAACACAATATACAAAGCCTGCGCATAGTAGAGTACCTTGAGAGAAAATACCCTCAGTTTCCGGGGTTAAACCTCAGTTGGGAGGTGAGAGAGGGTCTTGCTAAGCACCATACCAGCTACGATTTTCCAGAGTGGACCAGCAAATTTTCTACACCAAGCCCTTCGCTGGAGGCTCAAGTTGCCGATATCGCCGATGAGATAGCCTACTATAGCCATGATCTTGATGATGGACTTGACGCGCAGCTTTTAAGAGAGTCTGATCTGGAAAGGGATGTCGCTATTTGGAGGGAAGTTTTCAGGCAGATTCACCAGGATTACAGCGCCTTGCCTGAAGAAACCCGTTGCTTCTTCATTACTCGTTGCATAATAGATAGTCAGGTTAAAGATGTCGTCAGAACCACAGAGGCAGCGATCCAAAAGGCTGGCATTCGCACTCCCGACGAAGCACGAAGTCTGGAAAAGTCATTGGTTTGTTACAGTCCTGAAAATCGAGAAATGAATCTGGCGCTGCGCTCTTATCTCTATGAAAACCTCTATCATAGTTCTGAAGTGGAGATTCCCAATAAACGCGCCACTGACCTCATGGAACAACTTTTTACCTACCTGTTGAAGCATCCCGATAAACTTCCGGAGCTCTCCCAAGAGGCGATTCGTACTGATGGCCTTAAACGAGCGCTCTGTGACTACATTGCAGGGATGACCGATCGATCGGTCATACTTGAATATGAGCGACTTTTTCACAGCAGGTTGAACTTCATGAGGTATTGATGAAATCATTCCCTTACTTACTCCAGCTCTGACATTATGCAGTCCGTAGATTTAGCGAAAATTGATATAGCGATCATTGTTTTTTACTTGCTGGGTATGATTGCTTTGGGCCTTTGGGTCGGCAGAGGACAAAGGAATGCACGAGATTATTTTTTAGGTGGTAGAAACGTCTCTTGGTGGGGTGTGGGATTGAGTATTGTAGCGACGGAGACCAGTGCGGTTACTTTTATTTCAGTTCCTGCTATGGCTTATGGGGGAGATTTGACCTTTATCCAGATCGTAATTGGCTACGTAATCGCTCGCATAATTTTAGCTATCTTGTTGGTACCTCACTATTTCAAGGGGGAAATCTATTCTCCTTACCAGTTGCTGACGCGTTCTTTTGGACCTATGGCAGGGAAGACTTGTGCAGGCATATTTTTAATTGCCGGTACTTTGGCTGCAGGGGTGAGGGTGTATGCTACCAGTATTCCTCTGCACTTGATTACGCATATCGATATCACGCTGTCAGCTGTTCTCTTCATTCTTCTATCGCTTGTTTACATGTACATGGGGGGGATAAAGAGTGTTATTTGGACGGAGGTCTTACAGTTTTTCCTTTTTGTTGGCGGCGGTGTTTTTACCCTTATATATATTCCCACGTTGCTTGAGGGTTCTTTCACAGAAAACTTGGTGATGGCTAAAGAAGCTGGCAAGATGCATTGGTTTAATGGAGCCTGGGGGTGGCAATTACCCTTTAATATCTGGATGGGTGTAATTGGGGCAACGGTTCAAGTGCTTTCATCTCATGGTGCTGATCAACTGATTGTTCAACGGGTACTCTCCTGTAGAAATGCCCGTGAAGGCAGCAAGGCGCTAATATTGAGTGCGGTCCTGATTTTTCCGCTATTTTTGATATTTCTATTTACGGGTCTTCTCCTTTGGGTTTTTTATAGTCAGCACCCCACTGAGTTGGCACTCCCGGACGGAAAAGTGGATTATGTTTTTCCTCTCTTTATTCTTTCGGAGATGCCGGTTGGGATTAAGGGCTTTTTGCTCGTGGCCATTTTTTCTGCCGCAATGTCTTCGGTTGCTTCGGCGCTTTCGGCCCTGGCTTCGGTTTTCGTGATGGATTTTGTGAAGCCACTTCTCCGCACTCGTTCTGATCAGTGGTATTTAAGATTCAGTAAAATTTCGACACTTTTCTGGGCAATTCTTTTGATTGGTGTTGTGAAGATGAGCCAGACACAGCCAGTAATCTTTGACTGGGCATTCTCGTTAAATGGCCTCACCAGCGGAGCATTGCTGGCAGGTTTGATTCTGGCTCTTTACGCCCAAGGACTGAAACCCATGGCTGTGGTACTCGGGATGGTCGGTTCTGTGGTGGGTATGATTCTTTTCCAGGTAGTAATGGAGATTTACGATGTAAAATGTTTGGCCTGGCCCTGGTTTACGCTTACGGGGGCTTTGTGTGGCATTTTGTTCAGCTTTCTATTTAGCTTAATAGGAAAGGGAAGTGGCAACATACCTCTTAAAAAGGGGTAAAGGCTTGAAACGTTCGGGCAATAGGCAGGAGATTCCGTTTTTAAAGGGCTTAGTTTTTTGGAAAACGCTTGCTTTTTATTGAAAATTCTTTAGCCTCTTAAGCACGTCGCGTCACGCTTCGCGGCAATGAGCTCGCTTAGCTTAGTGGAAGAGCGCTTCCTTCACACGGAAGAGGTCAGAAGTTCGAATCTTCTAGCGAGCACCATTCAACAGGTTTTCAAATTCAGTCACTTCCAATTTAAGTTATTTTCGCATCCGCATGGATAATTGAACGAGTCGTTATTGCCCTATATATTTTTTACACCCCCTTTTCGAAGAGAAAAAAGGAATACAGTCGATTATCTGATGATGCAGAATGTACATGAATATCAGCGCTGGATAGCTTCTTTCGCAATGATAATACGGAGCTTCCTCGTTGATCGGGGAGAAAACAGGACGTTTAAATTTGGGCTAAAAACAGGACATCTTGGCGAAGGTGGCATTTGAAGCTCTGTTTTGAAATGAAAAGAACAAGAGAATTCTGAGCACAAATAAGGTTCAGAATTCTCTTTAAATCCAGCTTTTGGCTTTATGCACCAGAAGCCGGAAAGCTGAACAGGAGTCGAAAAGTTAAATATCAGAGGTTTCCCCGGAAGACTGGCTTTGCCAGCGCCATGAGTCCTCGCACATCTCGTTCAAATCCCGAGTTGTTCCCCAGTGAAGCTCTTTCTTAGCTTTAGTAGGATCAGCATAACAAGAGGCGATATCGCCGGATCGTCTGGGAACGAACTCATAGGGAATTTTTCTCCCGGATGCTTTCTCAAAGGCGTGAAGGAGTTCCAGAACGCTGTATCCTTTGCCGGTTCCCAGGTTATAAACGTCTATGCCGGTCTGGCTGAGCACACGTTTGAGAGCGGCTGAATGCCCCGAGGCCAGGTCGCTTACGTGAATATAGTCGCGGACACCTGTTCCATCTGGGGTCGGATAGTCGTTGCCAAAAATCTTCAGTTGAGGAAGCTTCCCTGTAGCAACTTGAGTGACATAGGGCATAAGGTTATTGGGAATACCCTTTGGGGCTTCGCCTATCAAACCGCTCTTGTGAGCTCCAACAGGATTAAAATAACGCAAAATAGAAATGCTCCACCCCGGATCAGAAACATATAAATCCTGGAGTATCTGTTCAATCATCAGTTTGGTTTGTCCGTAAGGATTGGTCGCCGAGAGCGGGAAGCTTTCCTGAATCGGTAACGTTTTGGGTACCCCGTAAACAGTCGCTGAGGAGCTGAAAACAATCTTTTTAACGTGGGCGTCTCTCATCGCCTGGCAGAGAACCAAGGTTCCGGAGATGTTATTATGGTAGTACTGCAGCGGAATGGAAACCGATTCCCCGACGGCCTTAAGACCGGCAAAATGGATAACGGCATCCACTTTGTTTTCAGAAAAGATTCGCTTTAAGGTTGCCACATCAAGGATATCATTATGATAAAATTTGGCCTTCTTTGAGGTGATTTTTTCGATTCTATCCAGCACATCGGGGCTGCTATTGTAACAGTTATCCACGCAAATGATTTCGTATCCTTCATTGAGAAGTTCCACCGCGGTGTGACTTCCAATGTAACCTGTACCACCTGTTAAGAGAATTGTTTTTGACATAATTGAAATAGAATTATTTTGTGTTCACTTGGATTTGCGCGCAGAAAATATAGTCCTGATCTCCGCGTGTCTGAATACTTTCGTAAATGCTCGAGATAGAGCGTTGGACCTTTTCGTTGAAAAGCTCTTTTTCTCCAAACACGACCCGCACTGGCTTAGTGAAATCAATAAGTTTATCGTTCAGATTTATTGTAATTTGTGGGTAGTCGGATTTCTCTATGTAAAAAGTATTTGATTGACGACTGATGATAAGCGTATCCCCTTTGTGACGCTCGCAGGAGGAAGGAATGCTGACCCAGTAAAAAGAGATGGGCATAGCTTCAGATTCCTCCTGACGCCAAGCGATTTTCTCCGGTAATGGATTGCGTCTGAACTTTGCCATCCAGGAGAGAGCAGCAGCGTCTTCCAAGTCCATCCAATGAGATTTGTTCTCCAATATATGTACTTCATGGAAATACCCCAGAGGATCGGCTTTTCTCACTTCTGCCAGTTTCTGTCCGAACTCGAGTGCTTTTTTATTTCTGTCATAGGCGGCGTCTTTGCCGCCAACCCAGAGGGAAAATCCTATGTTGCGCAGGTTCAGAGGCGACACATCGCCCGGATGTCCCGCCATCATTGACGTTGCGGCCCAGCGATCTGCCATGCGGGGAGCCATCCGGTACACACCGTCGCCGCCGGCAGAGTAGCCGAGTAAGTATACTTTGTTGGGATTAACGTCGAGCTCGATCACAGCCATTTGGATGAGTCGATCAAAGAAAAAATCCATTTCTGGCCTGAACCACATATTCCAATCGTCAAAAGGTGCTCGTGGTGCAATATAAACACCCTCTTCAGGGGTGTATAAGAGTATTTGATTTCTCCATTGTTGATTGTTTAACTGAGAGGGTGCGTTGCCGCCACCATGCATTGAGATATAAAGGCTTCGACCTTCGGCGGTTTTTTCACCAGAGATTCTTGTTTCAAAAGGCATTTTTAATTCTCCCTTTAACAACTCTCTTTTTCCCCACTGGGGACCAAAGTTTTTCTTAAGTTCGTTTTGATAGGCTTGAAAGAAAAAATCTGAAACTTTTTGTTCTTCAGCGGAAGAAAGCGTTTTTTTTAGAAGGCGTTTTCCTTTCTGAGTGGAAAAAAGAGATTTCGCGTTAACCGTATCTCCCTGATTAAAAAAGAGAGGAGCGTCACTCAGAAGTGTGTTTAAATCTTTTATGACGTCTGCCGAAGTCCAGAGAGCTGGGTAACAAAAGTATAGGCAAATAATTAACAAAATTTTTCTCATAAATTTTAGCCCTTTATCTCTGATAAAAAAGCGCTCTAGAGTTTGAACCCAAATCTCTCTTCCTTCAACTCAGAAATTAAGGGCTTTTTGAACGTCAACGGATGGTATTGACTGAGGTTGAATATATGGCCTTAAACCCAGTCGGTGGAGTAAGTGTACCCCCATCTGTCGCGAATTATTGAAAAAATTTAGATATTTTCTCGAAATAGACGGGGCAATCGTGATATGGGTAGACCGTGTATGGCTGATACCGTCAGGATGCAAAAAATAATTGCTGCATTCCTATTATTACTTTTATCTAACTGTCCGGTCACTGTCCAAGCGAGTGCCTCGAGTGGAGCCGGAGAAATATCCGAAAAAAGTGCAACTTCACAGGTGAAAGATTCTGTGGAAGTTGCAGAAGTCGCAGATTCTAGTGAAAAAACCTCCTGGAAGTTGTCGGAGGAATGGATACAGAAAACCAAGAGCCCGGTCTCCTGGTTTAAATGGGGTGCGGACTTAAGAGCCCGGGAGGAGTACATAGCTAATGCTCAGCAAAATTCCTCTCTGCCAGAGACGGAGAATCATCATCAACGGTACCGGTTCCGAGCTTGGACGGATATAAAACCAGTGGATTATTTTTCATTTCATACTCGGGCTACTTATGTTCTGAGAAATTTTATTGACCCTTCGCCCGTGCGGGGAATTGAGTCAGGTGAAATTCTTTTTGATAATCTCTATTTGAAATTTTTTGCACCGGAGGAATCTTCTTATGAGCTGAGGCTGGGTCGTCAGGAATTGTCGGATATGGGAATTCCCTGGTTGATTATGGATGGAACCAGCAGGGATGGCTCCAGAACTTCTTTTTTTGACGGGGGGCGTTTTACATATCGTTTTCCGGACGATGAAACTACAATGGATGCGGTCTATCTCTATCAATCAGCCCGTTCAGATGCATGGTTGCCACCCATTAATATGCAGCAAAGCCGGAAATATCTTTCAGAAGAAGATATTCAGGGGGGGATGATTCTTGTTCGAAACAAATCGTTAAAAAATACAACCTTGGAATCTTTGTTTCTTTATAAGCACGAATACCCCGGTGATTTGAGTAGTTCAGACTATGGCGATAATGTCACGATTCGTCCAAAAGTTGTATACCAGTTTGATGACCACTGGAATCTCTCAACAGAGATTGCGGGGCAGATTGGACGCCGAAATGGGAGGGATATGCTTGCGGCTGGTTCTCTATCTCAGTTGACCTATGATTTCAAGGATGCTCTAAAAAATCGCCTTTGGCTTGGTTTTGAATATCTATCCGGAGACAGAAACGGGAAAGATGTCGATAATGGTTTTGATATTTTATGGGGCAGGTATCCGAGAGTCAGTGAAACGATGGCTTACAGTCGGATTGATAGCGGTAAATCATGTGACTACTCGAATATGGCATCCCCGTTTGTGGGATATTATATTTCACCAGTTGATAAATTGGGTTTTGAGGCAAGCTACCGTCCCATGTTTGCACCGGCAAACCCCAAAGCGGGCGATATTTTCCACACTGACAATGGTTCTTTTAAGGGGCATTTAGTCTACAGCAAACTTCAGTACACCCTGAACCCACACATTAAGACGCACTTGCTCTTTGAAACTATTTTGCCTGGAGATTATTATTCAGATGCCTACAGGTCTACTGCCTATTTTTTTCGGGCGGAAATGTGGCTGACGTGGTAGTGGATAAAAGAACTTTTTTAATTGGGATGAGAGCGTATAACCTCTTCAAGCGTTGATTTTTTATGGTAAGCCAATCCTTGGAATGAGGCTATTTTTTCACCCTTATCGTCGCTAATAGTAATTTCAAAAGAGCTCAATTTAGCATTCGAACATATCTTTTGAGCTTCAGCAAAAAGGGTTCCTCCTTTACCGCTTTTAATGTAGTTAATAGAAGCGCTGACTAAAACCGTAAGCTGCCCTTCGGCATTGCTTGCCGCGGCGCAAGCTAAATCGGCTAAGGTGAAGATTACGCCCCCATGAACAGCTCGAAAACCATTCAAATGATGATGTTTAATTTCAAGCTTCGTCCGGGCATAACCCGGTTTAATTTCTAAAAGTTCAATCCCAAGTAGATTGCTGAAGTTGTCGCGCTTAAAGAAGTTCTTAATTTCTTCCATGGTTTTTTACTTTTTCATTAAGGTGCCTGAAGTCCATTCTCCTCCGGAAGAACTATCTTCCAGACAGAATCCCTGTTCGGAATAAGCCTTCTGAACTGCCTCAAATTGGTGCGTTAGAATTCCTGCGAGAACAAGTTTACCGTTAGAGGCAATTTTTGCGGCAATCCGTTTTGCCATCTCTATGAGGAGAGGGGCTTCCAGGTTGGCGCAAACCAAATCCCAGACATCATTTTTGTCGAGGCTCATTTTTTCTATTCCGAGGGTTTTGAACGATATCAGTTCTTCGGCTTGGTTGCGTGCAGCATTCTTAATTGAGTTTTGGATAGCCTCTTCGTCATTATCGAAACCAAACACAGGCGAGTACCCTAATCGGGCTGCGGCAATAGAGAGGATGCCTGTGCCACAGCCAATATCGAGCATGGATGCTTTGCCCCCTTGCGTCGGAGCATACTTTACTACCTGATTAAGGCAATAGCTGGTAGTGGGATGATGTCCTGTGCCGAAGCTCAATCCGGGGTCAAGCACCAGACGAACCATGTTTTTTAAAGCCTTTCGCTTGCTCCAGCTGGGCGCTATCATCAGTTTTTTATCGAATGTTAAAACAGGGAAATGGCGTTTCCAGGATTCGGCCCAGTTTTCTTTTTTAATTCTGCGGATACTCAATTTAGGAGAGGAAACATCCAAACCTGCTTCCGCCAGCTTCAGAAGCTCTTGCTTAATGAGCGTGCGTATTGCCTGGGCAGAAGCAGGAAGGTCCACTGTGTAAAATGAAACTTTCACACGCGGGCTTTCGTGCAATTGCCACGCTGAAGGAGAAATGTTATCTCCGAAAAGGCGGATAAATAATTCCGTAATCGCATCCTCAGAAGTTGAGTGCACCTCCAGGGAGACTTGCCATAAGATTTGTAATTTTGAGGTTGGCATAAATTGACAACTGCAGAGAGTTAAGCACAAGGTTATCAAAAAAACAACCTTCTCCAAGAGCCGATATAAGCCCACATACGGAGCCATTCATTATTGCTTTTCCGGAATGTGCTTTTTTACAGTCTTTGGTATCCGTTAATAAACAAGGAGATGTGGCCAGCTACCGCATTTTTTCTCGCCATATAGGTTTATTAGCGCTACTATAATCGCATGGACGCAAAGGTAAAAGCCAAAGTCGTGCCTGAGTTGGACGCGGAGTTCAGCCCTGCGATCTTGCACTTAAAGGCGATAGAGAGAGTAGTTAAAGAGTCTGGTGGAATACCGGTTAGTGTTGCCGTTGAACAGACAGATGGTTCTGTTTATCGTTTTTCATCGAACCTTCCTCCTGCAGAGCATCCTCTTGGTATGCGCAATGACTTTTATCTTGAACGTTTGGTGAAGTTTCTGCTTTGGTCCTATGGAGGGTACCGCATTCATGTTGCTGCGCCCAAAGCTATGGTGGACCGTTTGCGTGACCACTACGTCAATACTGAGCGAGGCCAATTTGACGCCCGCCTGATGGGGAAGCTTATCTATGAAAAACCCTTTGAAATAGTTTGGGCCGAGTCCCCAGCAGACTTGCCTCCTGCGAAGGAACTAGCTATGTCTCTGGGGCGTCACTTGGATGGATGTCGGATTGGTTTTGACTTGGGAGCAAGCGATCGTAAGGTGGCCGCAGTTAAAGATGGGGAAGTAGTTTTCAGCGAAGAAATTCCTTGGATGCCCGCGTTGCAGGAAGATCCTCAGTGGCATTATGATGAGCTGATGGCCATGTTAAAAAGTGCCGCAGCACACTTGCCCAGAGTGGATGCAATTGGAGGAAGTGCTGCCGGCTGTTATGTGAATAACCGTGTTCAGGTGGCGTCGCTTTTCCGCAGTGTTTCGGCTTCTCTTTTTAAGAGCAGGGTAAGAGAAATATTTTTAGAATTGCAAAAGGCTTGGGGCAACATTCCTTTTGAAGTCGTCAATGATGGAGAGGTCACGGCGTTGGCCGGAGCAATGTCTTTGAATGACAATGCCGTTTTAGGTATTGCCTTGGGCAGCAGTCAGGCAGTTGGCTATGTCACTCCGGATGGAAGAATAACTTCACGCCTGGATGAATTGGCATTTGCGCCTGTAGATTACCGGGATAGTGCGCCTATAGACGAGTGGTCGGGAGATTTGGGGTGCGGCGTACAGTATTTTTCTCAGCAGGCTGTCGGGAGGCTTTTAACGCCGGCGGGCATTGAGTTGCCTGCGCAGATGACTCTTCCTGAAAAGTTGAAGGAAGTGCAGAAGCTGATGTCTGAGGGAGATAAACGAGCCCGGTCGATTTTTAACACGATTGGAGTTTATTTGGGATACGCGACGGCGTTGTATGCGGAGTTTTACGAGGTGAAAAATGTGCTGACCTTAGGCCGCGTCACTTCTGGTGAGGGTGGAAGTATTATCATGGAGAAAGCTAAAGAAGTGTTGGCATGTGAATTTCCGGAATTGGCAGCCAAGATTGCCTATCATACGCCCAGTGAGAGAGATAAACGTCACGGTCAGGCTATTGCGGCAGCGAGCCTTCCCTGTATAAATAAATAGATAGATACAACCTTTGCTTAAACTTATGAATAGTTATAAAGAGTATATAGAGGGTATTGTAAACTTAGTTGAACAAGCACGAAAAATTCCTTTGGGCGGAGTTCCTCCGGTTAAGCGTGAACCCCTTGCTCAGAATGCTCCTTCCATGCTTATTTTTTCACCGCATCCGGATGATGAATGTGGTACTGGTGCAATAGCTTTACGCATGCTCCAGGAGAGAGGGGTGAGGGTTAAGAACGTGGTCGTGTCCCAGGGAAGCAGTCCCGAGAGACAGGCACCCCGTTTGAAAGAGGTAACTGATGCGTGTAATTATTTAGGCTTTGGGGTTATCCAAACCGGTCCGGTTGGATTACTGAATGTGCGTTTAAGTGTTCGGGATGGAAACCCGGGTGAATGGGCTGAAAAGGTCGCTGTTGTCCGTGACATCATCTTACGCGAAAAACCAAGTGTAGTTATGATGCCACACTCAAAAGATTGGAATAGTGGGCATATCGGAACTCATTATCTTGTAGAGGATGCCCTCGCCAGTATGCCTAAAGACTACTCGGTTACGGTCGTGGAGACCGAGTTTTGGGGCGAGTTGGAAAATCCCAATTTGATGATTGAGGTTTCCAGCGAGGATTTGACTCGGATGATTACCGGTTTTTCCTTTCACTTTGGAGAAGTAGCCCGTAATCCTTATCATTTACTGTTGCCGTCCTATATGCAAAGAAATGTGTGCCGTGGTGCAGAGGTCGTAGGCGGGCAGGGAGGAGATGCTCCTCGCTTCAACTACGCTATGATCTATCGCTTGAGCAAATATCAGAATGGTGTTTTTACCCAAGCACCCAATAGGATCATATCGGCTCAGGAGCAGATTTGTTTGGATATGTAATTCTTCGGAAGCAGTAAAACTTTTTCGAATATAAAAAAAGCCCGTTCTCCTTATTTGGGAAGAATGGGCTTTTCCTTAATGCGAATCTGCGTCCCTTTGAGGTGAGAGTGAAGCAATCTTGTCCATAATTTGGTCAGCGATTTCTTGGTAGATTTCCTTCAGCCGTTCTTTGGGACATGTTTTTGCTTCCTCCCGCAGTGCATCGAAATTAATGGGAGGACCGTACTTGATGATGATCTTCTTAGGCTTAGGGAAAGAAGAGTTTTTCCCATATGACTCAAAAGAACCGAAAATTCGAGTGGGGATTACAGGCACTTTGGATTTAATCACTGCCAAGCCCACTCCAGAGCGGGCTTTTTGTAAATTGCCGTCAGGGGTGCGAGTTCCCTCCGGAAACAGGTTGACTACACAACCCTTTTGAAGTCTTTCCAGAATAGCTTTAAGGCCTGCCATTCCATTGCCGTCGCGATCTACGGGGACAGCATTAACCGAGCGAAGAATATAATCGAATAGCTTGTTCCTAAAAAGGGATTTTCGTGCCAGGTAATGTATGTCTCGCGGAAGTGATGTCCCTAAAAGCACGGGGTCCAAAAAACTGGCGTGGTTGGAGACAATCAATCCTCCTCCCTGAAGAGGGATGTGCTCCACTCCATAGACTTCCCACCTGAAATACAGTTTAAAAACTATTTTTCCCGGGCCCCAAACAGCGAAATAAAATGGATGCATACCAAGCGGGGTAAAATTGAGAGTTAGGATGGGAGCTTTCTTTTCGCCAGTTTTGCGTGAATTTCCTCCAAGAGCATGGCGGTTGTTTCTTCGGGAGTCAATTTTGAGGTATTAACCAAGGTGGCCCCTAAAGAAATAACCAGTGGAGAAACGGCCCGCTGAGTGTCTTTTTTGTCACGTTCTGCCAGGTTCTCTACGACTCCATCGGCCTCGCGTCGCCGGGATCTTTCATCCAGGCTGGCATCCAGATAGAACTTAAAGTCCGTTTCAGGGAATATGGCCGAACCGATATCCCGCCCCTCCATGACAATATTTCCAAACTGAACACACTCCCTCTGAACTTTTTTCATCCAGGAGCGAACGGCTGGAATGGCAGCCACTTTTGGGACTGCTGCACTTGTAGCAGACGTGCGTATTTCTTTTACCGGATGATAGCCATCGACTGTCAGATAAACGGCTTTATCCGAACAGACCAGCTTGGTCTTCCATTTTTTGAGCGTGGCTGTAATGGCTTTGACATCTTCCAGATCGATTTGTTGTTGGACGCAATACCACGCCAGAGTGCGGTACATTGCCCCGGTATCGACGTAGGTATATCCCAAAGCAGCAGCAACGCGTTTAGCATTTGTACTTTTACCGCTGGCACTTGTGCCGTCTATTGCTATTACAATAGGCTTTCCCTTCATGTTCTATTTAAAGTGTAAGTAACTCTTGAGGCTGTCTCCAGAGAACTGAGCTATTATGAGAGCTAATGGTCTGAATTTCAATCTTTTCCAGATGAGTCTAAAAAAAGGCCAGCCTAACCATTTAATTTAAAGATATTAAGATGAGGTGATTTCGCCAATAAATCCAGTTTGACGCAATGCTTCGTAAAGGACCAGAGCCGCACAGTTGGAGAGATTCAATGAGCGGGAAGTGGGGTTGAACATGGGGATTCTTACCCAGGAATTTTGATATTTTTCCAGCAAGGGAGTGGGAATGCCCTTGGTTTCTCTTCCCAGCACTATATAGTCCTCAGGTTGCCATTGAATCTGGTCGTAGCGCCTCGCCCCTTTGCATTCGATCATCCAAAGACGGGAGTTCGGAGGGAGTTTCTGCTCAAAAGTTGTCCAATCGGCCCACTGATGCAAGTCCAAGTGTTGCCAATAGTCCATGGCAGCACGTTTTAAGTGACGATCATCGAGCTCAAAGCCAAAAGGTCTTATAAGATGCAGCGTGGTTTTCGTGGCTGCACAAAGCCGGGCAATATTCCCCGTGTTCGAGGGGATTTCCGGATTTATCAGCACGATGTTCATGAATCGAAGAGGTTTCCTAATTTGTTTTGCCCAGAAGCAGTTTGATAAACTGATCTCCTTTCAAGAGATCGTAACGCCCCTTTGAACAAAGATTTTCGCTGTAAGCGGTGACTGAGTCAGGCTCAAAGCCCGGGCCCCAAATTGCAAAGGGGATTGGTTCGCGGGTATGAGCTCTGGTGCTGACCGGTGTCGGGTGGTCTGGGAGAATTCCAATGACGGCTTCGGTTTGAGTTTCTCTCAAGCCATTGAGTAAAGGAGCAATAAGCCGAGAATCCAAATCTTCAATCGTTTGGATTTTTAAGGCAGCATCTCCTTCGTGTCCGGCTTCATCGGGAGCTTCCACATGCAGGTAAACGAAATCATTATCCTTCAGTGCATCCAGACAGGCAGCAGCTTTGCCTTCATAGTTTGTGTCGTAAAGACCGGTAGCCCCTTTGACAGGGATAACTTTTAAACCAGCGTAGACACCAATTCCGCGGATGAGATCGACAGCAGAAATTACGGCCCCCTTGATCCCGAAATGCTCTTGAAAAGTCCACATTTTTGGCTTATATCCTCCGGACCAGAGCCAGATTGAATTGGCGCGATCTTTCCCTGCTGCAACGCGCCTGCGATTAACAGGATGTTCTGGAAGCCATTGCTGAGTTTGGATTGTAAGACGATTTAATATTTCAGCCGTCTTTTTAGATTCTTCACAGAGTGCTGTTATCTGAAGCTTCGCAGCGAATTCTCCCAAATAATCATGTGGAGGGGCGCATTTAATGCGAGCATCCAATCCCTTTGCAATAAAGACATGGCGGTAGCTAACACCGGGGTGAAAAGAAAATTGTTCGTTGCCAAACTCTTTTTGAAGATCATGAATGATGAGTGCGGCATCTTCTGACGAAATATGGCCGGCGGAATGGTTTTTCAGCCTCTTTTCTTCATCCAAACAGATTAAATTGCAGCGCATCACCAATTCACCCTCCTCAATTTTGAGTCCCATACTAGCTGCCTCCAGCACACCGCGTCCCTGCAATATCTCGGCGGGATTGTAGCCCATCACGCTCAAATTCGCGGCCTCACTGCCGGGCATTACGCCCTCGGGTACAGTTTCAAGCATTCCGCAACACCCTTCGCGTGCGAGCATATCCATGCAAGGTTTGCGGGCAGCTTCCATTGGGGTAAGACCTCCTAACTCAGCAACGGGATGATCGGCCATGCCGTCACCCAGTATGATAATGTACTTCATTTTAAAAATTTATTTGGAAGCCCTGGTCAGGAGAAATTCCTTGAAGGTATCATAATTAACCTGCATCTGAGTGTAGTTCTCAGATGAGTGATCCAGTAGAGCAAGAGACGGGGGAAGCTCAGGTTCAAAACCAAGCAGTCTTTCCATTTCTTCGTGGAATTTGGCGGGATGTGCCGTCTCCAAAATGGCAGCAGGTAGGGTGGCATCTTCAGGATGATTATTTATCCAGGATTCATATCCCTTCCATGCGACAGCACCATGGGGTTCCAGAAGAATTTTTTTATTGTTCCAGACGTCTATGATGGTTTGTCTGGTTTCTTTATCGCTGACCGAGATAGAGAAGATATCACGGCGCAACGCATTTAAGTCGAGGAGCTTCCGAATATGGCCGGTTTCGTCCATGTGGCCCCCATAAAGTTGTACCAAGCGGGCCAGATTGCTGGGATGGCCTACATTCATGGCATTAGAGACACAGTTCCTGGATGGCTCAATTTTTCGGTAGTTTCCTGTGGCTAAATAGGTCGGAAAGGCATCATTTCCGTTGACGGGAACCAGTATTTTTTTGATGGGCAGGCCCATTTTCCAAGCGATCATGGCTCCCATCATATCTCCGAAGTTACCTGAGGGGATGGAAAAAAGGAGGGGCTCTTTGAGAGTCTTACTAATGCGAGAAGCTGCGTAGAAATAATAAACGCTCTGCGGTAATAGCCTGCCAATGTTAATGGAGTTTGCAGAAGAGATATTCAATCTATTTCGAAGCTCGGAGTCTGCAAAAGCACGTTTAACCATAGCCTGGCAGTCATCGAATTTTCCATCAATAGCAAGGCAAGTCACATTTCCACCCAGTGTTGTCATTTGCAGGCGCTGGCGTCTACTGACTTCGTGAATAGGGAAAAGCACTACGACCTTAATGCCCAAAACTCCACTGAAAGCACTGGCCACGGCAGCACCGGTGTCTCCACTTGTTGCTGTTAGAATAGTAAGTTCTTTTCCGCTTTCGCGTATGAAATGGCTTATGAGTCTGGCCATCATGCGTGCGGCAAAATCCTTGAAAGAGGCAGTGGGCCCTTGGTCCAAGCGGAGAATATGAGCTTTCCCACTTCCTTGAACAGGTTCCAATGGAACTTCGAAAGAGTAGGCATCTTTGCAAAGTTCAAACAATACATCATCGTCCAGAACACCGGCAGTATAACGGCTCAGAATGCGAAACGCAATTTCTGCATAACTCATTTCTGAATAACCGGTTAATTCCTCTCTTAGAACAGTGGGAAATCTTTCTGGTAAGTAGAGGCCTCTATCCGGAGCCAGACCAAGAAGCAGGGCTTCTCTAATACTCACGCAGGATGAACGTTCCGCATCGTTTGTACTGTAAAATAACATTCTGTCCATTGTTCAATCCTTACAGAACTGAAAAATCCCCAAATGGGGACGGCAAAAGGATGCCTTAATCTCCGGGGAAATAACAGGAAAACATTTTATTCGGATCACATCTACTTTGCGTTACGGCTTCCCATCAAATATAATGGGGGCGATGCAGGCGGTAGCAGCAATGTCATTAAATCGGGTGATTGGCCGAAATAACACTATTCCCTGGCATATTCCGGCGGATTTCAAATGGTTTAAGGAGCTCACAATGGGCCACATTTTAGTGATGGGGCGAAAAACCTTTGAATCGATTGGGAAGGCCTTGCCCGGCCGTACTATATTCGTGCTTACTCGTCAAAAACTTCAAATTCCGAATGCGATGTCCATTGCGTCTTTGGCTGATTTAGGCCAGCATCTTTCAATAGAGGATCCACGGAAAATTTTTATTTGCGGAGGAGCTCAACTCTACGAGCAAACTTTGGGGCTTTGCACTGACATTTATTTAACGGTGGTAAAGAAAGAAGTGCAGGGGGATGCTTTCATGCCGCCTTTCGAACATTTATTCCCTTACGTCGAAGAAATACGCAGTGAAGATGAGTTTAAAATCCTTCATTACTCGAAAAATAGAGAGCTGACGTAGCCTACTTGTGTTTAATAAGATTTCTGACAGAGCCAGTATTACTCATGAATCTGTTTACTGCTATGGGAAGGAGGGAAGGCTTGCTCTCGTTCTTCGGGGCTTAAAAAACAGTTTTCAATGCAAAGATTGTCGCAATTGGAACAGGGCTCGTAATGAATGATAACGGAGCTGTTTTTTAAGTGCTTTTCGATCGAATTTTCAATTCGATGACTAAGCTGGTGGGCTTCTTCAACAGACATGGAACCATCCACCTTGAGATGGAACTCAATAAATCTTCGATTTCCAACCCGACGGGTTCGCAGTTTATGGAATCCCCGGGTGGTCGGTTTAAGCTTTTTTAAATGCTCGTAGACTGTTTTTTCTTCTGCTTCCGGGAGTCTGGTATCCATCAGGGCGTTAGTAGACTCCCTGATTAATTTCAAAGCCGTGTTAATAATGATCAAAGCCACTGCGATTCCTATGAAAGGATCCAAAAGATAAAAGTTTTTTTCAGGAAAGAATAACTGCGCAACGGCTATCAGCAAGAGGCCCATCATTACACCAGCTGAAGTCCAAACATCCGTAAGTAAATGCCATCCATCAGCCAGGAGAGCCGGTGAATTTGTTTCTTCGCCTGTCTTAAATAATTTCCTGGAAACAAATAAGTTAACAGCAGAAGAAAAAAACATGATTCCGACACCAAGCCAGACCATTTTCATGGGTTCCGGATGAATAATTTTTTTAACGGATTCATATATGATCCAAGCTCCTGCAGATAAAATCAATAACGCTTCTATCCCGCTAGCGACGTTTTCGATTTTTCCATGCCCGTAGGGGTGCTCTTGATCCGGAGGCGTGTCTGATGTTTTAACGGCAAAAAAGGCAATCGCCGCGGCCAGAAGGTCCATGCAGGAATGAATTGCTTCAGAAATAATAGAAACTGAGCCTACCAGTGCCCCTACAGTCAGTTTTCCAATTACCAGAGAGGTATTTGAACAAACCGACAACAACGCCACACGAACCTTGGCTTGGTTGTTTTTCTTTTCCTGTTTAAACTCCATAACTTTGTGAAAGTCGAGTTACAGAGCGAGTGTATTGAGATGCTCAAAATAACACAATCCTTATTGCTCTTTCCTGTTTATTGATGTAAATTCTCAGGGTGTGGTGTTTGGGTTATACGGTCCATAAAATGAGGAAGATAGGTTTCTTTTTTTTGCTCTTGTTCGGCATGTCTCAGGTTTGCCTGGCTGATCGGGAAATAATTTTTGATAACTTTAATGATCCGGGTATAGGTAATTTTTATGGCCCCTCTAATTTGCGCAACGAAATGGGGGACGAAATCTATTTTGCTGGCGGGGCTAGAACTATCGAAAGAATTGAGATTGAGTGCTACTCCAGCATAAAGACTCTTAGCCCTGAAAAATACGCTATCATCCGGCTTTATAGAGAGGACGGGCCTGAGTATGAGAACTCAGACGAATACTACAAATTGTATTTGCCGGGAACCCTCCTTTATGAATCACACCCCATTCAAGTGGTTAGTGGACACAGTATGATCTGTCTGGATGGGCTCAATATTCAGGTGGAAGATCCGTGTATTGCGTGGACCATACAATTCTACGGTTTAAGCGTGGCTGAAAAAGATATTGTCGGAGTTATCATGTATAATTCGCCCACGGTTGGTTCCAGTTATGGAGATTTTTGGATGCGAACCGTAGATGAAAGCTATCAGCCTGTTGGGGCTTTTAAACCATTCTATTTCGGAGACGTGCTAAAGGCTAATTTTGGGGTCCGTGTATATGCTTCTCCTGCCTCACTGGTGATTTGTTCAAAAATAGAGCCTGTACAGGATGGCGTCTCTATTACGATAAAAGGGCCGGCATATTCTCCTGTTGAAGTTCAGGCTTCTTCCGGGATGCCAGATGAATGGTTTACAGTTGCCAGCAGAGTTTTGGAGAGTGATTCTACCACTGTTTTCCTGAAAGGACCTCCTGCTCCCTACTACCGGGCCGTACAGGTTGATAAAGTTCCTCACGGTCTGCAGTTAGGCGTATTGGGTGGACAAGCAAATTTTCTGAAGGCCCATGGTGCGGTAGGGCAAAGGTTTGTCTTTGGATATTCGACGAATGCCATTGACTGGGTTCGGAGCACGAATGTGTTTATTGCTCCCTGGAGCATAATACAGGATACTCACGCAATGACGAACCACTCTAAGTGCTTTTACAGCATTTCGGAGGTTGAGGAAGAGGAACCGGGGGTACACCAGATACTTTTAATGCCTGACCAGGAGTCTAATTGGGTTCACTTTCGAGGTCCCAGAGGGAGGCGAGCTCTGGTTTCTTACAGTTTTGATGAACTCAATTGGAGCAAATCCATTCCTGGACAATTCACTTATTTTCCCGCGCTTACGCAAACAAAAAGCGGACTTTTGGTTTTTCCTTTTCCTCGCGTTCCAACGGACATAGGAAGCACCTTTGACACTTTCTTTAAAATCGAGCTGTTGGACTAGTAACCAGCCTAATTCATTGTGATCAGTTTTTCGGGACAAAATGGGGTTTCCGAGTCAGACATGATAAAAGATGTACGTACTTTTTTTTCACCGGAAGGTAGTCTGGCTCAGTTTAAGAATTTTGAATATCGTCCTCAGCAACAACGCATGGCTGAGGCTGTCGCTGAAGCCTTTCTAACAAATAATAAGCTTATTGTTGAAGCCGCCACCGGGGTCGGAAAAAGTTTGGCCTATCTGGTGCCTGCTATTTTTCACGCCGTTCAGAACAAGAAAAAAGCCATTGTATGTACTCATACGATCAATCTGCAGGAGCAATTGATCCAAAAGGATCTGCCATTGCTCAAAAAGATACTCGATACGGATTTCACTTATACAATGCTCAAAGGACGTTCGAATTACCTTTGCACTTATCGTCTCCATAGAGCGATGCGTAATGCAAAATATCTATTTACAGAGGCAGAGCAAGTTGAGCTGGAGAGAATTAATGAGTGGGCTCAAAAAACGCAAGATGGAACGCTCTCAGATTTTTCAGAAGAGCCGGATCCAAAAGTTTGGGCCGAAGTTTGTTCGGAGCGTGGGCTTTGTTCTCCCAAACTTTGCGGCAACAAATCAGATTTTGCACAGGATCATCCCATCTGTTTTTTCCAGAAAGCGCGCAATCGAATTTTTTCCTCAGATATTTTGGTGCTGAACCATACTCTTTTTTTCATTCACTTGGGTTTGGTTCGCAATATGCCGGCTGAAGGGGTGTTGATGAATAACGATTTCGTGATTTTCGATGAGGCTCACACTCTGGAAAATGTTGCATCTAAACACATCGGTTTGGGCCTTTCCAGCGGACAGTATCGCTATGCGCTGAATCGGCTCTATAATCCCCGTACACAAAAAGGTGTTTTCACCTCTCTGCTTCGTCCTCAAGAGGTGCCGCACGTCGCTGACGCTTTGGATGCGGGGGAAGCATTTTTTTTGGCCTTGGAGGATGCATGTGAAAAAGCGTTTTCATCACCCTTTCAAAAGCAATCCTGGAGTGATTTGCGCATCCGCAGACCTAACTTGGTAGATGATAATGTCGCATCTCATTTGGCTCGTATTTGCGATGATATAGAGCAAATTTCAAAAACGGTTGAGGATAAAGAAAGCGTATCAGAGCTGGAGTTCTGCTCCCAACGCATTGCCGAAATCCGGAGTTCCATTGCAGCTTTTCTAAATCAGTCTGTAGATGATCACGTCTATTGGGTTGAAAAGAGTATAAGCGGGAAAAGCCAAAGGCCTCAGATCAGTCTTCACGCGGCGCCTATGGATGTGGCACGGTATCTTAGAGAGCGAATTTTTGCTTCAAATGCCTCTGTGGTTTTGACCAGCGCAACTCTTTCTACAAGTGCAGGGGGAGAGTCTGTTACGGGAGAAACGAAACCTTTAAAAATAGAGAGCGTTCACAATGCAAAGCGAAAAGTCTACTCTAAGAGGCAGATTTCATCAGGACTTGATTATGTCTCGAATCGTTTAGGCGCGGAGGTTGCTGAACTATTACAGGTCGGCTCTCCATTTGATTTTGATAAGCAAATGCGCCTATACCTGGTTAATAAAATGCCGGATCCGAGAGAAGACGAATACCAGGACAAGTTGATCGAGTATATCAAAATTTTTGTAAAAAAAACCCACGGGAAAGCTTTTGTTCTTTTTACTAACAACCAGCTTATGCGTAGAGTGGGTGAGGAGTTGGAGTCTTTCTTCGAAGACTTCGATATTGAGCTTTATGTTCAGGGGACAGGATTGCCACGGTCGGCAATGCTGGAAAAATTTCGAAAAAATATCGACAGTGTCCTCTTTGGTTTAGATAGCTTCTGGCAAGGAGTAGATGTGCCTGGGGATTCTCTTTCTAACGTCATTATAACCCGTCTGCCTTTTGTAACGCCCGATCATCCCCTGACTGAAGCGCGTTTAGAATTGATACGCCAAAGAGGCGGAAATCCCTTTATGGAATATACTTTGCCCGAGGCCGTTCTCAAGTTTCGCCAGGGAATTGGACGTTTGATTCGCACTCAGTCGGACCACGGAATTGTAGTTGTTTTAGATAGTCGAATTTTAAATAAGTATTACGGCAGTCGTTTTTTGGAAGCGATGCCCAAATGCTCTCTGGAAATTATTTGATATGGGCCTATAATGTACGTAGGAGGAAAGTATATTTTGCCAGTCCGCTTGTGTTGTGTGTAAATGATTTGAATGCAAAAAAAGGGGAAACTTAAAGGGATGCAAAGAGTTCTGAATCGTTGTGTTGTGACAGTGGAAATGATCTCATTCGTGCTGATGCTATTGACAGGGACCTGTTGGGGGCAGTTGGATGTAGTTCGTATCAATGAGATCATGACCTCAAGCAGCAAAGGGGTCACTGACCCCAGTGGAGATTATTGCGATTGGATTGAGCTTTTTAATAATTCATCGGGGGCGGTTGATATCGGTGGGTGTTATTTAAGTGATAACAGCACTCAATTGCAGAAATGGCAATTTCCTTCTCCGGTTATGATTCCTGCAAAAGGGTACCTTCTTGTTTATGTGAATGACTCTGACCAGACTTCTCCAGTGGGCGGCCCTTTCCAGACTAATTTCAATCTTAGTAAGTCGGGCGAGTACCTGGCTCTGGTAGCGCCTGATGGTATGACGATTTTGCATGAATTTGCTCCGCAATATCCGGAGCAGCGTGCAGATATTTCTTACGGCTACAATCAGAGACTGGGCGCAGATCCAAATACCTGTTACTACTTTGAAATTCCCACTCCAGGAAAAATTAATGTCACTCTCCCGGTTGAAACATGCCTCCCAAAGGTAATTTTCAGCCATAAGCATGGCTATTGCTCAGACCCCTTCACTCTCGAACTTATTGCCGAAGAAGGGGTTCAAATTCGATATACGCTCGATGGCACTAACCCGACAAAAATGTCAGGAACCCTTTATTCAGAGCCACTGTTAATAAACCAAACAACAGTATTAAAGGCAGTGGCTAACAAGCCCGGATTCATCAGCTCAGAAGTAGTTTGCGGGACTTGGATATTTCTGGAAGATGTGTTCACACAATCATCGCCTCCACCCCAGGGATGGCCCACGCAAGGAGCGAATAATCAAAGGTTGTATTATGGAATGAATCCTTCTGTAGTGCAGAGCAGCTTTTACTCCAGTAGATTAAGGCAAGGTTTTCAGGATATCGATACGATTTCGCTAGTTACTGATTTGAGGAATTTATTTAATGCGCAATCCGGAATTTATGTAAACACCTATAACTCCGGGATGGATTGGGAACGTCCGGTTTCTATGGAATTAATCAAACCGGAAACCGGGGACGGCTTTCAAATCAACGCCGGACTCAGGATACGGGGCGGGTTTAGCAGAACACCAGACAATCCCAAGCATTCGTTCAAAGTCTATTTTCGGGGCAGATATGGGGAAAGTTCATTGAAATATCCTCTATTTGAGGAAGAGGGTGCTGACGAATTTTCGCAGGTGGATTTGCGAACGGCTCAGAATTACTCCTGGGCCTGTAATGGCTCGGAAAAGTGTACATTCGTGCGCGAAGTTTTTTCTCGTGATTTACAGCGGGATGTAGACGTTCCCTACACGCGAAGCAGACATTATCATCTCTTTATAAACGGGATTTACTGGGGGCTATATCAAACGCAAGAGAGAGTGAGCGCTTATTATGCCGCAACTTATTTGGGAGGTGACGTCAAAGATTGGGACTGTATTCACGCTAACTCGGCGTCGGATGGAAGTATGGATGCCTACAGAGACTTCTATTCTATTACTGCACAAGGTTACTCGGGAGAGTATAACGATAATTATTATCGAGTGAAAGGGCTTAATCCTGACGGTACCCGCAACTTGGATTATCCTATCTTGCTGGATGAAGACAACCTTATTAAGTTGATGCTGAACGTATATTACACAGCTGACTGGGATTCTCCTTATTCTCTTTTCGGCAACGCGCCTAATAATCTTTTTGCCATTTATAATCGGAAAAATCCGGACGGCTTTAAATGGTTTCGACACGATTCCGAGCACACGTTGGGGGTAAATACGCCAGTCGACTATGATTTAACCGTGCAGGGCTGGAATCGTACAGGTTTGTTTCAATTTGAACCCATGATGCTCCATCAAAAGCTTTCGGAAAATCCAGAATATCGAATGCGCTTTGCTGATCTGGCCCAGGAACAATTTTTTGATGGGGGCGTTTTAACTCCGGAGCGTTGTGCCCAGCGATTCAGATCACGAACGGATGAAATTGATAACGTAGTTGTCGCTGAGAGTGCGCGCTGGGGGGCTGCGAACGGTGCATTGCGGACTCGTGAAACATGGCTGGGCGAATGCAATTACCTTTTTTCCACTTATTTCCCGCGACGCACGGAGATCGTATTAAATCAATTTAAGAAGCAGGGATGGTTCCCTTACATTTCTGCTCCTGTTTCTTCATTGGCTTCAGGGATGGTTGACCTGGGGCAACGCTGCACGCTCACAGCAGACACCTCTTTTTATTATACTACTGACGGGGTCGATCCCCGGTTGCCTGGCGGTAAAATTCATCCGGACGCTATTCATGTTTCTTTGGGTGGCGGAGATGAAGATCCTGTTTACATAAAAAAAACTTTTATCTCCAAGGAGTCTGATTGGCTTTATTACGATGAGGGAGAAATGCCGCCGCCTACAGTTATCTGGAGTTGGAAATCTCTGAATTACAATGCCAGCGGCTGGAAAACAGGCAAAGCCCGTTTAGGATTCGGAACACGTGTGACAACCAACACAAAGACGGCACAAACTAATTCAAAAGGAGACGGAATTCTTACGTTTTACTATCGCCACGAATTCAACGTCGATTCATTGGAGGGTGTTGGTGCACTCAATCTCTCTTTGAATCGGGATGATGGGGCTGTTGTTTATTTGAATAGCTCAGAGATACTTCGCAGCAATATGCCTGAGGGAAATATATCTTACGAAACGCTCTCTTCGGAGAACGTGAGTACGCCTAATGAAGACGCGTTTTTTGATTTTGAAATTTCTTCAAAAAAATTAATATTGGGTAAGAATGTAATTTGTGTGGAAGTGCACCAGAGCAATCCGGCCAGCACAGATAGTTATTTTGATTTAGAACTGATAAGCATGCCAAAACCTGATCCTACTGATGTAGTCAGCACATCTCTGTTATTAGATCAAAATCAGAAAATTTTTGTCCGCGCCTGCAGTGGCGGCGAATGGAGCGCTCTAAACCAATATACTTACAGGGTACGCCAAAACTATGAGTCTTTGAGGATTAGTGAACTCATGTATTCACCTGATTTGGGGGCAGAAGATAGTTTTGGAAGTGATGATTATGCCTGGTTGGAGATTTATAATTCAGGTACTGAATCCGTGAACATGCTTGATGTGCGGTTTATTGAAGGGATTACTTACACGTTCCCGAGTGTAGTCATTCCTCCTGCAGGATACCTGGTTTTGGCTAAAAATCCGGAGGCTTTCAGTCAGAGATATTATACCAATGGCTTTGTCTATCTCTCAGGATATAAGGGTAACCTGGCTCGAAAAGGGGAGAAGTTAACTCTTGTCACTCCGGAAAACGAGGTCATTCAATTTTTCACTTATTCAAACATCTGGTATCCCAGCACAGATAAAAAAGGATATTCTCTTCAAATTACAAATATAGCGCAGGCCCCGGAAAATTGGAGTTTGGCAGAAGGGTGGAGACCGTCCTCATTGCAGGGAGGAACGCCGGGATTTTCCGATAAAGCAATTCCAGCTTTAGGGTGTCAGATGGCTTCCCTGGATCAGTGCATCCAGTTCGCATTGGAAGGAGTGGTTTCTCCTTCAGTGGTTCGTTGGTTTTTCTGGAATAAAGATGTTTCTCTTTGGGAATGCATCGCAGAAACTGATGTTCCGGTTTTGACAAAGAAAAATGTTTTAGCTGCTGACGCTGGGCTCTATCGAGCAGAGTTTTATAAAGATGATCTTCTTTTCACTTCAATGCCATTTGAGTTGGTTGTCGTCTTGTCAGATATGAACGATATTTCACTGGATGAGAGCAGTGAGGGCGTTTTTGAAGCTCAAATCCTAACTGAGTCCCCTCAATTTGTTTTTTGGCAAAGATATTCGCCGGATGGAGAATGGGAAAGGATCCCCAATTCTGAGGGTCTATTTTTTAAGATGCCTCGACTTACTTTATCGGACCAGGGCTTATATCGCTTCTGTTTTGGTGATCTTTGGGAGAGTTCTGCGTTTAATTTGACAGTAATTCCGGAGACAAAACCGCCGGCTGTGATTGAATTAAAACAATTGAGCCCTACGAGCCTGACGGTGACTTATTCCGAGTATGTGACAGTTGAAAGTGCCTTGGATATAGGACACTACCAAATGGAGGGCGGAGCAAGCGTGATAGGGGCCATAGCTGACTCTCAGACATTGATTCCTGGTGGGGTTCAGAAAGTCTATCTTCAAACAACACCTTTAACCCCGGGAGTTGTTTATCTTCTAACGATAAGCGATATTTTGGATATTTCGTCCAATTCGAATCGGATTATTCCAACCAGTCTTCACCTCCAATCAGAAGTGAAATCAACTCTTCTGCGCCAAGTCTGGTTTAACTGTACTGGTACGCTGGATTCTCTAACCAATATAGTCACCTATCCCAACCAAGCTGATATCAATGAATATATTCCGGAGTTTTCAACTTTAGTTAATTGGGCTGATTACTATGGACAACGTCTTTCGGCATATATTATTCCCCCAGAAAGTGGGGTTTATACTTTCTGGATTTCCAGCGATGACTACTCCGAGCTTTATCTAAGTACCAACAGCGATCCGGCCAACAAAAGGAAGATTGCCTCTGTGGATGGGTGGACGAATCCCCAGGAGTGGACAAAATTTGTAGGCCAAAAATCCGAACCTGTCGTTCTGGTTGCTAACAATCCTTACTACATCGAGGCGATTCATTCAGAAGGCGGTGGTGGAGATAATTTGACAGTGCGCTGGGAGTTGCCCTCAGGCCAAATTGAAGAACCGATTGGCCAAAATCGTTTTTTGCCGGCGACTGTTCCAGGTTCAACTGTATTGCCTTTTGTTCCACCTGTTATCAAAAAAGAGCCAGATTCACTTGTTTGTAATGAAGGAGAATCGGCAACGTTTGAAATATGGGTAGAAAGTGCTTCCACTCTTACCTATCAATGGAAGGTGAATGATGTGGTCTTACAAGAAGGTGCAAAAAGGACTTTCACTATTCCTGATGTGTCCCTTTCCATGGACGGAGCCAAAGTCAGGTGTATTGTTAGAAATTTTAAGGGGGCTCGTGCCAGCAGTATAGCGACGCTTTCTGTAATGGAACTTCCCACTGAACCACCTGCTTTAAAAATCCTTTCAGCAACAGCCAATCAAATTTTAGTAGAGTTTGAGGGGGTGCTTCAATCATCGTTATCGCTGGAGGATTCTTCCTGGATAGAGATTGGGGCTGAGTCGCCCGCTTTGATTAATGTTTCAGAATCGATGCAATTTTTCCGAGCCGTCCGATAGAGTATTGCCTCAATTTGAGGTTTGAAATTTCAGTTTTTTTTATTAAAGTGTCCCTTGGTATTGTGGCAAGGTGAAATGAGAGCCAGTGCAGTTAAGTTTATAAAAGAGAGCCCGGCTCTCGTTTTATTGTTATACGTTTTATTTGTTTTTGTGGGTGCGGCCTTAATCGCCCCATTTGTGGCTTGGACTCTGGAGGGTTTGGCTGTTCACATCTCTTTTTTTCAAGAGGAACTCACGAATATACCCTTTCACCGTATTGTAAATCGCTGTCTCATTTTTTTAGCCTTGGCAGGGCTTTGGCCGATGTTTAGGGGGTTAAACGTCGCCAGTTTAAATGCTTTGGGCTGGAATTTCTCAAAGGGGATATCCAAACAGCTTTTCCTTGGTTTTCTTTACGGCTTTCCTGCTTTGCTGATTGCTTTAATGATCAACATTGGAGTAGGGAGTGCTCATCTGACTACTGAATCTAAATCGTTTAACGATGGTATTGATATAATCTGTGGTGCATTAGTAAGTGCCATTTTTGTTGCCGCTTTGGAGGAAACACTTTTTCGGGGGGCTCTAATAACAGCATTAAAGCGAGCTTATGGATTAAAAAGGGCGTTGCTGCTGAGTTCTGCTGTCTATGCAATTACTCATTTTTTTGCGAAACCAGTCGATCCTGAAGTTGTCAGATTTTGGAGTGGATTTACCGTTTTAACCCAAATGTTTAAGGGGTTCATCTGCTGGCAGGTGGTGATTCCGGGCTTTCTGAATCTTTTTGCAGCTGGTCTTTTGCTTGCGTTGCTTTTTCAACGTTTGGAGGGACTTTTGCCTTCTATAGCAGCTCACGGGAGTTGGGTGTTTTTGCTAAAGACTCAGTGTTTATTTGTGTCGTATACTTCTTATCCTTATAGCTGGTTTTTTGGAACGTCCCGACTGATTGATGGCTGGATGGCTCTCATTCTTTTATGTGGGTTTGTTTTCCTTGCACATAAATTTTTGCCTGTATGTCGGGAGCAACGTCATTTTTAACAAGGTGGCTTAGACCATCCATTGACTCCTTTTTGAGACTGTTTTACCCGGAAGTCTGTCAGTTCTGCTTTCAAAACAAAGCTCTTCATGAGGACGGGTATATTTGCAATTTCTGCAAGAAGAAGACGGACCCAATTGAATCACCCCTTTGTAAGGTTTGTGGGAACATGTTTCCCGGAGATTTTGCTGGGTTGAAAAGCTTCATCTGCGAAACCTGCCGCTCCGCTCCGCCTTGTTTTGACTGGGCTCGTGCTGCTGTTCAAACCGGAAATCTCCCGCTGCAGGCTATTTATAAGTATAAATATGGAGGATGCCTTTGGGTGGAGCCTTGGTTGGGAGAATTGCTTATAGATTGTGCAGCCAAGTGGATAACCTATGCCGATTGGGATATGATTATTCCCGTTCCTCTTCATCCATCCAAAAAAAAGAAGCGTGGTTTTAATCAAGCCGAGAGATTAGGGAAGATATTATCCCTGCATACCGGAGTTGCCTTAAATACTGAGTTAGTACATCGCGTGAAGAATACTCCAACTCAAACACGGCTTTCCCCCGAAGAGCGCATAAATAATTTAAAAGACGCTTTCAAAATATTTTCAACCCAGAGTTTATCCGGCAAACGCATTTTGGTTGTGGACGATGTGTTAACCACTGGGGCCACATGTAGCGAGGTGGCCCGTGTGCTCAAAAAGGAGGAGGCAGAATTTGTCTGCGTCCTGACGATATGCAGAGGAACCATTTTAATGCGATCTGGTGAGACTATCCAAAAGTAAAAACAGTTTTCCGGTTTTTCTTCTGCTCACTTCAAGAAGGTTAGAGTCTTCAAGGTTAATGCTGATATATTGATGCAGGAGAAGCCGATCTTCTGCAGTTCCACCCAAGGCTTGGTATTCTCCAGATGGAAGCTGAACGATTCTTGTGCTTCCTAATATGGCAACTTCTTTGAATTGATTCCGTCTCCGACCCCACGTGTTAAAGATATTTCGTATCTTTTTCATGAGGCCATTATAACGATGGGGGTAGGACAACCGCGGTGTAAGGCCAAAAAAACTTGGAAGATTTTAGTTTTTCAACCTTTTAAAAAACCAGCGCATCAAAAAGATGAGCACGATAAAATCATATAAAGTATGGCAAATAATCGGGGCGAGAAGGTTGCCGGATTGCCAGTAGAGAGCACCTAGGAACATCCCCATAAAGGTAGCATAAATAAAATAATAATTACTATGCCAATGAACCATTCCAAAAACAGTACCTGTAATTATCAACGCAGGCCATGCGCCCATGAGCCTCATGAGACCCTCCTGGATGAGTCCACGGAAGAGAAGTTCTTCTCCAATTCCGGCACAAATGGAAATCAGTAAAAACTGTGTCAGTGTCCAGTTTTTGAATAACGTGCTTAACCAACTTTTTAATTGATTCATCTGCCGCAGGAAGGCAGAGCGGTTAACCATTGTCAGCAATGCGATGAGGAAAAGGGCTAGAAAGGTCGTTAGTATTCCACCCCGGATTGCAATCCAGGTGAAGTGGAGTTTTTCAAAGGGGTTAATATGAATGAAATAACCGATAAGTAATGCAGAAAACCCCAGACTAAGTTCAAAAAAAGAAAACAGAAGAACAGCCTTCCAGCGTGATATGCTAAATAATTGGTTCATATTAAGTTGACCCATATTATTTAATAGGCTCCAAAACACCACCTTTATGGACGCGAAATTTTATACCGCGCCAAACAACACAATTTCCTGCGAAGGCACCGATCCAAAGAGCAAACTGAAAAAGATCTTTTGCCCATGCCTGCCAGCCTTTATGCCACTTTCCTGGTGATTGCTCAATTCGACTCATCAAATCTCTGACAGCGATTAGGCGGGTTAAAAGCACGCACAGGCAAACAAGGTAACGGGCCTCCCAAGTTCCGGCTATAATCCACAAGAGGGCCCAAAGAGTAGTATTTGAAATAATACTGAGGCCATAGGAGTGGGGGCGTTCAAAGCGAATCGTTCGTGCCCATCGGAGCTGGTGTTTCCAGACGTTGGCAAGCTTAGCTTTGGGGACAATAGAATCGACTACCAATGTGGAAAGGGCGATATTATTACCGCTTTTATGTATTCGATTTCCAATATGGTAGTCATCTGCTAGCAAATCTGCTATGGGTTCAAAGCCTCCTGTCTTTCTGAAAACTTCGGCGTTCACGCAGATCACAGCACCGAGGCAAAAATCCTGTTTCCCCAGCCTTAGGCTTTGAATAACCTGGCTCCAAAAATCAGCGTTAACGGCTATTTTCTCAAGGGTTGTCCCAAAGTTATTGGGGCCAGCAATTCGGTAAAGGCAATTAACAGCTCCGACAGATGAATCCCGGAGGGGCTGTACTAAATTTTTTAGAAGATTGCGAGGAGCCAGGATATCAGCGTCACTTACCACCCACACATCGCCGGTTGCCTTGGGGGCCATCTGAACGAGTGAGGAAACCTTTTTGTTATGCCCTTTCTGCTCGGAGCAGAAAATGATATTAATTTCTTTTTGGGGAAATTTAACGAGAAGATCTCGTAATGGAGGAATAACAGGATCGGTCGGATCTGCGACTCCAAATAATATCTGGATGCTGCCAGCATAGTCTTGTTCGATCCATGATGTAAGGCATTCTATGGTTCGGGCTTCACATCCTTTCAGCGGCTTAAAGAGGGTTACGGATGGTGCGTATGGTGTCTCTTTGAGGTGCGAGTGGAGAGGATAGCGAGCGGCTTCGAACCATTGCCATAGGAGAACAAAAAAACTGACAATGCAAAGCACTCCTAAAATAAAATTTGAAACCATCATGTGTTTTAGACGTCTATGGTCCGATCATTATCATCATCCGGTCTGAATGGGGGCGGCCGATTGGCATTATTTTGCTCGGACTGAGAAACTCGCAACAAGAGCTTTTTCTTTCCGATGATAAAATTGGTCAACGTTGAAACAAAACTGATAATGAGTCCTCCGAAGAGTGCGGAAAGAAAGCCATCCACATGAAAGGAAGGAATGAAAAATCCAACCAGTGCCAGTAATGCTGCATTGATAAAAAAGTAGAACAGCCCGGCGGTAATCATCAGGAAAGGAAAAGCCAGAATGATTAGTATCGGCTTGAGGAGAGTATTTAGAATTCCTAAGGTAAGAGCTGCCAAAATAAGCGTCAGATAGTTATTTTCGTAGCTAATGCCGGGCACCACATTTGCAGCAACAAGCACTGCAAGCGTGTTCACGGTCCAGGTGATGAATCGACTTATCGTAAAAATCTTCATACTCGATGGGTTTTAAACCTCGGTGGCGTGAGGTTGGCACATCAAATAATTTGTTTTGCTGATGGATTCAATTGTTGTTTTATCCAGTCCTGGTGGCAGCAAAGCAAAACATCCTGCTTTTAAATGGAGAGATTGTCCGTTGCCGGAGAGGATAAGCTCCCCGGAAATGATACCTAAAATAACGGGAACGGTAGTGGTGATATAAAAACGCTGGTTTTTCTTCACCTGGTATTCGTCACAGATAAAAGCGGGATCATTGACCAGAAAGCGGGAACTAAGTGTTTTATTTCTGGAATATTTTGATTGGATCAAAGGAGGCTCGACGTAGTTGAAGTCAATACTCTTTAGCGCTTCCTCTAGATGGAGTTTCCTCGGGTTACCTTGAGAATCCACGCGATCCCAATCGTAGGCACGATAGGTAGTGTCGGAATTTTCCTGAAACTCAAATACCATTGTTCCTGCACCTAATGAATGCATCCCCCCGGAAGGGATCAAAATGGAATCACCTTCTTTCACAAAATGGCAGTGCAATAGAGGAGGAACTTGTTTTTCTTCAATAGCCTTTAGAAATGTTTCCCGAGTAATTCCTTTTTTAAAGCCGGTAAAGATATGCGCGTTGGTATCTGCGTGTGTGACCCTCCACATTTCAGTTTTGCTCTCGCCGCCTAACGAAGCAGCCAGATTTCCGGGAGGATGGACTTGGACGGAGAGGTCCTCTTGGGCATCCAGTATTTTGACTAGGAGAGGGAATCGTCCATTTGTATCCTTAGCCTTTCCCATTATTGCCTGTCGGTGGTGTTCCATTAGCCAACGCAATGTCAGCCCTTGTAATGGCCCATTTGCTATGATGCTTTCTGCGCCCGGACGGTCCGACACTTCCCAAGATTCTCCAATAGGGACATGGAGAGGAAGTTTTTTATTATATACGGACTCGATCCTCCTGCCTCCCCATATGCGTTCCAGGAGAATTGGCTCAAAAGTTAGCGGATACAAGGGTTCCATCTTGACCTTTCTTCTTTATGGCGCTTGAGTGGTTTTCTTCATTTCTTCCATGGAATCTACATCGGGAATTTCAATGAAACGTCCCAAGGCACGGAATTTTTTGTAGCGATCGGCTATGAGCTCTTCATGAGAGAGTTTTTTGAGCTGCTCCATGTGAGTTAGCAGTGCATTTTTTAACATGAGGGCTGCGCCGGCGTGGTCAGAGTGTGCTCCGCTGGGCGGTTCTGCGACAATCTCGTCAACAATCCCAAACTCTAATAAATCTTTGGCTGTAACTTTAAGAGCTTCCGCCGCTTTGGGGGTTGCACTTTTATCCTTCCAAAGAATAGCGGCGCACCCTTCCGGGCTGATGACTGAGTAATAGGCGTTTTCCAAGATGAGGACACGGTTAGCAATGCCGATTCCAAGAGCTCCTCCGCTGCCGCCTTCACCAATAATAACGCTAATGATCGGGACCCTCAGAGGAAACATATCCCTGAGATTAACCGCAATAGCCTCGGCAATGTGGCGCTCTTCGGAGCTGATTCCGGGAAAGGCTCCGGCTGTATCAATCAAAGTGATAATGGGGAGAGAGAACTTATCGGCCAGTTTCATAAGACGGATAGATTTTCGATATCCCTCCGGGTGTGCACATCCAAAGTTTCGAAAAATATTTTCCCGAGTGTCACGCCCTTTTTGAGTGCCTATTACCATGACGTTCTGTCCGTCTAGCGACGCGAATCCGCCCACCATAGCATGGTCATCACTAAATCTTCGATCACCATGTAGTTCGATGAAATCTGTGAAAACCCTTTTGATGTAATCCAGAGTGTAAGGGCGCTGAGGATGTCGTGCTATTTGAATTCGTTGCCACGCCGTCAGATTGCTGTAAACGCTCTTCTGAGTATCTTCCAGTTGTTTCTCTAACTTATGTATTTTGGATTTGAAAGCCGAAGGTTTTGCTGAGCTTAACGCTTGGCTTTTAAGCTCAGTCAGTTTCTGTTGGAGTTCCAGAATAGGTTTTTCAAAATCGTGTGAGTGTTTCATACAGCTCAGTGTCCATTCTAGTACATGTATAGAATCAAATCAACGCAGAAGCTTTGCCTTGAGCGCAAACGATAATAACGCCACAACAGATTCATTATGAAATAGTTGCGTGTTTAACAAGCCGTCCTATTTTTTTAATTGGTTTAAAAAATAATTATCAATAATATTCGATGTGTTGTGATTTGATTTTTTTATTCAATTTGTCAAGTGGGGCGTATGCTAATTTTTTTCTCTTTATTGACGAATACCATCGCGGTTTATGATGAATGGGAGAGTAGGGGCCGAGAGCCAGGAGATGTGAAAGAAAAAATTAAGGAAGTTTTGAATAAGCGAATATTCACACTGGACGTCCCCGCGAAAATGTGAGAAGCTAGCGTCTCAGTGAATTGGCGTTACGCCAGCAAGCGTTCTCGCTTGTATCGTGCGGAGGTATAGTACCTCAACAACGCCGTCACACTCTGAAAACATGCCAAAACTCGATCATATCAAAAAGGTTCTCATTATTGGTTCAGGCCCTATCATCATTGGTCAAGCTTGCGAGTTTGACTATTCAGGAACCCAAGCTTGCAAAGCTCTCAGGCAAATGGGTTTTTCTATTGTATTAGTCAATTCGAATCCGGCCACAATTATGACGGATCCCGCAATGGCTGATGTTACGTATATCGAGCCTCTGAATCTGGCAACACTTACAGAGATTATCGCAAAAGAGCGACCGGATGCATTGCTTCCAAACTTAGGAGGTCAAACAGCCCTCAATCTTAGTTCTCAATTGAATAAAGCGGGAGTGCTGGAGAAATATGGCGTAAAGATCATTGGAGTGGAAGCTGACGCAATAGAAAAAGGAGAAGACCGTACTCTCTTCAAGGAAACTATGCAGCGCCTGGGAATTGATATGCCCAGAAGTAAGGCCGTACACAGTGTTGAAGAAGCTGAAGTGGTGGCTTCTGAGCTGGGATATCCCGTGGTGGTCCGCCCTGCTTATACGATGGGTGGCACTGGTGGCGGATTGGTATACAACGTTGAGGAGCTTCGCACAATTGCCAGCAGAGGGTTGGCCGCTTCGATTGTCAACCAGGTTTTGATTGAGGAGTCTGTTTTGGGCTGGGATGAGCTCGAAGTGGAAGTAGTCCGGGACTCGAATGGGAAAATGCTATCGATTTGCCTGATAGAAAACATTGATCCCATGGGAGTTCATACTGGCGACAGCTTCTGTGTGGTTCCGATGATGACGGTTTCTTTGGAGTTGCAAGCCAAGCTCCAAGAATATGCGTACCGAATCGTTGAGGAGATTAAAGTGATTGGCGGAACCAACGTTCAGTTTGCTCATGATCCTGAAACAGGTCGTGTAGTAATTATTGAAATCAATCCCAGAACGTCTCGTTCCTCTGCACTAGCCTCCAAAGCTACAGGATTTCCGATAGCTATGGTTTCGGCAAAGCTGGCAGGAGGGCTGACGTTATCAGATATTCCGTATTGGAGGGGTGGTTCCTTAGAGCAGTATGCTGCCGCTGATGATTATGTAGTTGTCAAGTTTGCACGATGGGCTTTTGAAAAATTCAAAGGTGCGGAGGATAAGCTTGGAACGCAAATGAAGGCCGTGGGAGAGGTGATGAGTATTGGGAAGACTTACAAAGAAGCTTTTCAAAAGGCGATTCGCTCCTTGGAAAATGGCCGGCATGGTCTTGGGTTTGCAAAGAACTATAATCAGTTATCCTTGAATGAACTCTTGGCTAAATTGACATATCCCACCAGCGAACGCCAGTGGGTCATGTACGAGGCTCTTCGAAAGGGGGGTACGGTTGAACAACTGAGTCAATTGACCAAAATCAGGCCGTTGTTTATCGAAATAATGAAGGAGTTGGTGGTTTTTGAAGAGCAACTGCTTCAGTATAAGGGAGCGCTGCCTCCGGATGAAATGTTGATCAAAGCCAAGAAAGACGGTTTTGCTGATAAATACTTAGCTCAGATTCTTGGGCTTCGGGAGGAACAGGTTCGTAAAAGACGTATTGCCTTAGGGGTTAATCAGACGTGGCATAAAGTGCACGTCAGCGGTGTTGAAAATGCTTCCTACTACTATTCGACCTACAATTCGGATGAATGTCAGGTGGAGCGGAACGACCGCAAGAAGATCATGGTGCTAGGAGGTGGCCCGAACCGCATTGGTCAGGGAATTGAGTTTGACTACTGCTGTGTTCATGCGGCGTTCCAACTGCGTAAAATGGGTTACGAGACGATAATGGTCAACTGTAACCCGGAGACAGTTTCGACTGATTACGACACTTCTGACAAGCTATACTTCGAACCGTTAACCGCGGAAGATGTCCTGAATATTTATGAGGCGGAGAAGCCAGAAGGAGTAATAGTTCAGTTTGGCGGCCAAACTCCGCTTAATCTTGCAAATCAGCTTGCGGCTGCCGGTGTCAAAATATTAGGAACTTCTCCCGATATGATTGACTTGGCTGAGGATCGGGATCGCTTCCGCAAGATGATGGATAATTTGGGGATTCCTATGCCGGCATCCGGGATGGCCAGCAACTTGGAAGATGCGAAAGAAGTTGCCAATCGGATTGGGTATCCATTGATGTTGCGTCCCAGTTATGTGTTGGGAGGTCGCGGAATGGAGATTGTCTATGATCAGGAAGCTCTTGAGCAATATGTAGCCAATGCGGTGGGTGTGACTCCTGACCGCCCAATCCTCATAGATCGTTTTCTGGAAAATGCGATAGAGGCCGAGTCTGATTCATTAGCTGACGGAACAGATGCTTTTGTTCCGGCAGTGATGGAGCATATTGAGTTGGCTGGAATTCACTCCGGTGACTCGGCAAGCGCTATTCCTCCTGTAACGCTGTCAGAAAAGCATATCCAGACTATTAAAGATTATTCTGTCCGGATTGGTTCTTCACTCAAAGTCAAAGGAGTGATGAACATCCAATACGCTATTGCAAACAATGTAGTCTATGTAATTGAGGCGAATCCAAGAGCCTCGCGTACTGTTCCCCTTGTTTCCAAGGTTTGCAATGTGCCTATGGCCAGTTTGGCGACCCAGTTGATGCTGGGAGCCAAACTAAAAGATATGGGGCTTAAAGAACGTAAGATTCCCTATTATGGAGTTAAAGAAGCAGTAATTCCTTTTGCAATGTTTCCTGAAGTAGACCCGTTGCTTGGCCCGGAGATGCGCTCTACGGGTGAGGTGCTAGGAATGGCACCCAGTTTTGGTATGGCTTACTTCAAAGCCGAAGAGGCGGCTCAGCCTCCTTTGCCGCTGCAAGGTACCGTGTTCATTTCGGTTGCAGATAACGACAAGGGAGACATACTGCGTACTGCACAAAAATTCCAGGAAATCGGCTTTCAAATTAAGGCCACTGAAGGAACTTTCAAGTTTTTGCAGGCGAATGGGATTAATTGCGCTTTGACCCAAAAAATTCACTCTCAGCAACGGCCTAATGTGGCTGATGAGGTCATGAGTAAGCAAATACACCTCGTTATTAATACGCCTCTGGGCAAAAAGAGCCAGGATGACGATGGTGCAATTCGGAGAATAGCTGTGAAGCTCAAGGTCCCTTACATAACGACGACAGCGGCTGCTTATGCATCGGTTGTCGGAATTGCTGCAATGAGGCAGGGTAAGGCCGTTATTAAATCAATCCAGGAATATCACGCTGAACTTGCCGCTTCAGATTAAAAATAATATTCCAGGGTATTAGTGTGAGAGAGGCGATTCATGTAATCGCCTCTTTCCGTCGATATTTAAGAATTAAAATTTGAACTATAGCTAAACTTTCTTATACTAAACTTCAGGATGTTAGGGTTTAAAAAACACCCCCGGGGGCTTCGCACACTTTTTTTTACAGAGATGTGGGAGCGTTTCAGTTTTTATGGGATGAGAGGTCTTCTCGTCCTTTTTCTCACAGCTCTTGTCCAAAATGGAGGTTTAGGGTTAAACGATAAAACGGCTACTGCTATTTATGGACTCTATACCGCTTCAATTTACTTAGCTTCTCTACCGGGAGGATGGGTGGCTGATCGACTTATTGGTGCCCGTAATGCTGTTTTTTTGGGCGGAATTTTAATCATTATTGGACAGTTCACCCTGGTACTTCCGTCTATCCATACATTCTTTCTTGGCCTATTATTAGTTGTTATGGGAACGGGGTTGCTTAAGCCTAACATCAGCGTAATGGTAGGCCAACTTTATCCGGAAGGAGGAGTAAAGCAGGATTCTGGGTTCACTATCTTCTATATGGGGATCAATGTGGGGGCCGCAATCGGATCTGTTCTGGTGGGGTACCTGGGGGAGAATGTCAACTGGCATTTGGGTTTTGGAGCAGCCGGGGTAGGAATGATCCTGGGGTTGATTCAATTCAAACTGACAGGCCATTATTTAGGCGATATAGGCAAAATAAATGTAAAAAATAATTCTCATAAAACCGATATCGGTAAGAAACGCGATTGGATTATTCTTGGTGTTGGACTATTTATTTTAGTGCTGGGCGTGTGCCTATGCCTTATGGGAGCTATTCACTTGAATCCCATCCTGTTGGCGGAAAAGGCAGCTCTTCTAATATTGGGATTGGCGCTGGTATTCTTTTTGTATGCTTTTCTTTTTGCTGGTCTCACAATGGGAGAAAAGAAACGGGTAGGTGTAATTGTTTTGCTTTTTGTGGCATCAGCCATGTTCTTTTCGGGTTTTGAGCAGGCAGGATCATCCCTGAACATATTTGCTGAGCGCTACACTTGCCGTGATTTGAGTGCTTTGACGGCAATTTTACCTGCTGCATGGGTCAGCTATTTGAATCCTGTGCCTGCAAGCTGGTTTCAATCGTTGAATCCCATTTTTATTGTTATTCTGGCGCCGATGGTTGCTGCTGCATGGCCGGCATTGGCCAAGTACAATTGTAATCCACCGCTTATCATCAAATTTGCTATCGGTCTGCTTTTACTGGCCTTAGGCTTTTTGGTTATAGCTGCCGGCGCTCGAATCGTGAGTGATCACGGGCAGGTATGGCCTACATGGTTGATTTTCACTTATCTGATACATACACTGGGAGAGCTTTGTCTGAGCCCTGTGGGATTGAGCACGGTTTCCAAGCTTTCTCCTAAAAAATTTGTGGGGCAGATGATGGGCATTTGGTTTTTGTCCAGTGCGCTGGGCAACTTGATAGCGGGCCTGATCGCTGGTAATATCCACGAAGTTGAGGATACCCAGCCTCCTGTTGCAATTGTCGAATCCGTTGAGAAACCGGAGTTAGCTGTTCCTTCGGCTGCGGATGTTACGCAAAAAGAAGAAACGGTTATGACGCAGCAAGCTTCACCTATTGTGGATCAAAAAAAGAGCCAAGGAATGTTGATTTCCAAACAGTTCATGAAGATAGTCTGGTTTGCGCTGGGAGTGGCCGCATTGCTTTTTATTTTGTCCGGAAGGGTGAGGAAAGTAACACAAGAAATTGAATAAATGGCTCTATTAACCTGTTTATTGGCAGTGCTTGTCGGATTGATAGCCGGGACTACCAGTGGTCTTCTGGGTATTGGAGGGGGCGTTGTATTGATTCCCTTAATGCTCACAATGCTCAAATTTGATTTCAGACAAGCTGTAATTGCTTCTCTAATCGTGATTATTCCAACGGCTCTTTCCGGAGTTTTTGGACATATGAAAGAGTCTCCTGTTACACATTGGGGCCTGATCATTCTGATTGTAATAGGAGCTATCGTGGGGGCTCAGCTGGGCGCCTATCTTTGCCACTGGCTAAGCGTTCCTGTATTAAAAAAGATATTTGGTTTGGTGCTCATTTTAGTTGCCATAAAATTGATCCTGTAGGAAGTGATTATGGTTGTAGGTGTCGGTACGGATATAGTAGAGGTCAAGAGAATAGGGCGTTTGGTAGAAAAGTTCGGTGACGTTTTTCTAACTAAAATATTATGTCCTGATGAAATACGATGCTGTAACTCCTCAGCTAACAGGATTCAGAAGATAGCAGCACGTTTTGCCGCAAAAGAAGCCTTAGCTAAGGCGTTGGGAACCGGTATTTTTGGTGTCGTTAATTTTCAAAATGTAGAAATCTCTTCAGCAGAAAATGGAGCACCTTTTTTTATTCTCCATGATGAAGCGGCGAAAATTCAGCGGGAACGACAAATAACACATATACACGTCTCACTCTCTCATACAGAATCTCACGCAATCTCGTTTGTCGTACTGGAATCATCAGTTGCTGATTCGGTGCTTCAAAAACCAAAAGAAACCACGTCATTGACATGAGCGATTATCCTCATCCTTCCAATGTAGCTATTTGTAAAGGTTGCGCAGATTATGCAAACCGAGCAAATGTAGAAGCGCTGGTGCTTCAGGCTATTGAGATATTGCATTTATCTGAGTCTTTTATTACTCCGGGCGACCACGTAGTGATTAAACCCAATTGGGTTAAAGAACACGATGAACGCCATCCACAGCCAGGTAATTGGGAGCATGTGGTTACGCACCCAAGCGTGATTGAAGCCGTTGCTGGTTGGGTTGCTTTGCGGCTGAATGGATCCGGAAAAATTACAATCTGCGATGCTCCTCAGACGGATTCCTCTTTTGATAAAATTCGCGAGTACTGCAAGCTGGATGAAATGATTGAGCGGCTTTGCAGTAAACATCCGAAGATCAGCATTTCTCTCCTGGACCTTCGTCCGGAGGAATGGCATGGAGTTGATGGAATTACTGTTTCCAAAAAGAAGCTTCCCGGTGACCCTCTGGGCTCTACCCATCTCCATTTGGATGAAGCCAGTGAATTCTATCAATTTAAAGGTTTGGGAAAACTTTTTGGCGCGTCGGTCGATGTGGATGAAACAAACCGAAAGCATGCGGATAGTAACCATGAATACCTGCTTTGCCGCACGCCGATGGATGCGGATGTTTTTATAAACATTCCTAAAATGAAAACCCATAAAAAGGTGGGTATAACGTGTGCTTTAAAGAATTTAGTAGGGATCAATGCTAATAAAAATTGGTTACCTCATCATACCGAAGGGACTCCGGATCGGGGAGGAGATCAGTTTCCCGCCAGCACAACCAAGGCAAAACTTGAGCACTCCTGGATGGGGGCGGCTAAGCGTTGGATGGTTAAGTTTCCACTTTTAGCGCGAATATTTGTGCCCATTAAATCCGTGGGGCGTCTCTTTTTTGGGGATACTCAAAGTGTCGTGCGCTCCGGAAACTGGTATGGCAACGACACCTGCTGGCGGATGGTGCTGGATTTGAATAAAGGATTTTTTTACTTCAATGGAGCCGCTCAGCCTCGCGTTAAGCCTCTTCGTTATTTGACGATAGTGGATGGCATTATTGGAGGTGAGGGCAATGGGCCGATGTCTCCGGATCCTGTTCACTCGGGTTTGATTATAGCCGGAACGCATCCGCTGGCGGTGGATTGTGCTGTGGCACGCTGTGTGGGTTTTGACTGGAAGTGTATCAGAATGCTTCGAAATGCTTTTGAAATAAGGCAATTGAACTTCGTGAATTTTAGGCCTGAGGATATGACCTATCAGACCTCAGTAGATGCGCCCCCTCAACCCCTCGAAAAAATGAATCCTCTTTTTTATTTTAGAGCGCATTTTGGCTGGAAAGGCGCAATTGAGCTGTCGCCTCAATTTGAAAAAGCCCCTCTCCAAGGTTCAAACAATTAAATAGTTTTCTGTTTGCCCCCATTTACGGGTTCATAGGCGTTGTTTTTTCTTTCTTTAACATTGCCGACATACCATAATCCCCCTATGAGAAGGTTTGCGTTTGTTCTATTATTCATAGCTGCTGCTTCAATGAGCACGGTTTTTGGAGAAACATGGCGTTTCACTGCATCCAGCCCTATCCCTGAAGTAGAGCTTACTTCGTCGCTGGATTTGAAAGACTCTGTGTCTCTCGAAGCATGGATTAAGCCGGAAAAGCAATCTCCGGGCGGAGGTCGAATCATAGATAAACTCGTTGCTGGGCAGAGTGTCGGCTACATGCTGGACACTTATCCGAACAACTCGCTGCGGATGATCACGGCTCATGGGATACTTGTTTACGATGCCAAGCTGCCGGTCGGGGAGTGGAGCCACGTGGCCGGAGTATTCAGCGCATCACGCGGAGTCTTCAAACTGTATTTAAACGGAAAAGAGGTGGCCGATGCATCTGCGTCTGAGATGAAGCCTTTGATTACTTCTAAAGTGCCTTTGCGCTTCGGGGCAGATAGTGACGGGCAAAATCGGTTTTTAGGAGAGATTGCTAGGGCTTCGGTTTATAAAGACATATTAACTCCGGAAGACATCAAGTCTGCCGCAGAGGAGAAAGATATGTTTAAGACGGGAGCAAGCGGGTGTGTTGGCTCCTGGCTTTTTTCCGAAGTAAAAGGAAGAAAGCTTTTTGAAAATTTAATTGTTGGCGGTCCAAAAATGAATATTGAAACTCCTCTCTCTTTTGCTGGGAAAGCTGAACCTCCGGCCAATCCTCGCATGACTCTTTGGTATAGGCAACCGGCTGCCGATTGGAACCAGGCCTTACCCTTGGGAAATGGACGTTTGGGTGCAATGGTATTCGGCGGGGTTAAAAGAGATCTGATTCAGCTCAATGAAGATACTCTTTGGTCGGGCAGACCTCACAACTATAACAAGAAAAACGCCTATCAATATTTACCTGAAATTCAGAAACTTCTTTTTGAAGGAAAAACATCTGAAGCTACAAAATTAGCGGATAGGGAGTTTATGAGTGACCCTCTCTATCAGCAGGCTTATCAACCCTTGGGTGACTTGCAGTTGAGTTTTCCGGATCACGCTGAGGTAAAAAATTACCGCCGTGAGCTGGATATTGAAAATGGAGTAGCCCGAGTGCAGTATACAATCGGAGATGTATCTTATACACGCGAGAGCTTTGTTTCCGCTGTCGATCAGGTTTTAGTGGTTCGTGTGACCGGAAGTAAACCCGGCTCTGTAACTATGAGCGCAGGTCTCAGTTCTCCTCTCCAGCACAAGTTGATGTATGAAGGTGGCAACCGACTCTTGATGGCCGGGCACTGGGAAGGAGATGGAAAGGTTCGCGGGATACAAACCGATTTAAAAGGGATGGGCCTGAACTTCGAGGGTTGTTTGGAGGCTCATTTGGATGGGGGACAACTTGAGTGCAGCGAAAATAAACTAAAGGTGCATAATGCCAGCAGTATTACGTTATTTTTTGCGGCTGCAACCAGCTATGTGAATTACATGGATGTCAGTGCTGACCCTGCTGCTCGCTGGCGTTCCCAATTAGATGCTGCAGTTAAAAAGACCTATTCAGCTCTCTTAGCTGACCAGAAAAAGGATCATGCTGGTTATATGAACCGTGTGGCGCTTCATCTTGAAGGCAGTGTGCCTCAAGCGGCGGAGGGCGATGCAAAAGCTGATGCGCATCAATCTTATATTGCGCCGGAAGCGGCTATGAAACTGCCCACTGATGAAAGGATTGAAGCCATTAAAAAGAGTCGTGGGACTTTGAATGATCCGCATTTTGCTGAGCTGTACACGCAGTATGGCCGCTACTTGTTGCTCGCTGCCAGCCGTCCGGGGACTCAGACTGCAAATCTGCAAGGTATTTGGAATAAGGACGTGGTTCCCGCATGGGGCAGTAAGTATACCATTAATATCAATATAGAAATGAACTATTGGCCTGCTGAGGTTGGAAATCTGGCCGAGTGTCACTATCCTCTTTTTGATTTGCTTGATGACTTGCGTGTCACTGGCGCTGATACCGCGCGCCAGTATTACAACGCTCGTGGGTTCGTTGCTCATCATAATACCGATCTTTGGCGCGGAGCGGCACCTGTCGATGGTGTTTGGGGCGTTTGGCCAATGGCAGCGGCCTGGATGGCACGCCATCCCTATGAACATTATCTTTACAGCCTCGACAAGGAGTTTCTAAAAACCAGAGCTTGGCCGATTATGAAAGAGGCTTCGCTATTTATATTGGATTTTCTGGTTATCGCTCCGGAGGGCTCGCCTGTTGCAGGTGCGCTAGTTACCAACCCCAGTCATTCTCCTGAGAACACGTTTGTTCGCGCGGACGGAACTCGTGGGCAGTTTACCTATGCAGCAACTATGGATTTGATGATTATCCGGGATTTGTTTGAGAATTGCCTGGATGCAGCAAAGGTTTTGGATGCCGGAGACGGATCATTTGAAAAAGAGTTTGTTGCCGAAGTAAAAAAAGCTCTCGAGCAACTGGCACCACTCCAAATCAGCCCGAAAGATGGCCGCTTGCAGGAGTGGGTGGAGGACTATAAAGACGCAGAGCCCGGACACCGCCACATGTCCCATTTTTACGGATTGCATCCGGGCCATCAAATTACCTTGAGGGGAACGCCCGAACTTGCGACTGCATTGAGGAAAAGTCTTGATACCCGCTTAAATAATGGCGGCGGTGGGACCGGTTGGAGTCGTGCCTGGGTCGTTAATTTTGCAGCCCGGTTTGAAGACTCCGATTTAGCCTGGAAGAACTTGCAGCAGCTCTTTGCGCGTTGCACTTTGCCCAATATGTTTGATAATCATCCTCCCTTCCAGATTGATGGGAACTTTGGAGGCTGTGCCGCAGTCATGGAAATGCTTGTCCAGAGTCATGCCGAAGAGCAGATACACCTCCTGCCGGCATTGCCCGCCGCCTGGAGTTCCGGTTCTGTGGGTGGCCTTCGCGCTCGCGGTGGTTTTGAAGTAAATCTCTCCTGGTCGAATGGGGTGTTGGATGAGGTCAGCATCCTTTCTCTTGCTGGACAAACCTGCCATTTGATCTATCACGATAAGGTGATTAGCTTCCCGACTGAACCTCGAAAAGTGTATGTTCTGGATGCCGACTTGAATCTAAAAGATTGAGAAAAATATCACTCATATACAACCCTGCGGCTAAGGGGCAAAAAGCATCCCGGCAGATTAATCGCCTGAGTTACCTAAAAGGGAAATGTGATTTCCTCATGACCGAGCGGCCCGGGCATGCGATGGAGTTGGCGGCTCAGGCGGCATTGAATGGAGTAGACTGCGTTGTAGCTGTAGGCGGCGATGGGACCATTTATGAAGTAGTAAATGGTCTGATGAAGTCAAAAGTTGAGAAGTTACCTACACTTGCGGTATTTCCTTCGGGGACTGCCAATGTGTTTGCACTTGAGCATAAGTTGCCTTGGTCAGTGTCTGAGGTATGGAATTCAATCGAAGAAGGGAAAACTCGGCTTATTGATTTGATTGAGGTTAAAGAGGGGCTTGGGGCTTGGGAGGATCAAGAGAATATTCGCTACGTTGCACAGTTAGCCGGTGCCGGTTTTGATGCAGCCAGCTTGAAGCTGGTGAGCTGGGGGGTGAAGAAAAAAGTTGGAAAATTAGCCTATTGGATTGCAGGTTTTCGAGCGCTGATCGGAAGGCATCCACGATTAATTTGTGAATGGGAGGGGAAAAAAATTTCTTGTGAGTGTGCGCTGGTAGGCAACGGCCGCTACTACGGAGGAAAGCATATCCTTTTTCCTAATGCGAATACTGAAGATGGCCTTTTAGACGTGACTTTTTTCCCAAAACTGAATCTCTCCGCATTGTTCCGCATTTTTTTGAGATTATGTACAGGTGGGAATCTTTGTCTGAAAGATAGCTATACTTTTCAGACTCGGCACGTGAGTATGCAGGGAGAAAATTGTAGCTTTCAGCTGGAGGGTGAGTGGGCAGGAAATCTGCCTGTAAGTTTCAGAATAGCTTCAAAGCGACTTCCTATAATAGTCCCCAACTCACCCGATAAGGGCTAAAAAACCAAGGGCAAAAATCACTAAAACCTATTTTCTACTCAGGAAAAAGATTTTTCATTTCAGCAATCTTCGTTCCCAAAATTCGCTGCAGGCCCAGCACATTCCCTTTTCCATCCGGATGGACTCTATTGGAGAGGAAGATATAAAAAATACCTTCTTTAGGGAAAATCCACATACTGGTTCCGGTGAAGCCCGTGTGTCCAAAAGATTCACCCGGAGGGAAAATATCTCCGCGAGGACTGCTATAGCCGGTGGCAACATCCCAACCCAAACTTCGTTGAGCTTCCAAGCCCGCCGGAGATTGAGTGCTGGCCATCAGGCGAACCGTTTCGGGCTTAAAAAGTTGTCTCTTCAAGTTTTTGCCATATCGTCCTTCATGCAGCAGCATATTGTCGTAGAGAGCTAAATCGGCGATAGTGCTAAAAACTCCGGCATGTCCGGCAACCCCATCCATGGTTCGTGAGGTGGGATCATGTACCACGCCTCGAAGCATTGCACCATCGGTTAGTTGGGTGGGGGCAATTCGATCCATTTTTTCCAAAGGCGGGTTGTAACATGTATCTACCATGCCGAGTGGCTTATAAATATTCTCAAGAGCAAATTCATCAATTCGTTTATTGCTGACAGTTCGTACGATTTCACCCAGCAGAATGAAGTTAATGTCGCTATACACAAACTTGGTGCCGGGTTCTTGTTTGGGTAACTCCTTGCAAGCCGTGGCGATTCCTGCATCGTAGCCGCTCCACCCCTTGTAGCCGATACCGGGTCGCAGCCCGGAAGTATGAGTAAGCAAATGGCGGACGGTGATCGATTTTTGAGCGCTATTTGTAAAAGCAGGCAAGTATTGAGATGCAGGAGCATCAACATTGATGAGCCCTCTTTCTTGCAAAAGCATAATACTGGGGGCTGTGGCAACAACTTTAGTGAGAGAGGCTAAATCATAAATAGTATCTTCTGAGTTAGGCTCAACATTGGGCTGCAATGCTTTGTCTCCAAAAACGATAGTGCGCTCATAGATACCGGCTTTTTTGGGGTGGTCTGCAAAGCGGGGTGATTCCATATGAATCCGAAGTACGCCACCCGGTATATCGCCATTATTGATCCTTTCTTGGACGGAAGATTCAATTTCTGCCATTTTTTCCTTATCCCAACTGGGACGTATTGCAGTTGTTTTTTGATTATAACCGTTATCGCCCAGTCGGCATCCTTGCGTTAGAGACGCAAAAAGAGCTGCAACCAGTACGACCCTCAATGACCATTGCCTTAACATCGGGAAAGTTTGATATTAGGGACAACGACTGTCAATAGTGAATCTGCTTGTCACTAAGAAAATGCTGTGAGAGTATGTTGCTGGATTTTACTTACAAATGAACATGAAAACGAAGGTAGCCGTTTCAGAAAGGTTGGAGTCGCTGGATGTGCTTCGCGGGATTGACCTTTTTCTGCTGGTCTTTTTACAGCCGATTCTAGGAGATATCGTCCGTGCACTACCGCAGGATAATATTTGTCATATGGTCTGGGAAAAAGTCTTTACTCACGTCGAATGGGAAGGATTACGCCTTTGGGATATGATTATGCCTCTGTTTCTTTTTATGGCCGGAGTCTCTATCCCTTTTGCGTTAGCCAAATACATGCGAGGAGAAGTGTCGCTGCAAAAGATGGGTGTGAGAATAGGGAAGCGGGTGATACTGCTTTTTGTTTTCGGGGCTATAGTCCAAGGGAGTCTTCTGGATTTTGATTTGAACAGTCTTTCACTCTATAGCAACACATTGCAATCTATTGCTTCAGGCTACCTACTCACAGTTTTAATATACATGTTTGCAGGGATTAGGGGGGTGTCAATTGCTGTTATTATCTTGCCAGCCATCTACACATTCGGAATGTTGGCTTATGGGAAAGGGTATGGACCTGATGTCAATTTGGCAATGGTTGTCGATCGAGTTATAATGGGCCGGTTTGCCCCGGGGGCAAGTGTTAATGATTTGGGGGTTGTGCAGTTTGCCGGTTGGTACCAGTACACCTGGATTTACAGCACCTTGAATTTCACCACAACTGTTTTAACAGGTCTTATAACCGGGTGGTGTTTGAAAAGTGGATGGTCTCCTCTGCAAAAACTTTACCGGTTGCTCCTACTGGGAGGAGCTTCTTTGCTGCTGGCATGGATTATTTCATTCTTCGAGCCCATAAATAAACACCTCTGGACAAGTTCAATGACTTTTCTCACCAGTGGGATATCTATTGTTTTGATGGCCATCACCTATTATTTAGTGGATGGTCTGAAATGGCATTTCGGACTTATGTGGCTGAAAATTTACGGGATGAATTCTATCCTCGCATATATGCTTTACAACACGCTGGAGGTCAGCTCGCTAACGCATTATTGGCTTCATGGGTTGAAACAATATACCGGCGACTATTATCCGTTCTTCACCGAATTAGCTAAGGTGCTTTTAATTTTTGCGATTCTGAGATATTGCTACAAGCGCTCTATTTTTCTCCGTGCTTGAAATAGATGAGGGTATAGGGTCGGATTAAACTGTGCTTATTTTATCTCTATGGATGCGGTCCCTTTTAAGTTGGGTGCCGCCAGATAGACGCATTTTTTCTCTTTATTGTAGTGCCAGCCGGGTTGTTTTGTGATTGTGTCCTCACTATAAAGGAGAACAGTCCCGTCAACTTTAACTTCTTCCGGTTTCTGCGCAACATTTGTAATCATCGCGTAAATGGTGCACCCTGCATAGTATCTTAACACCAGATCAGTCTTCTGCGAATTCGAGGCTGCGTGCAATATGGTGGCGGCAGTGCTTAATACCGTGTAGTCGGGCTGATCTTTCCTTAGGATCATGGAGTGAATATCCGGGTCGAAACCTTCAATGGTCAACTGGTTGAGGAGGATATCCTCCGGATTAATAAATGCACCATTGCGTTTCTCAAAATTGCTAATGCTGTCTGGGTATGTCCCAATCAAATTTCCCTCAACGCATTGCTGATGAGTGGCACTTGCCAGAATATGCGCTTGAACGCTGCGCCAGTCATTTGGCGTAAACCCCAATACGCCTTGAGGGAGTGTTGTCCCCCCGGAAGCCATTTTCTCCATAGTTTCAGCCAAGTGAATCAAGTGGTAGGAGTAAACCAATCCATTCCACTGAACCGGTACGGCCAGCCATGTGTGAGTATAAAATGTGCTCCCAAAAACAGGAATGGTTGATCCCAACATCATTGGCTTATTTGGAAGAGACCAGAGGTAAATGAAAGGGATTCCGCTTTCTGCCCACCTCACAGCATGATCGATATGATCGAGATTTCCGGTCAAACGCCAGGCATCCACGCATGCGCCTATTGTGTAAGCCGCAGGGAGAATATCCGGCTGGTATAGAGGGCACTCCCAGACCTGTCCGCCACGCGGAACGTTAAATTGTCCGATAAATTCCAAAGCTTTTAATCCGGCGTCGCGGCTTGAAGAACTACCGGTAATCCTTGCATGCCGGAGCAGTTTCATAGCGTTATAGGCTGTCGTGCCCATGGTTGCATCTCCGCCTTGGCCCAGCGTTTTTTGTTGTGCTTGGACAGGTTTAAAAAGCCAGCTTCCATTGGGTTCCTGGGAGGCGAGCAGGCCCTGAATTTGCTGGTCCACAGCATTCCAGGCTTCTTCCAGATAGCCGTAGTGAAATGGAAATTCCCAAAGCATGATATGGCACTGACTGGAGCTGGAAAGAGATTTTCCAGTTTTATCCGAGGAAAGGATTCCGTCCACCATAGGCTGTATTCTCTCTTCAATTACCTCTGCAACTTTTCCCTCAAGGGGTTTCCCTGGCAAACGATCCGACGCCAAAGTCGGGTCGCTGAGAACATCATTCCAAAGCAAAGTAGCAAAGCCCGGAGCGGGTGCGTATGGCCAGTCAATACAGTGAGCCCATTTATTGGTGCCATCCCAAACGCTGTCAAAACCTATTCGGCAAAGCTCTCTCTGTTGAGCCGGTGTGCGTGGCCAGGCGTTAACAGAGGGAAGCCCGTTGTTTTTTTTCAGATAGTGCCGCACCGAGCTCAGAACGGGACCATCAGTGATGGCTACTTGTGCATTAAGGCTATAAACCTTATTGGGCTCTAAAGTCCAGGAGTACGAATAATCCTGGTTTTCGGGAAAGTAGTCTGGGATAGAAGGGAGAAAAAGCGCCAAACGGTGATTATTCATTCCCTGATCAAAATTTGGAGAGGAAAAACGTGGTGTAGGCATTCCGTGAACACCATCCCATTTTTGAAAGATATCCCAATAAAGCGAAAGAGTTTTTTGGGGCTGATTGCCTACGCTCCAGTAATCCTTATTGGAATCTGGGCAGAAGAAACGCTCTGGGTTAAGAACAGGTGCTTGATTCGTCTCACCCCACGAGATGGCCATAAGAGGGATTGTGATTTTTGTCGAATCGGGGGAGCGTCGGTTCGCAAGATTTGGTGCAAAATCGCGCGGAGAGGAGGATGCTTCAGCCCCGTAGAGATATTCTAACCCCGGGAAAAGTCCTGAGGTTTTGCTCCCGCCAAATGACCCTTCTCCAACATAAATATTGGGGCCCAAGAGCGAATGAACAGAAGGAGAGCCGGAGGAGCTCCAAGTATATGTAATATCCAGCTCAGGCTTTTCGTTATCCAAAGTAACGTTGAGTCCGATATTCCAAAGGTTATTTTCAGAATCTCGCAATGGGGAACTGAACTGCCAGGAATTGGTGTAGCGCTCTGAAGAATCTAAATTACGGCCTCGGAATACTTGCGTGAATGAAGGCTCCCATGTTACTGGACCCTGTGGGGTATTGAGGTTTACCTGGATAAGCGGCTTCCAGAGTGCGACCTGTTCCCAATCATCCCCCTTCCTGCTATATATTTTGGCGTAATGAATGCCTGTCTGATGTCGCAAAAAAACAATTTTCACCTTCCCGTTATCCAGCCAGCGGGATCCTTGAGATGACGTTATATCATCCGAGATAATGTCTACGGACGCCGTTCGGGTTTGTTCGGCTGTGGTACTAATGCGGATGGCCGAAGAATTGGAACTTAAACTCGAACGGGAATCACTCACCAAAAGTTTGCCAGTGATGAAAGTAGGGCCTGTACGAGCCGGAGTAGTCCACATAATATCCTCGATCCAGGAATTATCTGTTTTAAGTTCAGGAATTGAGCCGGCTCCAATGGGATTCCCAGAAGCATCGTATGCAATCACCTGGGCTGTTCCTTTAACCAGTTTGCCTTTTCCCTTATTGGTAACCTTGAAACGCAGAGGTAAGATGGAGTTGGGGGTGACGAGGGCTTGAGCGGGGGTAATGTAATCCAGAGAAATGTCGGGGGTATAATACCCGATGATTGTGGAGCGAACAGAGGAGGGTGGATCAAACTTGAGAGATGTTGAGAGCACGTCATCGAAATCGTACTCTATAACATCCCAACGGTTTCCGGCCGTGGCATTTTCTCTTGGAGAGTAATTCCAATCTTTGACTTGGATGCCATCGTCAGAAGCTAATTTAATTGAAAGGGGTTGTGTGCTGTCATGTTGAAAAGCAATTACGCCGGCATTGAGCGGAATTTTATTGTTCTGAATGGGGATGGAATTGTTGAACAAAAGGATTCGAGGCTCCCCCCAACTGGCCCAGTCATAAGCAGTGTTCTGCCCCGGCAATGTGATGAAATCGACTTTAATCTTACGGTTTTGGAAAGAGTTTAAGTCTATGCAATGGTGTATCCATTTGGATTCAGTGACGTTTTGATCCAATACTACCTGATTGTTGATTCGGATGAGGAATCGAACTCCATCTGCATCCGACTTCCCCCATTGAATTCCGTCGCCTAAGCCTGTATCTGTGACCAAAAAGAGTTTTTGTGTCCCTGTGCTCCGGGGCAGTTCTAATTGATAAGTAACAGTAGATGGCTGAGTGGCGACAACCGGATGCTGAAAGAGAGAAGGAGAAGAAATTCCGCCACAGATGCTTTGCCTTAAAGAGACATCAACGATTGGTTTCGATAGTGTCGCTGAGCCGAAGCTATTTAGAAAATCTATTACTACTTTTACCTCAGCACCACCCTGAGCCAGGAGTGAAGAAGGAAAAAGAAAAGAAATCAACAGTAGAATCGGCCCCCAAAAGCAACGTTTAACCCGTTTCATAGTAGCTCTATTCTATGAGAGCTACGGGGTCTTGTCGAGTAGGTTTTGGTTGAATGCCACAAGGTCGGTGTATTTCACATGTCCCCCGAAAATATCCAAAGCAGACCCCATGGTTACATCTAGCCTACCCCCGCTGAGCCGGGTGACGAGTTTTATGTCTTCCAGTGAACTTGCCCCTCCTGCATAGGTAGTTGGAATCTGCACGCATTCTCCCAAAAGCTGTACTAAGGATAGGTCTATTCCCTGGCAGAGGCCTTCAACATCGGCAGCGTGAATGAGGTATTCCGAGCAATACTGGCTGAGCAAATCCAATGTTTCCTTCGTGATTTTTAATGTAGTGAATTTTTGCCAACGATCTGTCACCACATGGTAATCCCCACCTTTAAAGCGGCAGCTGAGGTCCAGGACCAGCCGCTCCCGCCCGACAATACGAACTAAATCTTCGAGCCTCTTCCAGTCCAATATTCCGTCTCGGAAAACGTAACTTGTGACAATAACATGACTGGCTCCGGCCTCAAGCCACTCCAATGCATTCTCCTTATTAATCCCTCCACCAATATGGAAACCTCCCGGGAAAGCCTCTAAGGCTTCACGAGCTGCATTGTCATTTCCGGGGCCCAACTTGATGATGTGTCCACCTTTGAGATTATCTTTTTGGTAGAGTTTTGCATACCAGAAAGGTGAATGCTTTGCGACAAAGTTGGTCTTCAGACCTTGCCCAGAATCAGTCAACGTTCCGCCAACGATCTGTTTGACGTGGCCTTCGTGCAAATCTATACATGGCCTGAACATTTAATTAAGGGCTAACTGTCAGGAGCGAGAGCTGGGAGCTCGGATAATGACGGTGCTTTTTTGGCTGAGTTCGGGGACGGGGAGTGGGTAGTCCAGCGTGTAATGGAGCCCACGGCTTTCAGGGCGTTGCAATGCCGACTCTATGATGATCCAAGCCACTCGAGCTATATTGCGAAGCTCCAAAATTTCCTTGGTCACCTTAAAATCCCAATAGTATTCCCGAATTTCTTCTATGATATTTTCAATTCTTGCCTTTGCGCGTTGCAACCGTCTTGTGCTGCGGACAATGCCGACGTAATCCCACATCAATCTGCGAATTTCGTCCCAATTATGATTAAGAACAACCAACTCATCCGCGTTTTGTGCGTTGCCCGATTCCCAGACCGGTATTTCATGTTTCGTCTCCGAGGCTTGTTCATGAGAAGAGCACTCTGCTGCACGATGTGCAAGCACTACGGCCTCCAAAAGAGAATTACTGGCTAAACGGTTTGCCCCATGGAGGCCTGTACAGGCGACTTCTCCTATGGCATAGAGTCCGGGAATAGAAGTCTTCCCGTTTATATCTGTTTGAACACCGCCGCACTGATAATGTGCTGCTGGGACCACGGGAATGGGTTCCTTGGTTAAATCGACGCCCCTTTCAAAGCAATGCTGGTAGATGTTGGGGAAGCGCTCCATCAGGAAGCGGGCTGGCTTGTGAGTGATATCCAAAAGAACGTGATCGGAACCATTTTTCTTCATTTCATTATCAATGGCGCGCGCAACGATATCACGGGGCGCCAACGACAGGCGTGGGTCGTATTGTTCCATAAACTCCTTCCCGTCGAGATTTTTCAGAACAGCTCCTTCTCCACGGACCGCTTCGCTTATGAGAAAAGAACCGCCTTTAGGGTCATAGAAACAAGTAGGATGGAATTGGATAAATTCCATATTCGCTATTCTGGCGCCAGCACGCCACGCCATTGCTACGCCGTCACCCGTAGCGATATAAGGGTTAGTCGTATAAAGGTAAACCTTCCCGCAGCCACCCGTGGCAAGGATTACGTGCTTACCTTGAAAGGTTACTATTTCCTTTGTTTCGGCATCCAGCGCATAGATTCCTGTGCACTGTTTCTGACCTTTCCCATCGTCTGATAGAATCAGATCAATTGCAAAAAAGTGCTCAAAGAAAGTGATATTTTTTTCTTTGGAAGCTGCACTGAGCAAGGCTGTCTCCACTTCGCGACCGGTAATATCACCCGCATGCAAAATTCTTCGCTTAGAATGACCTCCCTCACGCCCTAAATCCAATTCTTTGCACCCGAGACAGTTGGGTATGCCCCGTTCAGAGAATTGGGTTCCGTATGCAATGAGATCAGCAATCCGGTCGGGCCCCTCGCTGACAATGGTGCGCACCGCCTGTTCATCACAGAGCCCGGCGCCTGCATTCAATGTGTCTTGAATGTGCATCTCGAAAGAATCTTCTTTCGAGGTAACAGATGCTATCCCCCCCTGTGCCTGGTTAGTATTGGAATCAGCTCGTTCTTTCTTGGTAATGACTGCGACACTTCCATTTTTTGCAGCCTTAAGTGCGAAGAATATCCCGGCAATTCCACTGCCCAAAACAAGATAATCAAACTTTAATGGTTCGGACTTCATCGAAATTATAAGGTATCGTTGTCAATCAGTCTTGTTTTTCCCACAAACACAGCCAGTGCTATTTGGGTCCCTGTAGAAACTAAAGACACAGGGGAAAGTGTTTCCGGGTTAAAAAATTCGATGTAGTCAACTTTGGTATTTGGATTATTTTCAATGAAAGTTTTCAATTCCAGCTTCAGCTCTTCCGCAGGCAGACCGTCTTTGGATGTTTTTTCTTTTGCCTTTTTGATTGCCTGGTTTAAACAAAGGGCGCTTTTGCGTTCTTCTGTTGAAAGATAAATATTTCGAGAACTTAGGGCAAGGCCGTCATCTTCCCGGATGATGGGGGCTCTTATGATTTGCACTGGGAAGTTCAGATCTCTCACCATGCGTTGAATCACGGCCGCCTGTTGGAAATCTTTGTTTCCGAAGGCTGCATAATCAGGCAGGACTATGTTAAAAAGCTTAGCGACTATCGTAGTGACTCCTTTGAAATGAGTGGGGCGAGCCACCCCCTCCATGGACTGAGTCAGGGTCTCTTCGACTGCGTAAGTGCTGTGCTTTAATCTGGGGTCACCTGACTTCTCCTCAAAGGGGTACATGAGCGAATCCGTGGGAGTGAATACAGCATCCGCCCCTGCTTCCTGGCAAATTCGCATATCTTTTTGTAAGTCACGTGGGTATTTTGCAAGATCCTCATTGGGAGAAAACTGAAGTGGATTTACATAAATACTCACAACCACTTTCCCACTAAGTTGGACAGATTGGCAGGCGCATTTTATTAAACTCACATGACCTGCATGGAGAGCCCCCATGGTGGGTACAAGTGCAATGCTAAGGCCCGATCTCTTCCAGCCCAGGGCTAAGCTTTGCATCTCCCTGATAGTTTCAATATGTTTCATAGTGCTAGCAGTAGTTTTAATGGGGAAATGGCTCTGGATGGGTCACTCCCCTCGGTTACCCTCTAATTATACTTCAAATTATCGATGAATAACGATAAAAAACTGAAGTTTCTTCTTTGACGACGAACGTCGTCCCGTTGGATTTTTCTGTTCAATATTTGCAGAGAAACGTTTCAGTTTTTTCGAATCTTTCGAAGATAGTCATAACTGTAGATGCCAGCTGCATGCCCGTCTCCCCAAGTAATTTGGAGAGCATATCCACCCACAGGGACTATAGAAAGAATTTGGTAAGATTCTTTGCAGAGTGGAGGCTTGGGTGAATGTTCCTGAGCCTGGGGTGCCGCAATCATGTTTTTCTCACACCATGCGCAGGGGCATTTCTTTCTCAAGTCTTCCAATGAAATGAACTGCTCTGTGCCATCACTCCAGCGTATAGCCAACTCTTCGGCTACTAAATCCATCTGCAAAGGAGTTATCATTCTAGTGGCTTCTCATTCTTGAAGTTGCCCTTGTGAAGGGTTTCCGCATCGCATGGCATGGCACGATTGGAAGATTTTACAAACTCTATCATTTTTCGTGACGGCGGAAGATGAAAAAGTTGCTCAGCCTGATGAACTGCGTCATTTCGCTTAAGCTGGGTACGGAATAAAAAGTTATAAACCCGTTTTAATTCCATCCGTTCCTGAGCGGAAATACCGGCCCGGCGCAGACCTACAATATTTAAGCCGGCAATAAGATTTTTATCAAACGCTGTGGTATAGGGAGGTACATCACAGCTCATAGCCGAAACACCTTGAATCATAGCCAGTTCACCAATTCGAACGAACTGGTGGATAGCAGTGTTGCCTGATATAAAAGCACGGTCTCCGACAGTGACGTGCCCTGCAACCAGGGCGGAATTGGCCAAGATGACTTGATTGCCGATCACTGCATTGTGCCCTACGTGGCTGTTTGCCATGAAAAAACACTCATTTCCGATCACCGTATCTTCTGCATCAGTGTTGGAACAGTGAATCGTGACCATCTCGCGAAAGATATTGCCATTACCAATCCTGAGACGTGTGGCCGCACCTTTATATTTAGTGTCTTGCGGTGGGGAACCAATAACAGAACCGACTCCGAAGAAATTGCTTTCTCCGGCCGTCATATGACCTGTCAAATAAACATGATGATGAACTTTGCATCCGGCTCCTAACTCTACATATTCATCAATAATAGAATAAGCACCAACCTGCACGGAGGGGTGAATACGAGCCCGCGGGTGAATAATAGCAGTGGGATGAATCATGCTTCCGTATCTCTATCAATTAATACTATTTAAATGGATTTTTTTTGTTCCCATTAAAGGAGTCTGTAGCCTTGGCTGGCCGACTTGAAAAAGGGTTCTTTTTCCTATCTTGCCGGGTAACATCCGTTTCGTTTTGGCTTGTTTGGAGAGGTTTACTTGAAAAGACAGGTTTTGGTTTAACTCCGGGTGGAAGAAAAAGGGGAGTTGTAAAGAGAAAGAACCAAGCTACGAAGAAGTGGATTGCAATGGCTATGAGTAGACCTTCCAGCTTATAAAGGTCGGATTCGTATCCCAAGAGAGCCAATCCCAGCAGAAGGGCCCCCGGCATCTGAACGGCTCCTGCAAGAGAGTAGCAGGCAACCCAGTCTCTTTTTCTCTTTAATATCCAGCTGATTAATTTAATGGGGAACATGTAAAGAAAGCTCAAAACTTGCCAGCATAGCATCTGAACAAACATGGCAATAAACCATACCCAAAAAATGACAGGCCCCATCCATGCCTGCCACCATGGGATTGCTTGCTTGCGGTTGAGGAAGAACACGTTGTTCCCATAAGGTATTTCGGTGTAGTAACCAAAGCTGTGAATCTTCAATAGATGTTCGGTAAGCTCAAAAGTTATGTCAGATTCACGGCCTGAGCGGGCATCCCCGTAGGTGTTAATAACCATAGCCAGCTTGGAAGATTGGGCTAAAGCTCCTTCTCTATCATCCCAGTGCAATCGGCCTTCACTAATTTTAGCAGGCGATTCAGGTAAAGCTTGGACAAAGGAAGTAACGACCGGAAAGTAGGATCCGCAGAATAGCCAGAGAGCACAGAGGGCGCAGACAAATGCAACAGTAGTTTCTACACTGAAAAGGAAAACTCGATCAGCATAGCCAAACCGGGCAATTCCGTTCCAAGTGAATGGGAGAAATGCTATCGTTCTCTTTTTTTGAAAATCCTTTTCTTTGTGCGACTCCATCGTACTTGCCTATTGAAAACCAAACCCTTACATTTTGTCAATCCCAGCTGTGATAATCACTCAATATAGAAGAGGATAATTGGTTTTAATCACATTAATTGTCCACATCGTCAGGTTTGTTTATCGAGACGATTGAGTAATCTAAGGAGTCCATCAAGAATTGTAAGAGGGTGTGGTGGGCATCCGGGAATATAAAGGTCCACCGGCAGGATAGCGTCAACGCCCGAACGGACTTGCTCATGGTTGGCAAAAGGGCCTCCGGATATGGCACAAGCTCCGACAGCGATAACGATTTTCGGTTCAGAGACTGCATCATATGTTTTTTTGAGAGCTAGTTCCATGTTTTTAGAAACGGGGCCGGTAACCAAAAGGCCGTCGGCATGTCGGGGTGAAGCAACGTATTGTATGCCAAAACGTCCTAAATCCCAGCCTATGGTACCCAACACGTTGATATCCGCTTCACAGGCATTGCAGCCTCCGGCACTGACTTGCCTCAGTTTCAAAGAGCGCCCGAACATTTTAAGCATTTTAGATTCCAAGGCCGAGGCTAAACGGATTTCCTCTTTACCTGGTGAAACCAATAGAAGGTCTTCACGCTGCCGGGTTGCCATTCGATAATCACCTGTTCTGAGAATAGCTTGAGATGGACAGGCCCGAGTGCACTCTCCACAAAAAAGGCATTTTCCAAGGTCCAAAACAGGAGGTTTTCCACATGTCCTTGAAATAGCTTGGGTAGGACATAGTTGACTACATACTTGACAATCACTTGGGCATTTAGAACCCTCCAGCCGTAGCGAACCACCATGGCGATCGGGCAAGGGAGGAGGTGCCTCGTGTGGGAAGCGCATGGTTTGGCAGCCTCGCTTGAGTCGATTAAAAAGAGTATCGTGTATAAACATAGGGGGGAAAACTAGAGGTCAAAACCGCAGTAGCTCAGGTTAAAGCTCTTATTACAAATCGGGAAATCCGAGATGGCTTGATTGCGTAGCGCCAAGGCTAATCCCATCCAATTGTGGAAAGAAGGATCAGTAACTTTGTACCGGCGGAAGCGCCCCTCCGAGTCGGTTAGTGCCACATGGCATATTTCTCCTCGCCATCCTTCAATGAGAGAGACGGCTAATTTATCAGGAGCCAGCCGCGTGATTTTTTCTGCGCTTTCGGGTTCAGGCGGCGAATTAAATTGTTCTTTTAAAAATTCGCCTGAATGTTGCATTTCCAGCCAGCGTACTTTTGCTCGTGAAAAAACATCTCCGTCAGGCCATACGGCAAGAGGCACTTGAGCGAAGCGGTACCAACCTGTCGGATGATCAAAACGGACATCTCGGACCAGTCCACAGGAGCGTGCAGCCAGACCTACCAATCCGATTTTAGCTGCCATAGAAGTCTCTACAGAACCTACTTGTTCAAATCTTGCGCGAGATGAGGCTGAATCCCAAAACCAGCCAACAGCCTGAAGCGCATCCCGTAATGTTTGCTCAAAGCGGTCGCTTAAGAGAGCCAGGCGTTTAGGCTCACAATCAATTGGGGAAAAACCGGGGCGAACCATGCCACGGCCAAAACGGTTACCGCATAAAAGCGCCGTAAGATTCAAGAAATCTCCACGGATTTTACCGCAGGCCGAAGAGGTGGGAATGAAGGCCACGTCATTGGCCAGAGCCCCCAGATCACCTGTGTGATTGGCCAGGCGTTCGAGCTCCAGCGCGATTGCCCTCACCCATAGAGCGTATAAAGGTGCCTGAACTCCTGCTAAAGCCTCTAGAGCTTGCGCATAGGCGGAGGAATGACCAATTGTCGTGTCACCAGCTATCGTCTCTATCTGGTAAACACTTAAACGATGGGGGCCTCCAAGTAAGGCTTCTTCAATTCCTCGATGTTGATAGCCCAAAGCAATTTCCAGGTGCAAGACTTCTTCGCCATCGCATTGAAACCGAAAATGTCCCGGTTCGATTACTCCCGCGTGAACCGGCCCCACGGAAACTTCATGGATTTCGGCCCCCTCCACGGAGAAGAAGTTTTTTGGGTCCTGTATTACATTGAGATTTTTGCGTACGGGTTTTAGCCAAGGGTGCCCGAGAGGAAGTAACCCATATTGTTCGTATATTTCCCTTTCAAAGAGATGGGCTTCAGGATACTTGGGTGTAAGTGAGGGAAAGGAACCGGAAAAAGGCTGACTGCGAGACACACAGAGTACGCTGCTGGAGTCCAAAGCCAGGACAGCAACCAATCTCTTTTCAGAACCTTCCGGGAGCGCAAAGAAACTGACCATGCGTGCTCCCAGCTCCAGCTCTTCACTTACATTCCGGATGAAGTCCGAAAGAGAATACTCGGGGATTTGATTCCAATCCAAAGCTTCACCGTTGGCTAATAGAGCAAAAGAATTTAATACGTTCATAGGTTTGGAATGAGTTGTTGTACTGCATCAGACCAGATTTGGCGAAGTGGATTTGGAATGCAGAGACCTAAAAACAAAACAGCTCCGATCAATATTAACGAGGGAAGTAAGGTAGCCGGTTTTTCGCAATACTTTGTGCTCAGCTGCTTTGAATTTGTTTTGGGCCGCCCGTAAACGACGGAGAAAACAATCCGGGTGAGCCCAAAAAAAGCCAGCATCAAGGCAAACAGAAAGAGCACAGCAACCCACGGATACCCTGAAAAGAAGGCGTTTTTAATAATCATCAGTTCGCTGAAAAAAAGACCGAAAGGAGGGCAGGCTGTGATTGCAAAGAGTCCTGCCATAAACAGCAGAGACGAGTGCGGCATAATAAGAAAAAGTCCCTTGGCATCAGCAGTAGTGCAGCTGCCTGCACCGCGCTGAAGATTTCCGGCGCTAAGAAAAATGGCCCCCTTAGCCATGCAATTATTCCAAAGGTGGAAAAACGCAGCCCAAAGTCCCACGGCACCGAGAGAAGCTCCAATACAGAGAATCCCCATTTGCTCAATGCTGGAGTAGGCTAACATTCTCTTAAAATTATTTGTGGAAAGAAGGAAAAATGCGGCCAATACCATGGATAGAAGGCCCAGGAATAAGAGAGTGCGGTCGGCGATTACGCCGGCACCGGCAGCAGCAACGACACTGCGCACGCGAAGCAGTGCCAAAAAGGCTACTGAACTGACACCTCCGGCCAGCAACGCACCCGCCATACTGGGAGCTTCCCCGTACGCATCGGGCTTCCAGGCATGCATTGGTACAAGGCCCATTTTAGTGCCGTATCCAACCAAGATCAGGACCCAGGCAATGAGAACCCATGGCCGGGAGAGAGACGAAGCTTGGGCAATTAAAGCCGTAAAGGTGAGGTCTCCCTGTCCGCCCCCATGCAAGGATGCATACCCCAGACAAAAGGAACCCAGAAGGGAGAGAGCAATTCCAGTAGCGCTGACGAGCAGGTATTTCCAAGTGGCTTCAATAGCTCTGGGTTTGCTGCTGAAATGGATGAGAGGAACGAAGCATAGAGTGAGCCCTTCAGTAGCGATCCAAAGCAATCCTAAGTGGCGGGACATGTGTGCCGCGCTTATTAAACCCAAGCTAGCGAGGATTACCGAAACAAAAACGCGATTCTTCCGCTCTTTATGGATTTTCAAATAGGGGATACCGTAAATGGAACAGACCAAAAAGAGCAGCGAAATAACCGGTAGTATCGCGCGCGCCAGAGGATCAAACCCCATCCAGGAATGAAAAAGGACTTCAGGCGGGTTTATCAGGAGCCAGGACATCAGCAGGGTGTGAATTGCTGAAATGATCGGCAAAAACCATGGACGAGTCCGTTCGCTCGGCCAAAGTGCGGCGAAACAGGCTCCTGCAAGTGGAATCAGGACTAAAAACAATTCTCTCATTCTTTTAAGATATTTAGCTTTCGAGTATCCAAGGAATCAAAGGTGCGCTGGATGCGATCCAGAACTATTCCGGCAACAAATATTCCTACGATAAGGTCCAGAAGGATGCCGGCTTCAACTAAGAGCGGGATGGAATGCACAAGTAACAGGCCAAAAAGGTAAATTCCATTTTCCAATACCAGGTATCCACATATTTGCGCAATGGCTTTGGATCTGCCGACCAGGAGCAAAAAACCGGCTATAATGGTAGCCATGGATCCACCCACCAACAAAGAGCCGTGATGCTCGGGAAGTAAGGGGAGTTGAAATGAGAGCATCAGGGCGGCAATCATCCCCGCGGAGCCCAGAAGGAGTGAGGGAACAAAACCAATCATAGGAGCGACATCTCGATCCACGTTGGCGGCACGTGAAGCCCACCGCAAAAGCGACGGAATCACAAAACCCTTCATCAAGACGGTGATCAGGGTGAAGACCCATATTATAATATTAAAATCGGGCTTAATGAGAAGCGGTACGCACCCTAAAATTACTCCTTGTAGGGCTACAATGCGTATAAGTGCCTGCAGACGCCCCGTCCCCAGAGCAACAAGATTGAGGCCTATAGCCAATCCAATTAATACATTTAATAAGCTGTTCATTGTGCAAAGCCTTTCCACGCAGTTAAGAGGGCGAAGAAGCAGAATAGAAACGCAGTGGTTAAAAAGAGAGGGACTTTCTTGAAAGCATATCGTGCCAGGAAAGATTCAACCAGACCGACAGCGATGCAGACCAGAACAATTCCTGCGATTAGATATACAGTTGACTCTATGCCTGAGAGTTCACCCAGTGGCAAAACTATTTTCACTAGAAGTACTGAGAAAAGAAGAAGTTTCATTGCCGCCCCATGCAGAGAAGCCGCCAGAAGTGGACCACTATGATCTAGAATCATCGCTTCATGGATCATCGTAAGCTCCAGATGGGTGTTAGGATCATCGACCGGGACACGGCAGCTTTCTGCCAAGAGTGCTGCAAAAAGCCCAGATATTAAGAGCAACGTTCCTGCCCCCGGAGTTGGCGTCAGCATGAGGCTTAAAGTTAGACTGGAACTTTTCAAAGCCAGGGTAAGCACCGCGGTGATGAGAGCTGTTTCAGTCAAAATGGCAAAAGAAACCTCACGCGCAGTTCCCATCCCCTCAAAAGCAGATCCGGTTTCCAAAGCCGCCCATGAAGTGCAGAAACGGGACAATGCCAGAAGATAGAGTAGCAGGAGGGCATCGCCGGAAAAGCTCATCAAGGAATTAACAGGTCCCAGAGGGATCAGCAGTGCTGCGGCCAGGATAGCAATCCAGGAGACGGCAGTTGCTGCGATAAATCCGGGAGAGGCAAGATCACTGAGGACAACACCGCGTTTCCAGAGCTTGGCTAAATCATAGTAAAGCTGGAACAGGCGCGGCCCTTTTCTGCAAGCGACCCAAGCTTTAACTTTATTGACGATTCCAGGGAGGAGGGGCGCCAATAGAAGCCAAACGACCAGGCTGATTAATAGTTCAAAAACCAACGATAAAAAATGGAGTATTTGCATCTGCTCAATAATTCAATAACAAGCTCACGATTCGGTGCTTCTGGTTTTGGGTGATTTACTCTCTTCCTGTAGCCTGTTGGCATCAAATCGAGAAAAAATATCGATCCACTCTTCGTCTGACGTTTCTTCCTCGTTCGGAGGGCATAAATGACCTTGAGCAATCAGCCGGCTGAGCCGAGCGAGTATTCCAAAGTGTGAACGAGGGGAAGGCGGTACGAAAAAGATAAGTCGTTCAAGCGGCTTTCCATCCGGAGAAACTTCCTGGAAGGCAGAAGAATCTTTAAGAAAGATCAAAGCTAAAAAACCCTTATCGTTTCCCAAGGAAATGCGGGTGCTGAAGTGCGGCAATGCATAGCCATTACCAATAGGAGCCCAGACAATGCCTCCTTTTGAATGAATGCGCTGAGAGAGAAGCTTCTGTTCATTAGGAGAAAGCATCGGGAGAGAGAGGATGATTTTCTCAAAAACAGGAAGTATATCTGCAGATGAGACACTGCGCCAAACGCCCCCCCGCATCAGCAGAGAAGCTAGGGCCAGTTCATCCGTCAATACGCCTCCTTCAGGGGCAAGAAAACCTGTGCGTGCAGTGAGCCCATGAGAGCCGGCCCAGTCGGCTACGCGAGCCCGGTCAAATAAGAGGCGCCCCCGATCCGAAACACAAGGGAGACTGTTGTGCTGAATCCATCCTTCAACCACTTTTTCAGAAACGCCAAAAGACTCGGCTACTTCTATTAAGTTTAAATACACGTTAAAAATGGGGTGTTTATGTTATTATCTATTTCGTTAGCTCCAGCAAATTGTCATGCAGGCCAGGGCGATTAATCCCAGAATAATGTATAAAATGTAGACGTGGGTGCGTCCGTTTTGAAATTGCCGGATAATCCTTGAAACCCAGAGAATCCATTGAGCGCAGGGCTCAATGATTTTCTCAAGAACGGTTTCGGGAGTATGTTTGTCCAGATGTGCCTGTTGTGGAAAGATTCCGCAAGGAAGCTTTTCGTGACGTTTAATCCGAAGAATCCAACTGAACCATTCGGTGATTGTTCCGGCAAAAGAGCCGGCTGTGTATTGCATTCTGGGAGTGGGGCCGGTATAGCCGCAATCCCAGGTTAAGCGGCGCTGAATTCCCTTTTGGCGAGCACGCCTAGAGAGTAACAAAAATCCAGCAGTGGCAGCCAAAGTTAAGAGAATATGCGACAAACTCAGAAGCTTCAGGGCCGCAGGCATGGGTGTCAGTTCCCATGTTCCATGCCAGGAAGCAACTGCAGAAATGAGAAGTTTCCAAAACAGGAAAGGAGCCAAACCGATTAACACGCATCCTCCAGCCAGTACGAGCATAGGAATCCGCATCCAAAGTCCGCACTCATGAGCATGGCTGGCAGCAGGCGTGCGAGGAGCACCCAAAAAGACCACTCCGCAGACCTTTACAAAACATGCAAGAGCCAGCGCACCGGTGAGAGCCAATAATATGATAGAGGGAATGGCGATAAGCAGGGCCGAAGAGGGTTGAATAACTGATGAAAACATTCCCAGGTAAATCAACCATTCGCTGACAAAACCGTTCAAAGGAGGAAGTCCTGCAATAGCGGCAGAACCCAAGGCGAACAAGGCGGTTGTCCAAGGCATTTTGTTCCACAATCCACCCAGATCGCTCATTCTGCGTGTTCCGGTCGAGTGGAGTACGGAGCCGGCTCCCAGAAAAAGGAGTGACTTAAACATGCCGTGGTTCCATATGTGAAGCAGTGCACCAGCCATCGCAAAAGCACCCCAAGCTGCCTTTCCATGGTCTATCGCAACCATGGCAAAACCAATTCCCAGGAGAATGATTCCGATGTTTTCAACACTATGGTAAGCTAAAAGGCGTTTCAGATCATGTTGGCCTAAGGCAAAAACGACTCCAAGAACGGCGCTCACTATACCCAGAACGACCATGATCCAACCGGCGCTGCCCGGCATAGGAAGCCAACCGCTGAACCGGACGATACCATAAATCCCCATTTTTATGGCGACTCCGGACATGAGTGCGGAAACGTGGCTCGGTGCGTTGGCGTGTGCAGAGGGAAGCCAGATATGGAGCGGAAATATACCGGCTTTGACTCCAAAACCTAGCAATGCCAGCCAGAAGAGCGTGCTCAGGTCTGTACGTTCAAGCATTGGCCCCAGATCCCAGCATCCAGTTTTCTGAGCTAACAAAGCGAAAAAGGCAAACAAGAGGAGCGAGCCGGCATGTGAAACCGCCAGATAAAGCCAACCTGCGTTTCGAACCTCTTTTTTCTGAGGCTGTAATGTAATTAGAAAATAGGCGCTCAGAGCGAAGAGCTCCCAGCTGATTAAAAAATGCAACCCATTGGATGAGGTGAGCACCAGAGCCATGCAGAGTGACAGAAGACTCCAGAAGAAACGACCCCATTTCGCAGAAAGAGGATGTTTTTGGATGGACCAATACTCCCACGCATAAATAGCCCCCAAACCACCTATTAGCGAAAGGAGCGAGAGAAAAATCGAACTCAAACCATCCAAGCGCAGATGAACCTGTTCGCTTGCCACGGTGAATGTGCTTTTCCATTCCCACTCGGTGGCTGTACATAGAACTCCAATTGAAGTAGCCAGTAGAAGCCCGTTGGCTACCGAATTACTATAGAGCCAAGCGCGTGGAGCTCGCATTGAGCAGACCAGACCCAAAAGATGAAACAGAGCGGCAGTTGCTAAAATTAACCCGATTGTCATAGAAGATTATAAATGAGGGTATTGAGCGAAGCAGACTTTCGATCGAAAATATTTGACCTGTTTTACTTGCAACGGGCTCACGTGGCCCTGAACACAATAGTCAGCAACAGGCTATATAGCTCCTGCTTCACAATGTGCGAAAAACGTCTTTTCACTTCTGTAGTATAAAAAAAGAAAACGCCAGTTTGACTCTGTAGAATCAAACCACCCTCCAGAAGCGTAACACTTTTTTAATTCGCTTCAAGAAGATTGTGGTGGATGCGCTTGTACCCGCATTGCCTCGAAAAATACGCACCGAAAGGCAATACGGTTATTAGAGCTTCACAAAGCAATGTGGCTTACTAAGCCTGCCCCCGAAACAGATTTAATAAGCTGCATAGCCATTATCTTTGACTGAAGAGTTTCCGTCCGATAGACTGCCTCCCTATGAGAAAGCGCCTTTTACTGCGGCACTGGACAGGCCTAGTAGGGATCCTGTTCGTTTTTTTGTTTAAATGTTTGCCAGTTTCTGCTGGCGAGACCTTTTCAAATCCAATAATTCCTTCCCCCTCAGCGGATCCTTTTGTGGTTCAATACGAGGGTTACTACTACCATATTCATAGAGTCGGGCCGGAAAGAGCCCCGGGGATTGCCATCCGAAAGGCGGAAGATTTAAGTCAATTGGGAAAAGCCAAGTCGCAATGGGTTTGGTCAGCTCCGGCAACAGGCCCCTATAGTCGGGAGATATGGGCGCCGGAGTTACATTTTTACAAAGGCAAATGGTATATTTATGTGGCTGCTGATGCGGGGCGAAATGAAGATCATCAAATGTGGGCAATTGAATCAGAAGGTAGCGACCCCATGGGGCCATATAATCAAACTCCCCATCATCTGGAAACAGGCGGATGGGCTATTGATGGGACCCTGTTAGTCGATTCTGAAAACACGCCTTACTTTCTTTGGTCCGGATGGCCGGGCAAAGTAGATGGAGTTCAAAATCTCTACATCGCACCCATGGAAAACCCAACAAAGATTGTGGCTCAGCGAACTCTCCTGAGTGAACCTGATCAAGCTTGGGAGCAGCGGTCGGATCATTTGCGCGGCCTTCTGGAAGGACCTCAGATTTTATATCGTAAGGATAAGATATTTATTATCTATTCAGCTAGTGGCAGTTGGTCTGAACACTATTGCCTTGGAATGTTGGAATACCTCGGGGGGGATATGTGCAAACCGGAAAACTGGAAAAAGCATAAAGAAGCTCCCGTTTTCTCTGGTGAGGATAAAGTGCTTGGGGTGGGGCATTGTTCTTTTGTGAAATCTCCGGACGGAACGGAAGATTGGATTGTATATCATACCAAACAGAAAAAAGAACACGGCTGGGGTGACCGTTGTGTGCATACGCAACCCTTCAGCTTTGATGATGCGGGTTTGCCGGTCTTTGGTAAACCGGTCCAGCCTGGTGTAGAGATTCCCAAGCCGAACGGAACTGGCCCCAGACCTGTAACTGTCCGTGATAATTTCAGCGATACCTGGGTAGCGACCGATGGTCTGGGCCGTAGTTTGCCAACCGCAGGAGAGGTAGGCGCCCCTAAAGAAAAAAAGGCTGTCGGCATGTTTTATTTTCTTTGGATGGGGGCCCACGGAACCGAGGGGCCTTTCGATGTAAGTAAAATTTTGGAGAAATATCCGGAGGCGATTAATGATCAGAATCATCCCGCATGGGGGCCTTTAATGAAATACCACCATTGGGGTAAATCCTGGTTTGATTATTATCTTTCGACTGATGAAGCCGTATTTGAAAAACATGCCCGAATGCTCGCTAATATGGGGGTTGATGTCATCATTTTTGACACAAGCAACCAGGTCACTTATCCGGAACAATATTTAGCACTTTGCAGAGCTTTTACACGAGTTCGTGAGGCTGGTGGCAGTACACCACAGATTGCGTTTCTCTGTCCCTTTGGAAATCCATCCAGCACTGTTCAAAAGTTATGGAATGAATTTTACAGCAAAAACTTATATTCGAATTTGTGGTACCAATGGGAGGGTAAACCGCTTATTCTGGCCGATCCTGCTTTCTTGAATATAGGTACTCTTTGGAATAAGCAGGATAAGGCGATCCCCTTGGAGAAGACTGGTACTTTGGGTCAGAGTTTTCATGCTGACAAACCCTGGCTGCGAGTTTCTGCCTGTCTCCCTACCTGGGAAAGCTCAAATTCCGCTCTTACAATGAAACTCTATCAGGGAGCCGCTCCCGGTGGTTCACTTTTAGCCGAAGAACGCCATGCTAAAATTACAGATAATGGATGGTTGGGAATCAGTGTGGATGAGCCTCTTCCTGCGGGAGAGTATTACCTGGAAATTTCAAAACCTGAAGAAAAAGTAGGGTGGTGGAGTACTGATGAAAATCTCATTCCTCAAGGTGTTTCCTGGCAGAATGCACAGCGTGTTTCCGGCTCAAGGAGTTTGCTTATTGTCTATGATGATGACCGCTACAAAGATTTAAGCGGTTTTTTCACTTATCGCAAACCACAGCCCAGTTATTTTACCGGACCTACAGCAGCGAACCAATGGGGGTGGTTGGAAGTTTATCCCCAGCACATATTCCACAACTCTGAGAACCGTCCCGAACAGATGACTGTGGGCGTGGCGCAAAATGCTTTAGATGGCAAATTAAGCGTCTTGAGCAACCCCAAGTCTCACGGCAGAAGCTTCCACGATGGAAAACAACCGCCGCCTGATGGCCAGGATACTTTAGGCCGCAATTATCAGGAGCAGTGGAATCGAGCGCTGGACGTCAACCCGCCGTTTGTTTTTATCACGGGATGGAACGAATGGGTGATGATGCGCTTTAGTAAACAAAATTCACCCTTTTATGGGAGCGGTGAAGTAACCTTTGTTGACCAGTTCAATGCCGAATACAGCCGCGATATAGAACCCGCTGAATGTCCACATCAGGATAATTATTATTATCAGACGATAGCCAACATTCGACGCTATAAAGGAGTGCGGCAATTGCCGGAAGTGGTTTCGGCTCCGATTGCTCTGGATGGTGACTTTAGTGATTGGGCTGCGGTAAGTCCTGAATTTCGTGATGACATTGGCGATCCGGTTCGGCGTAATCACCCGGGGTGGGGTAGCGAGGGTGTCTACCAGAATCGAACCGGCCGTCACGATATTATGAGCGCCAAGGTCAGTTTGGATGACCAAAATCTTTCTTTTTATGTCCGAACTTTGGAGCCTATGGGGAGACCCTCAGAAAAACACTGGATGTTGCTTTTCCTGGATGTCGATGAGAATCCGAACAATGGCTGGCTCGGGTATGATTTTATCATCCGTAGTGCTGAAGAAGAGCCTGGGCGATTTGCTGTATTACAACAATATGGTGGTCAGGAAGGGGACTATCATTGGTCAACTAAAGCAAAAATCCAAAGGGCAATAAATGGAACTCAAATGGAACTGAGGATCCCCTTAAATTTGTTGGCTTCGGAAGGAAAAACTGTGAAAAGAATCGATTTTAAATGGGCTGACAACATTCTGGAAAATGGTCAGCCCAAAGATTTCACTGTGAACGGTGATGTTGCTCCAAATGATCGTTATAACTATCGAGCTGTTTTCAAATAACGCTCTTCAAATGTGAGCAAGCTTAAACTCTTTCCAATACTGAATAGAAAATAGTCGTTGATAGGATCACTTAGGCCCAGGAGAGAACAACTTTTCCTGACATGCCGCTTTCCATCGCTTCAAATCCCTTTTCGAACTCCGTGTAGTGGAAGCGGTGAGTGATGATAGGCTCAATGTTGAGTCCGCTCTGGATCATCACCGACATTTTGTACCAGGTTTCGTACATCTCACGACCATAAATACCTTTGATGGTGAGCATGTTAAAAATAACCTTGTTCCAGTCCATGGGCGTTGGTCCACTGGGGATGCCGAGCATCGCTATCTTGCCACCGTGGCACATATTATCAAGCATGTCCTGGAAGGCGTGAGAATTGCCGGACATTTCCAGTCCCACGTCAAAACCCTCTGCCATCCCAAGTTTTTTCTGCAGTTCTTTGATGGAGGATTTTTGGGTATTGAGGGCTACATCTACGCCCAGTTTTTTGGCGAGTTCCAAACGATGTTCGTTTACATCCGTAATTACGACAAATCGAGCGCCTGCATGTTTTGCCACGGCAGCTGCCATAATGCCGATAGGACCGGCACCAGTGACTAACACATCTTCTCCCAGTACGGGGAAGGAAAGTGCCGTATGGACTGCATTACCGAAAGGATCAAAGATGCTAGCTACATCTTCATCTATTCCTTTATGATGCAGCCAAACATTCGTCATAGGCAGAGACAGGTACTCTGCAAAAGCGCCGTTTCGGTTAACTCCGATTCCTTTTGTATCCGGGCAGAGATGGCGGCGTCCGGCCAAACAATTACGGCAGCGACCACAAACAACATGTCCCTCTCCGGAGACAATATCCCCGACATGAAAATCTTTTACATTCGAACCGATTTCAACAATTTCCCCTACAAATTCGTGTCCGATCGTAAGAGGAACAGGTACTGTTTTTTGTGACCATTCATCCCAGCGGTAAATATGCAAGTCCGTACCGCAGATGCCGGTTTTGTGGATTTTAATAAGGACGTCATTGATGCTGATCTTGGGCTCCGGTACGTCCTGTAGCCAGAGGCCTCTTTCAGATTTTACTTTTACGAGAGCTTTCATAACTCAACGACCGCCGCTATACTAGGCTCGTTCTTCTATGTTTGAAAGTGGAAAATGAAATGTTATACACGAATAGGAACTAATTTGAGGCTAGCGTGTTTCGTTGACAGAATTCTATTTTTCTGAGACATTTTCGCTTATGCAATTGGAGGATCATATCGGCGATATTCTGAGAAAAATGCAGTCTATATTTAATATAGACAAAAGAGCCATGATCGCCGCGGCCGGGCTTGAAGAGTCTGAATGGGCTGGTTGGATAAAAAGTGGTACTCTTTCCGGTGAAGCGTTTGTCCGTGTAAAATGGGTTGAGCTGGGGAACCTTATCGGAGTGCAGGGTCAAAGGCTAAAGGCTATAGCCGAAGGGTGGCAGCCCGCCCAGGTTAATTTTGAAGATTGGCCGGGCCTAGTTTGGATACAGAATAGTGAAAAAGAAACTAGTCTCAAGGAAAGTGAGCTCAACTTCGTGAATAGCTATCTGCTTTGGAGTAGTGATAATCAAGAAGCGGTGCTATTTGATCCGGGCTGGCAGGCGACAAAAACTTTGGACTTTTTGCAAAAGAATAATCTAAAACTTTCTCGAATTTTACTGACTCATGCCCACAGAGATCATGTCAATGCTAAGCCCGTGTTTGAGAGACTGTTTCCTGAAGTATCTTTTTTCGATCATTCCTCTTTTAAAAATCTTTCTTCCGTACCGCCCCAAAAATTTGGTTCGTTTAGTATTCGGCCTTGCCTTGCCCCCGGGCATAGTCCTGATCACGTAGTGTATAGAGTGAGCGGTTTTAGTGGTAATCCAGATTCTGCTTTGATTGTAGGGGATTGTCTTTTTTCAGGATCGTTGGGTTTCCCCTTTTACAGCAAAGAACGGCTCCTAGATACTCTGAGAAAACAGATTTTATGCCTTCCTCCTAATACACTTCTTTGCCCGGGGCATGGCCCCTTGACGACATTGCAGGAGGAACTAGATCATAACCCTTTCACCACCAATAAGTTATTGAAGTGCTAGTTGAGTTTTAAGGACTGGCTCATTTAAATATTATAATTAAATTTTATGAAATACATCTATATTAATATAATCATATTATCTCTCATTCTGAAGATGATGTCTTTTGATTCCTTGGCGCAGCACGCACCCGAGCCTGTGCGCGTAGCTGTCATTACGGAAGGCCATTCTTTCGATAGAGATGCTTTTACTCAAATGTTCGATAGTCTGGAACATATTACCTGGAAAGAGCACAAAAATCCGGATGCACAAAAACTATTCAAACCTGAAAATTCCCGAAACTATGATGTCTTAGTTTTTTATGATACCTGGAACGAAATAACAGATGACCTCAAGAAGGAATATTTGGATTTGGTGAAAGTGGGCAAGCCGATTCTTTTCCTCCATCATGGCATTTGCTCCTATCCCGAATGGTCGGAGTTCAGCAAGATGGTTGGCTCCAAATATCTCTTCAAGGATGAAACGATAGAAGGAATAGAATATAAGCCTTCAACATATCATGAGGATGTTGAAATTCCCGTTCAGGTTGCAGATAAGAACCACTTTATTACCCAAGAAATTTCAGATTTTGTGATTCATGACGAAGTATATGGGGGCCTTTGGCAATCAGATAAAGTCCATTCCCTACTCGAGACCAAGCGCACGGATTCTTCTCCTAAACTCCTATACACACATCTATATGAAGGAACTCGTATTGTCACGATGATTCCGGGACATGGTGCAGGTGCTATGGGAAATCCTAACTACCGCAGAATTCTGGGGAGATCGCTTCTTTGGCTTGCCGGCAAAGAGAATCTATCCAGTGACTATTCTGGGATCGTCTTGGCGTATGTGACTTCCTGGAGTCGTATTATGCCTGATCCAAACATGGTGACACACATCAATTACGCATTTGGGCATGTAAATAAAACGTTTAATGGAGTGCGAATTGATAATCCCGATCGTCTTCGGGCTATAGTCGAATTAAAGAAGCAGAAACCCACACTCAAAGTAATGCTTTCCATAGGAGGATGGGGGAGTGGTAATTTCAGCGAAATGGCTGCGTCCGGCGAGAACCGGATTGCTTTTTCAGCTGATTGTCTGGAGATAATTAATACTTTTGGGTTGAATGGCATTGACTTGGACTGGGAATATCCGACCAGCAAAGCAGGCAATATCTCTGCATCTGCGGATGATACGGAGAACTTTACTCTGCTGATGAAAGAAATCCGGAAAGCCATAGGGAAGGACAAACTTCTCACATTCGCATCACCTGCGGGGGCTGGATATGTGGATTTCAAGGCGTTGGAGCCGATTGTAGATTTTGTGAACGTTATGACCTACGATATGGGAAATCCCCCTAAACATCATGCAGCACTGTATCGCTCAGAGCATGTCGGGTGGATATGTGCTCAGGAAGGCATAGATAAGCATATTGAGGCGGGAATCCCGGCATATAAACTGACGATGGGAATGCCATTTTATGGGCGCGGGACCGATAAAATTGGCGGATATCTCGCATATGGAAAAATACTGGAATTAGACGAATCTTATACCCGAAGCTGGGATGCCAAGGCAATGGTCCCTTATCTAGCGGACAAGGAGGGGAAACTGGTTTGTACGTACGAGAATCCTTCCTCTATTTCTATTAAGTGCGATTACATCAAGAAGCGAGGATTACTGGGGGGCATGTATTGGGAGTACGGTTGCGATGATGAAGAAGGGAGCCTTCGCCGTGCCGTTTATCAAAGTCTGAAGGGAATAAAAAACAGATAAGAACAGTTCGGATCGTTATAGTAATCTCTCTTCTCTATTTTGCGGCTGGAGCCGAAAGCCGAAAGGTTGTATCCTCCCGGGAGATATGCCTGATTTTCGGTGGTATAGAGATCGCTTCAAAGCGATGAGTAAGGAGGAGCGCAAAGAGCGGGTTCGCCAATTTTTTCGTCGTTGGAAGGATTGGTGGACGTTGCCAGACTTTCGGTTGTATTCAATGAGTATGGAGCCTCGCGAAGGGGCTTTCCCTGTAATTCCTTCTCGGGAAGATGCACCTGAGGAACTCAAAAGTGCTCTGCGCTTTGATTCTGACCGGATATTGGCCGGGTCGACCACTGTCTTTAAACAAATTTCGTTGAAAGTGGAGCGTCATCCCGCCTGGCAAAAAGATTATTTAGCGGGTGTTGATGTCGAAACTATTAAGAGCTCTACTCACCTTAATCATCGCAAATTACCCAACGGTGCGGATGTCAAACTGATATGGGAGTTGAGCCGTTGGGGGCATTTGGTCAGATTGGCACAAGAAGCTTATATCTTGAATGACCGCTGGTCCATGAAGCTTGCCATCCGACAGGTTTACCACTGGGTTCGCAATAACTCGACTATGAATGGGTATAATTGGACCAGTGCCCTTGAAGGTGGATTGCGCTTGATTAACTATTGCTGGATAGATGCACTCACCCTGGCCACAGCGTCCAACAAGCGCTTAGGGGATATCAGTGAGGAAGTGGGAAATTCACTCGCCAAATTAAGAAAGTTGGTTCTTCCGGCTCATGTTTGGTTTGTGTGGAGGTATAAGTCGTTTGGATCTTCAGCAAATAACCATTTGCTGGGTGAATTGTCAGGGCTAATATGCGCTTTATCACGCTGGCCGCAGATGGAGAAGTGGGCGGCTCCTTTGGATCAAATTCAATCCTTGTGGGAGGCGGAAGTGTTAAAACAATTTGCACCGGACGGCGGAAATCGCGAACAGGCGTTGAATTACCATCTATTTTCCTTCGAACTCTGTTGGCAGAGTTACTTAGCCTTGACCCAGACAGGGAGAACGGTCAGCCCCGAGGTTTATGAAAGATTGCAACGTGCCGCAGACTACTTCGTGATTGTTCAGGCACGTAAGGAGCCATGGGATTATGGAGATTCGGATGACGCCTATGTGACTCCATTTTGGGAACGAGAAAACGAAATTCCGGAAGAGTGGGTGAAATGGATGGAATCGCCCGATAATCATACCTGTATCAAATTTTGGCTTGGCGAGCCACCTCCAATCGCTGCCGAGGGGAAACCCTCTTGTGAAGAAATGGGCAACGGGTGGCTTCATTTTCCCGAAACTGGAATGGCTGTTTGTTGGCAAAAAATTTGGATGGCTCGATGGGACTTGTCACCGTTAGGATATTTGGAAACCGCGGCTCACGGTCATTTGGATGCTCTGCATTTTTCGCTTTGGTATAAGGAAATGGCTTTTATCATTGATCCGGGAACAGGAGCTTATTATGGAGATCTGAGAGCTCGAGAGTACTTAACCAGCTGGCAGGCACATAATGGTCCCCATTTTCGGGAGACAACCTATCCCGAAAGAAGAGGTCCTTTCCTTTGGAGCGAATGCCACGAAAAGCCGATCTTCCAAAAGAAAACTGATCTCTGCATGGAGGGGACCTTGAAACTACCGGCAGGGACTATTTCACGGCAGGTAACAATGGTACCTGAAAAAAATGCTTGGCTAGTGGAGGATTCTTTTGAGCCGATAGCTGGTGAAGAATCAGCATCGTTGGAGACCTGCTGGCAGTTCGCTCCGGAATGTAAGGTAGAGAAACTGAATGAGCGCTCTTTTAAATTAATCCGCACAGAAGGAGCCGTACTGCTGATTACAGTCGGAGAAAATTGGAAAGAGGTAAATCTGTTTATTCCTAAAAAATACGAACATTTTCACTCTGCCCCGGAAGATTTGAATGGTCTTTGCTCACCCTCTTTTCGGACTCTCCGGCGCGGCCCGAGGCTTGTCTTGTCGGGGCCTCTGACCACGAAACTTTCCATTCATATCCAAGGGGAGTAGAAGGATACTTTTCTCTCAATCATACTATTCAGAATGCTTTCCGTTACCAGTATCAGTAAATCTTACGGGCCCAGGCTACTATTCAATGATGTTAATTTTAGCATTGTAAAGGGTGATCGCGTGGCGTTGGTAGGCGCGAATGGTGTCGGCAAATCCACGCTTTTTAATATCATTCTTGGTCTGGAAGAAGCGGACGCGGGGACAATCGCCTTGAATCGCGGAACAACTCTGGGATTTCTGCCACAGGAGGCTCCGGCCGCAAGCAGTCAAACAATACTTGGATTAGCCGTTGGAATTACAGAAGAACATTCGAAGTTGCGGCAAGAGATGCTCGATTTGGAAGCTGCCGGGCAAAAAGCTTCCGTGCAATATTCGGCGACAAGCCGACGTTATAAGGAACTGGAGGGGTATGAACTGGAGCCGAAAGCTCAGAATATTCTGAAGAAACTTGCCTTTCGAGAAGAGGATTTTAGAAGGCCGGCATCTGAGATGAGTGGCGGCTGGGTGATGAGGGCCTATATTGCCAGACTCTTGGTGATGGCTCCGGATTTACTGATTCTGGATGAGCCAACCAACCATCTGGATTTAGAGACGTTACTCTGGTTCCAAAATTATCTGTTGGATTACCCGGGGGCAATTATTCTGATTTCTCATGACCGCTCCTTTCTAAACGCAGTTCTGGGGAATCAAAAAAAGGGGCTTGTTATGGAGCTTCGTTGTAACCGTTTGCACAGATATAGAGGCAACTACGATGATTACTGTCTCCAGCGAGCGGCCCGGCTTGAGCAACAATGGGCAGCCTACCGGAATCAACAGGAGCAGATTGCTTCACTGCAGCGCTTCGTGGATCGTTTTGGATCCAAAGCAACTAAGGCCGCTCAGGCACAAAGCAAGATTAAACAAATTGAGAGGATGGTTAAAATAGAGGCGCCTGAAAGTGATGAACCCAAGATTCATATTCAGTTCCCTCAGCCTGAATCCAGCGGACAGCGGGTAATTACGCTGAGCGGCGTTCATCATTCTTATGGAGCTCTCGAAGTTTATCGAGGTATTAATCTGGAGGTGGAACGCGGAGAGCGTATCGTTTTAATCGGTCCGAATGGAGCGGGCAAATCGACCTTGCTTAAATTATTGGCTGGGGTATTGCCCGTTCAGCAAGGAGATCGCTCCTTGGGGCTAAAGGTATCCTGCGGCTACTATAGCCAGAACCGAATTGACATGCTTACACCTGAGTACACCGTGTTGGAAGAAGCGATGGATATTCCATATCCGCCGCTGGAGGTGACCGTGCGAACTATCTTAGGTTCATTTCTCTTCCGCGGCGACGATGTATTTAAGAAAGTATCTGTTCTTTCCGGAGGAGAAAAATCCAGACTTTCCCTGGTAAAACTATTGCTCAATCCACCCAATTTGCTTTTAATGGATGAACCCACAATTCATCTGGATATGGATAGCTGCGAAGTGTTGATGGATGCTTTGGAGCAGTATCGAGGGACTTTAATTTTTATCAGCCATGATGTGACCTTCATTCGTCGTCTCGCCCAAAAAGTTCTCCATATTCATTCAGGGCGTATAACGACTTATGCAGGCGGCTATGACTATTATCTGAAAAAAAATCAAACTCTCAACGAGCGCGATGGAATTGTCGCAGGGCAAGGTTTGGTTAATGCACAACCAGAGAATTCTAAGGAGAAGAATCTTCTGGAATCTGAACTTTCAGCAAGGGAGCTGAAAAGAATAGAAATACAAAGGAAAACGGCTTTATCCAATCGCAGAAGGGAACTCAGGATGCTGGTCAATAAACTGGAAAGAGAGATCAGTAAATTGGAAATGCAGCACGCTGAGCTTGTTGCTCAGTTGCAGGATCCTTCTCTGTACGAGGATAGAGCTGCGGTGGAAGATTTAAACCAAAAGTTGATTTCAAACCGGGAAGAATCTGAGGCTCGGAATCTGGAATGGGAAAAAGCTGCTACTGAGTTGAGTGAGATGGAAGAACAGTAGCAGCTTTCGCTAAGAACATCTTTCGACGTTCAATATTCGCCACTTAAAAGTGGCTGTGGCCTAAACCTGGGTCTTATTTCAGATCATAGCTCACAAGTGTGATGCTTAGAGGAGGAACAGAGAGCTTTCCTGAAGCGGAAACGGGACTTGATGTGATGTCAATGGCCCTGGGCTCTCCCGGGTTATTATAGCTTCGACGCTCCGGCCCCGTAATGACCCATTGTTGGGCACGGTTTCCGAACGTGGCTCCGTCTAAAGCCAAGGTCAAATCCTGTTTTTCAGAAGTGGGGTTTACCACAGAAAAGGTGAGAGCCCGTTGATCTGCTGTAAGAGCGGCAGCCATGTCTAGCGGCTTAGGCACGTTGCTGACGGCAACAGGTGTCACTCCGTAGCGTTCGCGATAGAGTTTCAAAACCAAACCGGTGGATTCGAATTCAGCATGAGTCTTTGTCGTTTTGATGCAGCCAATCACGTTTACGGTTTGAGCGTAGTTCGCCATGACGTAAATGTCGCTATTACGATAGAACTCATGTAACGCTATTGCTGCCCCCAGACCGTCATCCAAGAAATAACGAGTTCCCAGTTCGCCAAAAACGTTGGGACCATACCAGTAATTCCACTCATCCATAGCAATCCGGATGTTTTTCCCTTGGAGTGCAGGAAGTTCCTGGCGCAGTTTGCGATGTCCGTCCGCCTTCCATTTTATCTCATTAGCAGGGCGGGAAACGTGTTTGACGATATCCGGGTTGTACTGCCAGTACATATGTTCGCTTAAGTGGGTCATGTGGTCGCTGCAGTTTTCCAGTGTTTTTTTGCTCCAGCCAGACCCCAAATCCCCGACAGCAACACCGATAATGTTGGGGTCTACTTTACGCATGGCATCCACAACTTTCTGATGCTTTTCCAGGTACTTCTCGACCGTCATATGTCCGATCTGCCAATTACCGTACATCTCATTACCGATTGCCCACCATTTTACATCGTAAGGCATAGGATTACCATTTTCGGCACGCATTTTACCCATCGGAGTCGTTGCGTCACCGTTCATGTATTCAAGCTCAGCAGCACATTCTTCAGGGGTGCCTGCGCCAGTATTAACCGCAATGTAGGGCTCAGTATTGAGCTCTCGGCAGAAGACCATAAATTCATCCAATCCGACATCATTGTGTTCAATACCTGTCCAAGCGGGATTTTTTCTAGGTGGGCGCTTGTCAGGGTCTCCGATGCCGTCGCGCCAATTGTAGCCCGAAACAAAGTTGCCGCCCGGCCAACGATAGACAGGGGAGTTGAGCTCTTTGAGTAAAGCCATGGTGTCAGCTCTGAAACCATAGATATTATCTGAGGGCATCAGGGAAAGAGTTCCGATTTTTACAGTCCCGCTGCCGGAAGCGATGATTTCAATTCTGGCATTATCGGTTGTGTTGTCCGCTGTAAAATCGAAGTAATATTTTTCGAATTCATTGCTCAATTTTTCAAATGTTTTCACAGCAAACTGAGTTGATCCTGATCCCCAGACAAGGCGAACTGATACAGTGGCATTACCCGAGCTCGAAAGGATAACTCTACCGGAGTATTTCTTGCCCTTAACAACGGCGAGGCGTTCTTGATAAATGCCCCCCATTCCTTTATCCCCTAAATCCAATGTGGGTGTATGAGCCCCAACATAGGGATTATCTTTGTTCATGCTGAAGAGTTTTTTATTCCCCAGTATCATCCAGGGAGAGCGGCGCAGAAGCTCAAGGGGGTGGCCTGCACCTGAAAAAGCATCGTCACCGATTTTGAAAAAATCCCAAGCGGGAGTTTCACCGGTTACCGGATAAAAAAACTTACGATCTTGGAGCATCTCGGCCCAGATGCCTCCGTAAATACATTCACCCAGATGCTCAATAAACTGGCCGTAGATGTAGGGCGAAATGGGTTCTCCTGTTTGTTTGATGCTAACAGTGACAGGGACAGGGTTTTCTGCGCCAAAAACCGGGGCAGAAAAAAGAGATGCAACCAATAACGAAGCACCCAGCGATGTATATATTGCCTGTTTCATAACAAATAATTTCAGTCGGGTTAAAGTCTAACAAATTATCCCAACTTGGGCAAGAAAAATGGGAGATAAGTATACAAAAAAATTGAAACAAGCCGCGAGAAAAGAAGAGTCAATAACTTACGTCATTGACATAAACCTATGAAGAATGATGGCGGGAGCGGCGGGGCTCGAACCCGTAACCTCTGCCGTGACAGGGCAGCGCTCTAACCAGTTGAGCTACGCCCCCGCAACGCAGCAGAGGATGCCAAAAAAGGATTCAGCGGTCAATCCCTTTTCAACTTTTTCTGAAAAAAGTTCCAATGCGGAGCTTTTCAATTAGAATTGGACCGCGTGAGTTCTCCTAAAACAGCAGGCAGGGTGCTCGGCAACCGAAAATGAGAATACTGATAGCTTTCAATAATTATGCTGATATTCCTTCTGGCGGGGAAAGGAACGTAGTCCTTGCAGAGGAGAAGCTTTTGAGGAAGCACGGACACGAAGTTTGTGTCTGGGAGAGGAACAATGCAGAAATACACCAGACGGGCTGGGGTAGCAAAATCTCTGCATTTGCCAATCTTACCTGGTCAGAGCAAAGGAAACGGGATGCCGGAAAAATTCTCGATGAATTTAAACCGGATATTTTTCATTTGCACAATTATTGGCTAGTAATGACACCTTCGGTATTCGCTGCCGCTCAAGAACGAAAAATTCCGACAGTGTATACTCTTCACAACTACAGAATGATTTGCCCGGGAGCGCAGTTGATGTATAAGGGGCGTCCTTGTGAGGATTGTCTTCGGGATAATAGATTTATTCGTTGTTTAATAAGAGGTTGTTTTCCAGGGGGAAGCCGCTTTAAAACTTTTTTGAGTCTCAGGCTCTATCACGCGACCAGGCGGCGGCATTTTCTCAAAAATGAAGTGAACGCATTCATAGCGCTTTCGAAGTTTTCCAGGGAAAAGTTTATTCAGGGAGGATTGGAGGCCGGGAAAATCTATGTTAAGCCCAATTTTTTGGATGATCCAAACTTGAGTAATCAATTGCTTCCAAGTAAGCCGGGTGCTCTTTTTATTGGCAGACTATCAGCTGAGAAGGGGATATCAGAGCTTCTGGATGTCTGGGAAAAAATAGATTATCCGCTTACTGTGATAGGCGAGGGGGCTTTGGGGGGACGATTACGGGCCAGAAAAGTACCTAACGTGACATTTATGGGGAGCCTTTCACGAAATGAAGTGCTTCGGTTACTGGCTCAGACTACTTTTTTGGTGTTTCCCTCAGTGTGGTATGAGACCTTTGGATTAACGATGATAGAAGCAATGGCGATGAGTAAGCCCGTTTTAGCCACCAATCTGGGAGGCCGCAGCGAGATTGTTCAGGATGGAGTCACGGGTTTTCTTTATAATCCATTTGAACCGGGGCACACAGAAGCAGCCATTCAAAAAATGATAATGCTTTCGCATTCAAAGAGAGAGCAGATGGGGATGGCGGGCCGTGAACACTTTTTAAAGCATTACACGCCACAGGTCAATTATCAGATTTTGATGGATATCTACGATAAAGCAAAAAAAGCTTTGCCGTAACACGATCATGGAGAATTGTACCCTACTGGAAATGAAAGTGTGTTTATTAAACTCTCAATAGAGGCATTTATCTTTTTTAACGCGGAAACGTCATTAAGATTGGATGGTTTTTTCTGGTCCTATTAAGGTGACTCTGTGATAATGACTCCTGTTTTATGGAAGGCTCCAGTTTAAAAGATTTTAAACAATCTCCCAAAATCAAGGGCGGGTTAATCCTCCTCTTCGTGGCGTTGATTCTTTTGTTAACGGCACTCCTATATCCTGCATTCAAAACAGAAATGGTCCAATTTTCCAATGATGGACCTTACGGGGTTATCAGTTCGGATGTATGGAAATTGCCGGGGACTTTTTTAGGACAATGGAATGACCTTAACTGGCTCGGAAATGAAGATGTTGCGGCTCCGCCAAACATGACAAACCTGATCCGTTTCCTATTGGGTACTCTCGGTTTTGCCAAGTTTGATGCTTTTCTGGCGACGCTTTTTGCCGGACTTTGCGGCGGTCTTTTTTTTCGTGCAATTGGTGGCAATACCTGGGTATGCGCAATGGGTGGAATCGCCGTTGCGTTTAATTCGAACAATTTTTCCAATGCCTGCTGGGGGCTGGGCTCTCGCCCGCTTTGTTTCGGTGGAGTCATGTTGGCTTTGGCAATGGTGGCTCGAGGGTTTCAGGGCCGATTTCGATGGCTTAAAGTAGGATTGGTGGGAGTTGGCTCAGGGCTTGCCATTATGGAGGGGTACGATTTGGGGGCCATACTCTGCGTATATATTGCTCTTTACACAGTTTTTTTGACTCTTTTTGCAGTGCCTAAAAAAGATGAATCCCTATCGCCTCCGGTTAGTAAGAGGATTTTTTTGGCTATAACTCGAGTAGCGGTGATTGCTGGGGTGGCGGCGTTAGTGGCCTCTTATTCACTTTCATCACTTTCCGAAACTCAGGTTAAAGGAGTGGGTGTTTTTGAAGACCCACAGGTAGAGGCTCAGCGTTGGGATTTTTCCACTCAGTGGAGTTTTCCTAAAAAAGAAACCTTGCGAATTATTATCCCCGGACTATTGGGGTATCGAATGGATAAGCAGGACGGAAGCGGCTATTGGGGATCAGTGGGTGAAACGCCGGGATACCAGTTGGGAAATCCGGGCGCTCGTTTTTCAGGCTCTGGGGAGTATGCCGGACTTTTTGTTGTGTTGCTCGCATCCTGGGCCGTCGCCAATATCTGGAGAAAGAAGGATAATCCCTTCACGGAAAATGAAATACGACACCTTAAGTTTTGGTCTATTGCCGGATTGGTTTCCCTATTATTGGCTTTCGGCAGATATGCTCCTTTTTATCAATTGGTTTATATCACTCCTGTGTTTGGGATGTTTCGTAATCCGATTAAATACCTGGTTCCTTTTCATATTTCTATTCTCATCCTCTTTGGTTATGCAATGCTGGGGCTTTGTCGTGCTTATCTGAATCGGCTTCAGTCCGGTGAGGCGGACAGGGAGCAGCGGAGCAGCTTGGGAAAAATGTTGGCTCTAAGCTGGCGCAATCTGGGCTCTTTTGACAAAGGCTGGTGCTGGGGGCTCTTGGGATGGATTGGTATATCAGCTCTCGGTTTTTTAATTTTTCTCTCTTCTCAAGAGGCGTTGGTTGTTTGGATGGAGCAAACGGGTATTGATACTCAGGTCGCCCGTCTAAATTTCCAGGCGAGCATGTGGGAAATTATGATTTACATTGCCCTATTGATGTTGGGCTTGCTGTTGATGGCCCTTATATTGGGAAAACAATCAACAGGAAAAAAAGGTGTTTTAGTCTGCCTGGCTTTTCTTTTGGTGTTGTCGGCTGATTTTTATCGAGCAAATAAACCGTGGGTGGTTTTCTATAATTATCAGGAACGCTTGCAGAAAGATGATTTATTGACCATTTTAGCTGCATCTCCCAAGACTGATCGTGTTGCCTCTTTCCCCACCGGCAATGAGTATGGTAGAGCGCTGGCTCAGCTTTACCCTGTAGAGTGGCTCCAGCACGAATTTCCTCATTATAACATCCCCGCTCTGGAGAGTTGGATGGAGCCTCGTAAAGCGATGGATAAAATCATTTTTGAAAGTACATTTTCAACAAACCCTGTAAGGCACTGGGAGCTCACTGGAACTCGAAAGCTGATCAGCCTAGCGGGTGTGGCCTCAGCACTGAATGAAGCCTGGGATCCTGCACAGAAACGGTTTTCAGAAATTGCCCCTTTTACACTCAAGAATACCAATCCCCCGCGGTATCTTTTGGCAGTAACAAATCAGGAAGGTCCTTTCGCATTAATGGAGTTTTCCGGAGCCATCCCGCGACTGGCACTTTATAAACATTGGGAACTCACTCAATCGAATCAAGTCACTCTGTCAAAATTGAGTGATGCAATGTTTGATCCCTCGCAGACCTTACTTGTAGATGCACAATCGGCGATGGATGCCTCAGGTGCGCGAGAAGGAAGTATTTTACCGGCCTGCACTAACGACCCGGAGCCCTTCACTCGACTGGAATATGAGAGCTATTCGCCCTTGAAATTTACAGTTAATCTCAAAGGAGTTAATCGAGACTCAATTTTACTGATCAATGACCGCTACAGTCCCAAGTGGAAAGCTTTTGTGGATGGGAAGACTGCTCAAGTTCTGCGCTGTAATTATATCGCCCGGGGAATTTATATGACTCCAGGTGATCATCATGTTGAAATGCGTTTTGAACAACCGGTTCACTTCTTTTTCCTCAGCTTCTTGCTGATGGCAGTTGGGCTGCCCGTTGTGTTTATTCAGCTTCGAAAATCTGAAAAATAAAATTTATTATTCATCAGATAGTGGGTGATACGGATTATCGGTAGCCATCCAGGAATGGCCGACAAAGCAGACGCCTTTTGTCTCTTGGATTGCCTGCTATGAGTCGTTTTTGATAGATTTGCTTCAAGGGTGAATAAAACCAGCTCTGAAGACGTATTATGGAGAGAGATTGTCTCAAATGAAGCGAGGATTCACTCTGGAGCGATTTTAAGGATATGAAAAAATATTTAAGTTTAGTTCTCTTGTTGGTCTGTTGTTTTATCGTTTCTTCAAAACCGGCCGAGACCAACTTGGTAAAAGCGGTAGAGCCTACGAAGGCACGTGCAAACCTGCAAAGTGCTATAGAACGTATTGATAAGTTAATCAATGCTCTGTACGAAAAAGAGAAGTTGGGCATGTTAAACGAGAGGGATTATCTGCGTTTGGACCGCCTGCAGGAAGCCCGTGTGTTGGCTGAGTTGAGATTACAGCAGGGTACAGAGGATGATGGACGGATAGAGAGATTGCTAAGTGAAGCAGCTGAAAACCGGACTGAAGAGGTTGCTAATAATAACACTAATCAATTGTTTGAGATAGATGAAAAAGAGCTATTAAAAGAGACACAGCCCGGCACGGGTGAATCTGTCACTGACAAGCTAGCAGCAATAGTTAATTCAGAAAAACAATCTGAGGAACTGGGAGTTGTCGAACCATCTATAGCAGATGCGGTGCCCATTAGCTCGGGAGATGCGAATTTAGAAAAGTTGATGAATCTTACTCCCGAATCTTTGCTCCACTATCGAGAGATAGTTGCAGATGCAAATGGGCGAATTACGGAGATAGACAAAAAAATCGAACTGCTTCAAAAAAACTTAAAAACGTTGATTGATGAGGAATTCCCCAACTACGGTGACATTTATGAATGCAGCCGCGGCCTTATGGATGCACTCTACGATAAATCCATTGAGCAAGTTGAGCTTCGTCGTAATTTGCGCCTCATGCTCACCCAGTCACAAATGAGAATTTGGATGAGATATGCATGGGAATCGCAGGCAAAAACAAAAATGCTCTCTCCATCTTTAAAGTCAGACAGTAAAATTCTTCCGGAAGACGAGCAGATAGTATATGTTCCGATGCGGTTGCAAAGAACTCAGATTTCTGACGGAAGTGTTATTTACCAAGCAGTGCCGCTTACAACGCCAGAGCCCGCACCAAAGGAGCCCTAGGCGTTCTATTTGAACTTTTCAGGAACCTGAAGATAGATCAAGACTGAGGATACTGCCGATAGGGGATGAAATCGGGGTCTTGGACGTACATTTGATTGATCTTCTTGGTACCTCCATATTTCCGCGCTATCTTTAGCCAATACTCGGTTCCTGCGAAGTCCTGCGTGAGGCTATGATAACAGGCAAAATCGTAGGCAAAAAGCCAGTTTGTTTTGAATTGAGATTCTACAGACTGAAGGACCTCGTAGGCTTTGTGATATTCTTTGAAGTTGTAAAAGGATTGAGCGTAATATGTCCATGACTCTGCCAGATTTTTGTGGTGAAAAACGAGGGCGGCTCCGATTTTTTTACACTCCGAAAAGTTTTTTAGTTTATGTTGGGCAGCCCAGCGAAGCTGAAGTATATCAAAGTGATTTTGATACTCCTGGGGTAGTGTTTTCAGAGTATCAAGCACCTCAGAATAGGCTCCCAGCTCCATCCATCCTGTAGCTTCTATAAAACAAGATAAGCCCTTCTCTGTTAAAGGGGGGTATTTTTGATCATCTTTCTTCATTAGAACTTCACACTTTCGTTTCCGGTACCACAGTGCGGACACCGAGAGCGGTCTACATCCGGATCATCTGTGTAAACAAAAGCGCACTTTCTGCAGCGAAAAATTCTATCTTTGCTTGGGGCTGGTTCAAAACGTTTGCGTACCTTCTCTGTGTAGATAGAGATTATTGTCAAGAACAGCAATGCTAGGCCAACACCCAATAAAATAACATCTTCCAAATTCACGATATTCGATTGTTTTGGGGAGGTGCGGTCGTCGCCCAGTTAACAGTCAGGGTGATTGTTTTGGATCGAGTCCAAACATCCGATTGTGATCCATCTGTTGTGGGTTTAGGATGCAATGGTAAAAGGCGTAGAGAGGATATTCTCTGGATTGCTTGTTCGTCAGCTGAGGGGATGCCACAACTTGCTATAAGGGTCACGGAAAATAATCTGCCATCCTCACCGAGGATTGCTCGGAGTTCGGTGTGCGGTAATGCACCTGGATGTGCGAAAACTGGAAGCTCAAATTCCGGGATAAACCAGTATTGTAAGACTTCTTTGGAAAACTGAAGAGTAGAACGCTCAACAGGTGGGAGTGCGAATGGTTCTCGAATTTTTGGAGTACTCGAAAAAATATTTTCAAGAACGTCTTTTTTTACCGAACTATCAAAAAGCAGGTTGGATAGTTCTCTCTGAAAGAAAACCGTATCCGGAGCAACCGTTAGGGGAGGTAGGGATGGGGAAGAGAGGGTATACTCAGTTGTTGGATATTTCTCCCAGAGAAAAGCGGAAACACCCAACGGATGCGAATAGGAAAAGATGCGTGGGTCAAAAGACTCAACAAAAGATAGAAGTGCCGGGTTGAAGCTCAAGCCTGCATGGGGGACCATTTCGGTGTTTTGAAGAACAGAAGGGCGAGAGGGAACGATATTTTTCTTATTTAAAAGAAGGGCGAAAAATGATACCTGCACACTGACAAAAATAAGAGACAGCAGGAGCCATTTCTTGATAGACCAGTCCAGCCATTCTTTGCCGCTGAGCTTGTTTTTAGGGAGTAGAGACACTCTGAGATCGGGATTGTTTTGCAGGCTCATTCTTATTGGAGAGCGCGCTGTGCTCTTCCGGCGCGTCAGAGTAGGGCCTTGTTGCTATAAGAACTTTTTGGAGTCCGGATTGATAAGTCATCGCGCTCAGGTTAGCCAAAGCTTCCACCTTTGTGTCTTTATCCGAAACGATAACAATAGTAGTATCGGCGTTTTTCTCTTTAGCTCGAATCAATTGCTTCAGAATTTCTTCCGCATTGAGAGCTTTTCCGGAAAGATAGTATTGTCCCAAATGGTCTATTCCTACCATTAATGAGGGCCCCGTAATCCCGGGGAGTTTAACTGATTCAGGAGAGGGAAGGTTAACTGCAATGCCTGGTTTGAAGATGAGAGAAGATTCCAGTAGAAGGAAAAAAATGATAAAAATGAGCACAGTGGAAAACGCAGTTCCATCTACTCTATTTTTTATGATTTTAATATTGCGTTGATATCTCATTCCTCTTCAGCCCGAAAACGGAAGCTATTCGTTGGATATCTTATGGATTGTGGATTCAAAAAGAAATCGAGTGATATCAGTAGCCGTTTTTTCCATATCCAGCACGATACTGTTCATTCTCTCGACCAGATAATTATAGGCTGCTCTGGCGATTATGGAAAGTGCAAGCCCCATTGCCGCTGCGATAAGGGCCTGCCAAACACCACCACTGAACATAGATACGTCAGCAAAAGGCCCATTAATTTGTAGGACTCGGAAGACTTTAATAAGTCCCAGAATGGTACCTAAACAGCCGAGAGGCTGAGCGATTTCACAAATTGTAGCCAACCAAGTTAGCCGTGCTTCCAAACGAGGGACTTCTGCCAGGCCTGCTGATTCGAGTGTATCGTCCACGTATTGGCTTCCTTGATCCTGATTGAGGATTGCCATCTTCACCAGGCGGGCAACCGGGCCAGGTGTGGCATCGCAGATAGAAAGTGCCTCCATCCGATTTTCTCGACGAAGAACATTTTTCACTCCGGTTATAAACTCTTTGGAGTCGATCTGCACTCTATGATAGTGCAAAAGTCTCTCAACAAAAATCACTGCTCCCAGCGCCCCAAGAATGAAAATTAGCCATGTTACTGGGCCTGCATTGTTGAAAAATATTTGTATCATTTCCTACGTTCGAACAGTAAGTTTTTTAATCGCATGTTCGCAGAATATTTGTAAACCATCCATTTCACAAAAGGAAAAATAGCAGATGTTTGAATATTAAAAATCCAAACGGTAGGCAAAGCTACTTTAATCCGAGGGAACAATGGCGGGAGAAAATATCTTCAGCCATCTGGTCAAGTGCAGCATACGTATCAGACGTGGGTGCACCCTTTGTTTGGACCGGGGGAATTATCTCAAGCTTTAAACTGCCCAAAAGTCCTAAAATTTGCTCCGGGACTTTAATGCCGCTCCAACCATATGATCCAAAAAACGTAGCAAATTTTGCTTTAGGTTTAAGTGTATTGGCCAATAGAGCCGCATAGGCAGCCAGAGGATGAGCCACTGAGAGTATGCAGCTTGAACCAAGGGCTATCGTTGCGACATCCACGAGATTTTCGGCGACACGTCCCAAATCAGCTACCACCAAATCATGCGGGTAAACCGTAATCCCTTTTAGAACTAAAGCGTTTGTCAGATGATCAACCATTCTTGCTGTTGCCCCATGAGTGGAAACCCAAGGGATAAGTACAGCATTTCGAGGTGTGACACTTGTCCATTCAGAGTAAAGAGCCAAGGGGAGTGCCGGGTTTTTGAAAGCGGGGCCGTGGCTGGGACATATCATTTTCAGTTCCAGCGAATTCACGGTTTCAATCCGTTTAACCACCTGCCCGCGATAAGGCATCATAATCTGAGCGTAATACCTTTTCATGGGTTCGTAGAAAAGGCGAGGGTCATCAAGAAAAATGTCAGAAGTCGCCAAGTGAGAGCCAAAGAGATCGCAGGTGAAGAGGATTTTTTCCTCCTTCAGCAGGGTAAACATCGTTTCCGGCCAGTGAACCCAAGGAGCCATGATGAATTCCAGTGTCCGGCCCCCAAGGTCTAAAGTATCGTGATCCTTGATAGTGATAATCCTGTCAGCAGGGATATCTGGCATCAAGTCTCGAAGCATGTTGCTGCATTTTTCGTTGGTAACCAGCTTTGATTCCGGAAAAAGTGCTAAAAGATCAGGCACGCAGCCCGAGTGATCCTGCTCTGCGTGATTTGAGACAACATAGTCTATTTTTTTAACTCCAGTGGCCTTCAGGTTATGTAGAAAGAGCTCTTTAAACTCCGGCTCAACCGTGTCAATGAGAGCATTCCGTTCCTTTCCTTCGACCAAATAGGCATTATAAGTCGTGCCTTCAGGAGTGGGCACTAAAGCATCAAAAAACCTCCGATCATAGTGTGAAACACCGACATAATGCACACCGGACGTAATCAGCTTACCTGCCATAAAACATTAAAAATATAATGAAATTACTTAACAAAGAGTAAATAGACCAGAATTAGAACAACCACAGTAGCCCCGCCGCCCAGCATGTAAAGGTTCAGCTTGTTATCCTTTTTCTTAAATGCAGGATTGGCAGAAACATTACCAGCTCCGACCTCATCCAACTTAACCCCACCACGATGAGATTCTATTACCTTCTTAAAAGAAGTACCATCATCAAGCTTTAGTTCACATTGGCCCAGTCTCAAAACTACCCCTGCTTTAAGAGGCGCCTCAGTAACTCTATCGTCATTAATATAGGTACCATTGGTGGAGTTTAAATCCTTAATAATGACCTCGTTACCTTTGAGAATGACTTCACAGTGGTGCCCTGAAACTGAATCCTCCGGTATACAAAAGGTGTTGTCATCAGCACGACCCACGGTTGTGACTCCCTCTTTAAGCTCACAAGTCTTTCCTTTGAAACCTTCAGTTAAAACGATCAGTTTAGGCATAACAATAACGCAACTGGCTGTGACTATGCACAAAAAACACCGATGAGTCAAACTGTTTTGCTTAAAAATAAGAGGCCGGATTCAACCGGCCTCTTGATCTAAGCTATTTATCTGCCTCCATGCAAACAGGAAGGCCACTTTAAGACAGCTTTCTATTCAGTAAAAACACGATAGAAACGCATTTTCGAATTGATACTTGCCTTATAGGGGCTTTGGGCTCCATCAAGTATGGTCCACGTTTTTCCATCCGGGCTGCTATAAAGGACACCCGTATAGTTTAAGGTGAAGCTGCTTTCCTCATCTTTGGTGCAAGCAATTTCAGGGTCAGCATCCAGTTCGACCGCTGTCATGCCATACCACTTACCGTCGATAATTTCCCAACCGAGTCCTGCAGACGGATAGTAAACAGTAACATTTTCGGGAATGCCGATAAAGGAGTCCATCATTGCCGCCGGCGCGTTACCTTTAAAAGTAAGACTTTCCAATGATGAACAGCCTTCAAAAGCTCCCTTGCCGATGGATGTCAGATTCAACCCGAACGTTACCGACTGAAGGTTCTCGCTCTGATAAAAAGCACCTTCGCCAAAGCGAAGAACCTTGTTAAAGTTGGCAAACTCGAGGTTCGAATTTTCGAAAGCAAAATCTCCAATATTTGCCACTGCTTCCGGGAGTATATAGTCTTTGGCAGATTTGGCTTCAGGGAAGACGTGAAGAGTTCTTCCGTCCTTGCTAAAGAGGACTCCATCCAGGCTTGAATAAACAGGGTTGCCTTCTTCTACATCAATTGCAGAAAGAGAATTGCAGCCGGATACCCACCTGTATCCAAGAGTGCTGCCCAGAGTTGCCGGAAGGGTAATCTGTTCCAGTGATTTGCATCCGGCAAAAGCCATCGAACCGATTTTGAGAAGGGGGTTCTGGTTAAAAGTGATTTGATTCAAATTCTCGCATCCTTCAAATGCGCTGGAGCCGATAGATGTGATGTTTGTACCCAGAGTCACCTCTTCCAAAAATGCAGATTTGGCAAACGCGCCATCTGCAATTGCCGTTACTTCGGTGTGGCCAATGGTTGTAGGAATAACTATGGAATTTGTGTCATTATTGGATCCGGTGAGCACGGCTACGTTGTTTAGCACCGAATAATTAAAACCGTCTTGAGTCTGGTTGGAGAAGATTGCTTTTGCCACATTAATACGACCACCTGTTGTGCACAATTTTGCCATGGCAGGGATTTTATCAACGTTGTTATAGAGACGCTCCCTAATTTGGAGGTAGTTTTCGTCGGGGTGTGCTGCCATGCAAAGAGCTACAGCACCCGAAACAAAGGGAGCTGCCATCGAAGTCCCGCTCATTGTCGTGTAGCCGCCAAGAGGCTTAATACGCACGGAATAAATATCGCTGCCCGGTGCAAAGATGTTTACGCTTCTGCGGCCATAATTTGAAAAATAACTAGGCTCATCTGTTGAGGTGCTGCTACCAACAGAAATGACGTTATCGAGATAGGTACTGTAATTACAGGGGTACGTCAAGTTTACATCATTATCGTTTGTTTCGTTGCCTGAAGAACAGACTACCAGCATATTCGCGGCCCGACAATTTTTCAGCTCAGCAAGAAAAGCAGCCGAATAAGTTCCTCTGCCGCCCCCTAAACTCATGTTAATCACATGAGCCCCTCTCTTGCGTGCATAAGCTATGCCTTCCATAATGTCTGAAGACGCACCCAGGTCCATTACGTTGCAAGCCATTATTTTAACGTTCCAACAAACACCTGCCGTGCCTAAGGCGTTATTGCCCCGCGCTCCAATAGTGCCTGCAACGTGGGAGCCATGGCCCTTAAAATCCATAGGATCTCCAGTTTTTAAGCCGTTTGCGACTTTGATGCCATGAACGTCTCCAAAAGAAGGATTGGGATTGACCCACATGTTGTCTGCCAGGTCTTCATGTGTGTATTCTACTCCCGTGTCTACAACGGCAACGATAATTTCAGTAATGTTGGTTTTAAGCCCTGTGGGAGTGGCGACAATGTTCGTTTTTATGCCGTCGGTAATCACGTCCCATGCCTTTGTGGCATCAGTAACTACAAAGCTGTAACTTTGGTCGGGTACAGTGAAAGCCGGGTCATCAGGCACATTGGCAATAGCCCAGATATAGTCAGGCTCAACGGATGCAACCAATCCACTTTTCAAATATTCTTTAGCTTTTTCCTGAACATTTTCCAAGGGATTGAAATCGATTACTTGCCAGTCGTTATCCGCAGCTTCAAGGACGCGCGAGGTAGTTACCCCCATTGTCTTGTTGAAGCTTTGAAGAGCGGCAGCTGAAGCCCCTTGTTTAGGTTTTACAAGAAGCCGGCCGGGGTACCACTTTGCATCCGCAGCCTGCGAAGAAAAGCAAAGCCCTCCCAAGAGGAGTGAAAGAACAAAAGAAAAGGATGTCACATTTGACTTTATCTTACTCCATAAAAAGGAGATACGAGATATCTTATTCATCTTCATGTTATGCGTCTATTAACCGTGAGACTGCTTGTTACCGCACTGCTGTATACAATCAAAAAATGGCATCAGCATCTTCGGCAGTTCGTTTGCTCAGTCCACCCACGTCCGCGGTAAGGATAGCCACATTTGGAAGTAAAAGGCAAGGCGTTTTCCAGAATTTATGATTGAAGTTCATTCGCAATAATTGAGGTTTAACATCCGCCTATAGTCAGGCTGCCCATAATTTCCCTTTCGGGAAAACAATACCCCGTAATGCAGTTTCTAAAGGTTGTTTTCGGAGGAAATATTGGTAAGGTAGTGAAAGAAGAGTTGAGCGATTATTTTTCAATATTTGCCGGGCTAGTATTGAGGGGAGGGCGTGTAGCAGTCTCAAGCTCGGTACGATCAGAATCATTTTTAGTATCTACTGAGCCTTCCTGAGAAAATGCCGTGCTGGAATCAGGTAAAAGATTATTACCGGAGATGCCGTTAGTTTTCACTACCCTTTTAGTGATGAGCCTGACAGTAGAAGGTTCAATGGTCCCCAGAGTGACGTCGGTGGGTATTTTAGCCTGAATTTTTTTATTCATTACCCCTTTATTTGTGTTTTGAGTCAGGGGAGCTTCTTCTGCTTCTTCGGGGGTAACGGTAACAAAAAGAGTAATCATATCCGGTTTGGTGGCATTTACATTGAGTCTTGAGCCGGAAATACTAACAGTAGCGGAGGGGGGGATGAGCTCATAGCTATTATTGTCTGAAGGCACTTGCATGATATTGATCGGTATTTGTGTGAAAGTGGTGGTTGTAATCATGCGTGAGCTCCAGGTCTGGGCCCCTTTGCTGATTTGCATTCGGACGGCTGACCATACTATCAAAGCCAAAACCAGAGCGAATATTTTCATCAGCAAATTGTTGAAAAGAAAATTTTTCATCACGTATTTGCCGTCCCCTTTCTTTTTTGGAACAAGCGCTGAATTTTTAAGCGAATCAGCAAACGACTCCACTTGCTGGTTCGTTTGGGCTTTGGTTTCTTAGGCAGAAATATGAGGCTTAAAAATGCCCGAAGATCTTCTTCCGATACATTTCGGTGAAGCTTTCCCTTATATGCGTAGCTGATATATCCGGTCTCCTCCGATACAATAATGACAACGGCATCCGTTTCTTCAGAAAGCCCCAATCCTGCACGGTGGCGCATCCCGGTGGAATGGCTTAAATCTTGCCGAAGAGAAAGTGGAAAAACACATGCTGCTTTAGCGATTCGATCGCCCTTCATCAATACCCCGCCATCGTGAATAGCGTTATTGGGATAGAAGATTGTTTCAAGCATTTCCGGAGTGGCTTCACAATCTACAACGATGCCTCCTTCTGTTATCTCAGACAAGTTAATCCCTTGCTCGACAGCTATTAATCCCCCATAGCGCTCTTCCGCCAGTCGTTTGGCTCCCTGGATGATGACCTCTATATTTTCACGTTGCTCCCTCGCGGAAACAATCACTCTGTTTGAGCCAATTTCTGAAATCATCCGTCTGATTTCGGATTGAAAGAGTACAAGCACGGATATCGCAAAAAAACCGACAAACCAGCTTAATATCCAAGTAAGGACTTGGAGGTGCAGAACAATGGCTAAAAATGCAACGATGATTAACGCTGTGAAAAAGCCTGTAACAACAGCTGCCCCGCGAATGCCTTTAATAAATTTCAAAACATAATAGATGGCAACTGTCAGGATAGTTACCTCTGTTATGGTTTTAATAATATCGCTATAGATTGGGCTCCAGTTCATTTTTACCCTCTAACCATTCAGTTAGACGTATGGCTTGCAAAGTTTCCTTCACATTATGCACTCGCAGAATGTGAACCCCCAAACTCACTGCAAAACAAGCGGCGGCCAAACTTCCACCCAGTCGGTCTTTCGGAGTCAGGGCTCCACCGGGAAAACCTCGAATAAAAGATTTTCGAGAAGCTCCCAGCAATACGGGTCTCTGCCACTTTGTATAGTGATTGAGACTTCTAATCAACAATAAATTTTGCCCAACCGTTTTTCCGAAACCAATTCCCGGATCCAGAACTATTTGGTGGGAGTTCATACCCACTTTTTCGCAGCGGGATAATGTCTTACCAAAATAAGAGCTGACAATTTCTTGTGGAGCCCGGTTTTCAGGTGGAATGGGGGATGAATGCATCATGATGTAACCGGCTCCGGACTCAGCCATCAGTCGGAACATTTTTTCCTCTGGGCGCATCAATCCGACATCGTTAATAATATCAGCATCCGCTTTCAACGCTAATTGAGCGACTTCGACATGGCGTGTGTCGACTGAGAGAGGGATTTTTATTTGCCTTTTTAGCTCCGTAATTATTGGGCAAAGCCGGCCCCATTCTTCTTCAGGAGTTACTTCTTTAAAGCCCGGTCGAGTAGATTCGGCCCCCACGTCGATAATTTCAGCACCTTCACTCTCCATCAATAGCGCTCTCTGAATTGCTTTATCTGTATCGAAAAAAGAACCTCCGTCTGAAAATGAGTCTGGAGTAACATTTAATATCCCCATTATCAAAGTAGGACGAGGAAAAATAAATTCAAAATTTTTACCTTTAAAGATCAAAATATTAACCTTGTTTTATGAGTTCTCTCAGTAACTGCAGATTTTCCCGATCCTCATGACAATCTTTGGACTTGGGCGTTTCCAAGGAACCGGGAAGGCGCTCTAATCGCGAGTCATTCACTATGTGCCGAAAAGGCTCTACGCCAATTTTACCTTTGCCAATATGGTCATGTCGATCCACGTGCGACCCCAAGTCCACTTTGGAGTCGTTCATGTGTATTCCCAGAAGGTTGGACAGGCCTATCAATGAGTCGAGATTAGTGAGAACCATATCCCAGCCTTCCGGAGTGCGAATATCAAATCCGGCTGCAAAGAGATGTGCGGTATCCAGACAAACTCCGAGGCGCTCGGGCTGTTTGACCCCATCAAAAATGGCCGCTAAGTGTTCCATCTTTGCTCCCAGACATGTTCCCTGACCGGCAGTGACCTCTAACGCAATTCGGGTGGGTGAAACCGTTTCACTAAAAACCTCATTCAGACCGGAAATGACTTGTTGAATCCCTATTTCTTCACCTTGTTTGAGGTGAGCCCCCGGATGCATTACTAAGAATGGGAGTCCTAGTTGGGTGGACAATTCAATTTCCTGCTTCAGAGAGTCTACAGATTTTTTACGGTTCTCACCCTCGGGCCCTCCTAAATTGATCAGATAGCCTGTATGCCCAAAAATGATCTGCATCTTTCCAGAAGCGACTTCCTGATTCCAAGCGGAGAGTTCTGCCGGGGTGTATGGTTTGCCGAACCACTGCATATTGTTTTTAACAAATATCTGAATGCAATCGCACCCAACATCTGCTCCGCGTCGGATTGCCTGTTCCAGCCCACCAGCGGTGGACATATGTGCACCTAAAATCATTTTTAAATACTATTTTTAATTATTAAAATTTTTGATAGTAGATATTTACAATTGACGATTTTTTCCATAATGTCTTGAGGTATATAAAAATAATGGTTGGAGGATTCATATCCAATGGCAGAATCAGACTTAACCAGGGTATAGATTTTTTTGGCAACAATGAGTTCATTTTCCACAGAGTTCTCCATTATCGCCAATAGAGCTTTCTTCTCACCAATCAAGGCATCTTCAGGAAGCCGGTTAAAGGAGTTACGTGCATCTGTAAAACGGGCTTGGTTTACACAGGAAGCAAAGTGCATTTCCGCAGCACGGTATTGTCCTAATTGCATTCGAGCCTCGGTTTGTTTTTTCAGAGGCATAAGGGCGATAGCTTCTTCAAACTTATTACACCCTTTTGAAAAACCATTGCGGACCAGTTCCATCTGTTGAATCCAAACATTTGGTGGGTAAATGGAACACCATCCCGTTAAATCGTCATACGGAAAACCTACCATGCTAGCTCTGTAGCTAGTGGGTTTTAAATAAAGGGGATTGGCTGGTCCAACGTGCTGTGGTCCGAAATAGATAGTCCCTCCACTGTAAGGATATTGAGAGAAACCATCAGAAAAAAGTTTCCAAGCTTCCAACACGGTATCGCTGGCAGCTTCACCATAATTACTCACGGCAACATTCTTTAAACATTCCTCGGTGCTCATTTTACCGGTTCCTACATCTCGAAAAAGGGAGAGGTTTATTGAAGGATAACCACCTAAACTCCAGCTCAACATAAGCCCATTGATTTTTTGTTTGGAGAGATTGGAGGCATGCTGAGCAGCAAGATTCAAGACAGGAATTTGAGGTATAGAGGCGAATTCCCATGTTGCGTTCACTTGCACCTTTGCCACGGTTTTAAGTCCTGCTTCTTGGGCGTATTGCCAATGTTTTTGCGCGCGTGGTCCAGGCCCCACGGCGGAAAGAGAGTACTCTCCCACTGCTGAGGAGACTCCACCTCTGCTAATAGGGAGACTCCACTCGCTTACTGATTGAAACCAGCAATTTTTGGGGAGATTTTTGATAATTTTTTCAGCAAACTGATCCTGCCATCCCCAATCCCAGACAATTGTTTTTGCTTTGGGGTTGCCACGATGGACGCCTTCGGCTATGAGAGTATTGATATCTGTCGTGATCTCTGCAAAATCTTTACTTGAGCAACGAGCGCAATTTTTGTGTTGGTAATGTGAAGCGCAAGTGGTGAGGTTTTCGGAGCCCGTAATGGTGAAGACTCCGGCCAAATCAGGAACGTTTTTGAATAGATACTCATAAGACTCTGTAAGCCACTTACGCACCCTTGGGTCCGAAGAGCACATAGTCGCAACGTGTCCTTCTGTGACACCCTTCATATTTTCACGTCCCGGTTTATTAAAGAATTCCACTGGCAGCGCGCGTGGTTCATTTGAGTAAAGATAAATACCGATACCGTACTTCTTTGCGCGTTGTACGAGTTTATTAAGCCCTTGGATTCTCCGTTCATGGTCTTGTCCAAATTCGGGGAAATCCTCAGTAGGCGGAGCCAATGTTCTCAGTACAGTGTGGATCCAAACCCCATTAACACCTGTAGCAGACAAACGCTGCAGCAGGCCTTCAGGGCAGGACTCGATTTCCGGATCCAGCAGTGGTTCTCCAAAAGAGGCAAAGTAGGATGAAATGTATCGCAGCTCAAACTCAGAATCGTCGGTTGTATCCGGAGTGGAGATATCCGGAGAAACATCTTTCAAACGATTAATAAATTCAAAACGCTCTTCGTCAACAGTAGCAGAACCCTCCTTCAGTTCCTGCTGGAGTATTTCAGAAATTCTTTTGGCTTGAGCTTTTGTTTCCGGGGAAGGTTCTGCATAAGTCAATTTTTCACAGCTCGGCTTCAAATTACCCAATTTGACATAGAGAAAGTCATCTTCTATCAGGCGGAATTGAAGTTCTTGCCGGTCGATATCTAATAAGGTCAAGAGTTGATCATAAGGTAATAGGTGCCAATTGCGCCGCAGCACGGTGATATATCCTCGGTTTGAGCTCCATGCGGGAAGTATTTTTTTAGGGTCTTGCGGTGGCAGCCCCATTGATTCAGCGATTTGAACAACGTTTTCAGTTTTTGTTTCCAGTACTTTTGCCAATCGCTCTGCATGTACCAGGGGCCAGTTTTTGAATATGAATGCATGGAGGCGGTCCGGAAAATAATCCAACTCAATTGCTTTTTGAGTTCCGCCTTCCCCAGGCAAGGTAGGCACATTATTTTGTGAAGTGACAGATACCGTCGTGCAGAAGATTGCTAGAATCAACACACCGGAGTATCCAAGAATTTTTGTTTTCCAATTTTTTATCATATTAAATTCTTCTTAAAATTTATTGCATATTTTTATTTAAGCTGTTGCAAATTTCCTTAGCGGCATAACTGATAATAATATCTGCTCCAGCTCGCGCCATTGAAAGGTGTGACTCCATCATAATTTGTTCTTCATTTATCCAGCCTTTTTCGGCTGCCGCCTTGATCATAGCATACTCTCCACTGACCATGTAAACGGCCGTTGGATAACGAAATGTTCTTTTAACTTGATGGAGTATATCCAGATAGGCTAAGCCCGGTTTGACCATCACGATATCTGCGCCTTCTTCAATATCCATGGCGACTTCTCGCAGTGCTTCATCCGTATTGGCACTCTCCATCTGGTAAGCTCGGCGATTGCCAAACTTAGGTGCAGACTCTGCTGCTTCGCGGAAGGGGCCATAAAAAGCGGAAGCATATTTTGCTGCATAGGACATAATGATCGTCTGATTGAAACCGGCCTTATCCAGTTCGGTGCGAATTGCTTTGACCCGACCATCCATCATGTCACTTGGAGCGACCACGTCAGCTCCGGCATCTGCATGACTTACAGCCGTTTTTGCCAAAAACTCCAAAGACTCATCGTTATCAACGACAAATTGTCCCTGTTTATCCTTCTTAATTACTCCGCAATGACCATGGCTTGTGTACTCACAAAGGCAAACATCGGTCATGATTATGATATCCGGAAATTCTTTTTTAAGAGCTCGTACCGCTTTTTGTGTTATCCCGTTAGCTGCATAAGCTTCAGATGCCAGTTCGTCTTTTTTTGAGGGAATGCCAAAGAGGAGGATACTTTGTACACCGGTTTTTACAGCTGCAGAGGTTTCAGTCAATAGCTCGTCGATGGAAAGTTGGTGTACTCCGGGCATGGAGTTAACGGGGGTTCGTTTTTGAGTACCCTCTGTAACAAAAAAAGGCAAAACTAACTGCTCTTTCCTTAAGGAGGTTTGCTTAAATGTAGATATTAGGGCAGGAGTACGCCTAAGCCTGCGAGGGCGGTAAAATGGAAACATCCCAGACGATACGCTCTTCATCAGTCCATTGTATCTTTTTTGGCCTTTTCAGCAAGTAGAAAACTGGCCCCAAGCTCCTCTACCTCGTCGTAATGAAGTTCATTTTTCATGTTTTTCCTTTTCAAAAATCCCCGTCTCATGTAGTTTCTCCAACGGCAGGGCATCTCGCACTGTTTCTCGTCTGCGAGGCAAGTTCCTCTTAGCACAAAGCACGTCCTGCTTCTCGTGCTCTTGGTGAATAGTTCTACTTATATTAATACGATATAGTTAACACAATATGGATGGAATAACTGGTTGGCTTCTGAGTAAATGGTTATTTATGACTCTTCCCGCGCTCATTTTAATAATGGGGTTGGGTCATATAGTGGGTGAGTTTAAATTGCCGGGGAATTTCAAATTAGGAGTTGCTGCGGTATTTTTTGTCGGGGTGGTATTCGGTATTTTTAAACCCGACTTGCACATTGGCCACGATATTGAACGATTTGGCCTGGCCCTCTTCATTTACTGTGTAGGATTGATGGCAGCGCCTGCTTTTTTCCAGTCCTTTAAAAGAAATGGAATTAGACTTAACATAGCCACCTTTTTGGCCCTTACGGCGATATTTGTTTCTGGAATTGTAGTCATCAAGACTTTCGATAAAAAATCCACAGTGATCAGTGGGCTTTTTTGTGGAACTCTGACAAACACTCCTGCGCTAAATGCAGCCAAGGAAGCCAAGCGCCTTGTAAAAGTAGGCCAAATTGATGTCAGTATTGAAAAACAAGGACTGAAAGCCTCAGAAGCCGAGGAGTTTAGGACTAGCGAAATCCGGGAAATGGAAGAAGGTTTGAAGGATGTAGATGCTGGTTACGGAGTGGCTTATCCTTTTGCAATTGTGGGTATTCTCTTAATCATGCAGTTCCATCTTCGCCGTGAGAAGAAATTGATCGGTGATGGGCCGAAAGGATCAGCTTATCAGATTAGCGTGGTGGAGTTGCTCAATGAGGTCCCCGGTAACTATCGTTATTGGACTGGGGCTTTAATTAATAAATACGCTAATGTTGTCGCTCCCCGCTATCGTTTTAATGGTGAACATCATTTTATTGATGGAGATACCCAAATTCCTGCTGGAGCGATGGTTGTGATCGAAGGACGGTCAAACAATGTTGAGGCTGCCATTGGAATTCTCGGAAAAAGTGGAGATCAGAATTTGCTGCAGGAGCGCGAGCATTTTGTTACTCGTTTCTTTTCTGTATCGGACCGCCACCTTATTAATCGGAGCGTGTGGAACCTCAAGCTGAGTGAAGTGGGGGCAAGCATTTGCCGCATCCGCCGTGGAGATAGCCCCATTGAAATCAACTCACGGACTCGTTTGCAGTTAGGGGATCAGGTGAGGGCTATTGTTCTGAAGGATTCTCAGGTGGGTGTTAGCAAATATTTTGGTAACTCTTTGCACATGGCCACAGAGCATACCTTCTTCAGCCTTTTCCTTGGCTTGGCATTGGGATTATTGATTGGCCAAATTCCGATTCCAATTCCCGGAGTTGCGGTGCCTGTGACCTTGGGCTACGCCGGAGGTCCGTTGGTCGTTGCTTTGACTTTCGGTGCTTTGGGGCGCACGGGGCCTTTTGTCTGGGTTATTGCACCAGCAGCCAATATGGCCTTAAGACACGTTGGCTTTGCTCTCTTCCTGGCCGTAATTGGCGTCAATTCAGGTTCTAAACTTTTGGCGACCTTGAAGGGGGATGGGCTCTTCTTAATTCTGGCGAGCATGGCCATGTTGGTTTTAGTCCATTTTATTTTGTGGATCGTATTGGTTGCACTTCGTGTTCCGAATATTCCAACCCTTCTAGGTGTCATGAGTGGTTTACAAACTCAACCGGCAGCTCTTGGGTTTGCTTCAACAAGGACCGATCCCACAGGTGTTAATGTCGGGTATGCTTCAGTGTATCCCTTGGCTACAATTTTGAAGATATTCTATGCGCAGCTTCTAATAGTACTGTTTTTGTAGCTGGACTCGTTTTTCAGATAGTTGAAAAAACTCCTCCTTAATTAATCTTAAGGGGGATTTTTTTTCAGTTTGAGTTTTAAATTATTACTCTGAAGGAGAGCAAGCGCTTACTATATAAACGAGTGAGGAGTTTAACGGGGGGGGCTAAGCTCATTTAAACGAATCTTGGCGTAGGACGAGAATACGGTGAATGTGGCAAAACCCTCCATTAATTTGTTCACGGGGTGCATGACGAATATCCCGTTGTCAATGAGGCACAGAAGAGAGGGGAGAAACGATTAGCAGGGATAATGCATCCTTAAACAGAACCTCCGTTGGTCTTTGCTATAGCTGAGGTTCATCGGTCGAGTTGCGTTCAGTGAGGAGGGCTGAAATTTTTAGGAATTTTTATTCCCCACAAGGATAAGTATTCCACCAATGGCCGCCAAGAGCCAGTAAACGCAAAGACAAAGGAGAGAAGCGGCTACTGCATCAGGTTTTGAAACTCCGTATGTTCCCAATAAAATCAGGGAAGAACCTTCTCTAATTCCCACGCCACCTATGGAGATGGGGAGGGTAGAAAGCATGGCTATAACCGGGAAAACCCAAAGCATTTGCATCCAAGGCAAATTAGTTTGTAAGACAGAAGCCAGTGTCCAGGCTAAAACACTGCTTAATAGAATTTGGCCCAAGCATCCTAGCAGGATGACAAAGATAGCCTTTCTCGGAGCATTGTACATTTTGGTTGCAGCTTTAACAAAAGAATCTTTTAATTTTTTAATTATCTTAATTTTATCTAAAAATTTATATCTCTTTACAGTAAGAAATAATATAAGTATTAAAGAAACTATACCAATAAAGAGCCATGGATTTGTTTTTGGGATTTCCAAGGGGATGTTTTGTTTTGTTGCCAAAGTGAAAACGATAACCAATATGCCGAAAATCACACTTCCAATTCCGGCTAATAACCTATCCAGCCAAGATGCCGAGAGCAATTCAGTCAGAGAGAGTTTTCTTTCTTTGGCAAATAAGGTGGATTTCAAAACGTCTCCAGCAGCCGGTCCCAGTAGAATTGTATTAAAGAAATGCCCATACCAAGTGGCGCGGATTACCTGTTGAAAAGGGAGACGCAGGTGAAGACTTTGAAGAACCTGGTCCCACCGGATACCGGTCAAAGTAATGGTAGCCGCCAACACTGCCACGGCGATGATTAGCCAGGAGAAATCGGCCATCTTTAACACATCCATTACCTCTTTAAAAGGTACTTGTGAGAATACAATAAACAAAAAAATAGCAGAAAAAAGAATACTTAAGGCAATCCGTTTTTTATTCATGACTGTAATATGTGACTAGCAAAGAATCCTTAGCCTGAGCCAAAAGACTTATTAAACCTAGCAGAACCTGTGCCCTCCCTTTCAAATATCCTTAAGAAAATCTTAAAATACTTTTAGGTTTGTAATTCACTTTCGTGATTTAAATTCGATAACTATTCGGCACTGAGGCTCAATCGGGTAGAGGATAGTACCTAAAAGACGTTCCAATTCCCTTTGAGCGTTCTCTTCGGCCAAGCCCATGTAGTAACGAGACCGTGCCGTTCGGAGAACATAGTTTCTCAAATTATCTTTGGCCTCTTGCGCCAACTCCGTTTTCCCCCCGCCTCGCGCCCAATCAAACCAGCTGTCTTCGCCCAGAAACAGTATTTGTTTGGGATCAGTTTGGATTTCTACCATTTCAGAATCGGCTACGGGTGGAGGAATTTTAATCAGGAGTGTTTTATTTTCGCTATTCCAATTAATATCGCTCTCAGTAATATCTTTCAGTGGAACGTAATACTGAACTCGGTTCCCCATGGATATCATTCTGAGATTGGACGTCCCCAAACCAAATGCAAACCCACCCATTGAAAGAACACTCTCCTTTTCCAAGGATTGATCCACAGTAACCAACGCCGTTTGCACGACCAGCTTTGATTGACGCTGAAGGCTATTTGCAACGCTATAGATTGAAATGTTTGTATTGCTATTGACTTCGACTTTTGCAACCTGCTTTAGGGTTGACGTAATGGTATATGCAAGCCAGCCAAATAAAACAAGAACCAAAACGGAAAACAGGATCAGTAGCGTCAGAAAAAGACGAGTATTCTTTGACGAAAAGCAGGCTTGAGATTTCTCTTCTTCTTTCATCATTTCAGGTGGTTTGTTTGATACCTGAGAACACGCTACGAATTGATTCGAACTCCTATATTGAAGGGCGAACTCACAACGTCAACTACCGTTATTGAGTTGGCTTTTTTTTAACGAGATATCAGATGTTTTCTATTTTCTTCCTAGGGGTGCGCGTTTTTTTATTAGGGGGCAGCGTTTTTTCCTCCGGAATCAACCACGCCGGGATTCCCTCATATCTCCAGCTGGTTTGGATAGACTCACGAATGCGAAGGTAGTCAGCTTCTTTATCATTCACCAAAACTTCTGCAGGGATAGACCTTCCATTGTAGTTCGATGCCATTGTCATGCCGTAAGCTCCAGCACTCATAATGGCCAACAAATCACCCTCTTTTACTTCTGAAATTTCGCGATTCAGACAAAACCTGTCCCCGGATTCACAAATAGGGCCCACAACGTCCGCTTTGAAGGTTTTTTCAGTACGGGACTTTTTGAGAGGAACTATTTGATGGTATGACTCATAGAGAGCAGGGCGTATCAAATCATTCATCGCCGCGTCCACTATCACAAAATTCTTTTTCCCAGTTTGTTTGATATACTCAACCCGGGTGACCAGAATACCGGCATTTCCCACAACAAAGCGGCCGGGTTCCATGAGAACCTTAACGCCAGAAGTGGTCAAAGGTTTAAGTAAAGGAATTAAGGCTTTGGCCAGTTTTTCCGGGCTGGCAAAGTTTTTGCCTTCATTATGCCACCAACTGGCAGAGCCGCTCTCCAACGCCTGTTTATAAACGATCCCCAAACCACCCCCTATGCTGAAAAATTCAAGTCCGTACTCCGCTCTTAGCAGGGTCACCAGAGGTGCCATCTTTTTCACGGCTTTCGCAAAAGGAGCTACGTTGGTAAGCTGAGAACCGATGTGTATTTGGACTCCCTTTAAGTGTAGATTTTTGTATTTAGAGTGAGCTTTTTGATAAAGTGAGATGACTTCTTCAAAAGCGATGCCAAATTTATTCTCATAGGTGCCCGTGGTTATTTTTGCATGAGTTTTTGCATCTACGTTGGGATTCACCCTAATGGCAACGGGTGCTTTTTTGTTCTGCTTTTTTGCGAGACGATTGATGCGCTCCAATTCGGGAATACTTTCTACATTAAAGGCGTATATACCCAGCTCAAGCGCAGCATTGATTTCCTCTTCCGTTTTTCCAACCCCGGCAAACACACACTGTTCCGTTTTTCCTCCCGCTTGTTTGACCTTTTTTAGCTCTCCGATACTGACCACATCAAAGCCAATGCCGAGCTGGGCCATTAGACTAAGTATGCCAAGACTCGCGTTGGCTTTTACGGCGTAACAAAGATGGGGATTAACCGGAGCCATCGCGGTCTCAAGACGGCGGATATTATCTACCAGAGTTTTTTGAGAATAAATATAAAGGGGAGTGCCCGCTTGCTGGGCCAGGCTTTCTACCGCAATAGATTCACAAAACAGCTTTCCGTTTTTGTAATGAAAATTATGCACAGTTGTTCAAGGATTTGTGTTGCGATGAACGGGGAAGAATGCCGCGTGCAGAGCTCGGAGAGCTTCATCGGCTTTTTCAAGTTCAACAATGACAGAAATTTTTATTTCGCTTGTTGAGATCATTATAATGTTGATGCCGGCATCAGCCAATGCACCAAACATGAGAGCAGCCACTCCGGAGTGGCTTTTCATTCCCACGCCTACAATTGAAATTTTGGCAATCTGATCATCCTCTGCCAACCCAGCGAAGCCAATGCTGCCCTTGATGCCGAGCAGTACGTCATGGGCCCGTTTAAGGTTGGGTTTATCAACAGTAAAAGAGATATCTGTGGCAGATTTGGCTGTCTCCGGACTGTTATTTTGAATAATCATATCCACGCTGATAGACGCACCACCTAAGGTCTTAAAGACGTTGGCAGCTGAGCCGGGCTTATCGGGGACACGGGAAAGGGTAAGTTTGGCTTGATTTTTATCCATGGAGATGCCACGGATAATAACATCTTCCATGCTTTTTGTTTCCTCTTTCACAATAGTTCCTGGTTTATTATTCATGCTTGAACGGACTTCGAAAACGACTTCAAATTTTTTGGCAAATTCAATGGAGCGAGATTGCATTACTTTTGCACCCAATGACGCGAGCTCCAGCATTTCATCATAAGAAATTTCGGCGAGTTTAATTGCATTTGGCACCAGCCGTGGGTCTGCAGTAAAGACGCCATCCACGTCGGTATATATTTGGCAGAGATCCGCCTTCAAGGCGGCCGCCAAAGCAATGGCAGAAAGGTCCGAACCGCCCCGTCCCAAAGTAGTGATCATCCTGTCATCAGTCTCTCCTTGGAAACCGGCAACTATGACAACGTGTCCCTGAGAGAGGCATTCACGTATTTTGGTCGGCGATATATTTTTAATTTTTGCTCGTGAATGAGCGCGATCTGTTTTGATGCCTGCTTGAGCTCCTGTCAAGGATGTCGCTGGGATACCTCGCGCGTGTAATGCCAAGGCCATCAAGGCGATTGTTGTTTGCTCACCTGTAGCTAGCAGGACATCCATCTCGCGACGGTTAGGGGAGGGTATAAGGCTATGGGCCATTTTTATGAGACCGTCAGTGACGCCGCTCATTGCAGAAACAACGACAACGACAGAATCATTTTTTTCCCAGTACTCCGCTACCCTTGCAGCCGCATTCTGGATGCGTTCGGGGTTTGCGACAGAGGTGCCTCCGTATTTTTGTACAATTAACATTTATGCAGCAAAAAACTAGGGTGGCCGCATTGCATTAAGACAAGTCGCCTTACCAGGCCACCAAGTGGGCAGGCTACTAAAAAGAGAGCACTCTGTCAAAGGTAAAGCTCTTGAATTATTCAAGAAACTTGACAAGCTCATTCATTCTGCTAATGATAGACTTTAAGCTCGACGGAGCGTGGGTGAAAACCGAGTCACTAAATGGCAGATATTGTCGGGACTAAAATAAAATTGGAAAAATATGCAGATAGAAAGTATAAAAATGTTTTGTGATCTTTCTGAAACGGAGAGTTTTACAAAAGCGGCGCAGATTAATGCCATCACCCAATCCGCGGTAAGTCAGCAAGTCCGAGCGATGGAAAAGCATTTTGGTTGTCAGCTGATAGAGCGAAGTAAAAAAAAGTTTCGCCTGACTCGTGAGGGTGAAACATTAAACCAATATGGTCGTTCTCTGATTCACGCCTTTGATGAACTCTCTAGCAAACTGCAAGATATGCGTGATGAGGTTGGGGGGACTATTCGCCTGGCTACAATTTACAGCATAGGATTGCACGATTTGCCTCTTTACCTTAGGCGCTATCTGAAAAAGCATCCGACTGTTAGTGTGCAAGTGGAATACAGAAGAGCGAATCAAGTTTATGAGGATGTAATCAGTAATGTAGTGGATATAGGAATGGTGGCTTATCCAGTGAGAGATTCAAAAGTTGAGACAATTTTTCTGCATCAAGACCTGATGGTGCTTATCGCAAGTGAAGAACATCCTTTAGCGAAAAAAGCGTCGGTTAGCGTAAGGGATTTAAATCAGCAAAAATTTGTGGCTTTTGAAGCGGGGACCCCCACTCGTAAAGCTGTTGATAAGCTTTTCAGAGACAATGATATCTCCGTTCAAGTGGTGATGGAATTTGATAATGTTGAAACGGTTAAACGAGCTGTGGAGATTAACAACGGGTTGTCTTTGGTGCCACGTCGTACGGTTACTCAAGAAGTTAATTCGCATTCATTGGTAGTCATCAACCTAAAAGACATGGAACTTTATCGTCCTTTGGCAGCAATATTGAAAAAGGACAAAGCTCTCTCACCTGCCTTACGAGAATTTATTAAAGAGCTGAAAGAAGAATAGCGATCTATTATTTTTTCCACTAAAAAACCTCTGCTCATTTTAAAAAGGGCAGAGGTTTTTTCAGTGGACTATAGCTGTTGTTTTATTCTTGATTAAGCTTTAAGGAAGCTAGGATGGTTTTTATTCCATTAATCCATTTATCATAACTGGGAGAGCTTAAGTGCAGGAAATCAGGCATTTCTTCTTTCACAACCACGCCTTTATCTGTTGCAAACATGCTCCAGGTATCAAGAACAATCCATTGAGGATTATTGGCTTTCTGTATGTAGTCGCAAGTAAGTTTATTAGCGATAATAATATTGGATGTTCTATGATCCGGGAATTCGCTCCTGGGCATAATTTTGCAGAAGATAACAGGGAGTTTGGGGTTAAATGCCTTAAGCTGTTCTAAAATTTCGATGGTATTGGAAGAAATTACCTCCGGAGAGTTACCTTCGTCCAAATCGTTAGTGCCAATAAGGAGTACGACAGCCGTGGGATTCAGGCTGGTGACATCTTCTTTCAGGCGATACAAAACAGTCCGCGTAACGTCACCGCTGATGCCGCGATTGGCCGTTTTATAATCTGAAAAAGCCTTTGAAAGGCGATCTCCCCATCCCTCCGTAATGGAGTCGCCGAGGAAAACCACAGCTTTTTGCTGTCCGTCGGCTTCTTGTCGGAAACCCTCTCTGCGTTTTTGATAGTGTCCCTTAAACCAGTCCGAGTTGCGAAGGTTGCCTTTACCCGGGATAACTGATTCGTCTTTGGGCCATTCTAATGAAGGTAGATTCTCTTGTGCAAAGGAGTTCCGTTCTAAACCGAAGCAGAGCCCTGCCAGAAACAAAATGATACATAATACACGCATTCTCATAACTGAGTTGAGCATCTTAGGAATAAACCCAAAAGTCAATATTTAAAAATCCCGAAAATTTATATTACCTTTTCCGGAGAGGGGAAAAAGGCCGTCGAGAACTATTGTCCTCGACGGCCTATCGCATTTAGCTTGCGCTCTGGCAACTTCTATTGTTTGGACACTCGATAGAAGCGGTTCTGATCGGTGATGGTATCACTGATAGTCAACATTTCTCCTTCAGCCACATGAGTAGAATGTAGGCTCCACTGGAGCGCATCATGGCTGTGTTCAATCTGATAAGTTTCACCTTTCAGAGTGCCTTCGATTTGAATCAGCACGGTATCCCCATCCAATTCGATACCTCTAAACCCAAGCTCAAGAGTAGACTCTACCTGGTAGTAGATGAAGTTGGGTAGTTTGATTAAACCTGCACTACTCTCGATATTTACAGAGGAGTAAGTCTGACCCGTCTGAGTTGTCTGCAGCGTAATGCTAACACTTAGAGATTTCCCTGGCTCCACTTCGCCTATGGTGAAGCGAGCACTTCTTTCCGTATGAGTCACTTCTCCATGCGGATTGTCTGCACTGACGAACAGAGTGCCCGGGGCAAAGGTTTCCTCAAGCACCAAATCTTTAGCGCTGGCTGTGCCCGAGTTGGATACCGTCAGCGTGTAGGTGAAGGGTACATTATCATAGACCTTTTCAGGGTACTCCACCGTGAGAGTCAGATACGGCTCACTGGCAATCAGCCTTGTACTTGCCGGTGTTGTCTCAGGTGAATCTTGCCGATTGCCCACCTGATCAATCGCCACCAGGTAGAAGGCATAATTTTGCCCCAGCTTGCCCGTGAAGGTTGCCGTTGTATTGGTGGTGTTCATCCAGAACCCACGAGAGAGGTTATTGGTTGCCACGTAGAGATCATAGCTGGCAATACCGGAACCAACATCGCTTCCCACCCATGAGAGATTGATCTCTGTCTGGCTCATGACGGCTGCCAAGGGTTCTATCGTACTTGTCGGCTTGGTCACATCAACTGTCAAGAGACACTCACGAGTTGGATCGGTTCCCTGAGAAGGATCATGGGGATCCTTCTGATTGGTCGTGATAGTGCTCTGATAATCGAAGGTAATAGCCGCCACGTTTCGAATCTCAGTTCCCGTGGGCAGACCCTTGAGAGGATCAACCGTATAGGAGAAGAAGCCCTGGCCCAAGCCGGTGCCATCTTCAGGCGGCAAGAAACCAATCTCAACCGGGAGTGGAAGTCCGCTCTCATCAATGCTGTAGAAGCCGACCTGAACAAGACCCTCTTCAGAAATGCTTCCGATTATCTCTACAATGAACTCCACGTCATTGTAGGTGTACGGGACAGCTCGATAGAAGTCCCGAGGGTTATCCTCAGGAGTCAGTGCCAGACGAAGATCGCCAAAGCCAAACTCAGTGAAGGCAAACGTGGATGCATCCAGGTTCCGGTCAAGCTGGTCCTTGATGGTCACCACTTGAGCCGGGGCCGTTGCATTGGTCATATTTTCGAAATGCACTGTGTAAGGGAAGGTAATCAGAGGCTGTATGAAGCCCTGTGTACCGACTCCACCCGGACCATCCTTTTCATTCGGGTCCACCGAATTAGCGACCTTTCTTCCAAAACCGTATAGCTCGCCCAGAGTAGAAGCGTTCTCCCAGGCATCGCTTCCGGTTCCATCAATAATATTATCAATGTTCTGCGTGATCTGATTCGGCCTTGGAGGATTAGAAACAGTAGTACCTCCACTGGTAACGCCCGTATAGAAGATCTGGGCCGTTGCCTGTGTTACGCCGCCGTTGTCACCCGGTATAGACGGGATCAGTGTATAGGTCATAGAGGAATCCAGCGAGTTGTTTGTCCCATCTATGGCATTACTGGTCAGTACACCGAGCGAATTGGAACCGGCGCCCATCAGAACACCCGTTCCATAGGCGGCAGCGGTTGTTAATCCGGCTCCGGCCACTACGGGGGCGGCAGCACCGCCGAAGGCACCTCCCACAACAGCACCCGCAAACTTGCCGAAGGTTCTGGTTTCACCTGTGATACCTGTCGTGATGACGTAGGTTGTTCCACCCACAACAGCACCCACAGCACCCCAAGCCAATATCACCAGCGGTACAACTTCGCCTGAAGGATCAATCTGCATCAGCGGATTATTCATGGCGTAGTTGTACAAGTTTGGATCGCCAGAGCTCATGCCCAACGGGTCTTCAGAGAAGAATCGTCCCAAGTTTGCAGAATAATAACGGGCGCGCATGTAATGAATTCCGTTGCCATCATCCATTACGCCATTTGCCCCCACGAACCGGAAGGGATTCGGGATGGTCTCCAGAGCCCAGGCAACAGCCCCAAACGGCTCATAGAGGTAGTGGTTAACCAGAAGTCCATCATTATCGGTAACGTTCAGGGTTGAGCCAATTCCGTCGTAGTGATACCACCAGCTTTGGTCACCGGAGATTTTATTCACCAACTGCAAGCCTTGGGTATACTGAACATTGGGCGTCAGGGATCCTCCAACATACTCGGAAATTACCGAGCCAAGCCCCACTGGATCCACCAGATACTCAGTGCGAACTCCGTTCAGTGTCACGGCTGAGCGATAGCCCAATATGCTGTACTCATATTGATAATGGGTCGAGCTATTGGAGGCGCTCAAGAGTCTGTTCTCGTCGTCATACTCGTAAACCCACTGGTCGCGTCCGGTCATGTTTCCATCCTGGTCATAGCTCAGCGCGGCTCCATTGATGGACGTATAACGGTTCATGTTATCGGCCGCATAGTCCGTCAAATGGGCGGTCTCGCCCTGAATGACGCGCGATTGAGTACGATTACCCATTCCATCGTACGAGTATTCCAACGTGTAACTTTGGATTTCCGGAGTGTAAGAGTAAAACTCCGCACGTACCAGCTGCCCCATGACATCATATTCATAGCTCCATTGACCTTCATTGAGCGTTTGGGTCTGCATCAATCCCTTATCCCAGGTGTACTGGATTTGAGAGGTCATTGTACCGGCAGCATTGTAAGAGATAACACTGCTCACATTGCCCTCGCTATTGTAAGTATTGATTATCTGGTCGCCATTGCCCATCTGAGTGCCGGTAGGCTTACCCGCAGCATCATAGGTGTAAGAGACAAGAACAGTCTCTCCTTCCAGAACTTGGGCCAAGCGGCCCAGATTATCATAGGTGTAGCTCACGGTACGCTCATCCGCACTCATAGTTTGACGATAACCGCGCTCATTGTAGGTGTACGTGATCTTACGGCCATTGGCGTGTTCAATACTGGTCAGGAGTTTCTTTTCATTGAATCCCAGTTGAATCGTTTCTTTGGTTTTGCCTTCAGCGTCAAAGGAGGCGGCAGTTGCCATTCTACCATCTGCACTGTAGGTGTATTCCACGCGTTCGCCATTTTCATAGAGCTTGGTCAACACGCGGCCGTCTTCATCACTCACAAACTCAACAGAGGCACCACGGCGGCTAGTCACCTTTTTAACGTTGCCCTGCGCATCAAACTCATTGCGCTGGACTGTGCCATCTGCATAGCGAATGCCCGAGAGCATCCCCTGATCGTAATCAAACCGCGTAACGGCACCCTTCGGATTGGTAAAGCTCTTCAATAAGCCTCCATCCCAAGTGTACTGAGTCCAGAGAGAATTTGGCAGATCAGCCCGGGTAACGTGTCCGTTTTTGTGGGTGAACTTGAAGATGTTCCCCTGACGATCGCTATACCGGATCAGATTTTTCTGTGAGTCATACTCGTTATTTAGTGTTGTGCCATCGGTATTTCCGACTTCAGTGATCATTCCATCTACGTTGAACCGGAACGACATATTTACTCCCAATGCATCGGTCTGATGGATCAAGCCGTTATTCTCATAGCTGAAAGTCAAGGGCAGAGCCCCATCAGCCTGTGTGAAGCTCACAATGCGTCCCATACCATCATACGTATAGTTAGATTGTGTGGCATCCCTATGGAGGACGGATTTGAGCATATAGTAGTTGGCTTTATTGCCTCGGCTGTAGCTGTAGGAGGTGACAAGCCCATTTTCGTCGGTGAATGATTCTATCTGCTCGCCATCGGCTGTATAGGTGTAGCTCACCGAGCGGCCATCCTGATCGGCAATGGACGTAATTGCGTTGTACTTGCCGCCGCCACGGCTCAAGCTCAGTGTTTGGCCCGCAGAGTGCGTAAGCTTCACCAGACATCCTTCGGTGTAGGTGAGTGTCACACCTGCTTTGCCGCCGGGAGCCAACATCTGAATAAGAAGCCCTGAAGAGTCAAACTTAAACGTGTTGCCATTGGCTTCCACAAGTGTGCAATCCTGCAGAGCCTCACCATCCCAGCGGGCTGTCAGTACGCCATAATCACCCGGGGAGGAGAAATAACGGTTACTGTAGCGGCTATCGGGTTGGAAGACACGCTCTGCACCGCCGGGCGTGCGAACAATAATTGGTTCATTCTTCTTTATCTGCACCAGGCGGTAATTCCAGTTATGATCCCAGCCTCTTCCCAGCGCGCTGCAACCCGGTGCTTCCAGATTGAGTCTGTAACTGGGCAGAAGTCCATGATAGAAAACCCGGTTGAAGCGTAAAGACGTTGCAGGGGCCTGCACCTGTATATCTACGCTCGAAGCCAGGCTTGATACTACCGAGAAACCGGCGTCTTTCAGGAACTCATACTCAAGCAAACGATGAACGCTGTTTTCCGTAACACCCATTGCATAAAGGGCCTGAGCATTGCGGCTGAGCATGCTCACGTAATCCCCACGGGTCGGCCCTACCATTTGTTTGAAGTTGTTCCATAGGACGCTGATCGCCTCAGGGTCTTCAGTGCCAAAATTCAGCGTCTGATAGAGTGCATCGTAATTCATGGGGTAAGTATCTTTACTGGCCATGACCGTAATGTAGAAGTCTACTTTGGGTTCCCAGCTCCAGGGCTGAAGAAGACCCGCATAATAGACTGGTACTCTGCCTTTTTCTCCCGGCATTAATACGCCCGGAGTTTGTCCGCTGGCCAATATCTCAATGGTGTCGTTAAAGCCCTGAGGCTTGCTTGAGGTCCAGAAACCGGCCGTCACGATGGATGCATCCAGTGTCATGAGCGCTTTTTCTGAACCATAAACAACCAGCACCGGGGAGGTAATCGGCAAGGTGCCTGTATTTTCATACTCCACATAGAGTGTGGCCAGAGCATGGCGCCCTACTGATTCAGGAACAATCAGGTTGTATGAGATGGCGTCCATATCAAAGACTGTCAGGGTGGCATTTTGGAATGTGAGCTGATAGTCGGGTGAATAGAGACTGCCGGCGGAGATCAAAATGGGGTATTGCCCCGGAGGACTGTCCACCGTTGCGGTAGAGCTGATGAGCGGATCGCCCACAATGTAATCGGACAGGTCGTTGCCGACACCATCAGTGATCAGGTAACGCCATTCGGGGTTATCAACTCCGAAAGCTTTGCCCTCATCCAATGCGCGAACCAGAATGGTATCGGTCTGGATAGTTTTATCGCACGGTTTGAAACCGTTTTCACCCGTAGTGAAAACGACTCCATTATCCACCTTGATATCCTGTATTCCTACAAGGTTGGGGTAGTTGCCGACCAGCCTCGGGGCTGCGGGATTCAGAAGGCTGATGACTTGCAAGCCTCCGTAGGAATCACCCACGTAGAGGTTGTTCCCATAGCCGCTCAAGAGCTCCGCAAAGCCCGGTGTCAATGCCTGGCTCACCAGCTTGAGACTTCCATTATTTCGGAAGAGATATATTTTCACGCCATCATTGCCGCAGGCCGCAAAGAGATAGTGGTCAGTGGCATAAACTGCCAACATCTCTCGGGAAAGCCAAACGTTATTAATCTGTTTGGGGTTATCGGGCGTAGTGCTGATGTCGTATACCAATAGAGTTCCATCGGGCCGCGACAGATAGAGCCGTCCCTCTCTCAGGTAGATATCATTTGCACGAGTCCCAGTTCCCACACTGCGAATGTAAGTAAGTGTGACACCGGTATTATCATCGACTCTGATTCTTCTCACCCTGAGGCTTGAAGTGCTGTCTACGATGCTATAAGCGTAGATATCAGCCTGAGTCTCGGTTTCAATCGCGTTGCTCAACCGAACCTGATAGGTTGTTTCCCCGGCATCCCAGGCCAGCAACGTCGGTTCAGCCGGGTTGGAGACATCCAGCACCATTAAACCGGTACTACCTGTCGCAGTACAGGCGATGAATCCAACGACATCCACATCATAGAACTCAATCGGCGGCGGAGGCTCAATCGGTTCACCATCTTCGCCTTCTTCAGGTTCAAACTCATGAATGTAGACACCCACCTCGAAAACATTGGCCGGATCAGCCACGTTCACTATTCGCAGACCATTGGTTCCGCAGGCCAGATAAGCATAATCACCGTTGAGGCACATGCCAAAAACCGGGAAGTCATACAGACTGCCAGATGGGATACCCAGTTCCCCTTCAGGTGCGTCAGTCACCAGAACACGGGCTTCACGGCTTATTGTTTGGCCGTAACCGATCGCGGCCACCGTGTAGACTCCGCTCTGCTCTTTGTATGCTGCATTGAATTGCAATGTTGCAGCAATTGCGCCTGTAATCGGCTCGCCATCTTTAAACCATTGATAGCGGAAGGCGCCTTCGGCAACAACATTCAGGCTGAAGGGTAGCCCCACAATCGGGAAGCTGTCGGCAGGCTGCTCCAGAATCACCGGGGCATCTTCCGTATCAATAACACTGAGCACCCCGGCCTCAAATTTGTAGTCGACCTTCTCACTACTTAGCGTGCCAGTCCAGATATGAATCGGGTATTCGCCCGCAGGACTCAGAAGGTTTGCATCGCAGAGGATTGATGGCTCTCCTTCGAGTTCGGCACTGACATCACGCCCCGAGCGATCCACCGCAGAATAGGCGAAAGCCGGGTTTTCAACACTCAATACACGGACTGCATTCTGGGCGCTTAGGGTAAAGAGTGGTTTTTCGGTAACCCAGCATGCACCAGCCAAAATAAAGTTGGCGCCGCTCAGTGTGCCCGCTTCTATGCCGATCTGGTAATTCCCCGGGGTGTTATAGGCTTCTTTGGGGATTTGCAGGAGCGGCTTACCAATGATGCGCTCCGTCACATCATTACCCTGAGAATCCCGAGCGATCCACGTCAAAACCGGGGGGGGCAGGTCCAGGAAATAGTGTTGATCCAGGGCATTAACGTAGATCGTCGCCGGAACTGCTACTAGGGTCAGCGGCGCCTGAGCTGAAAGAGTGGTGCCCATCTCGTTGCTTGCACTGACGGAGTAATTGCCTGCATCAATGAGCGTAACTCCCTCCAAAACCAGCCGGGATTCGGTCGCTCCTTCAATTTCCACTCCGTTTTTAAACCATTGCCAGCTGTAGGTGTAAGCGGGATACTCAATCACTTCAGCACGGAAAACGACCCTCTGACCTTCATAGGAGACCTGGGCTTCGGGTTCTTGCAGGAAATGCGGCGCGAAGGTTGCCGGACGGAAACCTTCGGCAAAAAGACTGAAATTACCTGCGTTTCCACCCTCAGGATCTATTGCAGAGCGAACCCAATAGTAGTATCGGGTTTCAAAGGAGGCAGAGTCATCTGCGTAAAGATTACTCTGTATCCAATTACTGACCAGTTCCTTTGTTCCTTTTTCGTGAATGCTTCGATATACCTGGTAGTAGAGATCAGGCAATGCCTCCCAACTCACGGTAATGGCACTTTGCTCTTCCAGAGTCGCTTGTATCCCTAAGGGTGACGGTGAACGATCCCCCAAACCGCCATTCCACCTGAGCGTGTAAGTATCGCCATTGCTCACCTTCAGATAATAGACACCGCTTTGGCTGGGGGTATAAGTGAAGTCACCATACCACGCAAAGGCAACATGTTCACCGCTCAGACTCGGGTTGTCGTAGAGATGAGAATACAGGTAATAACTATTTTTAGTACAACCGAACCAGTAGCGCACACCTGTTTCCAGATAGAATTTGAAGACATCTTGCGTATCTGAAGCATTAAGCGTATGAGATCCATGCTGCTGTTCCTCAGTGGTGGGGATAAGCAGGGTAGCTCCTTCAGCCGTGTTATCGAGTGGATCCCACGGGTCCCAACCCTGACGCGAATACTTGAGCGTGTAAGTATCGCCATTGCTCACCTTCAGATAATAGACACCGCTTTGGCTGGGGGTATATGTGAAGTCGCCATACCACGCAAAGGCAACATGGTCACCGCTCAGACTCGGGTTGTCATAGAGATGAGAATACAGGTAATAACTATTTTTAGTACAACCGAACCAGTAGCGCACACCTGCTTCCAGATAGAATTTGAAGACATCCTGCGTATCCGAAGCATTGAGCGTGTGGGAGCCGTGCTGTTGCTCCTCAGTGGTCGGAACCAGCAAAGTCGCTCCTTCTGCCGTGTTATCGATTGGGTCCCACGGGTCCCAACCCTGACGTGAATACTTGAGCGTGTAAGTGCTGTTAGAGTTTGTCACCTTCAGGTAATAAACACCGCTCTGGCTGGGAATATAAGCGATGTCGCAATACGACGAATTCGCAACATGGCCGCTGACTATGTTCGGATTGTCATAGAGATAAGAATCCAAGTAATAACTAGTTTTATCACAGTCAAACCAGTATTGAATACCCGCTTCCAGATAGAATTTAAAGACATCCTGCGTATCCGAAGCGTTGAGCGTGTGGGAGCCGTGCTGTTGCTCCTCAGTGGTCGGAACCAACAAAGTCGCTCCTTCAGCCGTGTTATCAATCGGGTCCCACGGGTCCCAACCCTGACGTGAATACTTGAGCGTGTAAGTGCTGTTAGAGTTTGTCACCTTTAGGTAATAAACACCGCTCTGGTTGGGAATATAAGTGAAGTCGCAATACCACGAAACCGCAACTTCTCCGCTGGCTATGTTCGGATTGTCATAGAGATAAGAATTCAAGTAATAACTAGTTTTATCACAGTCAAACCAGTAGCGAACACCTGCTTCCAGATAGAATTTGTAGACATCCTGCGTATCTGAAGCGTTGAGCGTATGGGGGCCATGCTTCTGCTCCTCAGTGGTCGGAACCAACAAAGTCGCTCCTTCAGCCGTGTTATCAATCGGGTCCCACGGGTCCCAACCCTGACGTGAATACTTGAGCGTGTAAGTGCTGTTAGAGTTTGTCACCTTCAGGTAATAAACACCGCTCTGGCTGGGAATATAAGCGATGTCGCAATACGACGAACTCGCAACATGGCCGCTGACTATGTTCGGATTGTCATAGAGATAAGAATCCAAGTAATAACTAGTTTTATCGCAGTCAAACCAGTAGCGAACACCTGCTTCCAGATAGAATTTGTAGACATCCTGTGTATTAGCACCGCCAAGCTTTCTGGGACCAAAATATTGCGTTTCTGTAGTGATATCCAGAAGAGTTACAGCCTCATTTATATCCTGTGGGTCACGCCATTCATTTGTCGTTGTACTCCAATGGGAAATGCTGTAAGTGGGTGTGGCATCCGGGTTCATCTTCTTCACCACCAGATAGTAGGTACCCTCACGGTGAACACGATAATTTAGCCCCAAGGTGTAACTGTTCAGAATATGGCTTGGATTGCCCAGCGCTGTTTGCAGATCGCTTGAATCATAGAGCAGAGCCGAAATATCTCCATTTGCAGATACCTCAAAATTGCTGAAACCGATCGGCAAATAGATCGCAAAAACATCTTTGGGATTACTGGAACCCAATGTATAGGGGCCAACCTCAAGGGGCTCCTGCCCAAAATTGTTCAAGGGCGTTGCGGTTTCAGCGCTCTCGTTGTAACCGAGAACATCCTCAGGCTCGTAAAGGTATAGAAGCGTATAGTCGGCATCTTCCACCAGCTTCGGGAAGGCTCGCTCTACGAGGAGAATATAATATCCATCCACCGGCGGCCGGAAATGAAGCGTAAAATTGGAGTCGCTCGCCAGCGGTGTCTGCCAATCGCCAAGGGCATAAATCCGGGCCATGAGCTGAGACTTCACCAGCGATTCAAATGTGTAGGTTGCTCCGGCCTTCATGTAGACCCTGAAGTAATCCCTCGGGTAGGTATCATTGAGTATGCGAGGATTGATGGCTTGCCTTTGGGTTGTGGGCAGCAGCTCCAACGCGGTCTCCGGGGTGTCGTTACCGAGTTCATTCACACTCTGAGCTATGTAACTCAGGGTATAAACGGCGCTGCCATCCCTGTAAAGAGGGGTCACTTCCAGGTAATAGTTACCATCCTGAACCGGTTGATAGACCAGCTTGAAATTCTCAAGCTGCGTGTTGTCTTCACCATATTGACTTTGGCTCAATGTCAAAAGCTCAAGCACTCCTTCCTGATTAAACTGATAGAGCGCAGCCTGAACATGGCCCTGGCTATCCGATTCTACGGTGTAACGGGTTCCTGCCTTCATCGTAACGCAGAATAGATCACGTACATCGGCAGGATGCAGAAAGTGGACTCCGTGTGTTTGAAGGTCTTCTCCCGGCAGCAAAATCGTTGCCGACTGAAGCTCATTATCGGCCGGCTCCCAGGGATCATTGGCCGCTACGAAATGCTGTAGACTGTAGACCAAATTGGTGTAGCCGTTAAACATCTCCACTTTTAGGTAATAAGTACCGCCGATTTCGGGAATGTAGGAAAACTTGAAGTTCAGGTTTTCTCCGGAATCATCATCGAAAACCACAGGAGCACCTCTCAAGTCTTGCGTATCATAGAGAAAAGCCCTGGGATCATCGGCTCCAATGGATTCAAAGTGGTAGAGATGACCGGCCAAAAGCCTCATCTCGTAGATATCCACCGGGTTTTCAGCGCTCAAGGCGCGTTCTGCCTCAACTACAGGCTCTGTATTGGCCGTCTCCAGCGGGAGGGTGTTGAGGGCATTTACTTTGGCTGAGATACTCCCCAGGAAAAGTAGCGCAAAAAGCCACGCAAAAAGCTTTTTCTTATTGTTAACGTTTTCTGTAATGGATGGGTTCATAAAACTCCCTTTTCTGTATTAAGAGATGAGGCTAATATCCTCTCCCCCTGGTTGATTATGTTTTCGAATGGATTGAAACGAATATTGAGAATTGAAATGGACGTAAAAAGTGCAGAATGAAACATGGCCTACCTGCCATTCACTTAAGAGAATGACTTCCAGTTTTGAATAGCATTTCCTACTCATGTTTCAGAGCCCTTTCCAACGCTTGGGCTGCCTGGCACGAAGCCCGGGAAACACCAATACCCAGCGTTCCCTCTGAGGCAGAATCTCTACAGCTCAATACTAAGGCGTTCATATTCGATAGTTGCGCCGCTGAGTTCTAAAAACGCTACACTTCAAACACAAACACTGAATAACAGATAGCAGATTTTTCCTGTTTGTCAATAAAGCGCGTGAAAAAACGCAAATATGCCTCGATGAAATATGCGAGAGATGAAAAGCTGAGCACTGAAGCGGCTATGACGCAGAGATGCCAAGGTAGATTCTGCGTACCCGGTGGCTGATAGATGTAAAAACTTCCCACGGGATTGTATCTGCCCACTCAGCAACTAAAGCTGCGGTGATTTCTTCTTTTCCCTGTTTTCCAATCAGTACGGCTTCATCGCCTGAAGAAACGCCCTCCACAGAAGAAACGTCAACGATCATCTGATCCATGGTTATGCGCCCTAAAATGGGACACACCTTTCCATGAATCAATACGCTCCCTCGTCCGGATATCGCACGGTGATATCCATCGCCATAACCTGCTGTAAGTGTAGCGATACGCATGGCTCCGGGAGCGACAAAGGTGTGCCCATAACTCAATGTTTTTCCGGCCGATATGTTTTTTACTAATGAAACACGAGTTTTAAGGGAGAGAGCAGGTACTAAAAACTTCTGGATTTTAGCGGTTTGGTTTCTCAGCCCCGAGGGGGCTATCCCATAGGTGATCAAACCGGGACGGAAGGTGTTAAATAAATCAATGTTTTCAAAAAGAATGCCGCCACTGCTGCTGGCATGGATATAATCCAGGAAAATGTTATCTTTGCGGAGTTGATCAAGCAAAGCTCGAAACGGAGCCAGTTGAGATTGTGTAAACTCTTCATCATCTTCAACTGCGGCTAAATGTGTATAAACCCCTTTGATCAAAATACTTTGAGTTGCGTTTTGAAGTTTAAGAGCTTGCTTGATAAAATCGTATGCCTGGGAAATATCAACCCCCAATCTACCCATTCCCGTATCTATCTTAATTTGGATTAGGGCTTGTTTTTTTAATTGGGTAGCAATGCGTGAAAGACTTGATATTTCCTCAGGAGTGGAAACCGTCACCATGACATTCTGTTGAATAGCATACTCCATTTCTCCGGGAATACAGGCTCCCAGCATGAGGATCGGCCAGCCTTCACCGCGAGTACGGATGTCATGAGCCTCTTTGAGATTGGCTATCCCGAAAGCGTTGGTTCCGCTGTTCATGAGATGGGAAGCTATTTCCTTCAAGCCATGGCCGTAAGCATCCGCCTTAACCACGGTCATGATTTTAGCTTTCAAGCCGACCTGGTGCCTGATCCATGCGAGGTTTTCCCTCAGAGCGCTTAAGTCTATTTCTGCCCAGCAGCGGTAGGCGGAGTTATTAATCATAGCGGCAGAGTCCTGTAAGGCTTGGCTTTTACGAATTGCGGGGGCCTCAAGTAGATAGGAGATAGATTCTCCGGTTGGATGAACTTATTCTGTAATAAGGAAATAAGTCCAATATCCTCTGCCTGCGGGTAGAGAGGATGGATATCGGGGAAGCTTTCGCTGATATCCGGTCCGCCTACCTTTTCATTTTTGTTAAAGAGGGGCAAAAGCGATTCTCTTGTGCGGATTTGTACAGGTTCCAATGTGCAGGGAAGAGTGAAAGTATCAGCAGCATTGTAGGCGGCGTGATAATATTCATCGCGCTGAGCATCGACTAAAATGTGGTACCGTCCACTCCAGCCCAGTCGATTGGCCCGAAAGGAGAGGGCGTCCAGCGTGCTCACTGCAGCAAGTTTTATGTTTGCGGATAAACTCCAGCCCTGGGCTAAGGCAATCGTAGACCGAACCCCCGTGTAGGAACCGGGCCCAATGCCTAGTGAGAGCACCTGTACATTCTCTTGGGTGAGGCCTGCATTTTTTAGTAGCTCGTTGATAATAAAATGGATGCCCTCAGCCTCTGAGGTCGATGTTGGAACCGAGACCGTGGATTTGCTTGAACAGGCCAGAAGCTTTCGTGTTCCTATTTCCATAAGTGCGACGGTTCGGAATGAGGTAGAAAAATCCAGCGCCAGTAGAGTTTTAACACTCATATTGCAGCTCTGGTTTATGCCTCTTTGGCCAAATAGACAAGTCTTTTATGCTAAAAGCTGGATTTTTGAGCCGCTTGTCTTACAATCGGCTGGGTTATGAAGAGAATTGGAAAAGTTCTGATACTCATGGCGAGCAGCCTATTAATTTTGAGCGGTTGTTCGGAGCGTATGGCGTCAACAACCCAACAGGATATCCAGAAGGTAAACTACCCCCTCGCGGTGATTGAGACCAGTGCTGGGACGATGGAACTGGAGCTTTGGAATGATGTGGCTCCCGGGACAGTGGAAAACTTCACCAAACTTGCAAATGAGAAGTTTTACGACACGACGGCATTCCATCGAATTATTGATGGATTCATGATCCAGGGAGGTTGTCCTTTTACTAAACCCGGAGGCAACATGGCCTTGGCCGGAACTGGCGACCCGGGCTACAAAATCAAGGCCGAGTTTAGTGATCGAAGACACGTAAGAGGCGTCATATCTATGGCCCGTTCGCAGTCCCCGGATTCAGCCGGATGCCAGTTTTTTATCTGCACAGGGGATGCTACGTTTCTGGATCGCAAGTACACTTGTTTTGGCAAGCTAGTTAAAGGTGATGATGTGCTGGAAATAATTTCTAAAACACCGGTGGAGATGAGCACCACGGGCGAACCAAGTAAACCTAAGGAGCGTGTTGAAGTTAAATCAATTCGGGTAGTTGAAAGCATGTAAAATTTATGAGCGAAAAAACGATAAATAAGGTCCTCGTTGAAACCAGCGAAGGAAAAATGGTGATAGAGCTATGGGATGATGTTGCGCCAAACACTGTGGCAAACTTCAAAAAATTGGCTGATGGCGGCTTTTATGATGGGTGCGCCTTTCATCGAATCATAGATGGATTCATGATTCAGGGAGGATGTCCCAATACGAAGCCGGGTGGCAATATGGCCATGGCAGGTACAGGAGACCCGGGCTACAAAATCAAGGCCGAGTTTAACAACAGGCAACATGTCAGGGGAGTAATCTCCATGGCTCGTTCTCAGTCTCCGGATTCAGCCGGGTGCCAATTTTTTATTTGCACCGGAAATGCGACTTTCCTGGACCGCCAGTATACCTGTTTTGGTAAGCTGGTAGAAGGGGATGATGTTCTGGAAAAAATATCCAAAACACCTGTGGAGGCGGGCTTTTCCGGAGAGAAAAGCACACCCAAAAGAAGGGTGGAAATTAAATCCATTCGAAGCCAACCCTAAAGAAAGCACTTAAAAGAAACGATCCCCAGAAGCTTCAAAGTTTCTGGGGATCGTTTTTATCTGGTTATCTCCGATTAACCTAGAGTAGCTCTCTTACTTTGACAAGCGCTTCTGCAACCTTGTCAGGATTTTTTCCTCCTCCGCGTGCAAAATCAGGCTTACCGCCGCCCTTGCCCCCTAAGAGTGGAGCAATGGTTTGGATTATTTTGTTGGCTTGGATTGAGCTAATAAAATCTTTTGAAACGGCAGAAGCGAGAATCACATTGTCCCCTTGATTTCCGGCCAGCACGATTACTCCGGAAAAACGGGAGCGCAGATTTTCAATGACTGCTACCAAATGATCCGAATCACATTCCCCTAGATTAGTGAGAATAGTAGGAGTATTTTTGATCAGTTCGGAGTTATTAATCAGATTGGACGCGATCGCGATGGCCTGTTGTTGCAAAAGAGACTTCAACTGCTGTTCAAGATTCTTTTGCTTTTCAAGAATAGATTCAAACTTGTGCTCAACTTCTCCCACGGGTGAATTTATTCTCGCTGCCATTGAATGTATCAGAGAAGTCTCACGGCTTGCCTTCTGGTAGGCGTTCATGCCGGTTAGAGCCTCTATTCGTCGTACTCCTGCGGCCACTGCTGATTCGGAGAGAATTCGGAATTGTCCCAGCTCACCGGTAGCACGGACATGTGTGCCGCCGCAGAGCTCCATACTGTAGCCGTCGAGCTTGCCTTTAGATCCGGCAATCTGGATGATACGAACCGAGCTTTCGTATTTTTCACCGAAGAGCTGCATAATATGGCTGTTTTTTTCGACTTCCGAGAGAGAAATTTCAAACCAGTGAACAGGAGCGTTCTCAAGTATCTTCTCGTTAACCATTGCCTCTATTTGAGCAATTTGCTCAGGGCTTAAAGGAGGACTGTTAAAGTCGAAAGTGAACCTATCCGGGTAAACAGCTGATCCTTTTTGAACGACATCTTTTCCGGCCACGGTGTGAAGAGCCCAATGCAATAAGTGTGTGGCTGTGTGATTACGTTCAATAGATCTGCGACGTTTTGCATTGATGGTTAGTTTGGCTTGAGCTTGAAAGTCCGCAGGCAGTTCTTTATCCCAGCCCAACAATGTGCAATCTCTCGGCGATAGTTTCAGGAAATAAGTATTACCTCGTTTGATTGTGTCTACGACATTGATGGGAAGAGAATTCCCCTCAATTTCAAGAAAACCGGTGTCGCCTACCTGACCACCCATTTCTGCATAGAAAGAGGAGGTGTCTACAGCAGCGAAATAGCTTTCTTCTTTCCCCAAAGTTTTTTTGGAAAGAGCCACAACCCTACATGAAGTTGTGTCGTGATCATAGCCCACAAATTGTGTGGCGATATCCAGGCCGGTATCTACTTCGACAATGAGTTTTTTCTGAGCTGCACGAGCGCGATTGCGCTGCTCTTCCATCAACTTTTCAAAAGAGATACGATCGACGGTGAGCCCTACTTCCTTGGCCATCAATTCAGTCAGGTCGAGGGGGAAACCATAAGTATCGTAAAGTGTAAATGCAAAATCACCGCTGATCCAGTGTTCTCCCAGCTCTTTGATTTTTTCGACTTCTTTGCGGAACTTCCCTAAACCGTGGATGGTTTCAGACATGTCCTTTTTTAAAGGCACAGACGAGTCGCTTTGTTTTTTAATCTTATGAACTTCCTGTTCAAACATTAAAATACCACGATCCAGGGTGTGGTTGAAAGAAACCTCCTCGGCTTGTATCGTTTGTTTAATGACGTCTTTTCGCTCAATAACCTCCGGGAAAATATCCCCCATGGAATCAGCGACAACGTCCACCAGTTGATAGAAAAAAGGCTTTGTAAAACCGATGGCTCGACCGTACCGAACAGCGCGTCTGAGAATTCTTCTCAATACATAGTTTCGATCGGTATTTCCCGGCAGAATCCCATCAGCTATGGCAAAACTCAGCGTTCGGATGTGGTCAGAAATGACCCGAAAAGCGATATCCGTTCTCATTTGCTCCGGGGTTCCAGTATGGATTGTTCCCGGAAGGGTGCTGGTATACTTCCTGCCACTTAAATTTTCCAGAGTCTTGAAAATGGGTTTAAAAACATCTGTTTCATAGTTGGAAATCACTCCAGAAAAATCAGTGAAATTTTTCGTGCATTGAATAACACTCACCGCACGCTCGAAGCCCATGCCAGTGTCAACGTTTTTGGCCGGTAATTCAGTATAGGTGCCATCCGCATTGGCATTGTATTGCATGAAGACGAGGTTCCAAATTTCAATACAATCGCCCACTCCCGCATTAACCAACTTGCCTTGGGTGTCTCCTTTGGGTGTTAAATCAATATGCAATTCAGAACAGGGACCGCAGGGGCCGGTTTCCCCCATCATCCAGAAGTTATCCTTTTTTCCGGAGCGTAGCACGTGAATCTTCGGGTCCAGACCTGCTTTGCTGAAGAGATGCGCCCAGGCATCAAAAGCTTCTTGGTCAAATTCACTCGGATCGCCTTTACTTTTATCCGGAGAATAAACCGTGGCGTAGAGGCGTTCTTTGGGGAATTTCCAGACTTCAGCAATAAGTTCCCAGGCCCAGTGAATAGCTTCTTTTTTGAAATAGTTTCCGAAGCTCCAATTGCCGAGCATTTCGAAAAACGTATGATGGTAGGTGTCCATTCCTACGTCATCAAGATCATTGTGTTTGCCTCCAGCTCGGATGCATTTTTGAGTATCCGCAGCTCGCAGGGTGGGGTAGGGACAAACCTTCTGACCCAAAAAAATGGGAACAAACTGATTCATGCCTGCATTGGTAAAAAGTAGATTGGGGGAGTTCGGCATGAGGCTTGCCGAAGGAACTATTGCATGAGATTTGGATTGGAAGAAGTCGAGAAATGACTGACGTAATTCTTTGCTGGTCATTATGTTCTGCATCTATATAAACGGGTTTTACAATAAATAAAATGGGTGGCGAGCCACCCATTTGTGCGAAATAGTTGTAAAAAAGCTTATTCTTTTGGCTCTGGCGTGGCCGTGGTTGGTGCAGGTGCTGCATCAGCAGGGGCCTTCTGCACAGGTTCCGCTGGGCGTTCCAACATCGGAGGTACGCTTTCTTTTGCCGCGGGTGTTACTGAAGTGGCAGGAGCCAAACCAACATTGGGTGTAACAGTCGGCTGGGCAACCTCAGGTTTCTTCTCTAGTTCAGGATGGTCTAGGCGAATTGCTCTGGCACGGCTCATAGCCATTGAAGCCCAACTTCTATGAAGTGTTTTTGAAATCTCATCATAGAGAAGCACAGCTTTATCCAATTGTCCTTTGGACTCATAGATTGAAGCCATATTGATTTTTGCAAGATCAGCCAAATTCGGATACTTCTGAATGAGAGCCTGGTAAGCAACCAAAGCTTCTTCATCTTTGCCTAACGCATCCTGGCACACTGCAATGCCGTATGCGGCTGAACTTGCAAGACTGCTTTGGGGATGCTTCTGAGAAAATTGGTTAAAAGTGTCCAAGGCTTTTTGATACTCTTTTTCCTGGAAATAGAGAGCTCCGGATTGCATGAGAGCACGCTCTGCCGCCGAGGTTCCTTCGTATTTCTCTGCGACTTTAGCCATGTCCTCAGCCGAAGCTTCGCCTCTCGCAATTACGCTCAAAGGTTCTCCCAAACGGAAGATCGCTGTATTGGCATGAAGTTGCTTTTGACCTGCACTCCAGATAGCGTAAGCAACGATTACTCCAACCAGTGTGAGTACGAATGCCCACACATGCACTCTTTTACGGTTGGCCTCGTACCATGCCCAAAGCTCGTAAAGTTTGTTTGATTCCAAAATATTCTCGCTCATAAAGCTGCGGTATCCTTGCAAACTCCCTTCTCTGACGCAAGGATATTTTTATTATCTCTCAAGGAAATCCTTGTTTATATTAGTAAATAAAGCTGGACTCTTAAAAAACCAACGTCCTTCAAAAGAGCAAAGATGCTTCTTTGATTCACAATACTTTGCTCTCTTTTCGGGTACTTTAAATATCCAACAGAAACGCTTTTATCGAATATCGACTATTTCGCCGTTGTCTTGAGTTCAACCACGTCATGCGGGACCGCCTCACGTTGCCCTGCAGGGCTGACCTGTACAAAACGGGCTTTCCCTCGGAGGTCTGACAGAGTTTGAGCGCCCAGATAACCCATGCCGGATTGTATGCCTCCGATCAACTGAGAGAGTACATTATCCAGAGAGCCGGCAATTTCTTTAAGTGCCTCGATTCCCTCTGCCGCCATTTTTCGAGTTGTGTCAGATTTGAGATGACCATATCGACTGGCGGATCCGGCTCGCATGGCCGCAAGGCTTCCCATTCCTCGATACTGTTTGTACAGTTTCCCTCCAATCTCAATAATCTCGCCGGGAGCCTCGTGACATCCGGCCAGCAGACCGCCGCAGATAACACCCTGAGCCAGAGTCAAAGCTTTTACGATATCCCCTGATTTATTAATTCCACCATCGGCCAGGATTGTGACTTTTCTTTTCTCAGCCGCTTTTGATGCCACATAGAGGGCTGTGAGTTGAGGAATTCCCACACCGGCAACAACACGTGTTGTGCAAATAGAGCCGGGACCTTGCCCTACTTTGATGATATTGGCACCAGATTCGGCCAAAAATTCTACGCCTGCACCGCTGGTTACATTCCCGGCAATGATGGGTAATTTTGGAAATGCGTCGCGTATAGCTTTAACTGCCGCACCGACATCGCGAGTGTGTCCGTGAGCCGTGGAAACAGCGATGACATCCGCACCTCGATCCAGAAGTGTTGCGATGTGGGACATCATCCGCTTGCGATCCATTCTCCCCTGAGCATCCCTAATGATGGAAATGGCAGCACCACAAAGCAAACGGAAACGAGAATCGCGAGCGGCTTTAAACTGAGCTCTCCGTTCCTGATTGATTTTTAAGATGTCACTTAATGTGAAGAGTCCACAAAGCCGATCGTTGTTATCCACAACGATCAGCTTATGCTCCATGGGGTTTTTTGTGAAATAATCGTCGGCCGCCGTGATGGCGTCATTGCCCAGTTCGCTCTGCAAGATGGTGCAAACATGTGAGCGGGGGATAGTCACGTCTATGACTCGAAGCTTGGCGAATCGTGCGTTCAATACGTGTGCGGGCAATACCCCTAACAGTTTGCCATCCTGATCCAGAACGGGAAATGTGCTAAAGGTGTATTTCTCTTTTTCAATCGTTTGGAGCAGGTCTCCAATCAATTTATCTGGTGAAATAGTGACCGGATCCTGGATTAATCCGTGTACATGACTCTTAACCCGAGAAACTTCTGCAAGTTGATCCTTTTCAGTCATGTTGTAATGGATAAGGCCCAAGCCTCCATTCAGGGCCATGCTGATAGCCATGCGAGACTCAGTGACCGTATCCATGTCCGCTGAAATGACAGGAATATGGAGTTCTATACCCTCTGCGAGTTGGGCGTCCAGCTGGGTATCTCTGGGTAAAATCTCAGAGTACAACGTTGCTAAGGACACATCGTCATATGTGAGCGCTTGTGAAGAATGATCAAGAAAGAAATCATCTGCGCATCGAAAGAATTGAGAATCTAATTCATTAGGCTGGTGAAGACTAACCATAGAACAACATAGAAAAAGATGGCCAAGGATTTCAAGAAAAATCTGAGACCTTTCATGGAAAAGCGAATTGCCGAGCAACTGTGCAAAAGAGGGGGGCCCCTCGTGGAAGACTCTATTTTTCCGAATGATTTCGGAGAAATTTTTTTGAGGGTTCTGGGGGTAGGTGATATCGAATATTCACAACTTCTTCTGAATCAGATATAAGCCGAATGATTCACCCTCCGCTTTTTTCTGCTTTTTTGATCTCCTCTCTGTGCCACAAAATACGCCTTTTATATTTTACTTTAATTTTGCACTTGTCATCAAAAGCGTTCCTTTTTACTATCTGTCCGTGGCTGCTCAAGGCCACAATAAATGAGCGCCCGTAGCTCAATTGGATAGAGCGTCTGACTACGGATCAGAAGGTTTGGGGTTCGACTCCCTACGGGCGTACCATTTCGACTTCTTCAAATTCAACCGATACATTTTATTTTACAATATTATCGTAAAGTAAAAAAATTATCCGACCGATTTTCAGTTCAGTGCCTAATCCCCAAGCTGTATCAGTTTCCTTTCCTTCCCATTTTTGCGAATTACTTTTAACCAATATGCTTGACATAAAGTTGGAGAACTGTTACTCGTCGGACGGAATTTCTGTATTTGGTATGAAAGCGACGATTCTCCGCCATTTGAACCTTAGGATTCCGCTACTATAGGTGTTGCAAAATAGGTAAATAATATGATCTTAGCACTCATTGATTCTGATTGGATGTGGATAAGCTGGGTGATAATGTCCGTCTATTTAGCTTATAAACTAAAAAGTCCAAAAGCAGTTTATTGGCTTTCAGTTTTGTTGGCCTCAGTATGTGTTTTCTATTTCCAATATACCTATTATTTTATGGAAATGGGTGGAATCCTCCATGTATTCGCCGCCGGTTTGTACCCATTAATACTTTTTTATATATTTAAATATTTAAAAAATATAAAGAAAAATAAATAAATAATTAATACATCGATTGGATCAATTTCTGGGCACCTACGTTGAATGGCATGTGAATGTGCTAGGTAGTCCGAGGGATCGGATTTGATGAACAAGCTGAACGGCAACTTTTTTTTGTTTTACCGGACTTCACATACTATTCCTGCCTTTTCCAACAATAAACTTGTTGTCATGCCACTTTCGCTGCATTTCGGGGTGCATTTTTTTGAGGCAATGCGGTAATGCGAGGGGCTTTGTCTCTTCAGGCTTCGGCATTGTCTTTTGATTGGGGCTGATATAGACTCTGGGCAGATGCCCGATAAGTGAGCATTTTTATTCTTTTAGACAGACGAACATGACAGAAATACCTAAAGCTTATGAGCCTCAACAGGTAGAGGCCAAATGGTACGAGTTTTGGATTCAAGAAGAGTGTTTCAAGGCGGATGCCGCTTCTGATAAGCCTCCCTTCTCCATGGTAATTCCTCCGCCCAATGTCACCGGCATTCTTCACCTGGGCCATGTGCTCAACAATACCATTCAAGACATTTTGGCTCGCCGGGCAAGAATGCTTGGTAAGGAAGTTTTGTGGATACCGGGAACTGACCATGCAGGAATTGCGACACAAGTCGTTGTTGAAAAGAAGCTGAAACTCGAAGAGGGTGTTTCTCGCCATGATTTAGGGCGGGAAAAGTTTGTGGAACGTGTCTGGAAGTGGAAAGAAAAGCATGGCGGTATTATTATTAATCAGCTTAAGAAGTTAGGTTGTTCTTGTGATTGGAGCCGTGAGCGTTTTACTTTGGACTCCGAGTATTCTCGGAAGGTGCTTGAGACATTTGTTGATCTTTATCACAAAGGGCTGATTTTTAGAGGGAAAAGAATGGTCAACTGGTGCCCTGTCTCCTTGACAGCTCTTTCCGATGAAGAGGTCATCATGAAACCTCAGAACGGGAAGCTTTATTATTTCCAGGTGGAAGTTGCAGAGGAACCGGGGCAGTTTTTGACTATTGCCACTACCAGGCCTGAGACCATTCCCGGCGATACGGCCGTGGCGGTGAACCCCAAAGATAGCCGCTTTTCGGCCTTGATCGGCAAGCATGTGATTCGCCCAATCCCGGCTGAACTGCCGAGGGAGCAGAAGATGATCCCAATCATCGGTGACGAGGCCGTTGACTTCGAATTTGGTACAGGTGTTTTGAAAGTGACTCCGGCGCATGACAAGGCTGACTTTGATATTGGTAAACGCCACAAGCTTGCTATGCTGGAGGTGATCAATGCCGACGCAACAATGGAAGAACTGGCCGGCAGTGACCTGAAAGGTTTAACTCGCGAAGTAGCGCGCAAGAAGAGTTGGGAGATACTGACTTCTCTGGGGTCGGCTGTAAAAATCGAGCCTTACCAAAACAGCGTGGGCTACAGTGAAAGAGCTGATGTCCCCATTGAACCTCGCCTTTCTGAGCAGTGGTTTTTGAAATATCCGAGCCAAAAAGAAGCGCTCGAAGTGGTGACCAGTGGAGAGTTGTCTTTCTATCCTGATCGCTGGGCAAAGGTTTATCAGCACTGGATGGAGAATATTCAGGATTGGTGTATCAGCCGCCAGCTCTGGTGGGGACATCGCATTCCGGTTTGGTATAAAAATGGAGAGGTGAAGTGCCAGATTGATTCTCCGGGCGAAGGCTGGGAGCAGGATAAGGATGTTTTGGATACATGGTTTTCAAGCTGGCTATGGCCGATTGCCACCATGGATGAAACAACCTTCAAGAAATTCTATCCCACAACGGTTTTGGTGACGGCTCCTGAAATATTATTCTTCTGGGTGGCGCGCATGATTATGGCCGGCTATGAGTATGAAGGACAGAAGCCGTTTAAGGATGTTTATTTGACCGGAATTGTCCGCGATAAATTAGGCCGCAAGATGTCCAAGTCCTTGGGCAACTCGCCTGATCCCTTGGATATGATCGCCCGCTACGGAGCGGATGCGGTTCGTATGGGGATAATGAGGGCAGCTCCTTTAGGGCAAGATTTGCTCTTTGATGAGCAGCAGGTGGAGCTGGGCCGTAATTTCTGTAATAAGATTTGGAATGCTTGCCGTTTCCGGCAAATGCAGGGCGGGGTAGTTGATGCAGAAATCACCCCAGAGCTTCTCACCAATGATGATATCTGGATGCTCTCCAGATTGAACCTTGCTATTCAGGAACTGAGCAAGGCGTTTGACGAGTATAATTTCGCGGAAGCTATCCAAATTTTATACCGCTTTTTCTGGAATGAGTATTGTGACTGGTACGTTGAAGCGGCAAAAGCCTCTCTTAACAGCGATAACCCGAAGCTGAAAGAGAATACGCTGGCTGTAATTGATTTTATTTTGAGCAATACGCTGCGGCTTTTCCATCCGTTCCTTCCGTTTATCACAGAGGAGCTTTGGCAAGGCATGGGTTACAGCAATGATATGACTGAAGATCAAGGTGGAAAAACTATCATGAATGCTCCATTCCCGAAACCGTTTGATCAGGATTTCTTGGAATTCTATAACATAAAAGAAGAAATCCTGACCTTTGTTACGGCCAAGTATGATTTGGTCGTGATGGGGCGCAATCTGCGCAGGGAAGGGAATGTTGCGTCCAACAAAAAAGTGCGTTTTGTGGTAAAACCACTGACGCAAATAGATCAACATGATTTGAGTGTCCTGAAAGTACTGCTCCATGCGGAACCTTTGGATGTGCAGCCTGGGTATGAGCCTACCAAGGGGACCCCATCCAGCCGTAATTCTTTTGCTGAGATTTATCTTCCGATGGATGAGCTGATTGATGTGGAGGCTGAAAGGGCCAAGTTGGTTAAACTTGTAGAAAAATACCAGACAGAAATCCAACGTGTTGAGCAGAGATTGAATAATCCTAATTTTGTAGAGAAGGCGCCTCCTGCTGTTTTAGAGGATAATCGAAAGAGGTTGCTAGAATACCAAACAATGCTGAGCCAGACCCAAAACGCATTGAATGCTCTGGACGCATAAGTGGAAAGTCTTTAAGGCAATTCAGGTGGTAAGCCTTGAAAAAGGTTTCATACTTGTGTAGTGTTGTCGGAAGTAAAGGGACTCCTTGAAAGTAATAATATCTTATAACAAAAGCAAGAAATGAAAAATCGTTTAGCTGTTTGTAGTTGGTCTCTGCAGGCCACTAATGCGAAAGAGTTGGTCGAGCGTATTCAGCAGGTGGGTGTGAAGTATGTACAGTTAGCTCTCTCGCCTGTTATCAACAACCCCGAAGCCTGGAAGGATTTGGATGTTCTTTTTAAAAACGCAGGGATTTCTGTCATTTCCGGGATGGCCGAAACTATTGGAGAAGACTACAGCACTTTGGAGTCAATTCGCCTCACAGGAGGGATTGTGCCTGATGCGCATTGGGAGGGAAACTGGAAGCATTTCCAGAAAATTGCCGACTTGGCCGTCTCAATGAATATCAAGTTAATTACTTTCCATGCAGGTTTTATCCCGCATGAGCCTGAGAAAGATGAGTACAAAAAATTGCGCGATCGTATTGTCAAAATTGCTGAGATCTTCCGGGAAAAAGGTCTGATTCTGGGATTGGAGACTGGCCAGGAGAGAGCGGAGCATCTGAAATGTTTTCTTGAGTCTTTGCCTGTGACCAACGTGCGTGTGAACTACGATCCGGCCAATATTTTGCTCTATAACAACGGTGATCCCATTGGAGTGATTGATATTCTGGCAAAGCACATTGAGCAGTGCCACCTCAAAGATGCTACTCGCACTAAAGTTCCGGGAACCTGGGGGGCCGAAGTTGCTGTTGGAACCGGGGAAGTCAATTGGCCGCAATTTTTTGAACATTTGAACAAAATCGGTTTTAAAGGAGATTTTTCCTTAGAGCGAGAAGCAGGCAACCAGCGCATTGCTGACTTGTTGGCCGGCCGGCAGATGGCGGAAAAGCTTATGCAATAGTGTGTAAGTGTTTTTTCGCTCTTAAAGAGGGATATATTAAATAGAACAATAACTGCAGTTTTGAAAATATGGTTAAAGTTGGAATAGTTGGAATGGGTTTCATGGGAATGACTCACTTTCGCGCTTGGCAGAAAATTGGCAACGCAAAAGTGTCCATGATTTGCGAAGCGCGGCCTCTGCCAGAGGACGGTGACCTGTCAAAAATCTCAGGAAACTTGGGAACTGGTGAAGGCCTCAAAATTGACTACACGCAGACAAAAGTGGTGGCCAAAATAGAGGATATGTTGGTCAATCAGGAGATCGATCTGGTTGATGTATGTCTTCCCACGATTGCTCATAAAGATGTCTGCATTGCGGCTCTGAAGGCTGGCAAAAACGTTGTCTGTGAGAAGCCGATGGCCAGAACTTTTGCACAGACAAAGGAAATGATCCAAGCCGCTGAAGAGAGTGGTAAAATACTCATGCCGGCTCAGTGTGTCCGCTTTTGGCCAGAATGGAGTTATTTAAAATATCTGATAGAGGATGGACGCTACGGCAAGGTTGTGGCTGCCCGTTTTCGCCGTGTCTCTGAGCCGCCCTGTTGGGGAGTTTCAAGCTTCTTGAAAGGCCAGGAATCCGGGGGAGCTCTCTATGACCTTCATGTTCATGATTTGGATTTCGTGCTCTATTGCTTTGGAATGCCAAAAGCGGTTTTTGCCCGAGGTGCTACTTTTGCCAGCGGAGCTACGGACCATGTTATAGCTAACTACATTTATGAAAATGGTGCCGTCGTAACGGCTGAAGGCAGCTGGGCTATGGTGAAGGGTTTTGGTTTCTGTGCTGGTTTTTCCGTGAGCTTTGAAAAAGCGACGCTGGAGATGGATACCAGCCGTGGTGCTGATGCCCTAAAGCTTTATGAGCCTGGTCGCCCGGCGTTGGTGATTCGCCCTGAAGGTGATGATGGATATGTGAGCGAACTGAGGCACATTGCAGACGCTATATCTAAGGGCGGCAGGCCTACCGTGGTAACCGCTCAGGATGGAGTCAATTCCCTGCAAGTTTGTGAAGCAGAGGATAAGTCTATTCAGACGGGACAGATGGTGGCTCTCTAAGCTTTATTAATACTAAGGGATGGAGAGCTAGGCTTGGCCAAACTCTCCATTTTTAATTTTATTGTGAACGATTTTTTTTCGAGAGTTTGGGGATTAGTCCGTCCTTATAAAGGAAGGCTGATCCTCGGGGTTGTGTTTGGCATATTAAGCGGGTTTGTCGCGCCGATTTTAGTGCTCACAATCAAGCTGGCAGTTGGTGTTATTTTCCCGGCGGCTCAGGATACCCCGTTACTCGAACAATTGGAGGCTGCACCTCGATTTGTCCAAAATCTTGTTGGCAATTTGAGTAGTGTGTTGCCCCAAAAATTTTCGGATGTCTCCACTGCGGGACTCCTTTTGATCATTGCCTGTATCCCCGCCGTAATGATTTTAAAAGGGATTACTACCTACGTAAATATCTACATGATGCAGTGGGTTGGCGTGCGGGCCATTATGGATTTGCGTAATCGCCTTTTTTCGCATTTCATGAGTCACTCCGCCAGCTTCTTCAATAAGGGAAACACAGGGGAGATGATTTCAAGAATTTTTAATGACACCGCTTTTCTTCAGAATTCCATTACAAATGCGATCCCCACAATTGTGAGGGACCCTATTACGATTATAGCATTGTCGACCTATTTGCTATGGAGCTATACCACGCTCACTTTAATTACTTTGATAATTTTTCCCCTTTGTGTAATCCCTGTTCTCATCTATTCCCAAAAAATCCGACGTGCTATGGTCGCCATGCAAAATACTCTCGCGGCACTGGGAAAAGTCATGCAGGAGACTTTTACCGGAAACCGCATCATTAAGGCTTATAATCTTGAGAAATTTGTCCGGAAAAAATTTGAAGAAAACTCGCGCACCCAAGTAAGTTTGCACATGAAATGCGTGCGCGGCAATGAAGTGCCGGGAATTCTCATTGAAATTCTTGGGGCCACAGGAGTGGCGTTGGTGCTGGTTTATATTCGGATTATGGGGAAAATAGAAATGTCCCCGGCGGATTTCATGGCTTTTATCGGCAGTTTTTTCCTGATGTATCAACCGATTAAATCGCTGAGCAAAATTTATACGCAGCTGAATCAGGCAGCCGCTTCGAGCAAGCGAGTGTTTGAACTGCTGGATATTAAATCGGAAATTGCAGAGCCTCTCCAACCAAAGCTCCTTCAAGCCCAAAATGCGGAGATTGTTTTTGAACGGGTTTCCTTTAGCTATGGGGAAAATGATGTTATCTCTGACATTAATATCAGAATAAAACCGGGGCAACGAATTGCGTTAGTAGGAGCGACCGGATCAGGCAAAAGCACCCTGATGCATTTAATTCTGCGGTTTTACGACCCGGTTTTCGGACGTATCACTATTGGGGGTACGGATATTCGCGATGTTTCAACCCACCATTTGCATGAACACATGGCTATTGTGACGCAGGATACTTTCCTCTTTGATGACACGATTCGCAACAACATAGCTTATGGCAAACCCGATGCCACATTCGAAGAAATCCAGCATGCGGCGAAGCTTGCCTTGGCCGAGGAGTTTATTCTTCAAAAGAGCGAAGGATACGACACTTTGGTAGGCGAGAGGGGCGTCATGTTGAGCGGGGGGCAGCGTCAGCGCTTGGCGATTGCCAGGGCTCTTTTGCGTAACGCTCCCATATTGCTGCTGGACGAAGCTACAAGCGCGCTTGATACGAACTCAGAGAGAATTGTCCAAGCAGCACTGGAAGAATTGATGAAGGGGCGCACCAGCATCTGCATTGCCCATCGTCTTTCAACTATTTATGATTCTGACATGATATTCGTTTTGGATAGTGGCAAAATCGTGGAGTCGGGCACACACGAAATCCTTTTATCTCAAAACGGGATTTATAGAAAACTGTATGATCTCCAATTCACACAACTGAATTAAGAGGACAGACGACTTTCTATACAAATTTTCCCGGGTTCATAATCCCGTGGGGGTCGAGAGCCTTTTTAATGAGGCGGTGCAGTTCTCTTTCTTCTTTACTGGTACCCTGGTTCCACCAGCGCAGTTTTGCGAGGCCAATCCCGTGCTCTCCGGTGATTTTTCCACCCCACTCCAGCACTTGTTTAAAGATCAAATCTGTCATTTCAAGCCCACACGCCAACTGCTCAGATTCTTTCTCATTCACCATGACATTGGTGTGAATGTTGCCATCTCCCGCATGACCAAAGCAGGCGATAGGAATGCCAAAGCGCTTTTGCAATTGATCTGTAAAAACGAAAAAATCCACCAGACGACCTCTGGGAATCACAATATCGTGATTTAATTTCTTAAGGCCAGTATCCTTGAGTGCGTAAGAAAATTCCCGCCGTACATTCCAGATAAGTTCACATTTTTCCTCGCCATGAGCGATTTCCATGGAGCGGCACTCCAGGGTACGTATTATTTTTTCAATTTTGGAAATTTCCCCGAGAACACTCTCTTCCTGCCCATCCATTTCCAAAATGAGATGCGCTTTGGAGTCTTTAAAAATGTCACTGCCAGTCCGCTTCCAGGTAGCTTCAAGAGTAAAGGCATCGGCCAGCTCTAATGCGCTGGGGAGAAAACCGGCGGCAAAGATTTTGCTGATGGCTGTTGCAGCGTCAGGCATGGAAGAGAAACCGACTGAAAGACAGGAACGAAAGGGTGGCAAGGGGATCAGTTTGAGAGTCAGTTCCGTAACCACACCTAAAAGGCCTTCAGCTCCAACAAAGAAACGGCAGAGATCAAAGCCCGTTTTATTTTTGTGGGTACGCCCTCCGGTTTTGCATATGGAGCCATCTGGTAGGACCACCTCTATACCCAATACGTAGTCGCGCGTAACTCCGTATTTTAGACAACGAGGTCCCCCGGCATTTGTAGAGAAATTCCCTCCAATACTGCTTTCTGATCTGCCAGCCGGGTCTGGTGGATAAAAGAGCCCTCGTTTTTCGACTTCCGCTTGTAGATCGGCTGTAATAACACCGGGCTGGGTAACTACAACGAAATCTTTTTCGTTAATTTCACGAATGCAATTCATCCGCTCAAGGCTCAAGACAAGTCCTCCTTTGGTTGGGACAGCGCCGCCACAGTAACCCACTCCGGCTCCTCGAGGTGTTACAGGTATCCGGTGCTGGTGCGCAAAACTGAGGATGGTAGAGACTTCCTCAGTATGATTCGGAAGAGCCACCGCCTCGGGCTGCGAAAATCCTGGAGCCCATTTGTCCGATGCACAGCGGTGAATATCATCAGAATTAAAAGTTATTACTCCAGGCGGGAGCTTGTTTTTGAATATGGTTAGCAGATCGTTCATGCGGCTTCACTTTCAAAAGGTTGTATCTTTACACTAGCGGCGTACGGTTTAAATAAAAAACCTCCCAAAGGAGGTTGAAAACTATGAATCACAGGAGAAAACACTCTCCGGGATAGCTTACAGTTGCTTGGAAAGATAGACTGGCAGAGTGAGGTGTTCAATCAGCCCCAATTGTGTTTCTATCCAATCCAAATGGGATTCTTCATCCCTTAGAGTGTGAGCAACAAGGGAACGGGAACCTCCATCACCTAAATGTGCGATCTCTCTGATTGCTTTGTTGTAAGCCTCGACGGCTTCCTCCTCAGATTTAAGGTCGTTTTTTAATTGTTCCACGATGTCCTTGCCTATTACAATGGGAGAAGGACGCGTGACTGTAGGAATTCCACCGAGAAAGAGAATTCGGCCAATCAGACTTTCTGCGTGTTTCATTTCAGTAAATGCTCTCTCTTCAATGGCTTTGTGGAGTTTAGAAAAACCCCAGTCTTCGCACATTTCCGAGTGTACCATATATTGGCTGATAGCCCCCAGCTCATCCGCCAACAAACTGTTGAGGATGGCTATAACTTCTGGATTGCCTTTCATGTTTCTAATATTCCTGTTAGTAGAGCCGGTCAAGCAGCCCTAAACGTTGCGGTTATAAAAGTAGCATATATTCTCAAATTTTCAATCCTAGTGACATGAAATTTCATTTGCGAAACAAAGGGTTTTCCTCTAGCATACGCCTGCGAGTGGACCACTATAACGAAAGTGACGAAGAGTTGATGCTGCGGCTAAAATCTGGAGACAGACAGGCTTTTACCTTACTCGTTAACCGCTATAAACAATCAGTTGCAAACCTGGTAGCCCATACAGTGGGGGATAATCAGGACTCGGAGGATATTGCCCAGCAGGTTTTTATTCAGGTTTATAAGCACGCAGATCGCTATGAGGTCCGTTCCAAATTTACAACCTGGCTTTTTACTATTACTAAAAATTTGGCCCTAAATGAAATTCGCAGAAGGAAACGTCATCCTACAGATTCTTTAAACAGCATTGAGGAAGAAGAAGAGTTTTCTCAGCCTCAGCAACATCCGGACATGAAAACGATTGCTCCGGATGATTCTTTGCTGAACAAAGAGATGCTTCATCAGCTTCAGGCTGCACTCAATTTGCTCCCCGAAAAGCAGAGGTTGGCTCTTCTGCTTTTTCAGGAAAAAGGCCTTTCTTATGAAGAAATTGCTAAAGTTTTTGAGGCTTCGCTTTCCTCCACGAAGTCGTTGATTTTCCGGGCGAGAGAGGCGCTGAAGAAGCATTTAAAAGAATATCTTTCATTATGAAAGCAACTCAAACCTTATATTGGTGTTGAAACATTGGCGGTATGAAAGAACGGCTTGAACAACTGATCAAAAAATCCAGGGAGGGGCGACTCACACGAGAAGAGCGGCTCCTTTTGGAGGGGCTTTTTGATCAAGACCCTACGCTTTATAAAGAGTGGAAGGAAGAATGCAAATTGAATGACTTATTCTCTTTGCTTCCGGAGGCACCGCTATCAAGTGATTTTACTGAACAGGTGCTGAATAAGACATTTGATTTAGAGGCGACTCAAAAGACTCAAGAGGACGTTCGCTTTGCCTCTTGGCTTTCACTCATTTGGAACAGACCTTGGCTAAAGCATGCTGCGGCAGCTTGCGTGATTTGTCTTTTGAGTTTCGGTGTTTATTATCAACAGAGTCAAACACGTATCCACCAGATGGCAGAGTCGCTTTCGACGGTTGCTGAAACCGTCGCAGAAGTAGCGGCTGTGTCTGAGACTGACTTAAAGGCCATACAGGTTTTGGGAAATATGGCAGAATCCTCCTCCGTGGATAATGAGCTTTGGCTGGCAATGGTTTCGTATTAGTACTTGGGAAAGGACAGTGTATAAGAAAAAAGTCATTTGGTTTCTTTCGGTAGTAGCAGCGGTGCTCGTTGTTGGGCTGGCTGATGCGAAAGCTTGGTGTTTGGCTCAATTAGAAACTCCAAAGGAAGACTCCGAAATGCAAATGCCCCCGCCACCACCTCCATCTGCTGCGATAACTGGAGTTGCACCCGAATCTCCTTTTTTCTTTTTCCGCCGCCTGATGCGAATGACATCTGAAGAATGCGATGTGGCACTAAAGGAGCACCCGATTCACGTTCGTGATGCTATTCGCAATAAAATAGAGGAGTATAAGAAAATGCCCTCTCAGGAAAGCGAACGCAATTTGCAAATATTAGACTTGAGATGGTATCTTTTTTGCGGGGTGGATATTCAATCCGACATGTTAGAAGGGTATATTCATTCGGTTCCGGAAGACTATCGCGAAATTATCCGAGAAAGATTAAATCGATGGTTTTCGATTCCCATTGAGTATCGCACAAACATATTGGCAAATGTGAAAACCTTTGCTTATCATCGCCAAGTGGGCGGCGGTGTGGGGCGAGGCAAGTGGGCTGGCGGCCATTCGAGAGAGATGAGCCGTCAGGGAGTGCCCATTGATGCAAAAGTCAACAGTTTCCCTTTTTTAACCAATGCGATGGGAGGAATTCCTTTTAGTTCTAAGGGATTTCCTTTCCTTCCTCCAGAGAGACAAGGCCCTCCAGGTCCTCCACCATTCGGAAAAGGTTGGGGTTTTGGACTAGGTGCGCCCAGAGATGTTTCTGATTTCAGGATGGAAGGGAGGCCGGGATATCCTCCAGGCCAGGGTGGCGATTCTTCTCTCTCAGAACATCAAACGGGTACCATTTTTTTAAAACCGTTCGAACCCGGATATGGCCATCCTGATTCTTCAAATCGAGGTGGTTTTAAAAAAACTGATCCTCAAGGAGGCCAGCCCGGATCGGGCAAGGGTAGAGGAGCCGGCCCCGGTAGAGGAGGAACGCCTGGGCCAAAAGGTCCCATATTTTTTGGAAACGGACCCGGCCCCAACGCAGGTCCTGAAAGAGGTGCAGGCAGATGGGGTGAGCCAACCCAGTTTAAGGATGTGAGAGAGCGGAGGACTTGGGAGGAGTTGAATAACTTTTTTGGCATGAGCCCAGAAGAGCGGGATAGGGTGATTCGGGCATTACCTAAAGAAAGTCGTGAGAAGACTCGTCGCGTTATGAGAATGCTGGATGCACTTCCCCCTGTAGAACGGCAAAATTCGTTGAAAATACTTTTACAAATTTCTGACCTACCTGATGAGGAGCGATCTACCTATGTCCATAGTGCTGAGAGATGGAATTCCCTGTCTGGGGATGAAAAGCGCTTTTTTAAGATTCTTTTTATGCCTTCGTCTCCCTTGCCGGAAATGCCCCCATTACCCTCTGAGGTAGATATTACGAATTGCCCTAAGCATCCGTCTCAATAGGCATTCCTTCAATTTATTATCTCCTTTTTTTGCAACTGATTTTTTCAGCCTCGCGTCGCGTGAGATATAAGTCCATTTGCGTGTTGCCACAAAAATAGAGCGCACCGAAAAGGAAATGAGGGAGGATTCTTCTTTTTTTGTTTGATCTGGCAAGGTTTTCTGTGTAGAGTGCCCCACGTAATTTATATGAATATTAAGACGATTCAAACATTAACAACCGCTGCTTTTGTGAGCATCGGACTTTATACGGCTGAAGCTCAGACGCGTGTAGAGACGGTATATCCGCTAGTGCACCCTTTATTTTCGGATCATGCAGTTTTACAGCGTGATATGAGTGTCCCTGTTTGGGGGTGGGCAGCACCGGGTTCTGAAGTAACAGTGGAGTTTGCGGGGCAGACCGTGAAGGCCAATGCTAAAGAAGATGGAAAGTGGATGGTTCACTTGGCCCCAATGGGTTACTCTTCTGATCCTCGCAGTCTGAAAGTAAGCGGAATCTCAAATAACCTTACCCAATCTGTTGAGGCTAAAGACGTTTTGGTGGGAGATGTTTGGTTCTGTTCAGGGCAGTCCAATATGGAGATGGGAATCAAAAATTGTAATGCCCAGGAGGATATTGATTCGGCAAACTTCCCTAATGTTCGTTTGCTGACTGTTCCCAAGAGTGTGCAGTATGAGCCCCAACTCACCGCAAAAATGAACTGGGATCGTTGTACTCCGGAGGTTCTCTCTGCAAAGGGAGTTTGGGGTGGCTTTTCTGCCGCCGCCTTTTACTTTGGCAGGGAACTCAATACAACACTGAATGTGCCCATTGGCTTAATTCATAGTTCCTGGGGCGGTACTTTGGCTGAAGCGTGGACTAGCCCTGAGGCTCTAAAAACGCTTAAAGATTTTGATGGCCGCATTGCTGACGCCAAAAATGCCATCACGGCTAACCCGGGTAACCCTAATATTTGTTCCGCTCTCTATAATGGAATGGTTTCGCCAGTGCTTCCTTATGGCATTATGGGCGCCATCTGGTATCAAGGATGCTCAAATGCGAATCGTGCATATCAGTATCGGGCATTGCTCTCTACGATGATTCAGGATTGGAGGGAGAAATTCCAGACAGGAGATTTTCCTTTCATAATTGTCCAGCTGGCTGCTTATCAACCCGTTAATTCAGTGCCCAGAGAGAGCGATTGGGCCGAAATTCGTGAATCACAGGCTTATGTGGCCGCCACGGTCCCCAGT